>ERZ773156.323-NODE-323-length-61161-cov-13.2975_pt1 | contig 61161 bp, 51 predicted proteins | sample MGYA00511895_ERZ773156 | MGnify/ENA primary metagenome ERZ773156 (study PRJEB29015, sample SAMEA2737850) | human gut metagenome | biome: human gut; feature: human-associated habitat; material: faeces | place: China | collected 2012 ... | reverse complement strand
TCGAGATTCCAAAACCGCTCAATGATATCCCAGGTGGAACGAGCAAGAGCATTTGAATTAGGATAATATTTACGAAGATTAGTAACAACAAAGTTTTGGTAGTCAGCATGACTGCCACAATTAATAGGTAACATAAAAATCGCCTTCCAGTCGATAAAATAAAATATATTCAATCGGCTTCGCCGCAAATTTTGAGCTATTTGTCAAGTGTTTTTGACAAAAAAAGTGGGGGATTTTAATAAAAAAGGAATCTGAAAGCCTTGTATTTACTGGTTTAGAAATTCCGAGAGATTATTACATATATCAGGAGGCTTCATTCATGGCGAGTGGAGCCTCTTTTATTTTGCACTGTATACATGGAAAAAGTTTTGGTTGAACAGCGGTTGGAATAATGATAAGATTTAGTTGAGACAATAGTGAACACATGCGTTCACTATTTTATAACTAAGAAGTGATGGATTGGAGCAGTGATATGGCATACAAGATTGGAACAGGTGAATGTGGGGAAATACTTATATATCAGACTGTTGATGGGCAGACAAATATAGAAGTTAAAATAGAAGATGATACAGTATGGCTGACACAACAGCAGATGTCAGAGTTATTCCAAACTTCTCGAACAAATGTAGTAGAACATATTAAGTATATTTATGAGGAGGGTGAATTAGACGAAATTTCAACCTGTCGGAATTTCCGACAGGTTCGAAAAGAAGGAAATCGTGAGGTGACAAGGCAGATTCCTCATTATAATCTTGATATGATAATATCTCTTGGATACCGAATTAAATCAGTGATTGCAACAAGATTTAGACAGTGGGCGACACAGAGATTAAAAGAATACATGATTAAGGGATTTACGATAGATGACGAGCGTTTGAAAGGAAATGGTGGAGGAAATTACTGGAAAGAGTTACTTGACAGAATCAGGGATATCAGATCTTCAGAAAAGGTCTTGTATCGTCAGGTGCTTGATTTATATGCGACGAGTGTAGATTACAATCCACATAGTGAGGAGTCTGTTAGGTTTTTTAAAATTGTTCAGAATAAACTTCACTATGCAGCTCATGGTCATACTACGGCAGAGGTTATATATCAGCGGGCAGATGCAGAAAAGCCATTTATGGGACTTACTTCATTTTCAGGTGAATTACCAACATTAAAAGATATAGGAATTGCAAAGAATTATCTTGAAGAAAATGAACTCAAAGTATTAAACAATCTTGTATCTGGTTATTTTGATTTGGCAGAAATTAATGCAATTGAACATAAACCTATGTACATGGATGATTATGTAAAGCAATTGGATAGTGTTTTGTCATCAGGAAACAGAAAGCTTTTAACTGGTTCCGGTTCTGTAAGTCATAAACAGGCATTGGAGAAAGCAAAAGCGGAATATAGAAAATATCAGGAGATTACTTTGACACCAGTCGAAAAAGCATATCTTGAAAGCATTAAAGAGGTTTCCAAGGAAGTAAAAAGGAGATAACATCTGATGATGACCAGATGGATCATTTATCTGTATCAGAACGGCAGAATATTAAGAGGTCTTCGATTTAAATTTCCGATATATCTGAATGGCAGAGATGTGCTTGGAGTGGATTGGGATAACGAAAGTACAGATGAGACGGTTGTCAAATTATCCATCAAAAAAGATACACCTAAGATTGAGGTTACAATGGAGCCTGATGAAGAGAGTAATTATACACCACAAGAAAAGTCTACTTATTCAAAGATTAAGGAATATGTGAAGGACAAGTATGGAGTGAATGTGAATATTTCTTATATTGCACAGGTAAAGCGGATGTGTGGTCTGGACATGCGTGAGAATTATAATAAGTCCAAGAAAGAGAATCCAGAAGTAAAGCAGTGTCCGCAGGAAAAGGCGGTAATTCACTATGGCAAGACCAAAAAAATATATCATAAATCTTACAGACGAAGAAATGAAAGCACTTAAATCTACAATCCATAAGAAGAACACTTCAAAAACAATACGTAACAGATGCCAGATTATTCTTGACCTGGACGAAGCACACGGAAAAGTTCTTACACATGAGCAAAGTGCCAAATCGAACGGTGTCTGCATGGCAACCGTCTATAATACTGTGGCAAAATACATAAGCGGCGGCATTCATGCCGTTACTGAATTTAAAAGAAACATAAATTCAGATAATGCACGACGAAAAGTTGACGGTCGTGCAGAAGCACGACTGATCGAACTTGCCTGTGGCCCTGTTCCGGATGGGCATTCCCGATGGACAATCCGTCTGCTTGAGAAAGAAGCCAAAATGATTCTGGATGTTCCAGTAGGGCGGGAGGCAATCCGTAATGCCTAAAAAAAAACAAACTTCGACCTCACAAAAACGACTACTGGTGCATCCCCTCAAAAGAAGACCCGCAATTCATAGCCTGTATGGAAGATGTCCTTGACGTTTATGAACTTCCGTATGACGAAAAATGTCCCGTCGTATGTATGGATGAAAAACTGTACCAGCTTTTGGGAGAAGCCAGAGAATCCCTGACAATGATACCGGGAAGCGATCGGAAAACAGATTCCGAATATGTCCGTAATGGAACAGTCAGCATATTTGCTTTCGTGGAACCGCTTGGAGGGACACATCATGTCAGTGTACGGGAACACCGTACGGCCATTGACTGGGCAGAGGAAATCCGGTATCTGGTGGACATCATGTACCCGGATGCCGAGACGATCATCCTTGTGATGGATAATCTCAACACACATAAACCAGCATCCCTGTATAAACGATATCCGCCGGAAGAAGCAAGACGTATCATAAAAAAGCTGGAGATACATTATACCCCAAAACATGGAAGCTGGATGGATATCGCCGAAATAGAGCTTAATATAATGAGCAGACAATGTCTCAACCGCCGCATTGCTGAAATAGGATTATTACGCAGTGAACTATCCGCATGGGAAACGGAGCGGAATGCATTGGCATCAAAAGTCAACTGGCATTTTAGAACCAGTGATGCCAGAACAAAGCTGAGTGGAAGCGCGCATCATCGAAATAGCATGCAGCCATGCACCGGCAGGACATTCCAGATGGACACTTCGTTTGCTGGAAGAACAGGCAAAAGCTGTACTTGATGTTCCAGTCAGCAAAGATACCATCGGCAGGGCTTAAAAAAATAGACTTCGCCCTCACATGAGTACCTATTGGTGTATTCCTTCAAAAAAACTATGGAAAAATTTGTAGTTTTGTATTACAATAGATATCGGTTAGATATGAATAACTTATATTTATTTTATAGAAGATGGAGGTTTTTTTATGGAAGCAGATAAGTACAAATATACAGAAGAATCAGAACGCTATAAGAGAATGAACAAGTTCTATGTAGTAGCTACGTCACTGCTTGGAGTTGTGTTTCTGTTTTATTTATGGATGAAATTGCTCAACCATAATATTGTGCCAATGACGGTGTATGGAAACACATTCCTGATAGTGTTGTTTGCCATTGTCAATACTATTGTATATCGGAAGAATACAGCTACAAAATGGTTAAAGATTATGGCAACCTGGCAAGTAGGAATTGAATATTTTCTGGTCGGTGTGCAGATGGATGCATCTTTTATCCACTATGCACTGATTTGCATTTTTATTCTTCAGATTCCTTATTATGAAAAGAAATCTTTAAAAAGAACGGCAGCAGGTATGCTAATTCTTTACATAGCCGTTATGTGTGTACAGGCATCAAAAGGGATTTATGGAAGCGATGTAAATGCGGTATGCGGAACGCTGATGGTAATTATAATCGGTGTTGTAATATTGAATGTTGGAAAAATTTCAATCATATTTAACAGTGATGCGGTTAATTCTGCAAAGGAAGAGCATGATAAGGTCAGAAAGATTCTTGACAATATGATTGTGATTTCAAAGACTGTCGGAGAGGAAACCGATGCAAGCACCAGTATTATGAATGACCTTGTTGATGCAACAAAAACTGTTACCGGTCATATGAAGGAAATTACAGATGCAACGAATATGACTGCCACGAGTATTGAAACCCAGAATACAATGACAGCGTCCATACAGCAGGCAATAGAGCATGCCGGTGAAGTATCAAACAGAATGGTAGGCATTGCAATCGATTCAAATGAGAGTATTCAGAAAAATATGGCTGTTATGGAAGAGTTAAAGGCCCAGTCAGCACAGATAAAGGATACAAACAAGTCTGTTACGGATTCGATGGAAAAACTTCAGGAGAAAACCAATGAAGTTGAGAATATTGCGGGCATGATATTGAATATATCCAGCCAGACCAATCTTCTGGCATTGAATGCATCCATTGAAAGTGCGAGAGCCGGCGAAGCAGGAAGAGGATTCGCAGTAGTTGCAGAGCAGATAAGACAGCTTGCAGAACAGACAAAGAGTTTTACCGAGGATATTACAAAGATTGTATACGAATTAAATGCGAATGCCTCTGATGTAAGGGAGTCGGTGAAAGTATCCGTTGATGCTGCCAATATTCAGGGAAATAATATCAATACGGCATCCGATACATTCGAGCTGTTAAACAGTAATATGACAGAACTGATTCACCATGTAGAGGAAGTAAATGGGCAGATTTCCAATCTGTCAGATTCAAATAACAAAATAGTGGAGAATATTTCACATCTTTCAGCGGTAACGCAGGAAGTTACCGAGAATGCAGAACAGGTTCACAATATGAGTGAGCAGAATCTTGAATATGCAGAGCAGGTAAAGGAAGCAGTTCAGCATATAAGAAGTACATCTGAAAAGATGAATATTGAATAGAGGAATTAAAAAAGGAAGATAATACCTGGTATTGGAAAAGGTGATAGTTATGCTGCCAACGATAGAAGAAGCGAAAAATGAATTGAAAACAGCGGAACAATTAAATCCCGGACCATGGGTAAGACATTCTTTGAATGTGGGAATTGCAGCAGGAAATATTGCAAAAAAATTGCCCGGAATGGATGAAAATAAGGCATGTGTTGTTGGAATGCTTCATGATATTGGACGAAGAGTCGGAATTGTAAATATTCCGAAGCATGTATATGAGGGATATAAATATGCTATGGATAGGGGATGGGATGAAGTTGCAAGAATATGTATGACACATTCTTATCCTCTTATGAAAGATGAGTTTGATTATGAACCGCAGACAGAAGAAGAAAAGGTAATCAAAGATTATATTATCCATTGTCAGGCGGACGACTATGACAGGCTGATTCAGATATGTGATGCACTGGCAACAGACTATGGATTTGTAATTCTGGAAAAACGTTTTGTGGATGTAACCCGCAGGTACGGAATTATGGAAAAATATATAAAAGGTTGGGATATGACCTTTAAAAACAAAGAGTATTTTGAAGAACGAATGGGGTGTTCTATTTATGATGTGCTGCCGGATATCGAAAAAACAACATTATTATGTCCGCCGCCATGGAGACCTTAGGAGTGAAGTTTTTTATAAAAAGGATAAGGAGGGAATACAGGCTATGTGTAAGGCGATGGAAGATATGATAACGGATTTTGTAACAGATGAAAAGAAATAAGACTGTAATCAAATGAAAACAGCATTTTTCCTGCTTGCACTGCCTGTGGCATTGGGTTATAATAAAAAATCAGATTATCAGAAAACCGGAGGTTATTTTTTATGCTATACATTATGAGACATGGAAAAACAGAGTGGAATGCCATGCATAAATTGCAGGGGAGAATGGATATTCCACTGAATGAAGAAGGCAGGGAAATGGCTGAAAAAGCACGGGAGGAATATAAAAATCTGAATATTGATATTTGCTATTGTTCTCCACTTGTGCGGGCAAAAGAAACTGCTGAAATTGTTTTGAGAGGCAGAAATATTCCTATTCTGACAGATGACAGGCTTGTAGAAATGAGTTTTGGGGAATACGAAGGGGTGGAAAATAGTTTTCACATTCCAGATTGCCCCATTAATGTTCTTTATCAGAACCCGGCGGAATATACAGAATCCATTGGAGGAGCGGAGACTTTTCAGGAATTATTTAAAAGAACAGGAGAATTTTTAAAAGAAATCATTGAACCGGGACTGCAGCAGGGAAAAGATATTTTAATCGTGGGGCATGGTGCAATGAATGCAAGTATCGTATGTCAGATAAAAAATCTTCCTATAGAACAGTTCTGGAGTGCAGGACTTGCTCAATGTAAAATATTAAAATTAAAATGAAGATGAACGGAGTAGATTTATGAGATATGAAGAAAAAGATTTGGTAAGAATTGCGAAAAGAGAAAATAATAACAAAAGAAGTTATCTGGTCGTGGACCCGTTGCAGGGAAAACATGTTCCGGTATCGCCTTTCAAAGCACTCACACTGTTTTCTTCTCTGGCAGACAAGGTAAGAGAAGCATATTCGGAGGAAAAATTGTTGCTGGTTGGTTTTGCTGAGACGGCAACAGCTATCGGTGCTGAAATTGCGGTTTGTCTGGGAGCAAAGTATATCCAGACCACCAGGGAAGTGATAGAGGGCGTGGAGTATCTTTATTTTTCAGAGGAACACAGCCATGCGACGGAACAGAAACTGGTAAAGGATGATATAGATGCAGTGATTGACGATATTGACAGGATTGTATTTGCTGAAGATGAGGTGACAACAGGAAAAACAATTTTAAATATTATTGACAGAATCGAACAATATTATCCGGGGAAGGTGAAATTTTCCGTGGCATCCTTGTTAAATGGAATGTCAAAAGAGCATTTAGCACAGTATGAGGAGAGAAAAATCAACCTGCATTATTTGGTAAAAACCAGTCATGAGAAATATGAAAAGCTGGCGGCAGAGATTGAGGAAAATGGAAAATATCATGCATGTATGCCGGAAAAGACGGATGCATTTCAGGTCATGGAGTTAAGAGGATACTTAAATGCAAGGAGACTGACAGATGCCGGAATGTATGAAGAAGCCTGTGGAAAACTCTGGCAGCAGGTAAGTGAAAAAATTGGAAATGTCCGGGGAGAGCATATTCTGGTGCTTGGAACAGAGGAATTCATGTATCCGGCGATTTACCTGGGGGCAAAACTGGAAGAGATGGGAAATGATTGCTTATGCCATGCGACAACAAGAAGCCCGATAGCCGTGAGCAGCGAAGAAACTTATCCATTGCACGAAAGGTATGAATTAAAGAGTCTGTATGACAGTAATAGAAGAACGTTTCTTTATGATATCGGAGAATATGACAGGGTATATGTGGTTACGGATGCACCGGAACGAAAAGGGGAGGGGATATATAACCTTGTAAATGCGTTGTATACAAAGAATAAAAATATTATATTAATAAGGTGGTGTTGATATGAGAAGTTCTTATTCAAAAGATGATGTTACGATATTATTAAAAGATATTACGGGAATGGTAAAACCTCAGCCAACTCAGGAGCGGGAGAAATTGATACAGTCGGGAAGGCATTACAGTGAGATGCTTCCCATTGAATATGTCCCAACACAAAAATATATGGAGGTTTATGAGCAGGCACTTTTGCAATATGCAAAGCCCGTAGCCAATGCAGTTGGTGTCCTTGTAGATAAAATCATGCAGAAAAGAGGAAAATCAGTAGTGCTTGTATCACTTGCGAGAGCGGGGATACCAGTTGGGATACTTTTGAAAAGATATATCAGATATAAATATAAACAGGACGTGCCTCATTATGCAGTTTCGATTATAAGGGGAAGGGGAATCGATAAAAATGCTATGAATTATCTATTAGAAAGATATGAGCCTTCCAGACTTCTTTTCGTGGATGGATGGATTGGTAAAGGTGCTATTTTAAGGGAACTGGAAAAGGATTTGGAGGAATACGAAGGGATATTAAAGGAATTAGCTGTTCTGGCGGATCCGGCCAATGCCTCAGATTTATGCGGTACGCATGAGGATATTCTCATACCAAGTTCTTGTTTAAACAGTACCGTGTCGGGATTAATCAGCAGGACTTTTCTGAGAAGTGATATTATTGGTGAAAAGGATTTTCATGGTGCTGTCTATTATGAAGAATTGAAGGATTCGGATTTGTCTTATGAATTTATCCGGACGATAGAACAGGAATTTTGTATGGAAAATGAGGAGAAACAGGAAAAAATTCCGGGAACAGGGATGGATGAAGTGATAGAAATTGCAAAGCATTTTGATATCGGGGATATCAATCTTATAAAGCCAGGGGTGGGAGAAGCGACGAGGGTATTGCTTCGGAGAGTACCATGGAAAATTCTGATTGATGAACGATATCAGGAGGATGCCCAGTTAGGACATCTCCTGCGGCTGGCGGAAGAAAAAGAAGTGCCGGTTGAAATATATCCATTGCTCCATTACAAATGCTGCGGCATTATAAAAAAAGTTGCAGATGCGTAACATCAGTCTTTCAGACCGAAAGCTTCAGCCAGTAATTTTGTGCGCATTGCCCAGTTTCCATGAGTTTTGTATTCATTCATGCGTTCTTTTGACTGGCTGCCAGAGACAAGGGATGCATTTTCAGGATTCCAGTTTAAAATGTCCAAGGCATCATCAAAATCTTTTTTTGAGACACGATATGCTTCATTAACCAGAGAAATCTGTTTTGGATGTATGACAGTTTTGCCAGTAAATCCGCATAATCTGTCATCCGCGATTTCCTGAAGAAAACCTTCCTCCCAGTTTTTTCCGGCATAATATTCATAGACAGGACCGGATATGACGTAATTCATGCCATAGACGGTAATGATATCAGAAAAGATATGGGAAACAGGTGTGATTTTGTGAATGGATTCATCAGAATGTCTCCGGAAACCAAACATATGACATAAATCATTGCCGCCCACGCGGATGTTTAGTACCAGGTCCTCTGTTTTATCCAGAGATGATTTTAGTGAATAAAGAATATCGTAGCGGTATCGCAGGTCTATGAGAGCAGAGCTTTCATAAATAGGCATCATATAGAGTTTTCTTGCGGAAAATTCATTTGCAAGAATGATTTCATGGATATATGCTTCGGCATTGTCCGGATGAAATTTCGGGAGGATGAAACCGGTAAGGAGGGAAATGGCATCGCCTAGACTCTTTGTCATATGCATAATTTGTTTTGGAGTTCTGACACGGATAAAGATTTTAGGCAGATAGAAGTCTTTCTTTTCGAGATTCTGATAAATTTTTTGAAGGGAGGCAGTTAAAATCTGCTCAGCCTGTGTAACGAAGGAATCGCTAATGGTATCTTCCAGACAGAGTGCCAGAGAAAATTTCTGACCAAACTTTTCGTTTATAATAGAATCGGCAATATCTGTCTTATTTGCCGGGCAATATAATAATGCACCAACACTATAATATAAAATGTCATTTTTCATGGAAAATGTCCTTTCTCATAAATCATAATGAAACGTATTTTATTATATCATTGATTGGATAAAAAAGATAGAAGGAATAGAAAAAATGAAACTATTATGTACGGATTTGGATAATACACTGATATATTCTTATAAACATGAACTGGGAAATGAAAAAAGAAATGTGGAATTGTACCAGGGAAGAGAAATATCTTTTATCACAGAGAAAACATATGAATTATTAAAAAAAGTAAATCAGCAATATCAGATTGTACCGGTAACCACCAGAACCGTGGAGCAGTATCAAAGAATCCATCTTGGAATTCATCCATTTCAATATGCACTTACTTGTAATGGAGGGATTCTTCTTGTGGATGGAAAACGGGAAGACACATGGTATCTGGAATCAAGAAAGATGACAGAGCCTGCAGTTCCTGCCATGAAAAAGGCAATGGAATATTTGGAAAAAGATGCAAGGAGAAAGTTTGAATTGCGTTATATAGAAGAACTTTTTGTTTTTACAAAATGTAAAGAAGTGGAAAAGGTGATACAGGATTTAAAAAAGCTGCTGAAAGAAGAACTGGTGGAGGTATTTTCTAATGGAGAAAAATTATATGTACTTCCGGTAACTCTGAGTAAAGGAAATGCAGTAAAAAGACTGAAGGCATATCTGGAGCCGGATTGTGTAATTGCCGCAGGCGACAGCGAATTTGATAAATCCATGGTTTGCGAGGCAGATAAGGGATTTATGCCGGAGGATTTTCCGGACCGCTTATTTTCGGAAGCTTATCTGGAAAAATGTCTGGAAGAAACTGAAATAAAATAGGAAACAGCCGCCATAAATTTAGAACAGATAATTTATGGCGGCAATTTTTTATGCGTAAATTAACAGGTACGAATTAATGCTACTGATTAACAACCGAAGTTAAAGTAATTGCAAATTGCGTTAAATAACTCGGAACAGCTATTAAATAAGAAACACATTGCTTTTTCCTCCTTATTTTATTTGGTTTTTCTTGTGTATTAGCTAATCACAGCATGATTATAACAGGATGGACGGGACAGTACAATAGGAGATAAATGGGAATGGAAATCTCTTTTGATTTGTGGTAGAATTAGTTTATGAAAATTATAATAACAAAGAGCATATAAATGAACCGCTCAGGATTTGGAGGTAAAAAGATGGATATTCATTCTATTGATGCAGAGGACGACCAGTTTGCATATCGTTATGATACACAGCTGTTGATTGACAGGAGAGATAAAGACTTGGATGAGGATGAGATTGCGGATTATATTACGGAGCATTTTGAGGGAAACAGTCTGATTGCGGCAGGCGATGAGGATTTGGTAAAAATTCATTTTCATACAAATGAGCCGTGGAAGATACTGGAATATTGTAATTCGGTTGGAGAGATTTATGATATTGTTGTCGAAGATATGATTCGTCAGACAAATGGACTGAAAGGATAATGTGAAAGGAAATTTATTAATATGCAGGAATATGTAATGGGGAATGGAGCGATTGCACTGGGAGCTTTAGCCGCAGGTGTGAATCTGGTGGCAGGATACCCGGGAACTCCATCCTCTGAAATTGTGGAAACGATATCCAGATATCCGCATGAGGGGGTACATCTGGAATGGTCGGTAAATGAGAAAGCAGCTATGGAGGTAGCGGCAGGAGCAGCATATAGCGGTGCAAGGGCACTTGTTACCATGAAGCAGGTGGGACTGAATGTGGCGGCAGATCCCCTGCTTTCACTGGCATATGTGGGTGTAAAGGGCGGAATGGTAATTGTTTCAGCGGATGATCCGGGACCGATTTCTTCCCAGACGGAGCAGGATACCAGACGGTTTGCGGATTTCTGCAGAATACCGGTATTCGACCCGTCATCACCGGAAGAGGCATATCAGATGATTCAGGATGCATTCCGGTATTCGGAAAAATATAAAACACCGGTATTGTTCCGGCCGACCACCAGAGTCTGTCATGCGTATGCAAACATTGAGAATCCGGAATACAAAGGACCAAAAGAATATGAAGGATTTCAGAAAGATTCAAAGAAATGGGTTATTTTTCCAAAACTGTCCTATGCCAGTCATGCAAGGATGGAAGAGAGAAATGTGGAAATAGGAAAAGATTTTTCACAGTATGCGTGGAATAAAGTAGAAGGTTCTTCTTCAGAAAAAGCCATAATTGCATCAGGTATCAGTTATGCCTATGCGAAGGAATATCTGAAAAATCACGAAGATATCCGGTTGATAAAGATAGCTACGGCATATCCGTTTCCGGAAGATTTTGTAATGACTGCCCTGGAAGGTGTAAAAGAAGTTATCTGTCTGGAAGAATTAAGCCCATATATCGAAGAACAGGTGTTAAAACTTGCAGGCAGATATAAGCTGTCCATCAAAGTGTCCGGCAAGCTGGATGGAAAAGTACCACACAGTGGCGAAAACAGTGCAAATCTGTCGGCGGACATTCTGAGTGAATTTCTTGGAATAGAGAAAGTGGAACAGGGCATTGAGTTATCTGATGCGCCGGCACTGCCGGTACGTCCTCCGGTGTTATGTGCCGGATGTCCGCATCGTGCATCGTTTTATGCTGTAAAGCAGGCGATGAAGGGAAAGAAATCCTATTTTTGCGGAGATATCGGATGTTATACGCTGGGAAATGCCATGCCGCTGGATATGGTGGATACCTGCCTTTGTATGGGAGCAGGCATTACCATGGCACAGGGATTCCACTGGATCGATGGGGAAGGTACCTGCTTTGGATTTGTCGGAGATTCCACATTTTTCGCCTCTGGTATGACTGGCATTGTAAATGCTGTTTATAACAATGCGGACATGATTCTCTGTGTGTTGGATAATTCAACAACTGCAATGACGGGTCATCAGCCGCATCCGGGTATTGGCAGGAATATGATGGGACAGATTGTGGATAAGGTGGATATCCGGAAAGTGTTGGAGGGAATCGGGGTAAAGAAGATTCTTACCGTGGACCCGCTTAATCTGGAAGAAGCGGTGGCAGCAGTCAGAGAATGTGCGGAATGTGCAGGAGTGAAGGCAATTATATTCAAATCTCCATGTATTGCTATTTCAAAACCGGATAAAAAATGTGTTATTTCAGACGCATGTATCCAGTGTAAAAAGTGTATTCGTGAGATAGGATGCCCCGCATTGATTACAAAGGACGGAAAAGTAACGATTGATAGGAATCTCTGTACCGGATGTGGACTGTGCAGTAAAATCTGTCCGGTAAATGCGATAGGAGGTGACACTTGTGAATAAGGATATTTTAATCTGTGGTGTCGGAGGACAGGGTACGGTACTTGCTTCCAAAATCATTGCCGCATCTGCAATGGACGAAGGTTCTGCCGTACATTCTGCAGAAACAATCGGTATGGCGCAGAGAGGGGGGTCAGTGACAAGCCATGTGCGTATCGGAGAAGCTTATGCACCGTTAATTCCGCATGGAGCGGCAGATATGATACTGGCATTTGAGCCTGCAGAGGCCGTTCGCAATCTTATCTATCTGAAAAAAGACGGAATTGTAATTGTAAACAGTGTGCCGGTAAAACCTGTCACGGAATCTTTGCAGGATACGGGTTACGATGGGACTGAAATGATTCGTTATCTGAACGGAAAATGCAGATGTGTTGTAATAGATGCAGAGAAACTCTGCGCACCGTTTGGGTCATCGAGATATTTTAATATCGCCATTCTCGGAGTGGCGGCAGGAACCGGAAAACTTGGAATTGCAAAAGAAACGGTACTTGCAGAGATTGAAAAGAGAGTGCCGGAAAAATACATAGAAATGAATAAGGCTGCATTTTTTGCAGGTTATGAAGAAGGAGAAAAACATGAAATTAAATAGCAGACAGATTGCCTTGGTGGATGCACAGATTAAGAGACTGATACAGACGGACAGTTATTATGGAAAAATGTATAAGGAGGCAGGAATTGACGGCATATCCTGTCAGGAAGATTTTGAGAAGCTTCCGTTTTCCAGCAAGGCAGACCTTCGGAATGCCTATCCGCTTGGAATTCAGGCCGTACCGGATGAAGAGGTTGTGCGTATCCATTCCTCATCAGGTACGACAGGAAAGCCGGTCATTATACCATATACAGCAAAGGATGTAGACGACTGGGCAACTATGTTTGCACGTTGTTATGAAACTGTGGGAATTACAAAAAGAGACCGTATCCAGATTACACCGGGATATGGTCTGTGGACAGCCGGAATCGGATTTCAGGCCGGATGTGAGAAACTGGGTGCGATGGCAGTTCCGATGGGACCGGGCAATACTGATAAACAGATTCAGATGATGATTGATTTAGAAACCACGGTATTAACGGCAACATCTTCCTATGCACTGCTTCTGGCAGAGGAAATCAACAAACGTGGAATCCGTGATCAGATTCATTTGAAAAAAGGTGTCTTTGGCTCAGAAAGATGGAGCGAAAAGATGCGTAAATACATTAAAAATGAACTTGGCATAGAGTTATATGATATTTACGGACTGACAGAAATCTATGGTCCAGGTATCGGTATCAGCTGTTCGGAAAATGCCGGAATGCATTACTGGGATGACTATGTATATATCGAAATCGTCGATCCAAAGACACTACAGCCTGTAGCGGATGGTGAAGAAGGAGAAATCGTAATTACCACACTGGTAAAAGAGGGGGCACCATTACTCCGTTTCCGTACTCATGATATTTCACGAATTATTCCGGGAACCTGTGCGTGCGGTCGTACCTATCCGAGACTGGATATGATTAAGGGCAGAAGTGACGATATGTTCAAGGTACACGGTGTCAATATGTTCCCGAGCCAGGTGGAAGAAATTCTGGGCATGATTGACGGCGTATCCAGTGAATATAATATCAATATTGCACATGACGAGAGCAATAACCGCGATATTATCATGGTTACAGCGGAGGCAGAAGGTCGTGTAGACTTTGAAGCTGCCGGACAGAAGATAAAGGAATTATTCAAATCGAAGATGAGTGTGACACCGAAAGTAACCATCGTACCGGTGGGAACACTTCCTCGGACGGAGAAGAAAGCAAAGAGAGTCATTGACCATCGTGAGGAATAACAGATTATAAAAGGAAAAAACAAGGGGCTGCCCAGGCAGCCCCGTTTGTTATCTTAAGATTTCTTCTATGGTTGAAACTGTACAGAAACTTCCTTTATTTTTAGAAATAATATCCCGCATTTTATGTAATTCAAAATAGTTAATATAGCAGATAAGTGTGGTATTATTCCCTGCGATGGCACCATAAGAATTAATAAGCGTACAGGTTTTGTTTAATTCCTGCTTGATATCCTGAACAATGGCTTCTGGTTTCTTAGTGATAATAGTAACCTGCTTGATCGCTTCAAAGTGATCAGTAAACCGGTCGATGATTGCCGTGGCGATGACGTATACTAGAAGACTTAACATGGCGGAATTCTGATCGATTAAAGCAAATACGGCTATGTATACCAGTGCGTTAAAGATAATCAGAATGTAGGAAATACTGTAATCTTTTCCTGTTTTCTGATGAATCTTATTGACAATAATATTGGCAATAATTTCGGAACCGTCAATGCAGCCGCCGTTTCTCAGGATAAAAGAAAGACCAATTCCAAGGAGCGCACCGCCGAATGCTACGGCAATGAAATGTTCCGTATTCAGTTCAAACGGTATTTCCTCAAAGTAAGCAATGCCGACGGTGTATACGGCAGATCCGATGAATGCCTTTATAAAAAAGTATCTTCCGAGGAAGAAATATCCGGCAATAAGGAATGGAATGAAAATCAGAAGGATGCATAGGGAGAGATTGCATCCGGTCAGTTTGCTGATGATAATTGCAATGCCGGCAGTACCATAGTCGATGGCATCATTGGGAAGCAGAATACAGGCAACGGAGAAGCTTGCCATCAATGCACCGATGATGACTGCTACATATGAGAAGATTTCTTTTACTTTTTTGCTCATAATAGTCCTTTCTGTGAGAGGTAAATAGTTGCTATAATGTATAGTATAGCATGAATTTTTAGAAAATAGTGTGAAAGTAGTCTAAAAAAATAAAATTTTAAACCAGCAGTTGGTGGCGGCATGAAACAACATTGTTTATTCACGGACAGTATGCTATAATGAATAGACAATGCATTTTTGTTATGCAGATGTGATTTTTTGGAAAGGATTTTATTATGAAAACAAAAGATTCAAAGTTTTACCGGAAACTCTGGTGGCTGATGATACCAATCGTCCTGCAGAATCTGATGCTTGCCATGGTGGCAGTGGCAGATGCGTTTATGCTGGGTGGAGTGGACCAGAATTATATGTCTGCGGTATCACTGGCAACACAGATACAGTTTATCCAGAATATGTTTCTAGCAGCGGCGACAACAAGTCTTGGGATTCTGGGGGCACAGTACTGGGGCAAGGAGGATAAAAAGGCGGTCAATGATGTCTTCTGCATGGCACTGCGGTTATGTGGACTGGTGTCGATGATATTCTTTCTTGCCTGTCTGTTATTCCCGGAATATCTGATGCGGATATTTACAAATGAGACGGTATTAATCAGTCATGGCATATCTTATTTAAGAATTGCCGGATTTTCCTATCTGATAACAGGAATTTCCCAGTGCTATCTGACTATGATGAAAACGAGTGAGCATGCCAGGACAACGGCAGTTATCAGTTCTTTTACCGTGTGTATTAATATCATTTTAAATGCAATATTGATTTTCGGTGCGTTTGGAATAAAGCCGATGGGCATACAGGGGGCTGCGGTTGCCACACTGATTGCGAGAATACTGGAGCTTATCTGCTCGGTGGCAGTGTCTTACCGCAGAGGTTACATTCATCCGGAATTACGGGGATTATTCCACAGGGAAAAACAGCTTTCAAAAGATTTCTGGAAATGCGGTCTGCCGATTCTTGGAGCATGTCTGTTCTGGGGAATTGGATTCACTTCATATTCTTCTTTTATGGGACATCTCGGTACAGATGCGGCGGCGGCAAATTCGATTGCGGCAGTAGTCCGTGATGTGATTTGCTGTTTCAGCGGCGGAATTTCCAGTGCGGCAGGTATTATGGTCGGGAATGAACTGGGTTCCGGGGAACTGGAACGGGGAAAACTCTATGGCATCCGCCTGTTAAAGATTTCTTTTGTGTGCGGAATTGCGGCGGCGGCTCTGATGTTGCTGGCAGCTCCTGTTATTCTGCATTTTGCAAATCTGACGGAGGAGGCAGCAGGATACCTTCGGGGAATGTTTTTTGTCATCGCCTTTTACATGATAGGAAGGGCAGTCAACGATGTGACGATTAATGGTATTTTTTGTGCCGGAGGCGATACACTCTTTGATATGTACAGTCTTGCCGTGTGTATGTGGTGTCTGGCGATTCCGCTTGCGGCGGCAGGAACTTACTATTTCCACTGGCCGGTGGTTCTGGTATATGCCTGCACCTGTATCGATGAGGTGGGGAAACTCCCTTGGGTCTTGTATCATTTCCGAAAATATAAGTGGGTGAAAAATCTCACAAGATAAAAGAGATAAGAAAAGGAGAATATGGATGAATCAGTTATTATGTATAAATGAAATGTCGGATGGCAGTGTGGAACTGGAATATGTGAACGGTAGTCTTTTTGTTACAATATTTGAAAATGAGATGGTGCATATCTCACAAATCCATGGAAGAAACAGTGTGGCGATTGAGCCGGAAAATATTCCTGCTGTATACAAATCGAAAATCGATAAGGAGAAGCAGGAAATATCGGCGGGAAATATCCGGATAAAAGCATGGGAAAATCAAAAACTGGACATTTTTTATCAGGGAGTACTGGTTCTTTCCGATGTGGAGAGAACAGGACAGGAGACCGGCATAGCAGAAGAAGATACAGAACTTGCAAAACTAGAAGGACATGCAGGCGGCAGTGACGAAGCAGGGTATGCCAGTGCCATCGTAAAAAAACTGGGGAAGGAAGATGCGGTTTATGGACTGGGAGATAAGCCGGGCTGTCTGAACAGGAGAGGATATGTTTATGTCAACTGGAACACAGATAATCCGGCCCCTCATGTAGACAGCTTCAAATCGCTGTACAAATCCATTCCGTTTTTTATGGTGCTGGGAGAAAATTACTGCTATGGAATTTTTGCAGATAATACTTATAAAACAACATTTGATTTTGGATTTGAAAGCAGTGAGTATTATGTTGTTTCCCATGAAAAGGGATTTCTGGATTATTATTTCTTTCCGGGAGAAAAGCCTTCCGATGTGGTGAAAAAATATACCGGTCTGACTGGTACGACTCCGCTCTTTCAGCGATGGATTTATGGCAGTCATCAGAGCCGTTGGGGATATTGTTCACAGGATGAGATACTTGGGATTGCGGAAGCATTTGAAAAAAATGAAATTCCATGCGATGTGATTCATATGGATATAGATTATATGGACGGATACCGCGTATTTACCTTTGATAAGGAGCGGTTTCCAGATACCAAAGCATTATCAGAAACACTGGCGGATAAGGGAATAAAACTTATATCCATCATTGACCCGGGAGTAAAAAAGGATGAAGCTTATTTTATGTACCGGGAGGGCATGGAGATGGATGCATTCGCACATGATGCACAGGGAGCAGTGTATGAAAATGCAGTCTGGCCAGGCACATCGGTATTTCCAGATTTTAGCAGGGAAGATGTGAGAAAATGGTGGGGAGAGAAAACAAAGATACTTCTCGACCATGGCATCCGCGGTATCTGGAATGACATGAATGAACCGGCAAGTTTTCGTGGACCATTGCCGGATGATGTGAAATTTGCAGCCGGTGCACATGATGAGATTCATAATATTTATGGACATCTTATGGCAAAGGCAACTTATGAGGGACTTTTGGAACATGATAATGGCAGGCGGCCGTTTGTGCTGACGAGAGCGGCATATGCGGGCAGTCAGAAATACTGTGGCGGATGGACCGGGGACAATCACAGCATCTGGTCACATCTGACACTCTCTCTGGAACAGATATGCAATCTGTCTCTTTGCGGAATGGCTATGTGCGGAAGTGACATTGGCGGATTTGGAAGCGATGTGACACCGGAACTTCTGGTCAGATTTTATCAGGCAGCCGTATTTGCCCCGTTTTTCAGAAATCATTCCGCAGTGGGAACACGCCGGCAGGAACCATGGCTGTTTGATGAGAAAACAAGGGATGCGGTGAGAAAAACCGTGCGTCTCAGATATCGTTTTATTCCGTATATTTATGATTTGGCAAGGGAATGTGAGAGGACAGGAGAGCCGATAGTCAGACCTCTGGTATATGAATATCCGCATGACAAAATGGTTCGCAACATCTGCGATGAATATCTGCTTGGGAAGTTTGTCCTTGTTGCACCGGTAACAGTACCGGGAAAGTTTGCAAGGGAAGTCTATCTTCCGGAAGGTGAGTGGTATGACTATGAGACAAATGAAAAATATACCGGCGGGAAATATATTCTTGCAGATGCACCACTCGATAAAGTACCGGTATTTATCCGGGCGGGAGCGATTCTTCCGGTAGCGGAAGGAAACATACAGTCCACGGAAGATATTACCAGTGAGAACACCAGAATACTGACTTATCCGGGACAGGGAACATTTATCCACTATGAGGACGACAATGAAACACTCGCCTACCGCGAGGGAGCATACAATGCCATGGAATACACACTGAATGGGGAAAAACTGGAGAAAAAAGTGATTCACAAGGGATATAAAATATGATGACCGGACTGGATACGAGCAGGATTTTTCCTCTGGTAATCCGTCTGATTGTGCCGGCTGTCATCGCAAAATTAATTACATTTTTATATAATATTGTAGACCGGATGTACGTTTCAAGAATGCAGGGTTCGGGAATGGATGCACTTGCGGCACTTGGAATTGTGCTTCCGATTACACTGATTATCCAGGCATTTGCGGACCTTGTGGGACTGGGGGGTTCGCCGAGGGCGGGAATCCGGCTGGGAGAAGGAAATGAGAAAGAGGCGAACCGTATCTTTAATCTATCCTTTCTGATGCTTGTACTGAGCGGATGTGTGATTGGCATTATCACATTTTTCTTTGCGGAGCCGATTGTACTGCTGTTTGGATGTCCGCTGAGTGCGCTAGGTTATGCCACGTCCTATCTGAAGATTTATTCCTGCGGAACGGTATTTATCATGCTGGCGCAGGGAATGAATCCTTTTGTGCTGACGCAGGGCTACTCCTTTCTGTCCATGTGTTTTGTGTTAATGGGAACAGTGCTTAATATCGTGATGGATCCATTATTTATCTTTAACTTTGGCATGGGAGTACAGGGTTCTGCACTGGCAACGGTTCTGGCACAGTTTTTATCCGCTGTCTGTACGGTTGGCTTTTTCTTTTCGCGGAAAAGTCTGTTCCATTTCCGAAGAAAAGAAATGCATTTTTCGGCGGAAAGATTTGTCAGCATTGTATCGCTTGGAATTACGCCATTTGTCATGACGATTACAGAGTGTGCGATACAGATTGTGTTTAATATTAATCTGAATCTGGCAACCGGCGGAAATAAAGATTATACGGCGGCATTGACCGTGATGTTAAGTGCATTGCAATTAATTTCCCTGCCGTTAAATGGAATGGGCAATGGTATGCAGCCGTTTGTCAGCTACAATTATGGAAAGGGAAATACCAAACGGCTGAAACAGGGCATTACCTATGTTACGATGATTGCATTTCTGTTTGCTGCGATTGTGTGGTCCATATCGCTTATGATACCGCAGATGTATGCACATCTTTTTGCGGCCAGTGAAAGTGTTACGGTTATCGTAGAAAAATACTGTCCGATGTTTCTGATGGGTTCAATTATGTTCTTTGTGCAGATGACATTGCAGAACATCAACATTGCACTGGGACAGGGCAGAACAGCACTGCTTCTTGCGGTCAACAGAAAAGTAATTCTTTTAATCCCGATGTGCTTTCTTCTGACAAAGCTGATAGGATTTAAAGGTGTTTATCTGTCGGAAGGAATCACGGATTTTGTGGCAGGAATCATTACGGCAATCGTCATTTTTTCTTCCTATCCAAGAGTATTCCGCAGGAGGGAGGAAGAACTTGCAAATGCAGAAAATAGAGAGAAAAAGTAGAAAGTGAGGAATTTATAAAAAACAGGCAATAAAAAAGTTCAAAAAATTTTCGGTTTTGTGTGACCGGCTGCGGGAAAACGGTAGTAGACAGATGAAAGGGAAAGGATGTGCAGATGGAAGATAAAAAAATCATAGAACTTTACTGGGACAGGGATGAATCCGCCATCGTGGAAACGCAGAAAAAATACGGAAACTATTGTTATTCTATCGCAAAAGGGATTTTAAGACAGAGAGAAGATGCTGAGGAAGTCACAAATGATACCTATGCGGGTGCATGGAACTGCATACCGCCGCACCGTCCGGAGATACTGAGGACATTTCTTGGGAAAATCACAAGGCATTTGTCCTTAAAGAGAATCCGGGAAAAAATGGCACAGAAACGGGGCTGCGGGGAAGCGGAGCTTGTATTGGAAGAACTGGAAGAATGCATTCCATCTGCAAGCCGGGTGGAACAGACTATGGAAGAAAAAGAACTGGCGGAAATCCTGAACGGTTTTCTGGAAAAATTGCCGGTAACACAGCGGAGAGTATTTGTGTGCAGATACTGGTATTTTGATTCGGTGGAAGACATTGCGAAGCGCTTTGGGTTTGGTCAGAGCAAAGTAAAAATGATGTTGTTTCGTACCAGAAAGAAGCTGAAGGAAATACTGGAAAAGGAGGGATATCAGGTATGAAATCAGATAAATTACAGGATGCAATCGGGGAAATCAGGGATGATTATATTCTGGATGCACATGGGGAGCATGGGGAAATGAGGGGGAAGAAACGATATCCGCAGGTGGCAGCAGTATTGTTACTTTTATTGCTGGCGGCAGGGGTTCTCTGGGGACAGAATCTGTTTCCCCAAAAAACAGTGACGGAAATGCAGAAAAAACAGCAGACCAGTCCGGAGGAAATCACGGAAATCACAAAGATTGCGGAAAATCTGGAAACAAATGAGCCGGAGAAGGAAATAAAACGGGAAGAACAGCTTGAGGTAAATATCGTACAACGGCAGATGCAGGAAGAAAGCTGGACGGAGGCAGACTGGTCGGCAGATCATGATATGGTCATTATTCAGCCGCAGGTACCGGAAGATTTACAAAAAACAGAAGAAACAGACCGGGGAAAGGAGAAATATGTTGTATATCAATCCGGGGATGTGGGAAGAAAAATTATAATTACTGCAAAAACAGGGGGCGGACAGGAAACGGATGATTCGTATGAGAGTATGAATGCAACGCAGATAAATGGAACAAATGTTTACTTTTTTCGCTATGATGATGAAACGGAAGAAATCATGTATGCCTGTTTTATAGATAAAGACATAAAATATGAATTAAAATTTCAGGCACTGACGGAAAGCGAAATAAGAAAGGTGATTGTATCTATGATAGAATAGGAGGGAAAATATGAGAAAATTTATCATTACAGTGTTGGCAGCAGGCATGGTATTAAGTATGTCGGGCTGCGGCAGCAGAGAAAATGTTTCAGGAACCGGGGAAAGCAGTGATGATATGTGGACATTTCAGGCTGTGGTTAAGAAGATAGAGGATACGGCAGTTCTTATTGAGCCGGTGGAAGGGGCATTAAATTCTTCTGACAGTATCCGCATTGGAAAAGAGGATTTGCCTGAGAGTGAGGACATTAAGACAGGCGACACCCTTGAAATCAGCTGTGATGGAATGGTTCTGGAAACATATCCGGCGATGCTTGCAGAGATTTATGAGGTTCGGCTGGTAAAGAGTACGGAGAAAATTTATGCAGAGGGAAGCGAGGGAAATTTCGGACTTCTGATTCCGGAAGGCTGGAGTTACGAGATTTTCGGGGAAGATAAATCAGAAGAAATATTTGGAAAATACGGAATTCATTTCTACCCGGAAGGAAGTGAAAAGGGATATATCGAAGTGTCTTTGCATGAGAATTTCGGAGTGTGCGGAACAGGACTCGTACAGCAGGAGATAAGCCTTGCAGGGGACAGGGCAGTGGCAGGATATTACGATGAAGCACAGCAAATCTGGGATTTTATCCGGTTTGAGGGAAAGAACGAAAAAATCGTGGCACAGCAGTATGAAGCGAAAGAATGGTTTGCAGAAAATAAAGATACCATTATGGACATTCTTGACAGCCTGGAGTATTACGCCCGGATTCAGTTCTAGCATAAATTACCGGAAGAAAACTCTTTTCTAAAATCCGGGTATGTGGTAAAATGTCTGATGGATTGCAAAAGCTTTACATTAGTTAGTTGCGAAGTAAAAGGAGAAAATTCCAAAGATGCGATACAGAGGGGGGCAGAAATTAAGAGGCGGATATCCGGCAGATGCCCCGCATAAAAAGGCATAATGACTCCGGAAGTCCGCCGGAACTGGCACAGGATATGTGCAGGAGGTGGATTTTATGCAGAATTATTCAGGAGAAGAAAACTTACAGTATCATTTGCAAATCAGACCGGGGGATGTCGGAAAATATGTGATTCTGCCGGGAGATCCGAAGCGGTGTGAAAAGATAGCAAGGCATCTCGGAGAGGCAGAGTTAGTTGCGGATAACCGTGAATTTGTTACTTATACCGGATATCTGGACGGTGAAAAAGTCAGTGTGACATCAACCGGAATCGGAGGTCCTTCTGCGGCGATTGCCATGGAAGAACTGGTAAGGTGCGGTGCCGATACATTTATCCGTGTCGGAACCTGCGGCGGCATTGACCTTGACGTAAAAGGCGGGGATATCGTAGTGGCGACGGGAGCAGTCCGGATGGAAGGTACCAGCAGGGAATATGCCCCGATTGAGTATCCGGCGGTTACGGATCTTGCAGTGACGAATGCACTGGCAGCGGCGGCAAAAGATTTGGGATATACCTGTCATATCGGTGTGGTACAGAGTAAAGATGCATTTTATGGACAGCATGAGCCAGAAAGAATGCCGGTCAGTTACGAATTACAAAATAAATGGGAAGCATGGAAACGTATGGGCTGTAAAGCATCCGAGATGGAATCGGCGGCACTGATGATTGTCGCAGGGCATTTAAGAGTGCGTTTCGGGGCAGATTTCCTTGTGATGGGAAATCAGGAAAGAAATGCACTCGGCATGGAGAATCCGATCGTACATGATACGGAAGCTGCGATTATGGTAGCGGTGGAAGCACTGCACAGACTGATAAAAGAGAATTGAAAATAATAAGGAATTTGACTTTAGTCAAATTCCTTATATTTTTTTACAAGTTTAATTACCATACCGGACAGTCCCCATCCGATACCGATGATACAAAGCCTGGCGGGAAAATCAACGGTTTGACCTTTTTTGTGTAACATTGTATAATGGTATCAGGGCTGCAATGAAACGAAGTAAGTGCAATCCGTGGGTATCATTAAAATAAGAGGCAAAAATACAGAAAGGTGGATTTCACATGGGAAGAACAGAAAACGTACAGGTATTTCAGGATACGGAAATGCTTTGTAAGACAAATCAGATTTTAATAGAAAGTACAAAAAATTCAGTAAAGAACCAGAAAGTGATTCTGGAAGGGGATGAACTGCCGGAAATAGATAAGAACCGTTTTGAACAGGATGCAGAGATTATTGTTTCAAAGAAACGGACTTATGAGGCGGCATCTGCATATAAAGAATTAAAAACGGCAGTACATAATTTCGCATCGGCATCCAATCCGGGCGGTGGTGTGACCAGAGGGGCAAATGCACAGGAAGAATGTCTGTGCCGCTGTTCCAACCTGTATTTCTGCCTGAATGAGCCGGATATGTGGAATTCATTTTATATGCCGCACCGTCAGGCACATAACCCGATACATAACGATGATATTATCTTCACTCCGGGGATAAAAGTATTTAAAACTGACACATCCATGCCGGAGAAAATGCAGGAAAAGGACTGGTATGACGTAGATGTGATTACCTGTGCAGCACCAAATCTGAGAGAACAGCCGAGCAATGGCTACAATTCCGGAGATGGAGATAAGAAGGCTATGATAAGCGGGCAGGAATTGCGGAAACTGCATGAGAAAAGACTGGAAAGAATACTGGACGTGGCAGTGATGAACGAAGAAGAAGCTGTGATTCTCGGTGCATTTGGGTGCGGAGCATTCCGAAACCAGCCAGAAATAGTTGCAGAAGCTGCTGCAAATGTCATTCGGAACTACCGGAAAGCATTTCGTGTGATAGAATTTGCGGTGTACTGTGGACCAAAGGAAGACAGGAATTATCAGGTTTTTAAGGAAATGATTGTTTAGGAAAGGAAGTAACGGTGGATAAGTTTAAGTTTACAAGACCGCAGGCTGTGGCAGGTATTCTGGCAGCGGTCGTGATAATCGGAGGAGCTGCATGGTATGCCAATGCAAAGTCGGCGGATGGCAGTGACGCGAAAGGGAAAACAGAGGCGGTAAATGTCGCGATGAAGGAAACCGGCGAGACAGAGGAAAGCACAACGGAACCGGAGACACAGACGGAGACAGTCGTGGAAACACAGCCAGAGACGGAACAGGAAACAGCACCAGAGACACAGACAGAACCGGAAAGTGAGACGGAGCCGGAAAGTGTGGCAGAGATACAGACGGATCCGGAAACCGAACCGGAAACAGAACCACAGACAGAAGCCATCGAAAGAGTGACGAGACCGGCCAATTCGATGGGGACGGTTATCTGTCTCGATCCCGGACATCAGAGCAGAGGAAATAATGAAAAAGAACCAAATGGACCGGGTTCTTCTACCATGAAGACAAAAGTGGCAGGTGGAACAAGCGGGACATACAGCGGAGTTGCGGAATATGAACTGACACTTGCGATTGCTCTGCAGCTGCGGGATGAATTGCAAAACAGAGGTTATACGGTGGTCATGACGAGAGAGAGCAATGAGGTCAACCTTTCTAACAAGGAGAGGGCGGACATTGCAACAGAAGCGGGGGCTGACCTGACGATTCGGATTCATGCGGATGGGGTGGATAATTCTTCCGTATCCGGTGCATCCGTACTGTCACCGACTACGTCAAATCCATATATTGCAGACCTTGCGGGTGCGTCCTGGCAGTTATCGGAGTGTATTCTGAATGCATACTGTGAGGCAACCGGAATGAAAAACAGAGGTGTGACAGGAAATGATACCATGACCGGAATTAACTGGAGTACCAATCCGGTGGCACTGATTGAACTTGGATTTATGACAAATGCAACTGACGATGCCAATATGCAGGATGCAACCTATCAGGAGCGGATGGTTTATGGGATTGCAAACGGAGTAGATGTCTATCTGCAGAAATAAAATGGAGATGAAATTATGTTACACAATTTATTTTTTATGGAGCAGCATTTCTTATTATGGCTGCAGGACAGTGTCAGAAATCCGATGCTCACAAAGATATTTGTATTTATTACCAGTCTGGGAAATGGAGGCGCATTCTGGATATTGCTCTCCCTGGGGCTGATGATACCCAAAAAGACGAGGAAGGCAGGCTTTTTGTCCCTGCTTTCCCTGGCATGCTGTGCCATTGTCACAAATGTATGCCTGAAAAATCTGGTTGCAAGGACAAGACCTTACGATGTGATAGAGGGACTGACTTCTCTGGTAGGAATCCAGAAAGATTTTTCCTTTCCGTCCGGACATACGGCAGCTTCCTTTGCATCTGCGGTTGTGCTGTTTCGGACATTACCGAAAAAATATGGCATACCGCTTCTTATTCTGGCATTCCTCATCGGATTTTCCAGAATGTATGTGGGAGTCCATTACCCGTCCGACGTGCTTGGCGGGCTGTTAGTCGGCAGTCTGACAGGTCTTGTGGTGTACTGGGCAGGAACAAGGAGAGCAAAGGGTTAGGAAAATAACGAGGAAGCGAAGGAGACAGAAGAATGGATTTACTGCACATAGGATTGTATACAGGGACATTTCTGGAATTAATTATCACCAATTATATTCTGCTTATTATATTCCGGTGTACTCTGACAGAGAGATACCGGACGATTATTACTTTGTCCATATTAACCGCTTTAAATGCGGTTCAGTTATATATACAGCAGTTTGCAAAGTCGCCTGCACAGATGTATCTGCTGTATGCTGCATTAATGTTTGGAATTGCGGTGTTCTTATTTCATGGAAAGTGGCAGAACAGGGTCATGGCAGTTGTATTGTATACAATAACATCATTCATGGCGGAGATTGTAGGACTGCAGATTCTGCTCGGCATGGGATATGGATTTGAAAAAGTGGCAGGACCTGTTTCAAAAGAAAGTTTCTTTATACACACCATAGGAGTCCTGGCAAGTCTGTGTCTGGCAGTTATCATTGTAAATGCACAGAAGTCGCTGAAATATATTATGAAAGCAGGAAATCTGCTGCCAATACTGTTGATCTTCGGATTGCAATTTGCTGTGGCATTTCTTTACAGTGGAGTGTCCATGTCATATAAGCTGAGTACAGGATATCTGGTCTGGGTATATCTGCTTGTCACTATATTTGAGGATTTTTATACCCTGCAGTCCATGCAGGAGCTTGAGAACCGACAGATTCTGGAAGAACAGGTGGATCTGATGCAAAAACGGGATAAAGATGTGACTGACTATTATCAGAATGTGACAGCACGTCTGAGAAATGTATCGGAATTAAAAGAAGAGTACGAGGCAAAACTGAAGAGAATCTATGCGGAAATCGGGGTGGAATATGAATCAGAAAAGGCGGATGAGGGAGGAAAACAGGAATTTCATATGAAAACGATCGTAGATAATATATTAAGCAAACGATCGGAAAAATACAGGGAATCCGGCATTGAATATGAACTGCAGGTAGAGGTTCCGGCAGGATTTAAGATTGATATTATGGAATTATCCAGCCTGATGAATAATCTGCTGGACAATGCAGAAGAAGCATTGATAAAGTACAGACAGGAATCAGGGGAAAAAGGATTTATCCGGATGAAGTCTTACATACAGGGGGACGAATTTGTGATAGAAACGGAGAACAGCAAAAGTGAAAACAGCCGTATGCATATGCAGGATGAACGCTATCTGTCCACCAAAGAGGAAAAGGGGCATGGATACGGCTTGCAGATTATCCGTAACATTGCACAAAAGTATGAAGGAAGCATAGAGCTGGAAGATAAGGGAAAAAGTTTTTGGAATAAGGTTATTATGAAACTGAAATAGGAACAGGCCTGACAAACTGAGGAATATTAAAATCTCAGATTTGTCAGACTTTATTTATATTTGATTCTGTCACTGAACTGTGATACTATAGAGATAATAGAAAATTGAGATAAAAACAGGAGGTTATCAGATTATGCAGGCAGTTACGCGAGAACAGATTGAAGCAATGGCACCGAATCAGGCTGCGGTATCAAATGCAGGGAAGATATCACAAAAGGGTGGATTTGTGAAGCTTGCTCATTCAAAGGATGATACATTTTATATGGGGGAATGTAAGGGAAGCGGTGCAAAGAACTATTTGACATCGGTGGATTTTATTGATCCGGAAGCACCGGTATGCCGCTGTTCCTGCCCGAGCAGACAGTTTCCATGTAAGCATGGTCTGGCACTCATGTTTGAAATTCTGGAGAAGAAAGAGTTTGAAGAGTGTGAGATTCCGGAAGATATTCTGAAGAAACGGGAAAAGAAGAAGAGCAGTGAGCAGAGCGGTGAGAAAGAAGAGGGAGCAAAGAAACCTGCTGCCAAACCGTCCAAAGCAGCAAAGTCAGCAAAACTCAAGAAGATGAAAAAACAGTTGGAGGGTCTTGAACTGTTGGATCAGATGATTACGGAGCTGTTGAAGGCGGGACTTGGAACGATGGGAAGTGCCGGAATGAAGTCCTATGAACAGTTTGCAAAACAGCTTGGGAATTATTATCTTCCGGGACCGCAGAAGCTGCTGAACAGATTAATTCTGGAAATCACGGCATTTCAGAAAGATAGAAAAGAAGAACATTATGAAATGGCAGTCCGGCTGCTTGAAAAGTTATGGACGCTGAAGAAGAAATCAAAGGAATATCTGGAGAAAAAGACCGAGGACGGAAATGCCGATGCCGAAGACACGGAGTTATACGAGGAACTTGGCGGTATTTGGAAGATGGAAGAATTAGAAGCGATCGGAAGAAAGCGGGAAGAAGCTGATTTCCTTCAGCTCGCTTTCTGGGTGGAATATGATGCGGCAGCAAAAGAATATGTGGATAAGGGCTGTTATGTGGACCTTGCCACCGGGGAGATCTTTTTAAGCAGCAATTACCGTCCGTTAAAGGCCTTAAAATACATAAAAGAAGAAGATTCCGTTTTTCACGTTATCCATACGGGATCGGCGGTTGTATATCCGGGACATGGAAATCCGCGCATCCGCTGGAATGGTGCGGTAACAAGACAGACCGAAGTGCAGGATTATAAGAAAGTATGCAGCTTTGCGGGAAAATCCATTCGGGAAGAGGCAAAGAAGGCGAAAAACTGTCTGAAAAATATTCTTGCAACGGATCTCTATATCAGTATTATTTCCTATAATTATATCGGAAAATGTGAGAATGTCTATGGAATGTGTGACGAAGAGGGAGACAGTATTTTCTTTGGAAATGCACCCGGAATGGAAGATACACTTGCAAGACTGGATCAGCTTCCGGATAAGAAATGGTTAAAAGGTAAAAATCTGCTGGGAGCATTTTTCTACGATGAACAGGAACAGAGAATGAAGATACAGCCACTGAGTATTCTGACAGATACCGGTGTGGTCAGATTATTATATTAGGAGGCCGGAAATGAACATAACACCATTATATAATTTAAGACTCAGATTAAAAAATGCAATGATACAGGGAACGAATCTGTTATCCGAAGATTTCAGACTGAAACGTGCAATAGAGGAATTCAGTCCCCTGATGAAGGCAGCTCCGGTATTTGCAAAAATCGGGGAACTCAGTAACAGACTGCTTGATCCGGAGGAAAATCAGAAAGAGAAAATGCTGTTAGATGCCATTACACTGCTGGATGCCGTACTTTGTACACAGGCGGCAACCGGAATCAATGAACCTGCATCGCAGGAAGGCAGCAGAACATTAGCAGAGGACGGATATGACATGGCATGCAATACAGAGAGTATTGTCAGCAGCCAGCCATATTCCAGGGTAAAGCCGTTGATAGAGGCACTGACAACCTCAGGCGGGGGACATTATGCCTATGTCATGGAAATGCATGAGAATTATCCTGAAGTATTTGAAGATTACAGGGTACAGGCGGCACTGGTACAGGCATTGGGAGCAGGATATGCAGAACTGGCAGAACAGGTGGAAAGCTGGTTAAAAGAAGCCGGTAGGCCGGTTGTACCATTGTTAAAGCAGGGATTTGATCCGGCGGGCAAAAAAGAAATGGTGCGCAGAGTCCGGATTATCGATGAATTATCGCAGGGAGAGGAGAATGAATTTTATAAAGTCATGATTCCGTCTGCGGTCAAAGAAGTGCGTCAGGCATTGATATATGCCCTGCGTCATTCCAGGGAAAATGAAGAGTTACTGATACAGATGACAAAGACAGAGAGTGGAAATGCAAAGAAAATGGCATTTTATACGCTGGCAGGATACAATAGTGAGCAGGTACGGGAATTGTTTGATAAAATGTACCAGAAAAAGCCGCTGGATGTACTGGGATATCTGTATCTGTCGGAAGCGGACTGGGCATCTGCATGGCTTGCAAAAAGGCTGGAAGAGAAACTTCTGGAGTGGGAAGAACGGTTTGAAAGCACCGGTATTGCCACATTGGAAGAGAAGGAAGAAGCATGGTGGTTAAGTGCTTTAAAGGCCTGTGTTGGAAAAGGCGGAAAAGATATGGCTGCTTTTTTCCGTCATGCGGATGAGATGATGAAAAAGAGGAAGCTTTCAATTGTGTGGACAAGAGAGAGAAAAAGATTTGAACAGGCTGGAGAAATATTCTGGGATTCAATGGAGAGGGGAAAGGCATTTGGAAATGAACTGGCATATACCCTGATGCGTTGTTTAAAGGCAGGACAGGATAAGGAACTGTGTGAAACTGCCCTGGCACTGTATGATACGGCAGAGTCCATAAATCAGAAAAATTTCTATCTTGCCCCGGCTTTGCTTGCCAGACTGTATGGAACAGAGGATTGTACGGAATGGATTCGTGCACAGTTTGCTGCAAAGAAGAATTCCGATCAGAGCATCTATGTGGGCGAAGCACTGACCGGTATTTGTTATGATGGAAAGGACTGGATCATGAAGACGGATTTCTATCCGGCACTTCAGATTCAGTGTGTACAGAAGAGAGTTATTTTAAACAGTGGAATAGAAGAGGGACTTACAGAACTTCTGATATCCTATCAAACGGAAGATACGGATAAAATACTGATACAGATGGCAAAACAGGGAAGTAAGACATTCAGGGAAAAGATAACGCCGTATTTTTATAAACGTGCATTAGCATCCAAATCAGTACCGCTGAAGCTGATGGAGGCACTGCAGTCCTGTGGATGCCCGTATTGCGAGAATCTTCTGATACATTGTGTTAGTATACAGCCGGTGCATTACTGGACTCTTACTTATTATATAGAATGTCTGCCGGGAACGGAAGAAGCAAGGGAAGGAGAGTTAAGGAGGATGCTGGAACTGGCAGAGAAACGAAAGCTGGAAATTAAGAACTGGACAGGTAATTTTGAAGAACTTTACAATATGCTGTCAGCAAAAATCAGAGAGCATAAATTTGTAAAATAAACAGGAAAGGGCAAAGAAAATGAAGAAAGAGATATTAAGACAGCCGGCAGAGCAGCTGTTTCAGAAAGAACTGGATGCATTAATGGAGCATGAAACAGATCCCATACCGGAGGGATGGAAGATGTCCCCACGTTCCGTAAGAACTTATATCTGTGGGGGCAAAGCAGGGGATATGGTTATTACCCCGAAATATATCGGACATGAGAGACTGGTTGAAATCGCCATAGCAACACTGGTTACGGACAGGGCATTACTTCTGATCGGTGAGCCGGGTACGGCAAAGAGCTGGCTGTCAGAGCATCTGACGGCTGCCATTAACGGAGATTCTTCCCAGGTTATCCAGGGAACAGCCGGAACGACAGAGGAACAGCTGCGTTATTCCTGGAATTATGCCATGCTGCTGGCACAGGGCCCATCCGAGAAGGCTATGTTAAAGAGTCCGGTATTCCGTGCGATGGAAACAGGGACGATTGCAAGGGTGGAAGAGATCTCAAGACTGGCATCCGAGGTACAGGATGCACTGATTTCCATATTATCTGAGAAAAGAATTTCAGTGCCGGAACTGAATCTTGAGATACCGGCGAAGAAAGGATTTTCCATTATTGCAACGGCAAATACAAGGGACAAAGGAGTAAATGAGATGTCGGCGGCTTTGAAGAGACGTTTTAACATCGTCGTACTTCCGTCACCGAAGGATCTGGAAACTGAGATTGAGATTGTAAAGACGAGAGTAGAGCAGTTATCGGGCGGCATGGATCTGAATGCCAAACTTCCGGATAAAAATGTAATAGAACAGGTATGTACGATTTTCCGGGAATTACGGAATGGCGAAACACTGGATAAGAGTCAGAAAGTCAAAGGAACTTCTGGAGTTCTCTCAACGGCAGAGGCGATCTCTCTGCTCTGTGCAGGCATGGCCCTGGCAGGAAGTTTTGGAAACGGACAGATACAGGAAGAGGATCTGGCAGCAGGACTCTGTGGAGCTGTCATAAAAGAAGATGAAAAAGATCTGGTTGCATGGAAAGAATATCTGGAAAATGTCATGAAAAAGCGTGGCTCGAAGTGGAGCGGTCTGTATCAGGCATGTAAGGAACTTTTATAGAAAAACGTGGAGGGAAAAAATGAGAAATCCCTATATATTTGGAATCCGGCATCTGTCTCCGGCAGGTGCATGGCATCTCAGGCAGTTTCTGGATGAAAAAAAGCCAAAGATTGTACTGGTGGAAGGCCCGGAGGATTTTAATGATCAGATTCCGTATCTGACACATCCGGAGACCAGATTCCCGGTTGCGGTTCTGGCATATACGGACGCGACACCGGTGCAGACGATACTCTATCCGCTGGCAGAATATTCTCCGGAATATCAGGCTGTTTTGTGGTGTAAGGAAAATCACTGCGAATGCAGGTTTATTGATCTGCCTTCCAGTGTATTTCTGGCATTGCAGAAGCAGGAGGCAGGTCATATCAGGCAGGAGGAAAACGAAGAGAGTATATACCGGAAACTGGATCAGCAGACAGGGGAAGACGGGCATGAGATGTTCTGGGAAAGAGTGATTGAACATACCGGAGATACGGATGCCTATTACAAAGGCGTACATATGTTTGGAAAAGAACTCCGGACAATGACACAGGGAAAAGAAAGTGACTGGCCGGAGATTCTGGTCCGGGAAGCATATATGGCACGGAATATAGAGAAAGCCTGTGAGCAGGTTTCACCTGAAGAAATCGTAGTTGTTACCGGTTCTTATCATGTGGAAGGGTTAAAGTCTGCACAGGCGATGACACAGAACGAGTGGGACATCCTTCCGAAGGTGGAAACCAAGCATACACTTATGCCATATTCGGATTACAGGCTGTCTTCCAGATCAGGATATGGTGCGGGAAATAAAGCACCGGCATATTACCGGCTGATTTGGGAAGGATTCCGCTGTGGAAATGAGCAGTTTGCCGGGCAGCATTATCTGGCTGGAATTGCAGGAATGATGAGGGAAGCAGGAACACCTGCTTCATCTGCACAGGTAATCGAAGCGGTCAGACTGGCAGATGCACTGGCAAAAATGCGGGGAAGCAGAATTCCTGTACTTCGGGATCTGAGGGATGCCGCAGTGACCTGTCTTGGTGAGGGCAGATTTTCAGAGATTAATCTTGCCGTTGCAGACATTGAAATAGGCAGAAATATTGGAAATCTTCCCGAGGGAGTCAGCAGGACAAGTATACAGGAAGATTTCTACCGTCAGTTAAAAGAATGGAAACTGGAAAAGTATAAGAAAATAACGGCAGAACAGTTACGGCTTGATTTGAGGGAAAACAGAAAAGTGTCCTCGGAAAAATCGGCATTTCTCGATCTGAACCGCTCTTTTTTCCTGCACAGGCTGCGGGTACTTGGAATATCCTTTGCCGTTTTACAGGAGACGAATCAGGAGAATGCCACATGGGCGGAAAACTGGCAGATTCAGTGGACGCCTGAGGCCGAGATTGCACTGGTGGAAAATGCATTAAAGGGAGATACCGTGATACAGGCGTTTTCCTTTGTCTTAAAAGAACGGATGGAAGCGGCGGAAGATATCAGCGGGATAGCGGCAGTTATTGAAGATGCGTTCCAGTGTGGAATGGAGGAGACTTTGCAATATGCCGTCCGGGCATTACAGGCGCTTGCCGTGGAAGCCGCTGGTGTGTATGAGATCGCAAAAACGATCGATCACCTGTCCACGGTCATGCAGTATGGTGATATCCGGAATATAGATACCGAAGTTTTAAAACCGGTGACAGAGCAGCTCTTTTATCGTGCCTGTCTGCTCCTGGTGCAGGCATGTATCTGTGATGATGAGGCAGCAGGAAAGATTGCACAGGCGATGGAGTGGCTGAATACGGCAGCAGGAATTCATGATTTTCTAAATCAGGAAAGCTGGGTGGATACTCTGCAAAAAATTGCCGGCAGGGATGATCTGAATCCGCAGTTATCCGGTTTTGGAGAGGCGGTGCTGCTGGAACGGGGACTAAGTAGTGAAGAGGAACTGAGGCTGCAGATGAAACGGAGATTGTCCGCAGGAACTCCGGCAGAAGCCGGTGCAAGCTGGTTTGAAGGTCTGGCAAAGAAGAACCGTTATGCATTGATTGCGAGGTTATCTGTCTGGGAGATGCTGGACGGCTATCTGGAGAGTCTGGATCCGGAAGAATTTAAACGTGCATTGGTATTTTTGCGGCGTGCATTTGCAGATTTTTCATCCGGAGAAAAGGACGGGATTGCGGAAAATCTTGGAGAAATCTGGGGATTAAACGGTCAGCAGGTCAGCGAGATGGTCAATGCCGGACTGAAGGATACCGAACAGGAACTTGTAGAAAGTCTGGAAGACTTTGATTTTGATTTTTAGGAAGGAGAAATTATGGACAGTCAGGAACATATAAAGCGCTGGCGGCTTATTCTTGGAAAAGAGAGCCAGGAACGTTTTGACGCAATGGGCGGAGGAAGTTTAAGTGAAGAAGATGCACTGATGGATCAGGCACTGGCTGCCATCTATAACCGGAAGGAGGACGGCGGGTTCGGCTCCGGAAACGGTGCGGGAAACGGACCGTCCAATCCGCAGATTAGCAGATGGCTGGGCGATATCCGTTCCCTGTTTGACAAAGATCTGGTAAAGATTATCCAGGGAGATGCCATGCACAGATGCGGACTGAGCCAGCTGATGTTTGAGCCGGAACTGTTGGAAAATCTGGAGCCGGATGTGAATCTGGCGGCAACTATTTTAATGTTAAAAGATCAGATTCCAAAGCGTTCCAAAGACAGTGTCAGAAAGTTTATCCGAAAAATCGTGGAAGAGATAAACCGGATGCTGGAACAGGATATCCGCAGGGAAGTCCGGGCGGCAGTGAATAAGAGAAGACATTCGCCTGTCCCTTCCGCAGCAGCACTGGATTACAGGACGACCATTGCAAGAAATCTGAAAAATTACAGTCGGGAATTGCAAACCATTGTTCCAGAAAAATTTTATTTCTTTGACCGGACGAGTACGACCGCAGCCAATAAGTGGAATATCATTCTCGATATTGACCAGAGCGGTTCAATGGGGGAATCCGTCATATATTCTTCCATTATCAGCTGCATCCTTGCATCCATGAACAGCGTGAAAACAAGGGTTGTGGCATTTGATATGAATGTTGTGGATCTTACCGAAAAATGTGAAGATCCGGTCGATCTGCTGTTCGGCTTCCAGTTGGGCGGCGGTACGGATATCAATCGTTCCGTGGCATATTGTGAGCAGTTTATCGAAAATCCCTCCAAAACTCTGTTTTTCCTTATTTCCGATCTGGAAGAGGGCGGAAACCGGGCAGGACTGCTCAGGAGACTGGAGGAAATGAAACAATCGGGAGTAACTGTGATTGTGCTGCTTGCACTTGCGGATGGTGGAAAACCTTACTATGATACCACCATGGCATCAAGAATTGCATCGCTTGGGATTCCATGCTTTGCATGCAGTCCACAAAAATTCCCGGAAGTACTGGGAAATGCAATGAGATAACGGATATGACTTTGGGAAAGGAGAATGATTGTGGAACAGCGTATTCTGGCATATCACAGGTATATGGAGGAACAGATTGAAAAACTGGAGCATGGTGACAGTGTGTGTGATGTGGAAAGGTTAAAGCAGGAACATCTTACACAGATCGGATTTTTTCAGCATGAGCGGCTGATTCATCTGATCGTGACGGTGCTGTTTGCACTGCTGGAAGCATTGTCCGTTATGATTGTGCTGATATCAGGGGAAGTTTTTTCTGTACTGCTCCCGTTTGCGGTGCTGGTACTTCTGCTCCCGTATATCCGGCATTATTACATACTGGAAAATGAAGTACAGCATATGTACCGGCAGTATGACCGGCTAAACAGATGCCATGCCGGTAGCAGCACAGCAGAAAAGGAGCAGTTTTTTGGCGAAAAATAATGATTTTTCTGTCACTTTATGATATACTTATTGTAATACACTTTTAAGAAAAAGGAGATTGTTATGGGGAAGATGAGAGAACATAAACTGTTCTGTTTATCGGCGGTTGTCCTTTTATTTGCCGTGGTTGTTGTGTTTTATACGGCAATAATGGGAAAGTATCAGAAAACAACATTTATGAATTCTTATTCAGTAAAGACATTTGATGAGTGGGTATTGGAAAGAGAAGATGGGGCGGTTGAGAAGATACAGGCATTTCCGTATAAAGCAGATGTGTCAAGGGGAGATGTATATACACTGACAACCGTATTGCCGGATGATATCACGGATGAGTCAGGAATTATGATTTCTATCAATTACAGTGGAACGGAAGTCTATGTGGATGGAGAGAAAATAGACGAATATGGAATGAAACAGCCGCTTCCGTTTGGAAGAATGATAGGAAATATCCGTTACATTACTGCATTAAATGCGGATATGGCAGGAAAGAAACTGACCTATAAGATCACCTGTTATTATAACGGGGCAGGAACACTGAACCCGATTACATACGGGAATATGGATGGTTTGAAATTATCCGTTATCTATCATAATCTGTGGCGTCTGGTCATCAGTGTTATTATTTTTACCCTGGCATTGATCTGTCTTGGTTTCTTTTTTTTCCATGAGCGGAAGAAAGAGGTGGAATATAATACGGCATTTTATCATCTTGGGGCATTTCTTGTATACATCGTCCTATGGCTTATCAGTAGCTCTGATATTCCGCAGTTCTTTATCAATGCGAATGAGACCGTCAGTCTGGTATCATTTCTGTCCCTGTCCATCATGGGAATCCATTTCGCTGCATACACCAGAATTATCTTACAGGAAGGAGAAAAGTGGTTCCGCTTTCTGAGTTATATCGGATGGATTGATCCGCTGATTATTCTGACCGGTTTCGTGGCAAATCGCTGGGATCCGGCAGAAGTGCTAATTCTGAATCATCTGTATATTGGTATGGTAGCGGTTTCCGCATTTGTTTTTGTAATTAAGAAGAAAGAAAAAGAACTGGTAGAACATCTGTTCATTACGGGTGTACTTACCATCATTGTGGCTGCGGCAATCAGCCTGGTGGCATATTATTACAATCCTTCTGGCGGAATTGATGCCATATTTCTCGGTGTTGGTGTGACGGTGTTTGCCGTACTGCTCTTCCTGATGATTTTATGCAAAGAAGTAAAATTTATCGAAGAACGGAGAATGATGGATATCTACCGCGAACTGGCATTCAAAGATAATCTGACCGGACTTGGAAACCGGGCGGCATATGATAGGAAGATGGAAGAAATCCGTGACAATGGAAATGAAGATATGCTGGATGTCAATGGACTGAAGCATATCAATGATAATCTGGGGCATTATACGGGCGATAAAATTATTCTGGGAGCGGCACAATGTATTCGGGATGCATTCGGAACACATGGCCAGTGCTACAGAATCGGCGGGGACGAATATGCTGTTATCTATCTGGCTCAGCCGGGACAGATGGAGAAGGATATTGCAAAATTAGAAGAAGTCATGGCAGAATATAACGAGGGAAGAGCGGGAGAACTCCGGCTGTCGCTTGCATACGGCTACGAGGAGCAGATGTGGAGCGGGGAAGAGTATTTCCTTCGTAAAATGATACGGTTTGCCGATGAGAAGATGTATGAGGATAAAAGAAGAAAACATGGATGCAGAGAGAATGATAATTAATGCATAAGGCAGTATGGGTAATACCTGCAGTGGCAGGCGGATTTTATATGACGGTGCGTTATTTTTTCCGGTTCGCACTGGACAGAAATGTAAAACAGCAGTTTGCATCATTGGGAGATAGTAAGAAGTATGAAGAAAGAATACGGCGGGGAAAATGCTGGCTCAGGGAATATGAAACGGAAATGGTGGAATGTCAGAGCTTTGACGGATACAGGCTAAAGGGACACTATAAGGCATGCCCTGCGGACAAACAGCTGCTACTGATTGACGGAGCAGAACATGCCATGAGTTTTCTGGTAAATAAGGAACAGTACATCCTGGCACTGAACCAGTTCTTTAAATTTTCTTAATCAGGTACTCCATTTTGCCATCTCTTAAGAATACAGGGATGGTATCAATCGGAGTTTCAACGGTAATGTGGGAACCGCCTTCAAAAACTTCACCGGTATGGGCCAAAGTCCAGTTGTGGCCGGCAGGAAGATAAACTTCACGCGACTGTGCGTGTTCCCGGCATACCGGGCATACCAGAAGGTCCGGACCGAACATATATTCATCGTAGATATTCCAGCATAGGGAATCCTCCGGAAATTCATAAAAGAGTGCACGCATGACAGGAGTACCTTTTTCATGAGCTTCTTTCATAAATGCACGGATGTCATCACGCATCAGTTCACGGATACGGATGAATTTTACCATGATTTCATAGGCTTCTTCTCCATAGCTCCATACTTCGTTTGCAGCTCCTGTCCATTCACGGACTTCCCCGGATTTGCTGATAATCTGTGTTCCCGGCAGACGCAGTCCGTGGAGTCGCATAACCGGGGAAAATGTACCGAACGCAAACCAGCGCAGAAGCAGTTCCTTAAAGTCATCGCTTTCGACATTTCCACCGTGGAAACCGCCGATATCGGTTGTCCACCACGGGATTCCGCATAATCCCATATGCAGGCCGGCACAGAGCTGTTTACGGAAATCTTCAAAGCTGGACCAGATATCCCCGGACCAGACAAGTGCACCGTATTTCTGACTGCCAACCCAGGCACAGCGGACGAGATTCATGGTATCTTCCTGACCGAGCTCTTTTTGTCCTTCGTAGAACATACGGGAATATTCTCTCGGATAGATATTTCCAATCTGGGATACCGCACCGGCATGGAACTGATACATTTCATGATCAGAGCCGGTAAATTCCGGTTCTGCCTCATCGAGCCAGAACGTACGGATGCCCAGAGCGGCATAATTCTTTTTGCACTTCTCCCAGACATATTTTCTGGCACGCGGGTTTGTCGCATCCATAAAAACATTATTTCCGTGGAATGTCATCTGGACATCGACTCCGCTTACCTGTTTGACGAGGAGTCCCTGCTGTTTCATTTCCTCGAAGTTTTCACTGTTCCATTCCACCTGTGGCCAGAAAGATACCATGGTTTCGATGCCCATTTCGTGAAGCTTTGCAATCATTTCTTTAGGTTCAGGGAAATATTCTTCGTCGAAGCGCCAGTCCCCGCAGTGTGGCCAGTGATAGTAGTCGATAATCAGAACATCAAGGGGAATCCCTCTCTTCTTATATTCTCCGGCGATTTCCAGAACTTCTTTCTGATTGTAGTAGCGGAGTTTACACTGCCAGAAGCCAAGTCCGTACTCTGGCATCATCGGGACTTTTCCGGTGCAGCAGGCAAACTGCTGTTCTATCTGGGCAGGGGTATCGCCGGCGGTGATCCAGTAGTCCATCTTTTTGGTTGAAGAAGCGATCCATTCCGTGGTATTTGTTCCGAAATGGACTTCTCCGATGGCAGCATTATGCCAAAGAAAACCATAGCCGAGACTGGAAACATAGAAAGGAATACTGATCTGCGAATTACGGTGGGCAAGTTCCAGGTTGCAGCCTTTTAAATCGAAGATTTCCTGCTGATATTGTCCCATGCCGTAGATTTTTTCTTCTGAATTGGATGTAAAAGAAACTTTTAGATGATAATCTCCGCCGGGAAGGGCATGATACTTTCTTGCCTTTCTGCCAAGTGCTGCTCCGTTGCTTATCTCACGAAGCAGAAGACTGCCTTTTTCATTGTAAAATGAGATCTGCAGGGCATTGCCCCATTCCTGGACAAAAAGTTCCGCCCTGATTTTACCGTTTGCCATAAAGGCATGGCGTTCATCCGTAATGCCGGCTGTGATGGCGGAAGCATCGGAAACCTCAGGGGAAATCAGGGCAATCTCACCTTCTGGTATCTGATCCATAAGAGAGGACTGTACCCGCAGGCTGTTATCGCCCCACGGGGATACACAGAGAAGTTCGCCGTCATTGCGGAAATATAAATGATGATTTGTAAGTTCAAAAAAATTCATGGGTTATCCTCCTGTATTTATGATAAAAATATTATATTGCTTTTTTGAGAAAAATACATTAATATTATTGTGAAATTATATGACGATATTGATTTTTTACATATATAATAATTTTGAGTTTTGAATTGATTAGGACACATAAGAAAGGATGGTTTAAAAATATGAATAAAAATCTGATGGAAAAAAGAATCCACGGGGAGGCAGATTTCCCGATTTCTTTCTATGAACAGAGTTTTGCGGCTGATGAGGAAATGCTGGTACCGCTGCATTATCATGCTGAGATGGAAGTGCTGGTTGCAAAAAAAGGAAAAATAATAGTGCGGTTTGATGGAAATGAAATGGAACTGGAGGAGGGAGAAGGGCTTTTTGTTAACAGTTCCAGGCTCCATGCCATTTATGGAAAAAAAGGAGAGGAAAAAGCATTTACGGCGGTTGTTTTTTCCGATAAGCTGATCGCTGCGAAGGATGACAGAATAGCAGTAAAATATCTGGAATGTATAAAAAGCGGGGCTCTAATCGTTCCGGAACGGTTAAGCAGGGAACTGGTGAGAAAATACATAGATGATATCGCAGGATTGATGAAAAAAGGGAATTATGGGTATGAATTCGGGATTAAGGCAGATATTATGAAGCTGTTTGAAGAACTGGTGAAGGCTGCAGATGGAAAAACGATGGAAAAAATTCCGTATAAATACCAGTGTGTGAAGCAGGTGCTGGCTTATATAGAGGAAAATTACGGGGAACGTATTACACTTCAGAAACTGGCGGATGTGGCAGGACTGAACCGGGAGTATTTCTGCAGGATGTTTTCGGAGGTGGCTGGCGAAACAGCATTTACCTATCTGAACCGCTACAGGATAAAGAAGGGGATTGAATATCTGAAAGGCACAGATATGACCGTACAGAAAATCAGTGGATTATGCGGATTTGAAACGGCAAGCTATTTTTATAAGGTTTGTAAACAGTTTGAAGGAAAATCACCAAGGCAGATAAGAGAGGAAGTCCAGGGGATACAGGTACCGTAAAATATGCTTGACAAGGTTTTGATTCTGTTGCAGAATGTACAGGTAAATCAGATGTGAAATGTTATAGGAGGAAAAAATATGCTGACACAGTTTTCACGAACAGAATTACTGTTGGGAAAAGAAGCGATGGAAAGGTTAAGCAATGCGAGGGTAGCTGTGTTTGGAATCGGCGGTGTGGGCGGATATGTCTGCGAGGCACTGGTAAGAAGCGGGATCGGAACATTTGATTTGATCGATGATGACAAAGTGTGCCTGACCAATCTGAACCGGCAGATTATTGCAACCAGAAAAACGGTTGGAAAATATAAAACAGAAGTCATGAAAGAAAGAATTCTGGATATTAACCCGAAAGCGGTGGTAAATATCCATAACTGTTTCTTTTTGCCGGAGAATGCGGATGAATTTCCATTTGAGAACTATGACTATGTGGTCGATGCCGTGGATACTGTTACGGCTAAAATTGCGATTATCATGAAGGCAAAAGAGAAGAATGTACCGGTGATCAGCAGTATGGGTGCGGGAAACAAGTTAGATGCGAGTATGTTCCGGGTGGCTGATATTTATAAGACGAAGGTTTGTCCGCTGGCGAAAGTTATGCGCAGGGAATTAAAGAAACGCGGGGTAAAGAAATTAAAGGTTGTTTATTCAGAAGAACTTCCGACAAGACCATTGGAAGATATGTCTATCGGCTGCCGGAATCATTGCATCTGCCCTCCGGGAGCACAGCATAAATGCACAGAACGGAGAGATATTCCGGGTAGTGTGGCATTTGTGCCGTCCGTGGCAGGGCTGATTATTGCCGGAGAGGTCATCAAAGACCTGAGCCATCAGGCTGTACCGCAATAAGCTAGTGGCTTTCCTATGTTTTTTGTACAGCGGCTGCAGACCATAGTGTAGATCGGTTTTGGAAAATCTGCAAATATATGAGGTATAGGAAAAAACTATAACATGTTATAAAAAATTCAGACTTTACAATAGTACCATCTCGTGCTATGATATGCTCATAACCTACAAAACAACTAGGAATTAAGAAAAGAAATAAAACACAGAGATATAGAATGGAGGCTACATTATGGCAAAGAAATCATATGCAGACAGAAATTTAAAATTTGAAACATTACAGTTACACGTTGGACAGGAAAGTCCGGATCCGGTTACCGATGCAAGGGCAGTACCGATTTACCAGACATCTTCCTATGTGTTCCGCAACAGTGACCATGCAGCAGCAAGATTCGGACTTACCGATGCAGGAAATATTTACGGAAGACTTACAAATCCGACAGAAGATGTATTTGAAAGAAGAATTGCAGCACTTGAAGGCGGTGTGGCAGCACTTGCAGTAGCATCCGGAGCAGCAGCAGTTACTTACACGATTGAAAACCTTGCACAGAACGGCGATCATATCGTAGCTGCAAAGAATATTTATGGCGGAACTTACAACCTGTTAGAGCATACACTTCCTTCTTACGGAGTAAAGACAACCTTCGTTGATCCGTTTGATTTTGAAGAAGTAAAGAATGCAATCCAGGATAATACAAAAGCATTATATATTGAAACACTCGGAAATCCGAACTCTGATGTGGTGGATATCGAGAAATGGGCAGAACTTGCACATGAACACAAGATTCCTCTTGTTGTGGATAACACATTTGCAACTCCATATCTGGTAAGACCGATTGAATATGGTGCAGATATCGTAATCCATTCCGCAACGAAATTCATCGGTGGACATGGTACTACCATCGGCGGTGTTATCGTTGACGGTGGTAAATTCGACTGGGAAGCAAGCGGAAAGTTCCCATCACTCACTGAGCCAAACCCAAGTTACCATGGTGTTGTATTTACACAGGCAGCAGGACCGGCAGCATTCGTGACAAAGATTCGTGCGATTTTACTTCGTGATACAGGAGCTACTATTTCACCGATTCATTCCTTTATCTTCCTGCAGGGATTAGAAACACTTTCCCTCAGAGTAGAGAGACATGTGGAAAATGCATTAAAGGTAGTAAAATATCTTGAAAATCATCCACAGGTTGAAAAAGTACATCATCCATCCGTATCTGATGATGAAGAACAGAAGCGTTTATATGCAAAATACTTCCCGAACGGCGGCGGCTCTATCTTCACATTTGAGATTAAGGGCGATGACAGAAAGGCAAAAGATTTCATTGATAACCTTGAATTATTCTCATTGCTTGCAAATGTAGCCGATGTAAAGTCACTGGTAATCCATCCGGCATCCACAACGCACGCACAGCTGAATGAAGAAGAACTGGCAGATCAGGGAATTAAGCCGAATACCATCCGTTTATCCATCGGAACAGAAAATATCGATGATATTATTGAAGATTTAGACGAAGCATTCAAGGCAGTAGAGGAATAAATATATGACATTACAACAGATTCGCTATGTGACGATGATCGCACAGGCAGGTTCCATGAATGAAGCAGCAAAAAAATTGTTTATCTCGCAGCCAAGTCTGTCGGGAGCGATCAAAGAACTGGAAAAGGAAGTTGGAATAATAATCTTTTCCAGAACCAGCAAAGGTGTTGTGCTTACCGCAGAAGGCGAGGAATTCTTAGGATATGCCAGACAGATTCTGAATCAGGTGGAACTGTTGGAAGAGAAATATCTGGAAGGGAATAATGTGAAGAAGAAATTCGGGGTGTCAACCCAGCATTATTCCTTTGCAGTAAAGGCTTTTGTCGAAATGGTAAAAGCTTTTGACATGGACGAATATGAGTTTGCTATAAGGGAAACAAAGACAGCAGATGTAATCCGCGATGTCAGTACGGATAAAAGCCAGATTGGAATTCTTTATCTGAATGAATTTAATGAGAAGGTACTGACAAAGCTCTTCCGGGATGCCGGTCTGGAATTTACGGAGCTGTTCAGCTGCGGTGCATATGCATATGTCTGGAAGAACCATCCGCTTGCGAACCGGGAAGAGATCAGCATACAGGATCTTCAGGAATATCCTTGTCTTGCATTTGAGCAGGGAAACAGTAATTCGTTCTATTTTGCAGAAGAAATTTTCAGCACATATGATTATAAGAGGGTAATCAAAGCGTGTGACCGGGCAACCATGTTGAATCTGATGGTTGGGCTGAACGGTTATACGCTTTGTTCCGGTATCATATGTGAGGAATTAAACGGAAGTGATTATCGGGCAATTCCCCTTGAACAGAAGGAGCGGATGCATATTGGCTATGTAATGCGCAAAAATGAGATAATGAGTCCGATTTGCAGGAAATATATTGCAGAAATAGAGAAATTCAGAAAATTTGAAAATAATACTTGAAATCATACAATTCCTGTAATACTATGTTAAGGAGTAGATGCGGTTTGTAAATATGCATACATGATGGAAAGGAAGATGAGAAATGAAAGTATCAACCAAAGGAAGATATGCCCTGAAGGTTATGATAGATTTGGCACAGCACAGGGAAAACGGATTTATCTCACTGAAAGAAATTGCAGAACGTCAGCAAGTTTCCATGAAATATCTTGAAATGATTGTGGGTATTCTGAACCGGGCGGATTATGTGCAGAGTCTGCGCGGAAAGAGCGGCGGATATAAGCTGTCAAGAAATCCGGATGAATATACCATCGGTGCAATTTTGAAACTGACGGAAGGCAGCATGGCACCGGTCAGTTGTATTGAAAATGGGATGGCGACCTGCGATCGGGCAGGAGACTGTATTACACTTCCTTTATGGCGGGGACTGGACAAGGTAATTGATGAATATCTGGAAAGTGTTACCCTGGAAGACCTGCTTAATCATAATATGAATAGCTCAGATGATTATGTCATATAATTGTCTGAACCGACAGAGAAGGAGCTGCAGACGCAGCTCCTGTTTTTAGAGCTTTTATTTAGGTAGAATTAATATTTTACACCCAGAAGGCTGCAATTATTTTCTCCAATCAGGCTGATTGCCATGCAGTCGGTTCCGGCTTCATCTTTCATTTCGCAGATAACACCCTGGTAGGTGGCAGTTCCACATTTGATGCTGAGGTAGATGCTGTTATCCTTCATTTCCCAGCTTCCTTTTAAATAACCGGACAGAGTTCCGTCATCATTCAGTGCAACCGCATTATATTCAACCGCAGAAGTATTATCGTTCGGATCCTGCTTGATCATGTAATAAGTGCCGGCTACCTCATCTTTCTTATAGCCATCGGCAACGGTTTCGCCGGTGTATTCATAAGGAAGGACACAAGGCCAGCCGTTCTCGTTCATAAGCATCTGATGTACCCTGAGTTCATGTCCCTCATTCCCGGTGCTGAAACGCTGGTGGTATACCAGGAACATTTTGTCATCATCGATTAGTGCCGAGTTATGTCCCGGTGCCATGTACTTATATGCAAGGCACGGGAGATTATAGGATCCCAGTACTTTTACACCGATGCCGTTATGTCCGCTGCTTCCCCAGGTAGCTTCTTTTCCGGCAGCATCCACATAAGGACCGTCCGGATTTTCGGAACGGAACATACGGATGTTATATCCCTGATTTGCGGTAAGATAGCCATAGGACATATATAAATAATAGTAACCGGTATCTTTATCATAAATAACATAAGGACCTTCTCCGGACTGTCCATATCCGCCGGCAATCTTTTTACCGAAATAAATATCGGTAATGACATTTCCATCTTTGGCGGAGGCAGTCGGATGAATAGCCTGACCGGTCACAGGATCAAGTTCCAGAAGGTAGATACCGCCTGACCATGAGCCGTAAGCCATCCACATACCGCCATCTTTATCATAGAAAATGGCAGGATCAATCGCATTTGGGTACAGGTTGGTATTATAATTATTTCCGTTAAAATAATCGGAGGAAAGGTCATCCACTGAGATATCGGTTTTCTGGGTTGCCGTCTTGTATACATCTACAATATTTGTATTGGTATACCAGGTATCTACCGTTTTTGTACCCATATTGTTACTGGTTGTAGTGACAGGATTACTTGTTTTGGTAAAACCGGAATAAATCAGGGTATCTACATAGGTATAAGGTCCGTCCACATTTTTACAGACAGCATATCCGATACAGGAACGGAATGCGGTGGATGAAGTACAGTAGTACATCATGTAAGCCCCCTTGCTGCCATCTTCCCACACATAATTCTCATTATAGGTGATATCCGGTGCCCATACGGCATAGCCGCCTTTCTGATCCTCGTCATTTAATCCTGCCCAGGCAAAAGATTCTGCGAGACTGTCGGCAAGGGGTCCGTACAGGGAAGAATTTGTATATCCCTGTGTGCCGAGATAGGACCATTTGATCAGATCTTTGGAACTTGCCTGTGCAAGATGAGAACCAAAGACATAGTAAGTGCCATCCTTGTCCTTAAAGATGGAAGGATCGTGGACGGAAACACCGGTAAGGCTCGTCTGGCTGCTGGCACCCATCTTTGTTACGGCTTTCGTTTCCAGTTCCGCAGTATCTGATTTTTTGGAAGAACTGCTCTTAGCTGCTGTAGTTTCTTCTTTGTTGTCACTGCCGGAAGAGCTGCATCCGGTCAGAGCCAGTACGCCGGCTATGCCGGCGCATAATAACATGCTCTGAAATCGTTTCATAAAATCACTCCATTTCGTTTATTTTGTCTTTATGCGTAATACAGTTACAGAATATTTTGGAACTGTATAATTGAACTGGTTTGTAATACCGCTCAATTCATCACTAACCAGGGTAACAACCTCTGTCTGACCAAGAATATTATCATTGTCAGGGTTTGTTCCGGCAACCACATCTCTTGCAGCGGTATCGCCGAGAGAAGAAGCTCCCTTGATATCAATGGCAAAAGTCTTTTCATATCCGGTTACATTAACCATCTTAATAATGATATCGCCGGTATCATCTGTACTTACTACCTGATAGCTTTCTGCAGTGGCAGTTTCCGGAAGGTCATAGTCTACATAAAGTTCATCATCAATATAGCATTTGATATTTGTGTCAGTAACCACTACTTTTAATTTATAAGTTGTATTTGTTTTTATGTTACAGTCTTTGATTGTACCGGAGAGCTGGCCGGATTTTCCGCCGTCAGCAACCTGCTGCAGACAGGAAAGTGTGTTGCCCCATCCACCGATGTTCCAGAAGTAATTATTCTTTGCATTTTTGACAGAGATCGGAATAAGGAATCCTTCTTCGCCGCCTGTTTTTGTAGCTTCAACGGTATAGGTGTAATTTGTCCAGGAAGTATCGCCGAAATAAGCGGCAGTACCGGTAGTTTCGTAGCTTGAAGTATTGGTTGAAGCATTTGCCTGTACCAGTTTACCGTCTTTGATGCTCCAGTTTCCGTCGGAAACTTTCTGCCAGTTATTTTTGAAGCTGTCAGAATCTGAGAAATCATCTTCTGCCAGGACTTTATCGCTGTCATTATCAGTTACTTTGACATTTTCAAATGTTGCAGAGGTATTCCATGTACCGACACCGACTTTTCCGGAGAAAGGAGTCTGTTCGATTTCAGCACCGTTTAATTCGGAACTGAGAAGGGAAGTACCGGCATTTTTGGAGAATATCTGCTGTACATAATAGTTAACGGAATTTGTTGATGTATGGTTATTAAACCAGATTAAATCCGGAGCCCAGTGGGTTGCAGTCAGATTACCGAATAATGGTGCATAGGCAGCCATTTTTACAATATCACCATTGCGTTCCAGACCGGTCATATAAGCAGCCTCGGAAAGGGCGGCCTTTAAGGTGTTGGAACGTGCTGCATATTCTCCGAGGAATACATTGATGCCGCCACCGAATTTGGTAGTGGTCATGGAAGCAGTATCCCTGCTGTAATTCTTTTCATCATAATAATCAGCATGATCCAGGAACCAAGATGGATCGTTATAGTAATGATGATCGATTGCACCGGCAAAATCATTGATTGTTTTGTCCGGATGGGCTTTCAGCCAGTCGGAAGCTTCATCATAGGCATACATATAGTCGGCACCGCTGTCACCGTCATCTACACCGGCAGAGAACATCAGTTCAATATCTCCGTATAATTCCGGGTTGGAGGATTTGGCGGCATCAAATGCATCTACAAAAGCTTCATAATGTTTGAAGAAATTATCGCCCCACTGTTCGTTTCCAATACCGATGTATTTCAGTTCAAACGGAGCTTCATGTCCCATCGCAACACGGACAGCACCCCATTTGGTAGAAGCATCACCACGGCAGAATTCAACAAGATCAAGTGCATCCTGGATATACTGCTGGAATTCTGCAGTTCCTACGTCAGGACCGGATCCGTTGGACTGTCCCATGCAGGCAAGACCACAGTTGATAACAGGAACACCGATAGCACCGATATCTTCTGCAAGCTGGAAATATTCATAGAATCCAAGGCCGTAGGACATGAAAGACGGATACTTGTCATCGGTGGCACGTTCGTCCGTCCAGATGTTCTGATCCTGTTTTCTTGCGGCAACATCACCGTAAGTATTGTTAAAGAATAAAGGTTCGCCGTCAGATCCGACACCAATGGAATGTTTCCAGTTATAAGATTTGTCAAGGGAAACACCTTCGATTACGCATCCGCCAGGAAAACGAAGGAAGGATGGCTCTAAAGCTTCCAGTTTCTCGGCAAGATCTTTCCGCAGACCATTTTCACGGCTCTTATATGTATTTTCCGGGAAAAGGGAGACCATGTCAATCGCTGCTTTTCCAGTGCCCATGGTTACCTGGAGTTTTACATTCTTGTCAGCTGTAGCAGAAGGAGTAAGTGTCAGCTCGTATTTTTTCCAGTCTGCCGTGATCGCAGGAATACTTCCTTCAGCTAGGGTTTCTGTGCCGTTTGTGATGGCAACCTGCAATGCTCCGGTATATCCGTCCATGCCTTTTGCATAGATGGAGAATTTGTAATTTTCACCCTGTGTAACAGCCATGCCGTCCAGCCAGCCGGAGTTTGCAATACCGGCTGCTTCGGAAGAAGCATTTTCCATTACCAGATAGTTTGGATTATTCTCATTCAGGCATCCGGCAGTATCACCCTTGATTACGGTATTTGTTATTGTACCGACATCTGACCAGGCATGCTTTTCGTTATCCGATGCAAGGTTCGTAAATTCAAAAGAACGGTTCTGTACGAGTTCCGCATATAAACCGCCGTCAGCGGCAAAATTAATATCCTCGATAAAAATACCATAGAGTAATTCACTGATATCATGAACCTTGATGGAAGAGTCAATATTTAAGGTATAATTGCTCTTTTCCGTATCGTAGGAAGTCAGCTCTCCTGCAGTTCCATAGACCTGAGCCTTTGTTTCCGTTTCCTGTTCCGTTTTGTCTGTGTTTTTGTTCTGTGCTACTTTCTTTGTTGTTTCCTCTGTACTGTCTTTCTTGTCTGACTGGGAGCAGCCGGTCATCGCAAGTACGGACATACATAAGGCAATACTTAACAACTTCGCCTCTTTTTTTCGCATAAAATCCCTCCTGTAGTTGCCTGTTTTGATATTTTTGGTTATAATAGAGAAAAGCAGAAAATATCAAACAGAATATTAGCTTAATATTTATATTATAGCAGTTATGTGGGATAAGTCTATGATATTAGCTGTTATAAATTTGATTTTTTCTGCGATTTGAAATTAGGTAATTGCGAAACTCATAATTTATCTTTATTGTATATGCAAATTGAACAATTACTAAGAAGGTACTATGAGGCGGTCGGCACTTAGATGCTGTATTTTAGCATCTTAGTACCGCTACCAGCCGAATGTAGCGAGAGCGTGCCTTCGTGTAATGTTTCATTTGCATATGCATTTACAAAAATTTAAGTGTTTTGCAATTACCGGATTTAAAATAAATCAAAGGAGAAAGTCTATGATTCGTGTAAAAGCAATCGGTTATCAGTTTCGGAATCCATTAGGGGTGGATATGAATCGGATGAATGGTTCGGGGGATTATTTGTTTCTGTTTTTCAGAAGTCCGACGGAAGTTATGATTGACGGTGAATATCGGAAAATTACAGAGCCGTCATTTTTTCTCTATCCGAAGGGAAAGGCACAGATATACCGGAGCATCGGGATGGATTTTGTAAATGACTGGATGCATTTTGAGATAGAGCCGTATAACCAGTTTTTTGAGCGGTTGGAAATTCCGTTTGAGATACCGGTCGTTCTGACAGATAATAAGGTCATTACGGATATGCTGGCTGATTTGTATGTGGAATATTTTAATGTGGGGGAACAGCATAATTATATTATGGATAAAAAGGCGAGTGTCTTATTTCACAAGTTCAGCGATATGTACCGGATCACCATGAATGGAAGTGCGACCACAAACAAACATCTAAAAGAACTGACGGAAATCAGAAGAAAAATACATAATTATGAATTTATTCCAGATGGGGCAGAGCAGGTGGCAGAGATGCTGAATATAAGCACTTCACACTGCCAGCATATTTATAAAGAATTTTTCGGGATATCAATTCATCAGGATATGATCAGGGGAAGAATAGAACATGCCGCGGCACTGATTCAGACAACGGATATGTCAATATCTGAAATAGCGGCGGCATGTGGTTATGAAAATCTGGAACATTTTTCCAGACAGTTTAAAAAGGTAAAGGGATGTGCACCGAAGCAGTATAGGCAGCACTGACCACACTCTGCAGGTTGCGGAATAATACATCCGCTTTCTGACCGACAGGAATTCCGTTAATTCGTTCGGCACGCTGGCAGATTCTGCTGGTGCTGCTTAAGATTACTTCATCCGCTTCAAAGAGCATATCCGTGGAAAAAGCGGTTTCTTCCACGGTAATTAACAGCTTATGGCAGGCACGGATCAGATTGTAACGACCGATTCCGGGAAGAACATGCTCCCCTGCCGGAGCTGTATACAAGGTTTTTCCTTTTAAAATATGGATATTGCTGTGGGAACATTCCGTAACCATACCGTCCTTGACAAAGATAGCTTCATCACAGTCTGCAAGACGTGCCTGTTCCGCAGCAAGGACATTCGGCAGCAGATTCAGGGTCTTAATATTACAGAACCCATGTCTGCGGTCTTCGGTTGTAATCAGATGCAGCTTCTTCTTTAAATCAGGAAAAAAGCCTTCTGTAACCGTAATCCACAGGTTCGGTGTGCCTTCCGGGAAAGTATGCATCCGCCGGGCAGTGCCTCTGGTCAGCTGCCAGTAGAGGAACTTTGTGTCATATTCTGAACGGAGTGTCACTTCTTTTAATAATTGTTTCAATTCTTTTTTTTCAAAAGGAACCGTCATGGATATTGCGGCGGCTCCTCTGAAAAAACGATCGATATGCTTATCTAAATCAGGAAAATTATCCTGTGGAACAAGTGCTGTTTCATAAATGCCGTCACCGAAATAGCCGGCGCGGTCATTCATGGGAACAGTCATCTCATCCAAATTCCCTATAGTTCCATTGTAATACCCGATGTCTTTCATTGTAGTGTAAATCCTTTCTTAAATTTTAGAGGAAGAAAATAAGTGTGTCAATCAGAAATACCGGTACCAGGCAGCAGACTGACCAGAACAAATAACCAAAGAAAGAAGGCATTTTGATATTATTTTCTTCTGCTATTGATTTAATCATGAAATTTGGTGCATTTCCAATATAGGTATTCGCACCCATAAATACGGCACCACAGGAAATAGCCATAAGCATTGTCTGTGGAATCATAACAGAACCGATGGCTTCATTTGTGGCATGCAGGGAAACTGCAGTTTCAAAAAATACGAGATAAGTAGGCGTATTATCAAGGAAACTGGATAAAGCACCGGTTGCCCAGAACATTTGCCAGTTCTTAGTGATTCCCAGTTCACTTCCTCTTGCTGAGAGAATTAAAAGTGCAGGAATCATGGTAATAAAGATACCGATGAATAATACGGCAACTTCCTGAATTGCACCCCAGGAAAAGTTATTGGCAGTACGCACTTCCTTCTTTGTTGTTTTGAAGGACAGAAATGCAGACAGAAGAATGATGGCCATTTCAATCATTGTTGCAAAGGTAAGTGTTACCTCGCCTTCGATTTTAATTCCGTTTCCAAAGAAAGCATTGATATTTGCAAGAGATCCGCTTAAGATAACGGCACCGACAATGCAGAGAAGGAAAATCAGGTTATGTGCACCTTCCAGACCGATTTTCTCAGTTTTTTCAGAAGCCTTCGGCTTCGCACCATCTGCGAGGTCCTTCTTATAGGCTCTTGAATCAATGATGAAGTACAGTGCAAGAAGCAGTACCACATTTAGCAGGAATACCGGCAATAAATGGAAACTCCATGTGAATGGAACACCATGCATGAATCCCATTAAAAGCGGAGGATCGCCGACCGGTGTCAGGCATCCGCCGATATTTGAAACAAGGAAGATGAAAAATACCATTGTGTGTACTTTCCGTTTTCTCCAGCTGTTTGCACGAATCACAGGTCTGATTAATAACATACTTGCTCCGGTAGTACCAACCCAGCTTGACAGCAGAGTGCCGATCAGGAGCAAAAGTACATTGACTTTCGGCGTACCGGCTAAGGTCCCGCGGATCCGTATGTTTCCTGCCACGCAGAAAAGACCAAATAAAAGAACAATAAATGAAATATAATCCCCAAGGATTACTTCAAGAAAATGATTCAGTGCTGTTCCGGCTCCGTTTCCGATTGCAAAAGGAACCAGAAAGAGTAAAGACCAGAATAAAACTGCAGCACCTTTAAATTTTTCCCACCATGCGCCATTTACCAATGGGCAGATAGCGATGGAAAGCAGCATACCGGCAAATGGAATACAGTATGCAAAAGAAAGAGTTGAACCCAGACTTTCCATTTTTAAAATCCTCCTAAGTATTTTTCTTATTGATACAGGAAATGTTCTTTCCTATATTAATGCATTAGATGATTTTATCATATTTCCAAAGTTCATTCAAGATGAATAGGAAATTTTTCCACCGCCAACGACATAATCCCCCTGATAAAATACGGCAGCCTGACCCGAAGTGATGGCACGCTGCGGTTCATCAAAAATGATATGTGCTTTGTCTTTGTCTGGGATAATCGTAGCTTCGGCGGCCTTGTGGGAATAGCGGATTTTAACCTGGGCACGGAAGCTTTCTTCAAAATGATCCTGCAGAATCCAGTTGATTTCTTTTACATCCATTTCCGTCTGGAATAATTCCTCATTGGAACAGAGAATTACCTGATTCTTTTCCAAATTCTTTTCCTTGACATAGAGCGGGGCAGGAAGGGAAAGACCGAGTCCCTTTCGCTGACCGATGGTATAGTGGATAATGCCCTTGTGACGGCCGAGAACATGACCGGCGGTATCGACAAAATCCCCTTCCGGATATTTTCTGTGGGTTGTTTTCTCAATGAAAGCTGCATAGTCACCGTCCGGGACAAAACAGATGTCCTGACTGTCATGCTTGTGGGCATTCAGCAGGCCGTTTTCCTCGGCAATCTGCCGAGTTTCTGTTTTTTCCAGTGTACCGAGAGGAAACAGGGTATGGGCAAGCTGCTCCTGTGTCAGGGAATACAGGACATAGCTCTGATCCTTCCGTGGATCTGCCGCTTTCTTCAGCAGAAATCGTCCATCTTTTTCCTCGATATCTGCATAATGTCCGGTTACGACATAGTCACAGCCAAGCTCCAAGGCCCTGTGGTAAAGCTCCCGGAACTTCAGGTAGCGGTTGCAGTCGATGCATGGGTTTGGAGTTTCACAGTTCTCATACGCATCGATGAAGCGGTCAATGACCTGTGTCTTAAAATCAGCCTTGAAATTAAATACATAATATGGAAATCCCAGTATATGGGCTACATTCCGGGCATCTTCCACATCGCTTAAAGAACAGCAGGTTTTTTCCTGGGTTTCATGGATATCTTCATTATCGTATAGTTTCATGGTAACACCAATGATATCATAGCCTTTCTGCTGCATCAGACAGGCAGCAACACTGCTGTCAACCCCGCCGCTCATGGCAATTAAAGCTTTTTTCATAAAATTTTTCCCCTTTCATATATAACATGAGCCACCATAAAACTATGGTGACTCATGTATAAGGTTGATATTATGTTCATTTAATAATGCAATATGTGCATTGATTAGATAATGTAATAATACAGCAAATGTCAACAAATGTCAATAGAATAATGGTGGAAAAATCAAGCCATTTTATTTTAAAGAATTCTATCCGTAAAACTTGACAAAATGCCCAAAACCATGCAAACTATAGAGAGTGTGTCCGGACAGGAAAGAAGTATCGGCGGATAAATAGATGGCCGGATGAAATATGGATGAAAATTATCAATAAAATGCCATCATTATACAGAAAGAAGGAAGAAAAACATGAGTTTAGCAGTAGTAACGTTAAAAAAAGGGGAAGGAAGAACAATAAAAGCAGGCGGAATGTGGATTTTTGACAATGAAATTGCCTCTGTTATGGGAACTTTTGAGAATGGAGATATTGTTCTGGTGCATGACCACAACGGGTATCCGATGGGACGTGGATTTATTAATACTAATTCCAAAATCCGCATCCGTCTGATGACAAGAAACATTGACCAGGAAATAGATGATGAATTTCTGCTCATGCGGGTAAAAAATGCGTGGGAGTACCGGAAAAATGTAGTGGATACCGGAAGCTGCCGTATGATTTTCGGGGAAGCTGATTTTCTTCCGGGTATTGTGATAGACAAATTTGAAGATGTGCTTGTAGTGGAATCTCTCGCACTTGGAATCGACCGGTTTAAACTGCAAATCGTGGAAGCCTGCAAGAAAGTGCTGGCAGAAACCGGCATTACGGTGCGTGGCGTATATGAGCGAAGTGATGCCAAAGTACGTTTAAACGAAGGCATGGAGAGAATCAAGGGATTTATCGGGGATGAATTTGACACCAAAGTACAGATTGTGGAAAATGGTGTCAAATACTATGTCGATGTAAAGGATGGACAGAAAACAGGATTCTTCCTGGATCAGAAATATAACCGTCAGGCAATTCAGAAATTATGTAAGGGAAAGAAAGTCCTTGACTGTTTTACCCACACAGGTTCATTTGCTTTAAATGCGGGTATTGCCGGGGCAGAAAGCGTTCTTGGTGTGGATGCCTCCGACCTCGGAGTACATCAGGCAGAAGAAAATGCGAGATTAAACGGTCTGGAGGACAGAGTAAAATTTACCTGCCGTGATGTGTTTGAACTGCTTCCTGAATTAGAGGAAAAAGGAGAAAAATTTGATGTGGTCATCTTGGATCCGCCGGCATTCACAAAATCAAGAAGTTCTGTGAAAAATGCAACAAAGGGATATAAGGAAATTAATATGAGAGGCATGAAACTCTTAAAAGATGGCGGATTTCTGGCAACCTGCTCCTGTTCCCATTTCATGGACTACGAATTATTTACCGAGACAATCAACAGAGCAGCAAAAGACGTGCATAAAAGACTCCGCCAGGTCGAATACCGCACACAGGCACCGGACCATCCGATTCTCTGGGCGGCAGATGAATCCTATTACCTGAAGTTCTATATCTTTCAGGTATGCGATGATAAATAGGAAGGAAAACAAGAATGAAAAAAATTACATTAAATCTGGAACAGATAAAAAATAAAGAAGAATTGTATGCAATTCTGAAAAAAAAGATGCAGCTCAAAGCAGATAATCTGGACGGAATGTATCAGTATCTTACTGCAACGGCAGATCCTATGACACTTACCATGACAGGTGTTGGCACATTTAAAAATGAAATGGGAAATTATGCCGGAAGTTTTTTAAAGATTGTGGACAAGGCGCAAAAGAGAAATCCGCAGCTGAAAGTCCGCCTGGTATATGCCGTTTCTGAGAAGAAACATATCAATGCACAGGAGAAAGCATCTGGTCAGGAAAAGGATGCACAGGATAAGAAAACTTCTGCGAAACAGAAAAAAGAAGGATGTCCTTATGCAAAAAAATGTGGCGGATGCAATGGCCAGATACAAAGTTACAGTCAGGAGCTGGAAGAAAAAAAGGGATGGCTGGATCAGGTTCTTGGACCGCTTGGAAATGTTGATGAAATTTTGCCAATGCAGAATCCATTGCATTACAGACATAAAGTACATGCGGTATTTTCTCATGATAAGAGAGGAAATATTCTTGCCGGTGTTTATGAGGAAAAGAGCCACAGAGTGGTAGATATCGAAAACTGCAGGATTGAAAATGAGGAAGCCGGAAAAGTAATCCGCACCATAAAAGAGATGTGCCGGAAATACCGCATAAAATCTTACGATGAAGATACCGGCATGGGATTCCTCCGCCATGTGCTGATTCGCAGCAGTTATAAAACAGGCGAAATGCTCGTTGTACTTGTAACTGGAAATGTTATTTTCCCGGCGAAGAAACAATTTGTGAAAGATTTAACAAATAAATATCCAAAGATAGCTTCCATCGTAATGAATATAAATGACAGGAAAACCAGTATGGTCCTCGGTGACAGGGAAATTACGTTATATGGCAAAGGATATATTGAAGATGAATTATGTGGCAGGAAATTCCGCATTTCACCGAAATCTTTTTATCAGGTAAATCCGGAACAGACAGAGAAACTCTATCAGATGGCGATAGAATGTGCAGACCTTACCGGAACAGAACGCGTCGTAGATGCATACTGTGGAACCGGTACGATAGGAATTGTCGCGGCGAAACAGGCAGGCTCTGTCATTGGTGTGGAATTAAACAGGGATGCTGTGCGTGATGCCAGGGTAAATGCAAAACTCAATCAGACAGATAATATCAGTTTTGTCCAGGGCGATGCGACAAGATTCATGGCTCAGATGGCAGCAGACGGCGAAAAAGCAGATGTGGTATTCCTTGATCCGCCGAGATCCGGCAGTACTGAAGAATGTCTCGATGCTATTGATAAACTGTCTCCGCAGAAAGTAGTCTATATCAGCTGCAACCCGGAAACACTGGCAAGGGACGTACTCTTCCTTATGAAGAAACAGTATCGGATGACTGCGTGTAAACCGGTAGATTTATTCCCATGGACAAGGCATTGTGAGGTGATCGCCTGTTTGGAGAGGGGATAAGGATGATAATTAATGAGGATAATGGAGGAAGAAAAATGGTTGATACCAAAAAGGAACAGGAACGCGATGAATTGCACCGGGCAATATGGGCGATTGCAGATGAACTGCGCGGAGCAGTCGATGGTTGGGATTTCAAAAATTATGTTCTTGGCACGATGTTTTATCGGTATATTTCCGAAAACCTGTGTAGTTACATAAATAGTGGTGAGGTCGATGCAGGTAACACTGATTTTGACTTTGCAAAAATGTTGGATGAGGAAGCAGAAGAAGCAAGAGAAGGACTGGTAGAGGAAAAAGGATTTTTTATCCTTCCGAGCGAGTTATTCTGCAATGTTCGTGCCAATGCTGCGAATGATGAAAACTTAAATGAAACACTGGAAAGTGTATTTCGTCACATTGAGGAATCAGCGAAAGGAAGCGAGGCAGAGAATGATTTTGCTGGATTGTTTGATGATTATGATGTAAACAGCAATAAACTGGGTTCTACGATTGCAAAGCGTAATGAAAAACTTGTAAAGCTGCTGAATGGTGTAGGTGAAATGAATCTGGGAGATGTCAGGGACCATTCCATTGATGCCTTTGGTGATGCGTATGAGTACCTTATGACCATGTACGCATCGAATGCAGGAAAATCCGGTGGAGAGTTTTTTACTCCGGCAGATGTGTCCGAACTGCTCACACGCCTTGGAACAGTAGGAAAAACAGAAATCAATAAAGTATATGATCCGGCTTGTGGTTCGGGTTCATTGCTTCTGAAGGCTGAGAAAATTCTTGGTAAGGATGCTATCCGTAATGGTTTTTATGGACAGGAGATTAATATCACAACCTACAATCTGTGTCGTATTAATATGTTTCTACATGATGTGGGATTTGATAAATTTAATATAGCCTGTGAAGATACATTGCTCAGTCCGCAACACTGGGATGATGAACCATTTGAGTTGATTGTATCTAATCCACCGTATTCCATCAAGTGGGCAGGGGACGAAAATTCGCTGCTTATTAATGACCCTCGTTTTGCTCCGGCTGGAGTTCTGGCACCGAAGAGTAAGGCTGACATGGCATTTATCATGCACAGCCTGTCATGGCTTGCATCTAACGGAACTGCTGCCATTGTATGTTTTCCAGGAATCATGTACCGTGGTGGTGCAGAGCAGAAAATCCGTAAATATCTGGTAGACAATAACTACATTGACTGTATTATTCAGTTGCCGGGTAATCTGTTCTTTGGAACTTCGATTGCAACCTGTATCTTGGTAATGAAAAAGAACAAGGAGGACAACAAGACCTTGTTTATTGATGCCACAAGTGAGTGTGTAAAGGTTACTAACAATAATAAGCTGACACCAGAGAACATCAACCGGATCGTAGATGTGTTTGTTAAGCGTGAAGAAGTGGAGCATTTTGCGCATCTGGCTAGCTATGAAGAAGTATCTGGCAATGATTATAATTTGTCTGTATCCACTTATATCGAAGCCGAAGATACCAGAGAGAAAATAGACATTGTGAAATTGAATGCAGAAATTAAGGAAATTGTTGCCCGTGAGCAGGTACTCCGTGATGAGATTGATAAGATCATTGCAGAAATTGAGGTGGGTGTATGAAAAAAGAAAAGCAGGATGTCAGTATTATTCGCTCATCCGCAGCAGAATATCTTACATTCATCACTGCTACCGGCAAAAGTGATGTGAATGCTATATATTTTGATGAAAACGTGTGGCTGACGCAAAAGATGATGGGAATTTTGTATAATGTGGAAACACATACGATCAACTATCACTTAAAAAAAATTTTTGCAGATGGTGAAATTGATGAAGGTTCAGTTATTCGAAAATTTCGAATAACTGCCGCAGACGGCAAAAGCTATAATACCAATCACTATAATCTGAGTGCCATTATTGCGGTAGGCAACAAGGTGGATTCGCCTCGTGCAGTGCAGTTTAGAAAATGGGCAAATCATATTATTGAAGAATTTACCGTGAAGGGCTTTACAATGGATGATGAGCGTCTGAAAAACGGAGGAACGATACTGACGAAAGATTATTTCAAAGAGCAGTTAGAGCGTATTCGTGAGATTCGGCTTTCGGAGCGGCATTTTTATCAAAAGATTACAGATATCTATGCCACCAGTATTGACTATGATGCGAAGTCGCAAACGACAAGGATGTTTTTCGCAAGAGTGCAGAATCAGCTTCATTGGGCGATTCATGGTGAAACAGCGGCAGAAACCATCTATCATCGTGCGGATAGTACAAAGGAACATATGGGACTAACCACATGGAAGGATGCACCGAATGGCAAAATCCAGAAATTCGATGTGGTAGTTGCAAAAAATTATCTGACCAGGGAAGAACTCTCAGCAATGGCGAGAATCGTCAATGCCTATCTGGATTTGGCAGAGTTGAGAGCCGAGGAAGAAGTTCCTATGACTATGGAGGACTGGGCGGAGCAGTTTGAGGGGGTTCTTAGGTTGAGCAGGAAAGAAATTTTGACCAATGCAGGTTCTATTTCTGCAAAGATTGCCGAACAGCATGCACTGAGCGAGTTTGAGAAATATCGTATCCGCCAGGATCGGCTGTATCAGAGTGATTTTGATAGGGTATTGTTGGGAGAAACAGAAGCTGTGGGAATAACGGATGGCGAATCATTGGCTGAAGCAAACAATTCAGAACCGGAGGAAGGCGGTGAGGATGCATGAGCAGATTGGATGAGTTGATAAAGGAATTGTGTCCGAATGGGGTTGAATATAAGAAGCTTGGAGAAATTGCCACAATCTCACGAGGTGGTAATTTTCAGAAAAAAGATTTCTGTGATAGTGGAGTTCCATGTATTCATTATGGACAAATATATACAAAGTATGGTCTGTTTGCAGATAAAACAATTACCTTTATTACTGAAGAACGAGCAAAAAAACAAAAATTTGCTAAAATGAATGATATAGTAATGGCTGTGACCAGCGAAAATATAGAAGACGTTTGTAAATGTCTTGCATGGTTAGGAAATGAAGATGTGGCGGTAAGCGGTCATTCTGCGATTATCAGTCATAATCAAAATCCTAAGTATTTAGTGTATTATTTTCACTCACAAATGTTTTTTGCTCAAAAAAGAAAGCTTGCACATGGTACGAAAGTAATTGAAGTAACACCAGATACTTTAAAAAGCATTAAGCTTCCTGTACCTCCTCTGGAGGTACAACATGAAATAGTCCATATTTTGGATTCCTTCACATTACTTACAGATGAACTTACAACAAAGCTTACAGCCGAGCTAACAGCTCGGAAGAAACAATACGAATTTTACAGAGATAAATTACTTACATTTGATACTGCAATCAAACACGTTCGTTTGGGCGATATATGCTCTGTTATTACTAAAGGTACAACGCCTAAAAATTATACCAAAACAGGGGTATCTTTTGTAAAAACAGAAGCATTTGATGGAACGAAGATTATTTCAGATAAGCTGTCTTATGTGGATGAAGAAACGCATACCACATTTTTGAGAAGATCTATGTTGGAAGAAAATGATATCCTTATTACTATTGCAGGAGCAACAATTGGGAAATGCGTAATAGTTCCTAAAGAAATTTTACCTGCAAATACAAATCAAGCTCTTGCAATCATTAGGCTTGCAAAAGGCAACTGTCCAAAATATGTAATGTATTTATTGCAAGCTGATTTGATGAAGCAATATATGCAAAAAAATATCAAGGGTTCCGCACAACCGAATTTAAATTTGAAACAGCTGAATGATTTTATTATTCCACTTCCACCTTTGAATGTACAAAAACGTTTGGTTCGAGTATTAGACGATTTTGAAGCCATCTGCACTGACCTGAATATTGGATTGCCAGCCGAAATTGAGGCACGTCAAAAACAATATGAATATTATCGTGATTTGCTCTTGACATTTGCTGAAACAGGAAGCACAATTTTAACAGACAGACAGACAGACAGACAGACAGACAGACAGACAGACAGACAGACAGACA
>ERZ773156.319-NODE-319-length-61729-cov-19.0412_pt1 | contig 61729 bp, 57 predicted proteins | sample MGYA00511895_ERZ773156 | MGnify/ENA primary metagenome ERZ773156 (study PRJEB29015, sample SAMEA2737850) | human gut metagenome | biome: human gut; feature: human-associated habitat; material: faeces | place: China | collected 2012 ... | reverse complement strand
CAAGATGGATATGCTCCGGGTGAATCCATTGCATTTGACTTTGAGAATGGAAGTGGAACCTATACCTATCAGGGAAAGATTGCAGGATCTTTTGTAAGTGCGGACACTTATCTTGTCATTCCGGAAGGTGTATATCGTTCCATGAATCCGAGAGGAACAGCCTATGGCTATCTGTGGGTGGACTGTGATAAAAAAGATGTGGCATCTGTAGAACAAAGTCTGAATACTTTGATTTCTAATACTTCGCATATAAAAATGGATACTTATCATGCGCAGTTACAATCTGCAGAATTCTCAGCTCGCACGATGAAGCTTGGCTGTTATCTGTTTATGGCGGTTGTAGGATTCATCGGTTTTATGAATATGGCAAACACCATGATCATGAATATTACGACAAAAAAGCAGGAATATGGTGTATTACAGGCTGTGGGTATGACAAATAAACAATTAAATTTATGTCTGCAGTTACAAGGAATGATGTTTACGGTTGGCACCATATGCGTAGCACTTATCGTTGGTCTGCCACTTGGCTATGCGCTCTTTGCCTATGCAAAGCATAATGGAATATTTGGAATAAATGTCTATCATGTTCCAATTACACCAATTCTTGCTATGATTTTGCTGGTCGGTCTTTTGCAGATTGTGCTTTCCCTCGTTTTAAGCAGTAATCTGAAAAAGGAAACGCTGGTTGAAAGAATAAGGTATCAGGGATAACAAGTAACCAAGCTGTCACTCGGACAATGAGTGACAGCTTGGTTTGCGAGTATACATCAAAAGATTCTGTGCCACTTTGACATTATCATAATTCTAAAGAATCTTCTGCATCTACCCACATCTGTAAATTGCCATCAAGATATAATCTTGCATATTCAAGTGGTTCATCAATGGCAAGAGCATTTAATGCACTGTCTGAACAGGGAGTTTGTCAGACAAAACAGTAATGCGGGTTATGACAAAATCTATATTGGCCGTGCAAATCTGGTTCATAATTTGGATTCATTTGTAATATACATCTTTCTTCTTCGGATTATTATAACTGATTAGGTCGGGGTGTTACAGCTATATTTTACCACAACAATGCATCTTATATGGTAAATTATGCATGTCAGCAGATAGGAACTGGACATAAATGGAAAAAGTGGTATATTAATATATAAGATAATGAACAAAAAGCAGAAACTGGAAATTATTGCGGCACTGGTTCACAGTCCGAAGCTGATGATTATGGATAAACCGTTCGTTGCTCTCGATCCGAAAGCAACTCATTTATTAAAAAATACCATGCATGAATTGTGTGAAAATGGAACGGCAATCTTTTTTTCCACACATCTACTGGAGGTCGCGGAAAAACTCTGTGATAAGGTTGCAATGGAAAGCTGGATATGGTGGAATGGATTTACAGCGATATTCAGTCATAAAAACAGGAGGTAGAATATGTCAGATATTATCAGGATTGAGCATCTGAATAAGAGTTTTGGCGATGTCAGAGCGGTAAATGACTTGAGTTTCCGGGTGAAGCAGGGAGAGTTGTTTGCGTTTCTTGGTGTGAATGGGGCAGGCAAGAGTACCACGATTTCTATTCTCTGCGGGCAGCTCCGGAAGGATAGCGGAAATGTGTGGATAAAGGGAATAGAGGCTGACAAGGCCGGCAATCAGACGAAAAGAATGTTTGGTGTGGTATTTCAGGATAGTGTGCTGGACAGACCACTTACGGTAAGGGAGAATTTAAAGAGCCGGGCGGCACTTTACGGGATTACCGGGCTGGCATTTGAAAAGAGATTGCAGGAGCTGGTGGAAATTTTGGATTTTAGAGATTTTATCAACCGGCCGGTGGGAAAATTATCCGGCGGACAGCGGAGAAGAATCGATATTGCAAGGGCATTGCTTCATCGCCCGGAAATTCTGATTCTGGATGAACCAACGACAGGACTTGACCCACAGACCAGACTTTTAATCTGGAATATCATTGAGAAACTCCGGACAGAGGAAAATATGACCGTATTTCTTACGACGCATTATATGGAGGAAGCAGCAGGTGCCGGCTATGTTGTGATTCTGGAAAAGGGAAGAATTGCAGCAGAAGGCACGCCGCTGGAATTGAAAAATAAATATGTGCAGGACCGGATATCTCTTTATGGTGTCAGTGAAGAAGAAATAAAGGCTCTGAATCATACATACAAAGAGATTCGGGATGGCTATGAAATTATGGTAAAAAATACACAGGAAGCCACAAAACTGATAGTGGAACATCAGGAGTTATTCCGTGATTATGAGGTGGTAAAAGGCGGTATGGATGATGTATTTCTTGCCGTGACAGGAAATAGAATGGGAGGTGTGCAGGAATGAAAACAGTAATTGCACTTGTGAACAGAAACAGGAAATTATTTTTTAAAGACAGGGGAATGTTATTTTCTGCAATGATTACGCCCGGTATTCTGATTGTGTTATATGCTACGTTTCTCGCAAAAGTTTACAAAGATTCATTTTTGTCTGCAACAAAGGAATGGGTTAATATATCGGATAAGCTTGTAAATGGGACGGTTGCGGCACAGCTTGCAGCGGCATTGCTTGCGGTAAGCTGTGTGACGGTAACGTTCTGCGTCAATCTTACCATGGTGCAGGACCGGGCCAATGGAACAAGGAAAGATTTTAATGTATCACCGGTCAGCAGGCGGACCATTTATCTGGGATATTTTCTTTCCACAGTTGTAAATTCGCTGATGGTCAATGGAATCGCACTTGTGCTGTGTCTTGGCTACATCGGTAAAATGGGATGGTATATGAGTGCCACAGATGTTTTATGGGTTATTTTAGACGAACTTCTTCTGGTATTGTTCGGAAGCACAATCTCCAGTATCATCAGTTATCCGCTTACCACGCAGGGACAGTTATCGGCGGTCGGCACGATTGTCAGTGCCGGGTATGGATTTATCTGCGGTGCGTATATGCCGATTTCAAACTTCGGTTCGGGACTGCAGAAAGTGCTGTCGTATCTTCCTGGTACATATGGTACTTCGCTGCTGAAGAATCATATGTTAAACGGAGTATATCGGGAGATGAAGGACAGTGGTTTTCCGGAGGAAGCCATTACGGTTATCCGCGATACGCTGGACTGCAATCCGGTTTTTCACGGCCATGTGGTGACTGTAAACCAGATGATTGTGATTATGGTGGCAAGTGTGCTTGTGTTTGGCGGAATTTATCTGTTTATGACGGCACTGCGGGAGAAAGAAGCAGGGTAGAGAGGAACATAGATTATTGCAGCAAAAGATTTAGGACACAGTGAGGCTTCTTCGGAAGCCTTATTTTTGTTATTTGATTTTCGGAAGAGTCTGTGATAAAGTATATGAAAATATATGTTTTCAGCAAATGGAAAGAGGACAAGAGAAATATGAGCAAGAGAAAAAAACTAATTCAGATAATTATTTTGGTTGCTATGCTATTAGGTATCACGGGTATTGTCAGATATAATTATGAGATGTATGACTCGGATATTGCCAGAGTTGTTGATGCTGACAATAAGGAGGACGATTCTGGAGAAGAACCGCGATATACACAGAAATTAACATTGAAAATAAAAAATCATGAGCACAAAGGAGAGGTATATGTGACAGAAAATAGTTTTTTTTACTCACAGATGGATACAACGGAGTATAAAAAAGGAGATATAGTATTTGTCTATATGAGTGAAAAAAATGGAGAAATGTCAGTTGTGGTAAATAAACTGAAAAGAGATGATTATGCAGTATTTCTGACAGGATTGTTCTGCTTTGCATTGCTTGTTACAGAAGAAAAAAGAGGTCTGTTGATTCTTGGAACATTGATTGTGCAGATTGCGGTATTTGTTTATTCGCTTCAATTCTTTTTAAAAGAAGAAGATATTCTGAGGATTACATTGTTTCTGGCGGTTGGATTTATTTTGTTTACAATGATTTTTCTGAATGGAATCTGTCGGAAGTCGCTGGCAGCAGTACTGGCATCCCTGATAACAATATTTATTATATTTGGAATATACAGTCTGGCATATTTTTATGGGGAAAGACCGGTATTTGAACTGATGGAATACACGAAGGGAAATGAAGATTTTTCGGCACTTTTTTTTGCAAGTGTGTTGTTCGGATGTCTGGGTGCAGTCATGGATGTTACGATTACCATTTGTGCGGCAGCGGATGAATACATGAAGAAGCAGACGGAAGATAGCAAGGGAAGTCTGAAGGAATCTATGCATGAGGTAGGAAAGGATATTATGGGAACAATGGTAAATGTGCTGTTTTTTTCTTATCTGAGTGGAAGTGTTCCATGGATTTTAGTAAAAATGTTAAATCAGTATACTTTTTCAAGTATTTTAAACTATGATATTATTTTTGAATTGTTACGTTTTCTGGTGGGAGCAATCGGAATTGTTGTTGCGATTCCGGTGTCCGAATGTGTTGTTGCAATCTTTTATTCCACAAAAAGTTTTTTGAAAGAAAGGTAAAACATATGACAGTAATATTAGGAACTATTTTGATAATACTTATGATAGTAATAGGGGAAGAACGTGGTGTGGCAGGTGTTTTTGTACTGGCAGGGAATATGATTTTATTATGGATGTGTATAAAATTTATTGCAAATGGAAGTTCGGTTTTTCTGGTATTGTTTATAGGAAGTATGATATTTACAGGATTGACGTTATTTGCACAAAATGGGTGTAACAGAAAAACCGTCAGTGCATTTCTTTCTGTTATTATTGTTATAGCGGTTTTGATAACTTTCTGTGGATATAGTATTTACCGGACAAGACTGGGAGGATATAATGAATTTGATATGTATGGCGATGAGGCTTCATTTCTGAATAACAAAATCCATGTCAGTTCCTTTCAGATAATGACTGTGGTTGTTTTACTGGGACTGCTTGGTGCAATTATAGATGCAGCATTATCTGTGTCATCAGCAGTTTTTCAAATATATGCAAGTAACCCTTCCCTGACAGAAAAAGAACTTAGAAAATCGGGAAATAATATTGGAAGAGATATTCTTGGTACGACAGTGAATACATTATTTTTTGCCGGAATTGGAGAATCACTTCTCCTGTTTATGATGTGTCAGTATTATAGATATGACATGTCAGCATTGCTTAACTCAAAGGCTTTTATACAGCAGTTGTTTGTCATGATAATTGCAAACCAGGGATGTATCTGTATATTGCCGGTTTCAGCCAGGGTAAGTGCATGGATATATAAAGCCCGGTAGGAAAGATGGAAGGAGAGAATAGATATTACGGTCACTGAAACAAAGGGAGGAAAATTGTATCACATGAATAAAAAACAGGAAGCAAAAAAGGAAATCAAAAAATGACACTTCAGCAATTAAAATATGTAATAACGGTAGCAGAAACCGGGACAATTACAGAGGCGGCAAATAAGCTCTATATCTCACAGCCGAGTCTGACAAATGCGGTGCATGAGCTGGAAAAAGAGATGAACATAGTTATATTTAACAGAACCAACAAAGGAATCAGTCTTTCCAAAGAAGGTGAGGATTTTCTTGGGTATGCCCGGCAGGTATTAGAACAGGCGGCAATTCTGGAAGATAAATATAAGAAACATGATGGCGGAAAAAAACAATTTTGTGTGTCCACACAGCATTATTCGTTTGCTGTAAATGCATTTGTGGATTTAATCAAACAATATGGTCAGGAAGAATATGATTTCAGTCTCAGAGAGACACAGACGTATGAAATTATAGAAGATGTGGCAAAAATGAGAAGTGAAATCGGAATATTGTTTCTGAATGATTTTAATGAAGCAGTTATAGGCAAGATCCTAAAGTCCCATGACCTGCAGTTTCATCTGTTGTTTATTGCAAAACCGCATGTGTTTATCAGCAGAAAGCACCCACTGGCGGCAAACAGCGTTATTATAAACAAAGAACTGGAAGAATATCCATATCTTTCCTTTGAACAGGGAGAACATAATTCTTTTTACTTTTCCGAAGAAATTTTTTCGGCTTCCGAGAGGAAGAAAAATATCCGGGTGCGCGACAGGGCAACATTATTTAACTTGTTAATCGGGTTAAATGGTTATACCGTATGCAGTGGAGTAATCGATAAAAAACTAAATGGAAAAGATATTATTGCAGTACCACTGGCGGATGAAAGCGATATGCGGATTGGCTATATTACGCATCGAAAAGGAATGTTGAGCAGACTGGGAGAAACCTATCTGGAAATGTTGAAAAAATATCTGAAATGAATATCGTCCATAGCTTAAAACTATGGTCAACTGTTTCTTTTATGTATTTTGCAAATGGTGAGGTTTTCTATATAATAAGCACCATCAACAGCAGAAAGAAAAGGAGACAGAAAGATGAAAGATTTACAGACACCGTTCAGATATGATTTTGTAGGAAGTTTTTTAAGACCGCAGGCATTGAAGGATGCGAAGGCGGCATACCAGAGTGGTAAAATAGACGAGAAAGAATTAGACAGAGTGACAGAGGAAGAAATCAGAAAAGTGGTAGCAAAACAGAAGGAATTAGGCTACCATGTGATTACAGATGGAGAGTTCCGGAGAACTTTCTGGCATCTTGATTTTATGTGGGGATTTGAGGGTGTGGAACATAAACATACCGGCAATGGTGTGCAGTTCAATGCAGAACTTGCCGTTCTGGATGATACTTATCTGGTTGGAAAGATTCAGGCAAAGGCACATCCGTTTGTGGAGTATTTCAAATTTTTGAAGCAGTTTGAAGATGAAAATACAGTGGCAAAATATACGATTCCTGCACCGGCACAGATGTTCCAGCAGCTGATTGTTCCGGCAAATATCAATAGTACAAGAAAGTTTTATGCCACAAATGAAGAACTGATACAGGATATTGGCAAGGGATATCAGGAGGTAATCAGACAGTTTTATGACGCAGGATGCAGAAATCTTCAGTTCGATGACTGTACCTGGGGTGCGATTGTAGGAGATGCGGCAAAGCAGAGATACAAGGCACTGGGAATTGATCTGGATGAGGTAAAGGGACAACTTCTCGAAGTAAATAACCTTGCACTCGAAGGAAAACCGGAGGATATGGTTATTACTTCCCATATCTGCAGAGGAAATTATCATTCCACTTTCTTTGCAAGTGGTGCATATGATACCGTGGCAGATTATGTATTTGCAAAGGAAAATGTCGATGCATTTTTCCTCGAATATGATGATGAGAGATCCGGCGGATTTGCACCTCTGAAAAAAGTAGCGGGAGATAAGAAGGTCGTGCTTGGTCTTATTACAACGAAAACACCGATGTTAGAGGATAAGGAAGCCGTGATTGCAAGAATCCATGAAGCCGCAAAATATATTCCTCTTGACAGATTGTGTTTAAGTCCACAGTGTGGTTTTGCTTCCTGTGAAATTGGAAACAAGATTACAGAAGAAGAACAGTGGGCAAAACTCAAACTGGTAAAGGAAATTGCAGAAGAAGTGTGGGGAAAATAAGAAAATTTATGCGGTATATTGGTCAAACATTAAATCATATGAAAGAGATGAGTTTATTGCAGAGTTGCTCCGGTATATACAGTCATCTGCCAGTTTCTTCCGCCTGTTCTGTATAGGGTTTACAGAAAAACAAAAGTAAAATAAATTTATTTTTTGCAGATAGTATGGTATACTAGGTCAATAGACGAAGTCTGTTGACAAAATATAAGGTCAATAGATGAGGTTTGTTGATGGATGCAGGTCAATAGACGAAGTCTGTTGACCTTTTATAATGAATGGAGGAATGGAATGAAGTACTTTTCAGTTGCAGAAACAGAGGAAAAACCGGGTAATACATTACTGGATATTTTACGGGAAGAAAAATCAAATAAGTATTCCGGCGGCATTTACCATAAGACGCAGATTGAACTGACCTATAACTCCAATCATATCGAGGGGAGCCGTCTGACACATGAGCAGACCAGATATATTTTTGAAACCAATACAATAGGTGTGGAAAAAGAAATATTAAATGTGGATGATGTGATAGAAACGGCGAATCATTTCCGTTGTGTAGATATAATGATTGATGATGCGAAGGCGGTATTGACGGAAAAGTTTATGAAGGAACTTCATCTGGTATTGAAAAATGGAACCAGCGATTCCAGAAAAGAATGGTTTGCAGTAGGGGATTATAAAAAAGTGCCAAATGAAGTTGGCGGCATGGAAACAGCCATGCCAGAAAATGTTGCAGATAAAATGAAGGAACTGCTGGCAGAATATAATGCAAAAAAAGAGAAAACATTTGATGATATTCTGGATTTTCATGTGACATTTGAAAGGATTCATCCGTTTCAGGATGGAAATGGACGTGTCGGCAGATTAATTATGTTTAAAGAATGTCTGAAATATAATATTGTACCATTTATCATCGAGGATAATCTGAAAATGTTTTACTATCGAGGACTGAAAGAATGGTACAGAGAAAAGAGATATCTGAGGGATACCTGTCTGACAGCACAGGATAAATATAAAGCTTATCTGGATTATTTCAGGATAAAATATAAAGAAGATGAAAATGACAGGTAAGGATTTACGAATTGCAGTGAGGGGAAACTGACGGAAAGGAATGAAATATGAATACGGCGAGATTAACTATACGCAGGGCAGATGAGAAAGACATTTCCCTGATACAATGCATGATAAAAGGACTGGCAGCATATGAAAAAAGACCGCAGGATATGACGGGAACACAGGAAAAATTGAAATACTGGATTTTTGAGAGAAAGATTGCTACAGTTTTGATCGCCGAATATGATGGGGAAGCAGTCGGATATGCACTGTATTATCCGATATTTGGTTCATTTGCGGCAGAAGGCAGGGTTCATCTGGAGGATTTGTTTATCAAAGAGGAATACCGTAATCAGGGGATTGGAAAATATTTTTTTGACAGAATAGCCGGGATTGTGCGGGAAGAGGGTTATTCCGCGATGGAATGGAGCTGTCTTGACTGGAATGAACCGGCAGTGGCCTTCTATGAGAAACTGGGTGCGGTGCAGGAAAAAGGTAGAAAATATTTCGAGTTTGCTGATTGCAGGGAGCATGATGCTTTTGCTTCCGGCGTGTGACAGAAAGGAAAATATCAAATCTTCCAGTGATGATACACAGGGAATTATTGATGGAAATGCTTCCTGAGAAACGTATGAAAATAAATTGATGTTTTCCGGGATATCAGTTATAATTGGCGGAAAGAAATTAATGGTGGGAGGTAAATGCCGATGAGAACTTTGAAGTCACTTCCAATAGGAATTTCAGATTATGTGCGTGCACAGTCCGAATATTATTATGTTGATAAGACAATGCTGATTAAGGAATTTTTAGATAAAAAACCACTGGTATCGCTGTTTACCAGACCGCGGCGTTTTGGAAAAACCTTAAATATGGATATGCTCAGGGTGTTTTTTGAAAAAAAGGCGGAGGACACCAGTAAATTTTTCACTGATAAGGATATTTGGAAGTGTGGCGAAGAATACCGCTCTTATCAGGGGCAATATCCGGTTATATTTCTTACCTTTAAAGATGTTAAATTTGATACATGGAGTGCAACAATAGACAAAATCCGCGCTCTTTTGCAGGAAGAATATGGAAGGCATCAGGAAATTCTTTATAGTGAATATATTGCAAAATATGAGAAGGATTATTTTACAAAAATTCTCGAAGGAACAGCAACAGAAGTTGATATGACTTCTGCATTGGAAAAATTATCCGCAATGCTTGCCAGACATTATGGCAAGGCTCCGGTTATTATTATCGATGAATATGATACTCCGATTCAGGAGGGTTATTCAAAGGATTTTTATGATGAAATTATTGGTTTTATGAGAAACTTCTTTTCCGGGGCATTTAAAGATAACAAAAATCTTTCTTACGGATTTCTGACAGGGATTCTTCGCATTGCACAGGAAAGTATTTTCAGCGGGTTAAATAATCTGAGTGTAAACACTGTAATGGATGAAGAATATGATAAATATTTTGGATTCACAGATGCAGAAGTAAGGGAAATGCTGGGGTACTATGGCGTTTCAGAAAAATATGGAGAACTTAAAAACTGGTATGATGGATATTGTTTTGGAAATAAGGAAATCTATAATCCATGGTCAGTTATTAATTATGTTTCAAAAGGGTGTGTTCCACAGGCATATTGGGTAAATACGGGGAAAAATGAAATCCTTGAGGGCGTTTTAACTGTGGCAGATGACGATATTATTGAAAGGTTGTATGCACTTTTGCAGGGAGAGAGTGTGATTGCAAGAATTGACCAGAATGTTGTATACAAATCTCTTTCAGAAGACCCGGCAAATATTTACAGTTTGTTATTAGTAGCAGGATATTTAAAAACAGGAAAGAAAGAATTGCTGGATGATGGTACTTATCTGTGTGAAGTGTCTATTCCAAATAAAGAAATTGCAGCTGTTTATAGAAGTGAAGTATTATTTCATTTGCTGCAGATTGGAGCAATTACGAGAACAACGGCAAATAAGATAGCGGAGAGTCTTTACACAAATGATTTTGGACAATTACAAAAGGCAATTACGGAATATATGGAGAAAACCATTAGCTTTTATGATGCAGGTGCGGAGGAATTTTACCATGGCTTAGTACTTGGACTGATTGCATTAATGGATAATCAATATACCATAAAGTCAAATAGAGAATCGGGAAACGGGAGATATGATATCTGTCTGTTTCCGAAAGAAAAACGGCATCCTGGAATTATTATGGAACTCAAGTGGAAAAATGGGTTGGATGAGAATATGCTTAATAAATTATCAGTAGAAGCACTTAGCCAGATAAATGATAAGAGCTATGATACAGAGATGAGGGAGCTGGGAATTGACAATATTATGAAATTAGGGATTGCATTTTCGGGAAAGAAAGCGAGGATTCAAACAGACAGAGGCGAAGAAAAGACAGAGAGATAACAGATAAAGCAGAAATGATAGAAATACTGAAATGAGTATACCTATCATATGATTAAGGCAATGGAAAAAGTTCTTTTCGCGGTGGACGAACTGACCGGACAGAGACCCGAGAATGAGAGTAATAGATATTGCTTATATTACATTATTAAGGCAAGTGTGGAAAGTAAAGTAGAAGCGGTTGGCCATAAGAAGGAGGATTTTTATGAGCAGAAAGTTATTGGTAATCATCGATATGCAGAATGATTTTATTACGGGAGTTTTGGGAAATGAGGAATGCAGGGCGGTTGTGCCAAATGTGGTGGAGAAGGTAAGAAACACGGATGCGGATATTGTGTATACACTGGATACGCATTATGATAACTATGCCGATACGCAGGAGGGAAAGAAACTGCCTGTTAAGCACTGTATTAAGAATACAGAAGGATGGGAATTAATTCCTGAGCTGAAAGATATTCCGGCATTGAGAGGGTTTGAAAAGAATACTTTTGGTTCTGTTGAGCTGGCGGAATGGATTAAGGAAAAAGGTTATACAGAAGTTGAACTGACAGGTGTATGTACGGATATCTGCGTTATCAGTAATGCAATGACTATCAAAGCTGTAAATCCGGAAGTTGAGATTTCGGTAGATGCAAAATGCTGTGCAGGAGTAACACCAGAGTCGCACAGGACGGCTTTGAATGCAATGAAGGCATGTCAGATTAGTGTAGAGGATTAATTGAAACATTTTTCTGCGGCATACCTTCCGGAGAAAAGTATTCCGCAGGATTTTATCCCTATCCGGATGAAGAAAGAATTTAATAATCAATCTTCACATCGCCGGTGCTTCCGTCAATTTTTATTTTCTTGTTGCTGTCCCCTTTGGAGGAATAGGAAGAACCTTCATTTTTTCCATTGATTTTTACATCTCCGACACTGGTATGGATATCAAAGGCATAGTCGTCTAAATCAATGTCAGAACTAATTTTCACATCACCAACACTGATATCCGCGTCCAGACTGGCAAATGTAGTACTGGTCAATTCTACGTCTCCTGTGGAGCAGTCAAACTTACAGTCATCGATATTACTGCGGACAATTTTTATATCACCGACGGATAAATCAAATTCAGCATTTTTTGCAGTGATATCAGCTATCTGTACATCTCCGACACTGGAATCTATCGTAAGTAAATCCAGTATTTCGCCAGCAGGGACAGTAATCGTAACCTCGCAGTTATGACTGCTTGAAAGTCCGCCAAAGAACCAGTTAAAACCACTTTTCTTTGTCTGCTTTATGGTTAATTTATCATTTTTCTGAATAATTTCCGGTGTTAAATTAGATTTGCAGGTGTAGCTTACACTGTATGTATCACCAGTGGTAACGATTACATCCATTACATTTGTGTCAGCCATCAGCGTATGGAATGCATCTACGGATTGGGTATCAGTGATGGAATCATTGTTTTTATCCGCTGAAAAGATATAACGCCAGCAGCCTATGACAATGCACAGGCAAGTGATGAGGGTAAGTATCGTCAGATAAATATTTTTTGTCATGGTAGGTCTCCTTTATTCTTTGAAAAGATTGTTAATTATTTTTTCAATAATTGACGCAACTGGCCAGATAATCCAACTGATATTCCATTGAAAGGTCAGGAAACTCCAGCAGAAGTACAGACAGGTAATGGTAGGCCAGTATACGGACATAATCGAAGCAACGGTTGGATTTTTGTATTGAGGCTCTTTTGACTCAATTTTGAAAATTTCACCTGCATCACAGACAGATAACTTTAAAAGGGTGCGGAAGCCTTCCTGGGCAATGCTTGACTGCACAATCAGAAAGACACCGATTGCAACAAAGATAAGCAGGAGTGCAGCACCGAGATTCTCGGATAAATGAGAGGTGGTGTCCAGTGAATCAATAATGATTGGAGGAAGCACGCACAAAATACAAAATCCAATCCCAAGAACCAGGGAAAGAGTGATTTTTTTTCGGCTGCTTTCCTGAAGACGGTTAATTTCTGAAGCAGCATTGGTATCAAGCATACAGGATTCTTTTTTCAGCCAGTCCCATTTGCTCATGGACATACTGGAGTATACAAAGAGACCGACGGCAATCGCAATAGCAACAAAAAGAAAGCAAACACCGGAAGTCTCGGAAAGAGCTGTGGGAATATTGCCAAATGTAATATCAGAGGTTAAGACAGCACCTACTGGTGAAATAATGCAGAACAAAACTCCAAGTGCCATCAGGCAGGCATGTCTGGTATTTGTTTTTAAGTAAGCAAATGCATCTTCCATGGAGAGTATTTTTGCATCTGTCTGAATAGTATTAGATTCATTTTTTCGATTAATATAAAACTGGAGTCCCAGACTTTCTGCTAATTCATCAAGATTTCCGAATTCAGAAATTACAATTCCGATTGCTTCATTTTCTGATTTTCCGGAAGATTTTAATTCACTGTATTTGTCCTCCATCATTTGTTCCAGTTCATATCGTGCCTTTCGGACTTCCGGTGTATCAGGAAGCCCGGAAAACATATTTTCAAGATAAGTTTTGATTGTTTCCATAATAATTATTCCTTTCTGATAAATTTGCTGACAACTTCAAGTGTCAGATTCCACTCCTCGCATTTCATCCGGTAATAGTCCCGCCCTGCATCTGTAATCCGGTAATACGTCCGGCGTTTTCCACTTGCAGTGTCACTGTCTGCAAACGAAGCAATGTAACCATTTTTCTCAAGACGCGTGAACGCAGAGTAGAGAGTTGTTTCTTTAATCACATATTTCTCCCCGGATATCTGTTTAATCTGTTTGGAAATTTCATAGCCATAGGAAGGTTTCTCCCAAAGCAGATACAAAATCATAGTGTCATTATATCCGCGGATGACATCACTGCTGATATTTAGCATAATAACCTCCTTGAAAAATATCAGTATATAAATACTACGACTATCGTACTACGACTGACGTGGTAATAGTAGCATAGAATAAAATGTATGTCAAGAGTGGATTTTTGTGGAATAAATAGAAAATAACATCTATCATCAGAAAGTGTTCCGCCTCATGAAGAAGCAGATATGGGGGTTAGAGGAAAAATGATAAAACTTGCAGAGATTTCCGGGGTGTGGTATAGTACAGGAGAAGTGTACAGTCCTTTGGATGTAAAACTGACAAAGGATGATATTCTACAACTGGAAGAAATGAGGAAATGCAGATGAACAGGGATGCAGTTATAAAAAAATTAATAGCAGGTCGTAAGACAATATCCACGATGGAAAGCTGTACTTCCGGACTTATAGCTTCCATGATTACCGATACGGAAGGTGCATCCGCCATCTTTCCGGGAGGATATGTTACTTATCTGAATGAAACAAAGGTTTTTATCGGGGTAGAGGAAGCTGTTATCCGGCAGTATGGTGTTTATTCTAAAGAGTGTGCAAGAGCAATGGCACAGACAGTAAAAGAAAAACTGCGGACGGATATTGCAATAGGAATTACAGGAACAACAGGAAATATTGACCCGAATAATGCGGACAGTGTGCAGGGAGAAGTATATTTCTGCATACTGATAGATGATAAAATTTATGATTATAAATTAGAAGAAAATGTTGCAAAAATGACACGGCACGAAATCAAGCAGATGTATGCGGACCGTGTATTTGAAGCATTATCAGAATTAATTTAAAAAAAATCAGATTGTATATTTTGAATATAATATACAATCTGATTTTTTGGTTTTTTATGTACAATACCGGAATGTTTTATCGGTTATGATTCGTGCCAGTATCAGACCAAGTGGTAATGCCAGTGTAATCAGCATTGCGGAGGTCAGCCAGGAGGCCGCAGAGGACAGTTCCATAATTCCGAGATTATAGAATCCCTTGTATAAATATAGTCCAGGAACCATGATTACAATGGATGGAACGGTAATCGAGATTCTCGGATATTCTGTGATATCTTTTAATGTGCAGGCAAGTACTCCGGCAAGAAACGCACCACAGAAGGCTGCAGCAGCCGGAGGCATGGAAACCAGGTCAATCAGTTCCAGACGCAGTGTATTTGCCACGGCACCGATAAGTCCTGCCAGTGCTGCAAGCTGAACCGGACTGTTGAACATAATCGAGAATCCGAATACCCCACAGAAGCTGGCAATCAGACGGAATAAAATCCACTGCCAGACTGCAAAATCCATAGGAAGAAATGGAACCGGATGCAGGTCGATGGATATGGCAAGCAGCCATGCGGTCATTGTTGCAACCGTGATAATGAGCAGTGCATACATCAGTCGCTCCATACCGGAACGCATATCCAGTTTTGCAAAGTCGATTCCACTTGTGATAAATGGGAATCCCGGAATGATAAACAGCATGGAGCAGATATATCCTGCTTCATGTGCGGAATTTATTGAAAATACCAGGTCTAATATTTTTAATAATGCTGTGTAGCTCAGGCACGCTGCAGATACAGCGGAAATGATACATAAAAACAAAGTAAAATGTTTTTTGCCAAGTTTGCATCTTGTGTAATTTCCGATTCCGGCACCAACAAAGGCACACAGCATTTCGATGAGACCTCCGCCGAGCAGAAAAGTAAATCCGCAGCATGCCAGTGCGGAGGCGAGTCCTAATATGACAGGGGAATATAATCCACGTATTTTTTCGATTTCATCCAGATCGGAATGAATCTGTTCACAGTTTTTCGTAAGTTCATTTTTGGAAAATGCGGATACAAATTTTTCCAGCCTTGTAAGCTGGGAAGTATTTACCCCCGTATTTGTAAGACATAAAGACCTGCTGAAACTGTCTGTTCCATCAAAACAGGTATAGTTAATGGACATAAGACCAATATCAACCGTGCAGGTAATTCCCATGAGTTCAGAAAGTGTATTCATGGAACTGCGCACACGCCATGCACCTGTGCCGCAGGCAAGCATCATAAATCCAACTCGTCCAATGACGGATGCTTTGGCAGGCAGACTTGTTCCGGTAATCGGTGTTGTGTCTGATTTGTCGGCAAATTCATGCCACAGAATATCCATATGATTCTTTTGAATCGTTGGCTGGTTATTCATGATATATGCTCCTTCCCTTTTGTATTTTTTAATAAAGTATATCAGTGATATGATAGAGATAATTATTTGATATGTCAATCGGAATATTTTCTAATATTATTTTAAAAATCACGGAAATAGTGTATAATATATACATCAGATGTGTTTGGAAAGGCGAGAAAAGTTATGGCACAGAATAAATATGCAGGAACACAGACAGAGAAGAATTTGCAGGAGGCATTTGCCGGGGAATCACAGGCAAGAAATAAATATACTTATTTTGCATCGGTGGCATCTGTCTTTTATCCTATTATGCTGTTTTTGCTTCATAAAGTAAAGAGGGCATATACTGTTACTCGCTACAGCATATGCCCTTTCTGACTATGGGACTATTTACGGATTAAACTGTTGTTCAAGTCCTTCAAACTCTGATTTTCTCAATTCGTTCGTTACATCTGTGTAGATGTTCAATGTTGTGGATACATCTTTGTGTCCGAGTGCGTCCTGAATGACTTTCACATTCACTCCGGCTTCACACATTCTTGTGGTAAATGTATGTCTGAGAGAATGACAGCTAAAATGGGGAAGCAAAACCTCCGGATTATCACTTTCCAAAAATTGCTTGTCGTTACAGTTCCGTATGATGCGGCGGATTGCTTTATTGAGCGTTGCTTGGTTCTGCGGCTGACCAAAACGGTTTATAACGATAAAATCTGTGTATCCGTCAACCGTAGCTTCACAATGCAGTTCAAGAAGTTCTTGTCTCTCTTTTTCCATTAAAAACGCTTCTTTCACAAATTCAAGCATTGGCACTTGTCTCATATCTGCCGGTGTCTTGGCTGTGTTCATATTGAAATAGCAGACTCTCTTGCTCCTGTTTGGTTAATGCCCTGCGTTTGTATCCAATGGTCCTTTTGTCTACATTTGCCGCTTGATTGATTTATTGGATTTTCAAGGTGCATAGGCACTTATTCAAGTGCGGAGTTTGAGCCACTAATATTTAGCAGAAAATAATTTAATTCTTTTATTGATTATTTCAATAAAGTATGCTAACTTATAATGCATATGAATAAACAAATGTTACAAATGATCAACAATTTACAAAGGAAGGGAAAACTATCATGGAAAAGCTCAAAAAGCGTATAGCTAATTTAAAGGTTTCAGGAAAATTAAAAGTATATCGAATGACAGTGCTTGTTATGACATTATTTTTAGTATTGGTGGCATTGAGTTCGACATTAGTGATCCGCTCAAATATAGAGAAGATCACGGAGGTATGGTCTCCGACATTGGAATATCTGCAGGAATTGGAAACAATGACTGCGAAATACAGAATCAAACAGTATCAGCATCTGGTAGAATCAGATGCAGCAGCCATGAACTCCTGCGAAGAAGAAATTCAGAAGCTGGAGAGTCAGATCCAGGATACCTCTGCGAATCTGGATGCAATAATGTCTGCAGACAGCGATGCTCAAAAAGGACAGGATGATTATGAAGTGGCAAACGCTGCATGGGAAGAATACAGGGCTGCTTCCGATAAAATTTTGAAGTTGAGCCGCGCTGACAAACAACAGGAGGCAGCGAAGCTGATGACCGGAGAGGTGTATGAAGAATATAAGTCTTTTACTGAGACATTAACTTCATTGCGTGATGAGTTCCAGGTAGAATTAGATCGGGCAAAGACCACGGCCAATGTATGCACCATAATCATATTTGTTGTGATCGTGGCAGCGGGTCTTGCGATTGCTGTAGTAACAACACTGATCGGCAAGATCATTACCAAATCCATTACAGAGCCGGTAGAACAGATAGAAGCAGCGGTTGCCAGCCTGCGTAAGGGTGAACTGTCTAATGTAGAAATGCTTACCTATGAGTCTGAGGATGAGCTTGGCGATACCATCAGGAATCTGAAAGAAGCCATGGGTATTCTGGCAGATTATGTCAGCGAGATCTCTGTGGAGGTAAAGGCAATAGCGCAGGGTGACCTGACCAGAAATGGTGATGATATTACAGATTTCCTAGGCGATTTCTCGGAATTGAAGGTATCACTGCTGTATATTCTGAAACGGTTTAACAGTACCCTGACCGAGATTAGCAATCTGGCAGAACAGGTATCATCGAATGCATCCGAGGTGGAAAATGCATCAAAATCCCTGGCGGACGGTGCAACAGAGCAGGCAGGAGTCATCGAGGAATTGAATGCCACCATTGATACGGTCGTGGATCTGGCGGCAGATACAGCGAAGGAAACACAGAGCGCATCTGCACGTGTAAAAGCTTCTGCAGATAAAGCGAACGAAGAAAAAGAAAAAATGAATGATCTGCTGATGGAAATGGAGCACATTACAGAAATTTCCAAGGAGATTGGTAATATTATCACAGATATCGAGGATATTGCATCCCAGACCAACCTGTTATCCCTGAATGCTTCCATTGAAGCTGCCAGAGCAGGAGAAGCAGGAAAAGGCTTTGCAGTAGTGGCAGATCAAATCGGCAAGCTGGCAGCAGACAGTGCAAAATCTGCTGTAAATACAAGAGATCTGATCGATAAGACCTTAGTGGAAATCGAAAAGGGCAATACGATCACAAGAACAACAGCAGACGCATTCAATCAGATCATTGCAGATATGGAGTCCTTTGCAGAGCTTGCAGAGAACACCATGGAGAAAGCCAACTCCCAGGCAGAGTCCTTGGAGCAGATCGGCAAGGGAATTGAACAGCTGTCAGGCGTAGTACAGGGCAATGCAGCATCCTCCGAAGAGAATACTGCGATCAGTGTTAATCTGGCAGAGGGAGCAGCCAAGATGCATGACCGTGTGAATATCTTTAAGCTATTCTAGAAAAATGGCAGTAATAGAGTGAAGTTGTCGGAAGGAAGGTTCTTGTTGTGATTAATGATATATTTAAAATGTTTGGAGAGCAGACACCAAAAATCTTATTTGAGATCATTACAGAATGTATGGATGATTATCTGTATATATTTGATCTGCAGAATAATACCTTTGAGATTTCACAGTCAGCTGTGAAACGGTTTAATATGTCGAAAAGTCTTCTGACAGATGCTGCAAATGAAGTTATGAAGGTAGTGTATGAGGAAGACCGCAGGATGTTTACAAAGCATCTTGCGGATATATGCGAAGGAAGAGAAATGGTACATAATCTTCATTACAGGTGGCTTGATAAAGAAGGTATGCCGGTCTGGATCAACTGCCGTGGTATCGTGATCGATGATCAGCAGGGAAGGGCAGAGTATCTGGTCGGATGTCTGAATGAGACCGGCAACAAGAGAAGAGCCGATAATGTCACAGGACTGCTTGGTGGTCCGGAATTCCTTGCTTACCTGTGTTCACAAAAGGCACCTATTTCCAAGGGCTTTTTGATGCATGTAGGAATTGATGATTTCGGAGCGATCAATAGCTCCAGGGGAGCTGATTATGGTAATTATATCCTGAAAAGTCTAGCCGGCTGCATGAAGGAATGCCTTTCAGACAAGCAGAGAATTTACCATCTGGTAGCGGATCAGTATGTGATCGTGGATCTGGATGCTTCTTCTGCGGAAGATGCTGTGGCACTGAAAGAAAAGCTCACAGATAAACTTTATAATTTCATAGTAGCCGAAAATTATGAAGCTGTATTTTCCATTTCTATTGGTGTTATAGATGCAGCAACATTTTGTGAGGGAACCGAAGAGTGTCGCAAAAAGTTTGAATTTGCTCTGAAACAGGCAAAAAGCATGGGTAAAAACGGATTCTATGTTTTTGATCAGGATGACTATGAGGTCTTTTTGCGAAAAGGAAGAATCATAGCAGCACTTCGTAATGCTATTGTAAACAATTACGAAGGCTTTGAAGTCAATTATCAGCCGATCGTGGACTGCCAGTCGGAACAGATCATTGGAGCAGAAGCGCTAATGCGTTTTTCCATGATAACGGAAGAAGGACAGGAGCTTGTTTCACCGATGGAATTTATCCCATTGTTGGAAGAAAGCGGATTGATTATTCCCGCCGGAAGATATATTTTGAACGAAGCCGCAGCAATGTGCTGTGAAATGCAGAAATATATTCCGGATTTCAGGATGAATGTAAATGTTTCTTATGTTCAGATCCTGCAGGGCAATGTGGAGCGGGATATTCTGGATGCAATTCAAAAATATTCATTACAGCCGGAATGCTTATGTGTTGAAATGACAGAAAGCGGATTTATGGATATGACACCTTCGTTCTGTAAATTCCGTAAAACTCTGGACAAGAACAGGATCCCCTTCGTGATCGATGATTTTGGAACAGGATATTCGAATCTTCATTGTATACGTGATATGAATCCGAGTTATGTGAAAATGGATAGGGATTTTACTGCCAAGGCGATGAACAGTGCCAGGTATTATGAATTATATAAAAATATCATCCCGATGGTACATAGCATTAACGTCAGGATATGTGCAGAGGGCATCGAGGAAAAGGAATGGCTCTTGAAAATGAAAGAAATGAAGGTTGATTATCTGCAGGGATATTATTTTGGCAGACCATGTGGAAAAGAACAGTTTCTACAACAATATGCCAGAGGCATCAACGTTAAGTAAAGAAGGTAAGGCAGACTCAGCTATGTGGGGCTGCCTTATTTTATGGACTTATCAGAAGGATGATCGGGAGCCTCCTTCATTTTCAGGTAGCGTTCCCGGACAGACTGCGGCATTCGGTCCTGACACATATACTCACCGACGATAACATTGCTTGCATCAATGAACTGCTTAACCTGACTCAGGAGTTTGAGTATATAACATTTTATCCATACGGTAGCAGTATTTCCGCAGTTATAAAATTCATAGTAAGTTGATTTTCCTGGAAAGATGGGATATAATAGTCATTACCAGCTGTGTGATAGAACAGCACCGCAGTGTTCCGGAAAGAAATGCAGGCGGGTGGAAACTATAAGCAAAAAAATGAAACATGAGGTAAAGAAATGTTAAAAGCAGAAAACTTAGTACTCTATGTGGATGAGAATGGCAGCAGAAAATGTCTGCTGGATCATATCTCATTCCAGGTGGATGATGGAGAAATGTTAGTCATAACAGGACCAAACGGAGGTGGAAAATCTACACTCGCAAAGACTTTAATGGGAATTGAAACACCGGAAAGCGGAAAAATTGTTTTAAATGGTGCGGATATTACAGGATATGATATCAATCATCGTGCCAATGCGGGAATCGGATATGCATTCCAGCAGCCGCCGAGATTTAAAGGAATGACGGTTTCCAGATTGCTCACACTTGCAGCTGGGAAAAAGCTGCCGGAGAAAGAGGTCTGTCGATTGCTCACAGATGTCGGATTATGTGCGAGGGATTACATTAACCGTCAGATAGACGGAACACTTTCCGGCGGAGAAATGAAGCGAATAGAGATCGCCTCAGTTCTGGCAAAGGAACACTCCTTATGCATTTTTGACGAACCAGAGGCAGGAATTGACCTTTGGAGTTTTTCCATGCTGATACAGAAATTTGAAGAAATTCACAAACAGAAAAAGCAGAGTCTGATTGTTATTTCTCACCAGGAAAAGATTATCAATATGGCGGATAAAATCATGATTATTGATAATGGAAAAATCAGTAAAACAGGTGACAAAGATGAAATATTGCCATGTCTTGGCGGCATACAGAAATGTCACAAATGTGTGGAAAGGAGATAACAGATGGTAAAACTGGATAATGTTACGGAAGAAGTATTAAGTGTAATCAATGATAATAAATTCAGTCAGAGCGGAGCTTTTAATCTGAGACAGAATGGTACATCCATCTGCCATGGTGACAGTGAGCATATTAAGATAAAGAAAAAAGCAGACAAACCGGGAATTGATATTTATATCGATGGGAAGACAAAAGGTGAAGCCGTGTATATTCCGGTAGTAGTCAGTGTATCCGGTATGACGGATCTTGTATACAATGATTTTTATATTGAAGATGGTGCGGATGTATGCATTATTGCAGGATGTGGAATCCATAACAGTGGATGTAATGAAAGTCGTCATGATGGTGTACATACTTTTCATGTAGGGAAAAATGCAAATGTACGCTATGAAGAAAAGCATTATGGCGAAGGAAGCGGAAGCGGGGCAAGAGTCCTGAATCCTGTCACCAATATTTTTGTAGGTAAGAATTCTGTATTTACACTGGATACAGCACAGATAAAAGGTGTTGATTCTACGGTTCGTGAAACAACTGTAGAACTGGAAGAAAATGCAAAATTATACGTTACGGAACGTCTTATGACTGAGGGTGAACAGAATGCTGAATCTAATATGGAGGTCAGGCTGAACGGAAAGGACAGCTCTGCACAGATTGTTTCCAGGTCGGTAGGAAAGGGTCATTCTGTACAGACATTCCATCCAAAGGCAGTGGGAAATAATAAATGTCAGGCACATGTCCAGTGTGATTCTATTATTATGGATGAGGCTGAAGTAGGTTCTATTCCGGAAATCAGGGCAAAAAATCTGGATGCAGCCATTATTCACGAGGCAGCGATTGGAAGAATCAATGATGAACAGCTTTTAAAATTGCGGACACTTGGTCTGACAGAAGAAGAAGCAGAAAAAGTAATAATTCAGAATTTCCTAAATTAATATGTAAAATCAGCAAAATTTGACAGGATTTTATAAAATAGTTATAATTTAAATCGTTTGAATTATAACTATTTTTGCATTGAGGAGAAAAAGGAATGAATAAATTAAAGAGATATCTGTTATTTCTGGTGGGATTATTTATCAATGCACTGGGAGTAAGCCTGATTACCAAAGCAAGTCTTGGTACATCGCCGATTTCATCGATTCCATATGTATTAAGCCTGAATTATCCATTTACACTGGGAAATTTTACCATATTCTTTAGTGTGCTGCTAATTTTGCTGCAGATGGCTATCTTAAGAAAAAACTTTAAACCGGAAAATATTCTTCAGATACCGGTGTCCATCGCATTTGGTTATTTTATTGATTTTACCATGTATTTATTTGCGTGGGTAAATCCGTCCAATTATGCATTTAAAATTATTGCACTGCTAATTGGATGTGCAATTCTGGGATTTGGTGTGTACATGGAAGTGATTGCCGATGTGGTAATGCTTCCGGGAGAATCCTTTGTGCGTGCTATCGTACAGACCTGGAAGGCGAATTTCGGAACAACCAAGATAATTTTTGATACTTCCATGGCAGTCATTGCCGCAGCATTGTCATTTCTGTTTTTCGGAAAACTGAACGGTGTGCGGGAAGGTACAATTGTAGCAGCACTTTTAGTTGGATTTATTGCAAGGGTTCTGGGAAAGAAACTGGAATTTATCAAACCATATTTATTTCCGGAAGAATATAGGGAACAGCCGAGTACTGAAGAACAGGGAGTGCAGGGAAAATACCAGAAAAAGGAAACTGTGTCATTGTCGGAAGATGTTCCGATTATATTCTTCGTAAAAATACAAATTGCCTGAAAGTATTTTTCTCAGCTCCGATGGAAAACCGTGTGAAAAGAGTGATGAAGCGTCAGCAGTTATCCGAAAAAGAAGCCATTCAGAAAATTCAGAAAGAGGATAAAAGGCGTGCAGATAATTACCGTTATTATACTGGCAGAATGTGGGGCATGGCGGCAAATTTTGACTTAACATTAAATACGGAGATAGGAATGGAATACATAGAAAAATGTATCTGTGAAGCCATGAAAAAATGAGAGATAAATGGTAATTAACAATTATTTAAGTGTTTTGCAATTACCTAATGAATTTGAATTAAGAAAGAAGGATGGATAATTATGAATACACATATTGAAAAAGCAATGGAATTAAGAAGTGAAACACCGATGGTAAATAACTGCACACAGGCGATTATGCGTGTATATGCGGATGAACTGGGAATCGATGAAGATATGGCAGCTGCTATCGGAAGTAATTTCGGCAGAGGAATGAAGTGCGGCGGTACCTGTGGAGCGATTACGGCAGGTCTGATGATTCTCGGAGCAAAAGGAATCGACTCTCCGGATATGGTAGGGCGGTTCCGCAGGGAAATGGCGGCAAAGCATGATGGCATGACGGATTGTGCAGATTTGCTGAGAGCGAATGCACAGAAAGGCGGAATAAATAAGATTCACTGTGATAATATGATAAAAGAAGCAATAGAACTGGTGGATGAACTGTCAGAAGAATGTGGGAAGTAATGAATTTCCGGTGCAATGGAAATTGGCAGTTAAAGGCATGAAACTTCTGATTCGGGAATAAATTAAAAAAAAGAAGAAACAGGTGTCATGCTTTGAAAACAGAAAAACAGTTACCAGAAACAAAACAGAGCGGATGGACGGTGGTACACCGGTATCTTGGACTTTTTTCCCGTGAGGAGGCCGTGGAAAAAATCATAAAAGTACATATGGAAGCGGGGGAAAAGCAGAATGACCGATAGAACAGAACGTTTTGCTCCCCACAATAAGATGAATGATAAAGTGTGGAATACGGCGGCATATGCCAGGCTTTCCGATGAGGACAGGGACAAACTGAGCAGGGAGGATTTGAGCAAGAGTCTGGAAAACCAGATTTGTTTTATCCGGGACAGTGCCGAGTATGCCAACCGGACTGGAGAGTCCAGGTATCCGATTCAGATTTATAAAGTTTACACAGATGATGATTTTACCGGAATGGACTTTAAACGAAAAGCATTTCAGGAAATGATGCGTGATGTAAAGAACGGTGTGATAGACTGCATTATGGTGAAAAATCTGTCAAGGTTTGGAAGATACGACACAGAAATGCAACAGTATCTGGAAAAAGAATTTGAACAGTCCGGCAGACAGGTCCGGCTGATTGCAATCGGTGATAATTACGACAGCCTTTACCGTGAGATTGGCCTGGACATCAAAATGCTGCTGATGATAAACAGGGAATACTCCGAGATTCAGCATAAAAACGTCAGCATTGCCATGCATTCCATGCAGAAAGCCGGAAAATATGTGGGTGCATTTGCACCTTACGGGTATCAGAAAGACCCGGAAAATAAGCATCATCTTGTTCCAGATGTGTATTCCGCAGAGATTGTAAGGAGAATTTTCAGGCTGTATCTCAGTGGAATTTCTATGAAAGAAATAGCACTTATTCTCACCAGAGAAGGAGTAGTAAACCGGGCGGCATATAAAAAATTGCAGCAGTCAAACTATATCTGTTCCCGTAAGATTTCAGAAAAAGAAATGCACTGGACCGTGGACGCGGTCAGACAGATATTAATGAATGAAGTATATACAGGAACGCTGGTACAGGGGAAAACAAGAAAAGAACGGTTAATAGATGAAAAACCGACGGCGGTGGATAGAAAAGACTGGGTAAGGGTGGAAAATACCCATGAGGCAATTATTTCAAAAGAGGACTGGGAACTGGCACAGTCCATGATGAAAAATATTTGTCATGATACGACAAAACCCAATGAAATCTCCATGTTTAAGGGCCTGTTGAAATGTGGTGACTGCAGTCATGCCATGCGTAAGCGGTGGGATAAGCATACAACAAAAACGGGAGAAACGCACAGATATCTGTACTATAACTGCAGTACTTTCCGGGACTTTGCAAAAGCGGCAAAGGGGCTGCCGGATGAGGAAAAAGCACGTCTGCCCATATGTACCAGCCATTATATTTCTGATAAAGTATTGCAAAAGATGATACTGGAAGATATCAACCGGCTCTTTCCGGATGGAAAGACTCTGACACAGCTCATTGCAAAGCAGAGGTCAGAGACAGAAGAGGACAGCAGCCGGGTAATTCTGGAGAAAGATATTTCCAGCCGGAAAAAAGCAGTCGATATATTGCAGAACCGAATGCGGACGGCAAGGGATAAATATCTGGACGGCCTGTTTTCCGATGAGGAGTACAGGGATATAAAGGCAGAATATCAGGAAAGCATCTCCAGGTATGAAAATGAAATCCTGGATTTGCAGAAATCCGCAGAACAACCGGATGGAGCGGAAGGAAACCTGTGGGTAGAAAATCTGTTAAAATATGGGAAAATAACCGAACTGGACAGAGAAACCGTTATCAGACTGGTAGATAAAATATACGTTTATCAGGATAAGCATGTGGAGATTGTGTATAAATTTGCAGGCTTATAAAGAGTTATAAGTATTTTTCCGGTCCGTCCCCGTTCTTTCCACATGGTGGAACAGATCCCGGAAAAATATCCGTGACCGGCACAAATGAGAAGAAAATAAATCTGGAAATTGCCCAGAAAGTAAGAAAAGAGTTGGAAGAACGCGGATATCAGGTCGTGATGACGAGGGAAGATGATAACGGATTGTATACTGATTCTGATAGTAATAAGAAAACGGCAGATATGAAGAAACGCTGCCGCATGGCAGAGGAAAACAATGCGGATATCCTGGTCAGTATCCACCAGAACAGCTATCAGTCCGAAGGAGTCAAGGGGGCGCAGGTATTCTATTATAAGGCTTCGGAGGATGGAAAGAAGCTGGCGGAGGCAATACAGGCAAGTTTTAAGCAGAATCTGGATCCGGAGAACGGAAGGGAAGCCAAAGCCAATGACAGCTACTATATTCTGCTCAATGTAAAATGCCCGGCAGTCATAGCCGAGTGCGGATTTTTGTCAAATTATGAAGAAGCGGAGCTGCTGGAACAGGAAAAGTATCAGGAAAAAGTTGCAAAAGCCGTAGCAGAGGGAGTCGAAGAATATTTTTCCGGGAAACACTTAAAAAAATAAAAAAAGACTTGTCTGAAACCAAGGATAAGTAGTATAATGTAATCACATAATACATTAAGGAGGATTTTAATAAAATGTTATCAAATAAGACTTATAAGTTCTGGTTCTGTACAGGTTCACAGGATCTTTATGGTGATGAATGTTTAAGAAAGGTTGCTGAACACTCTGCAAAGATGGTAGAAGCATTAAACGCTTCTGACAAGATCGAGTACGAGATCGTGTTAAAGCCGACATTAATCAGCCAGGCATCCATCAGACAGACATTAAATGATGCAAACAATGATCCGGAGTGTGCAGGTGTTATCACATGGTGTCATACTTTCTCACCGGCAAAGATGTGGATCCTTGGTTTAAAGGAATTCAAGAAACCTCTGTGCCACTTACATACACAGTTCAACGAAGAACTTCCTTACGATACCATCGATATGGATTTCATGAACGAAAACCAGTCAGCTCACGGTGACAGAGAATATGGTCACATTGTAAGCCGTATGGGCATCGAGAGAGAAATCATCGTTGGACACTGGGCAAATGAAAAAGTACAGGAAAGAATCGGTTCATGGATGACAACAGCTATCGGTGTTATCGAATCAAGCCACATCAGAGTCTGCCGTTTTGGTGACAACATGAACAACGTTGCCGTTACAGAAGGTGATAAGGTAGAAGCTCAGATCAAATTTGGCTGGGAAATCGATCATTACTGTGTAAATGATGTAGTAGAATATGTAGATGCAGTAGCTCAGGGCGATGTAGATGCATTAGTAGAAGAATACTACAGCAAATATAAGATCATTGATGACGGAAGAGATGCTGCAGAATTCAGAAGACATGTTGCAGTTCAGGCTCAGCAGGAAATCGGTATTGAGAAATTCCTCGTAGACAATAACTATCAGGCAGTTGTAACACACTTCGGTATGTTAGGCGGATTAAAGCAGCTCCCAGGTCTTGCTATCCAGAGATTAATGGAAAAAGGATACGGCTTCGGTGCAGAAGGTGACTGGAAAGTTGCAGCTATGGTTCGTTTAATGAAGTTAATGACAGCAAACAAGAAGGATGCAAAGGGAACTTCATTAATGGAAGACTATACATATAATCTTGTTCCAGGCAAAGAAGGTATTCTTCAGGCTCATATGTTAGAGGTCTGCCCAAGCTGTGCTGACGGCGATGTAGCTATCAGAGTTTGCCCACTTTCCATGGGTAACAGAGAAGATCCTGCACGTCTTGTATTCACATCAAAGACAGGTCCTGCTATCGCAACATCATTAGTAGATCTCGGAAACAGATTCAGACTCATCATCAATGCAGTAGATTGCAAGAAGACAGAGAAGCCGATGCCTAAGTTACCGGTTGGTACAGCATTCTGGACACCACAGCCAAACCTTGAAGTTGGTGCAGAAGCATGGATCCTTGCGGGCGGCGCTCATCATACAGCATTCACATATGACCTGACTGTAGATCAGATGGTTGCATGGGCTGATTACATGGGAATCGAAAGCATCGTTATCGATGAAAACACAAATATCAGAGATTTCAAGAAAGAATTAAAATTAAACTCAGTATACTATAAGTAAAATGAATGGACGGGTCCTAAGGTCTTTTACCTGCTATGAGCAGGCTCATGTGGGTTTAGACCTTTTGCCCCTGGCATTTTATGAATGAAAGGATATTTAAAATGTTAGAAGAATTAAAGAAAGCCGTATATGAAGCTAACATGGACCTTCCAAAATATGGTCTTGTTACCTTTACATGGGGAAATGTCAGCGGAATCGACAGAGAATCAGGTCTTTTTGTTATCAAACCTTCAGGTGTGGATTATGACAAATTAACACCGGATGATATGGTTGTTATGGACTTAAATGGCAACAGAGTAGAAGGAAGATACAAACCATCTTCAGATACTCCTACCCATCTTGAGATCTATAAAGCATTTCCATCCGTAGGTGGTGTGGTTCATACACATTCCTCTTATGCGACAAGCTGGGCTCAGGCAGGAAGAAGCATTCCTTGCTACGGCACAACTCACGCAGATTATATGTATGGTGAAATTCCTTGTGTAAGATGTCTTACAAAGGAAGAAATCGAAGGCGCTTACGAAGAAAACACAGGACATTTAATCGTAAACGAATTCAACAGAATGGGTAAAGATCCTATGGCTGTTCCGGCAGTACTCTGCAAGAACCATGGTCCTTTTGCATGGGGCAAAGATGCTCACGAAGCAGTTCACAATGCAGTAGTTCTGGAAGAAGTTGCAAAGATGGCTTACAGAGCTGAGACAATCAATCCGAGAATCCAGCCTGCTCCACAGGAATTACAGGACAAGCATTATTATAGAAAGCATGGTGCAAATGCTTACTATGGTCAGAACTAGGATTTACCGGTTCAATCACAATAGCACAAAATAAGAGTGCATGAAATAAGAAAGTACTCTCAGGAATTCCCGAAACAAATGAGAAATCACAGTGTTTCGGGAATTTTTTGCTTTGTTTCCGGGATTCTTATGAAAACATTCATAAAAAACATGTAAAAATTGTGAAAAAACTATACAAATTAAATATATAAATAGACAATTTGAAGAAAAAGTGCTATAATGTATTTAACTGGATTGGTCGCAAGACGAACTTGTTAAAATTAGAGTAAGAAACAGGAGGAATTTAAGAAAATGAGATTTTTTGTAGACACAGCAAACGTAGAGGATATTAAGAAGGCAAATGATATGGGAGTTATTTGTGGTGTTACTACAAATCCATCCCTGATTGCAAAGGAAGGAAGAAACTTCAATGAAGTTATTGCAGAAATTGCATCTATCGTAGATGGCCCAATCAGCGGGGAAGTAAAGGCAACAACTGTTGATGCGGAGGGAATGATCGCAGAAGGCAGAGAGATTGCAAAGATTCATCCGAACATGGTAGTAAAGATTCCTATGACTGTAGAAGGACTGAAAGCAGTAAAGGTTCTGAATTCAGAAGGCATCAAGACAAACGTAACACTTGTATTTTCAGCAAATCAGGCACTTCTGGCAGCAAGAGCCGGCGCAACTTATGTATCACCATTCTTAGGCAGACTGGATGACATTTCACAGCCGGGTATCGATTTAATCAGACAGATTGCAGAGATTTTTGAAGTAGCAGGTCTTGATACACAGATCATTGCAGCATCCATCAGAAATCCAATTCATGTTACAGACTGTGCATTAGCAGGCGCTGATATCGCAACTGTACCATACAAGGTAATTGAGCAGATGACAAAGCATCCGCTTACTGACCAGGGAATTGAGAAGTTCCAGAAGGATTACAAGGCAGTATTTGGCGAATAAGCCATAGTTTTCAGTAAAATCAGGAAGGAATCAGCATATCATGAATAATTTAGAACTTCAGAAAACAGCCAATGAAGTCAGAAAAGGCATCGTAACGGCTGTTCATAGTGCGAAGGCAGGACATCCGGGTGGTTCGCTTTCCGCAGCAGATATATTTACATACCTCTATTTTGAAGAGATGAACATTGACCCGAAAAACCCGAAGAAAGAAGACCGTGACAGATTTGTTTTATCAAAGGGACATACCGCACCTGGTCTGTATTCTGCACTGGCCCAGAGAGGATATTTCCCGGTAGAAGATTTAAAAACACTTCGTCATCTCGGATCTTATCTGCAGGGTCACCCTGATATGAAACATATTCCGGGTGTGGACATGTCATCAGGTTCTCTCGGACAGGGAATTTCTGCAGCAGCCGGCATGGCACTTTCTGCAAAATTAAGCGGTGACAGCTACAGAGTATATACCCTGCTTGGAGATGGTGAGATTCAGGAAGGTCAGGTATGGGAAGCCTCAATGTTTGCAGGACACAGAAAGTTAGACAATCTGGTTGTTATGGTAGATAACAACGGACTCCAGATTGATGGAAAGATTGAAGATGTATGCTCTCCGTACCCAATCGGCGATAAATTCAAAGCATTTAATTTCCATGTGATTGAAAACGTGGACGCACATGATTTTGATGCCATCAGAGCAGCATTTGAAGAAGCAAAGGCAACAAAAGGTATGCCAACTGCTATTATCTTTAAGAGTGTAAAAGGCAAGGGTGTATCCTTCATGGAGAATAATGCCGGATGGCATGGAAAAGCTCCGAATGATGAAGAATATGAAACCGCAATGGCAGAATTAGAGAAGGCAGGTGAAGCATTATGTCAGAAGTAAAGAAGATTGCAACCAGAGAAAGTTACGGAAACGCACTTGTAGAGATGGGTGCAATATATGATAATTTAGTCGTTCTTGACGCTGACCTTGCTGCAGCTACAAAGACCGGAATCTTTAAGAAAGCATATCCTGAAAGACATATCGACTGCGGTATTGCAGAATGTAATATGGTAGGTGTCGCAGCAGGACTTGCAGCAACGGGCAAGATTCCATTTGTCAGCTCTTTCGCCATGTTTGCGGCAGGACGTGCATTTGAGCAGGTTCGTAACTCTGTAGGATATCCGAAGTTAAATGTAAAGATCGGAGCAACCCATGCCGGAATATCAGTCGGCGAAGATGGAGCAACCCACCAGTGTAATGAAGATATTGCACTGATGAGAACCATTCCTGGAATGGTAGTAATCAATCCTTCCGATGATGTGGAGGCAAGAGCAGCAGTGAAAGCAGCTATTGAACATCAGGGACCAGTATACTTAAGATTCGGAAGACTTGCGACTCCAGTCATTAATGACAGATCGGATTATAAGTTTGAACTTGGCAAAGGTGTTGTATTAAGAGAAGGTAAAGACGTAACCATTATTGCAACCGGACTTTGTGTGGCAGAAAGCCTTGCAGCGGCAGATATGCTTGAAAAGGACGGAATCAGTGCAAAAGTAATTAATATCCACACGATCAAGCCTCTTGATGAAGAACTGGTAATTGCAGCAGCAAAAGAAACAGGAAAGGTCGTTACAGTAGAAGAACATTCTGTAATCGGCGGACTTGGAAGTGCAGTCTGCGATTGCTTAAGCGAAAAATGTCCGACAAAGGTATTAAAGGTCGGTGTCAATGATACATTTGGCGAATCCGGTCCTGCAGTCCAGCTCATCCACAAATATGGTCTGGATGCAGAAGGAATTTATACAAAAGTAAAAGCATTTGTATAGGAAACAGGAAAACAGATGGTCATGAAATAAAGATAGTGTTTTCAGGCATTAAGGGGTTGGATTTTTCCATCCCCTTTTGTTATTCATGATTAGGATTTACCGGGCAGAATATGCCGGTTTGTGGGAAAGATATTCGGAGAGGAAATCAATATGCAGGATGTAGAGAAAAGGATGTTAAGTGAGATTAGCAGCCAGGTCGGTGATGTTACCATACCGGCAGAATTTTTGGAACAGGCAGAACAGATACAGGGGTTGTTATTGTATTACAGTTATGCGATTAAGGAAGTAAGGACAAAACTTGAGATATTAAACGAGGAGCTGGCATTTAAGACAAAGAGGAATCCGATCGAATCCATCGAATCCAGGGTAAAAAAGCCGGCAAGCATTATAGAGAAACTGAGAAGAAGAAATTTTCCGGTGTCCGTGGAATCGGTATTTGAGAATTTGCACGACGTTGCCGGAGTAAGGGTAATTTGTTCCTTTATAGATGATATTTATGATGTGGCAGAGATGTTTCTGAGTCAGGACGACATTACGTTAATCGAAAAGAAAGATTATATTCAGAATCCGAAGAGCAACGGTTATCGTTCGCTGCATCTGATTATAGAAGTGCCGGTATTTTTATCGGACAGGACATTGAACATGAAGGTAGAAGTCCAGATCCGGACGATGGCGATGGATTTCTGGGCGGCACTGGAACATCAGGCAAATTATAAAAAAGGCATCGATGGGATTGACAGTCTGGTTGTGGAACTGACGGATTGTGCCAATATTATCAATCAGACGGATCGAAGGATGCAGGAAATATATCACAAAATACAAAAGGTAAAGGGGAGCAGAATAGTTGTAAATGGAAAATAAGAAGAACTGCTTTTTGACCATGTGCGGATGTAATATTAAGCATTGAGGTGGGGACAGATGAGATTATCGACGGATAAGAGAGGACCGGAATGAAGCTATTATATGAAGACAAAGAAATAATTGTATGTGAGAAACCGGCAGGAACTGCATCGCAGAATGAACGCGGATTTACAGCCGATATGGTAAGCCTGCTGATGACACATGAAAAAGAAAGTGGAGTGAAACAGCCGTATATTGGTGTTGTCCACAGGCTGGATAAAATGGTCGGCGGAGTGATGGTATATGCAAAAAATAAATCGGCGGCGGCGAATTTATCGAAACAGATTGCACAACATAAAGTTAAGAAAAAATATTATGCTGTAGTCATGGGAATCCCGGAAACACAGAATGGTGTGATGGAAGATTATCTGGTGCGTGACGGCAGGACAAATACTTCAGGAATAGCCGGTAAAAATGAAAAAGATGCAAAGCCGGCAAAACTGGAATATCGTGTTTTGAAAACAAAAGAAATAACTTCCGGGGGGGCAGACATTACCTGTTCCCTGCTGGAGGTGGAACTGTTCACCGGCAGACATCATCAGATCCGGGTGCAGATGGCATCACGGGGACTTCCGTTGTACGGGGACAGAAAGTACAATCCGGACGGAAAAATATTGCCGGCATACCGGAACATCGGGTTGTACTCGCATCTGCTTGGTTTTTCGCATCCGGTCACAGGAAAATGGATGGAATATCAGGCTTCTCCGGAGAGTGGAATCTTTTTGGAAATGATAGAATAATATTTTGCTGATATGCCCATACTTACAATAACAGTTCAGGCAGAGAGGAGTGTAAGTATGGAAGAACATATTGGGCAGCAAAACAGAAAAAAACTGAAATATCTACTTATTCCGGCAGGAATTATACTGGTCTCCTATCTTTTCTTCCGCTACCTTTTTCCTCTGGTCTGGCCGCTTGTGGTAAGCATGCTGCTGGCACTTATGGTATATCCGCTGGTAAATTTCTTTGAGAAAAAAATACGGATTAACCGCATGATTAGCACGGTTCTGTTATTGCTCCTGTTTGTGTTCCTGATCGGGGCGGGACTGGTCTTTGTCCTGCAGAAACTGCTGCAGCAAGTACAGATGCTGGCGGATAATTATGAATATTATGAGGACTGCATGAGTACGGCAGTAACACAGGTATGCTGCAAGGTAGAAGAAACCTTCGGGATACAGGATGGTTCTGTCGTTACCATGTTAAATGACGGAATCAATGATTTCTTCGGAAAGATAAACCGGACGGTAATGAAGTTCGTGCTTGGAATCTCCATACCCGCAGTAAGAAGTATGATAGATGCTGTGATTGCGGCGGCGGTGATGATAGTTACTTTCTTTCTGTTTGTCAAAGATATGGAAAAAATAAAGAGATGGGCGGCGGAGTCTGTGATTGGAAAAGAACTCCGCTTTTTCTACCGGAGATTCTGTCTGATATGCAGGGCATATATCCGTGCACAGCTCATTATTATGGTAGTTGTGGCGGCGGTTAGTGTGGCAGGACTGATGTTAGCCGGGAATAAATATGCGTGGATTGTCGGAATCAGTGTCGGGGTATTGGATGCACTTCCGCTGTTCGGGGCGGGGCTGATCCTGATTCCCTTAACCATTGTAGCAGTCATTCAGGGTAAACTGACCAAAGCTGCGATTCTATTTACGGCATTTATCGCCTGCTATTTTGCAAGGGAATTTTTAGAACCGAAACTCATGGGAGAAAAGACCGGTGTCGGGGCATTGCCGGCACTCGCCGGAATCTATGTTGGCTACAGGCTGTTTGGATTTATCGGAATGTTTGCCGGAATCTTTACGGTCATGGTATTGTTCGATATTATGAAAAGGCTGGGGCAGAAAGATTTATAAAAACTTAACTATGCAGAGCTGATTGTATGTGTTAAAATTCAGATAAGACATTATTAACAGGATTTTGGTGGAGAATATGAAATATCATACAAGATTAAAGATTGCATTTGTTATTATTCTGGTTTTTCCTATTATATTGCTCATTATGAGTTATGGAATGTTTGGAAAATCCCAGTTGGAAACGATTGAGAAAAACTATGGCATCGATATGGATGGTTACAAGAACTGGTTCGATACGACCATGGTTATGGATAAGATATCCAAAAAGACACAGGAAGAGATCCAGCAGGCAATTCAGAATGGAAAATTTGAAGAGGACTATCTGGACTATGTGGATCAACTGAATGAAAAACAGTCGAAGATTTATTCCTATCTGGTGGTATATGACAGGGATAAATTCACTTACATCGGAATACCCGACAGCATGTCGTCTAATATTCTGGTAGGACTGCCCGTCATATCCGAAGAAGACGAACTGTGGAACAACGGTATTCTGTCCGGAGATACGGAGAAATATCTGGTCTATCCGAATTACGTTGCACATAAAGATGGAACGTGGGGAATTGTCTACCTGTTAGCCGAGACGAACCGTATGCTGCCGGAAGTACAGGATTATCTGGTAAGTTTCAGAATCATGAGTCTGGTTATCATTGCACTTATGGTTATATGTCTGATTATCTGGGCGGATAAATGCTTCTTTGCACCAATGCGGAAGCTGCGTAAAGCCATGAAAACCATCACGGAAGGAAATCTTGCGTGTGAGGTAAAAGAGGACTACGAGGAAGAACTCGGCGGTCTGTGCAGGGATTTTGAAAATATGCGTATCCATCTGAAAGAAGCCATTGATGATAAGATGCGGTATGACAGGGATACGAAAGAGCTGATCAGCAATATTTCCCATGATTTAAAGACACCGCTGACCACGATCAAAGGATATGTGGAAGGAATTCTGGACGGAGTAGCGGATTCACCGGATAAAATGGACAGATACTTAAAAACTGTCTATAATAAAGCAAACGATATGGAACGTCTGATAGGCGAACTGACCTTGTATTCCAAGATAGATACGAATGAGATTCCGTATAATTTTATTAAAATCAATGTGAAGGCATATTTTGATGACTGTGCGGAAGAGATCCGGACGGAGCTGGAGAGCCGGAACTTCGTACTGACCTATCTGAATTATGTTCCGGATGATGTCTGTCTGATCGCCGATCCGGAGCAGCTTTACCGGGTCATTAATAACATTATCAGTAATTCTATTAAATACAATAACAAAGCACGCGGTGTCATCAATATCCGTGTCCGGGAAGAAAAGGAATATATTCATCTCGAGATAGAGGATAACGGACAGGGAGTATCACCGGAAGAGGCTGGCCGTATTTTTGAACGTTTTTACCGGACGGACGCATCGAGAAATTCCAGAACCGGAGGAAGCGGAATCGGTCTGTCCATTGTCAAGAAGATTGTCGAGGCACATGGAGGCACGATCTGGGCAGTCAGCAATAAAAATGTGGGACTGACCATGCATATATTATTAAGAAAAGAAGCCCATGCATAAGACTGGAGGATAAGCAAGAATGGAAGCAAAGAAAATATTAATCGTAGAGGACGAAGAAAGCATCGCAGAACTGGAAAAAGATTATCTCGAAATAAACGGCTTCAGTGTTGCCATTGAGACAGATGGAACTGCCGGACTGGAACGGACATTCTCAGAGAATTTTGATCTGTATATTCTCGATCTGATGCTGCCGGGAACGGACGGTTTTGAGATTTGCAAAAGCATCCGGGAACGTTTTGACAAGCCGGTGCTGATGGTGTCAGCCAAAAAAGATGATATCGATAAGATTCGCGGACTGGGACTGGGAGCGGATGACTATATCACAAAGCCGTTCAGCCCTAGTGAACTCGTAGCCAGGGTAAAAGCACATATGGCACGATATGAACGTCTGATTGGAAAGAACCAGGAAGAAAACGACATTATCGAAATCCGTGGAATCCGGATTGATAAGACGGCAAGAAGAGTATATGTAAATGGAGATGAGAAAACTCTTACGACAAAAGAATTTGACCTGCTCACATTTCTTGCATCACATCCAAATCATGTGTATACAAAAGATGAACTTTTCCGCGAAATTTGGGATATGGAATCTATCGGTGATATCGCCACGGTTACGGTTCATATCAAAAAAATCAGGGAAAAGATAGAATACGACACGTCAAAGCCACAGTATATAGAAACCATCTGGGGCGTGGGATACCGCTTCAGAGTGTAGAAGGCATTGTAGAACAGAACAGGAGGTAACTATGGGAAAACAATATTGGAAACCGGGAAATATGTTATATCCGCTTCCGGCAGTGATGGTAAGCTGCAGGCGGCAGGGAGAACGGCCGAATATTATCACCGTAGCATGGAGCGGAACCGTAAACACGGATGTGCCGATGTTATATATATCCGTCCGTAAATCACGCTATTCCTATGATATTCTCAGGGAAACAAGAGAATTCGTGGTCAATCTGGTAAATAAAGACTTAACCTATGCGGCTGATTTCTGCGGAGTCAGATCCGGAAGAGATGTGGATAAATTTGCCGAGATGAAGCTGACTGAGCTTCCGTCAAAGAATATCAAAGCACCTGGAATCGCAGAAAGTCCGGTAAATATCGAGTGCCGGGTCAAAAAGATTATGCCGCTTGGCAGCCATGATATGTTCCTTGCCGAAGTCGTGGGTGTCACCGTGGACGATAAATATATGGACGAAAAAGGAAAATTCAATTTAAACCGTTCCGGACTGATTGCATATTCGCATGGTGAATATTTTGAATTAGGCAAAAAAATCGGAAAATTTGGATATTCTGTGCAGAAGCCCGGCAGGAAAAAGAAGAAGCGGGGGTAATGCATATGAAGATAGATTCCCTGTATATAGAAAATTTTAAATCCATAGAGAGCGCACAGATCAAGGAAATCGACAATGCATTTATTCTTGTGGGAAAGAATAATACCGGTAAAAGTTCCGTTATAGATGCTGTAAGGGCGGTACTCGGGGAATATACGATCCGTCGGGACAATTTCCGTGATAATACCAGAGATGTCGTGATTCGCATGACATTGTCCGAAGAACTTGATGCGAGTGAACATGTCCTGATACGGCAGGTTACTTATGTAGTTACACCGGATGGCAGATATTATTATGAGGACGAGGACGGAATGAGTGAGAAAATGCCGGAATATCTGCCAAGACTCTATTACATAGATCACAGAAGAAATCTGCGTGAATTCCAGAGTGCATTGCTCGATTTGCAGGGGGATGCATCCATTACCATGTTAAAAGAAAAGAAATGTCCGTATCAGAACGACAGGACCTGTGATGAATGTTTCCAGTGTATTCCTGAGATAGAGAAAAAAACAGGTGCGGAGCTGACCGTATTTGAGACTGCAAAGTTGATGGAATACCGGATGTATAAGATGAATCTAGATAAATTCTCCGACAGTGTCAATAAATATCTGAAGAAAAACGGCATGGTAGGCTATCAGATCCGGTATGAGGTGGATTTAGATATCGACAGTATGTTGAATTTTGATACGGTTGTCTATCAGAAAGACCGGGAAGTGAAAGGGACGCTGTCCATGATGGGAGCCGGAAGCAAGAGCATATACCTGCTGTCCCTGCTGGAAGCCTATGTGGAAGAAAACAGCCAGGACGGAGGAATCATCATGATCGAAGATCCTGAGATCTTCCTGCATCCGCAGCTTCAGAAAACCGCGAGTGAGATTCTTTACCGTCTGTCAAAGAAGAACCAGATCATATTCTCAACCTACTCTCCGAATATGATATTTAATTTTTCTTCAAAGCAGATCAAGCAGGTCGTATTAGATGAGAACTACAGTACTTTCATTCAGGAAAATATCGACATAGACATCATCCTGGACGATCTGGGATATTCTGCAAATGATCTGATGAATGTCAGTTTTGTCTTTATTGTCGAGGGGAAACAGGACAGAAACAGGCTGCCGCTCTTACTGGAGAAATACTATTCTGAGATCAGGGATAATGATGGAAATCTTAAAAGAATTACTATCGTTACGACAAACAGCTGTACGAATATCAAGACTTATGCGAATCTGAAATACATCAACAAGCTGTATCTGAAAGATCAGTTCCTCATGATTCGCGACAGCGACGGAAAGAATCCAAACTACCTTATCCGCCAGCTGTGCAGTTACTACAAGGCGAGATCCAATGAAGAAGGTGCGGATCTGCCGAATGTAACACCGAAAAATATTCTCATTTTAAAATATTACTCATTTGAAAATTATTTTCTCGATCCCGCAACCATGGTAAAAATCGGAGTCATTAAATCTGAAGATCAGTTTTATGACATATTGTACAAAAAATACAAGGAATATCTGTATAAACTGCCATCCATGAAGCGGCTGATCCGCACGAAAAATGTCCGGATCAACAGCAAAGAAGATGTAAAGAAGAATATAGAGATGATAAAGATCTATGTCCGCGGCCATAATCTGTACGATATTTTCTATGGAAAATACCGCAGCGAGGAAGAGGAAATTCTTCGTAAATATGTGGATGCCGCACCGAAAGAAGTCTTTGCGGATATTTTAAATGCCATAGACCGGTTTGTGTATTTTGAAAACCGGAAGAAGGAAGATATATAAAATGAAGACAAACAAGGGGCTGTCACACTAACCTGGTTAGTGTGACAGCCCCATTATTTCAGGTATAAATCTTATTTATTCGCCAGTTCGCAAAGTTCTTCCAGCATCTTAGGAAGCTCTGTCTCCATGTTCTCATCGGAAAACTGGCAGGTACCTACGGCTTTGTGACCGCCGCCGTTGTATTTTAACATCAGGCTTCCGACGTTAATATCACAGGTTCTGTTTAAGATACTGTAACCAACTGCTGCGGAACAGCCCATACCGCCACGGCCGCTGACAATCCATGCAGAAATATTCTGTTCCGGATACATGCTGTAAATCATGAAACGATTGCCGGTATAGATCGGGTTTACACCTCTTAAATCGGTGATAATAACATTGCCTTCTGTTCTGGTATACTGGGATACCATCTGCTTGAACTTCTCGGTCTGCTCATTGTACACTTCGATTCTTTCCTTCACGTCAGGAAGTGCGAGAATCTCAGCGGTAGTCATGGTACGGCAGGCATCGATCAGCTTCTCCATGAGCTGATAGTTGGAAATGGTGAATTCTCTCCATCTTCCAAGACCGGTTCTCGGATCCATCAGGAAACCGATCAGAATCCAGCCCTTCGGATTCATTACTTCGTCAATGGTCAGATGACCGGAGTCAACCTTGTCAACTGCTTCCATCATATCATCAAACTGAGGGAATCTTTCTTTTCCGCCATAATATTCATAGATAATTCTGGCACAGGAAGGAGCGGTACGGCTTTCCCCCTTATATTTTCCAGCAAGTTCTAATCGCTCATGCTCGCTGGAGTGGTGGTCGAACCATAGTCCGCAGCCTTCCACATAAGGAACATTGGCTAAACAGTCATCTTCATTTACTTCTACAAGCCCATCCTGCAAATCCTTTGGGTGGGCGAATTTCCAATGGTCAATTACACCGGCCTCTTTCAAAAGAGCACCACATGCAAGTCCGTCAAAATCAGAACGTGTTACTAATCTCATTCGTCTTCTCCCTTTCATTCTTACTCGTCAATAGCTCCATAGCAGAGCAATAACTTATAGCATTTGTCATATTATACTACGAAACTGCGGGTGTGTCCAGTAAAAACTGACTTGTCACAGAGCAGTATAATCAGATGGAAGATACCTCAGAGTGAATCGAGGCATAGTATTCCAGTGCATTTTTCAGTACCATCTCCGTGTGGCCTGCCGAATAGGTAAACGGTGAATGGACGAGAAAACTGCTGAAATTTGCAAAATGCTTATGAATCACAGGATTCATGGTAGCGGCAATGGACACGTTCAGTTCTCTGGTATCCGGATGATATGTCTTGAAGTTAAATCCAAGTGTCATGCCGTTTGGCAGTGCATTGATGTGGAAATACTTCGGCAGACGTATCTTTGAAGTGTTCAGCAGATGAGCCTCTCCGCGACCGGATGTAATAAAATCGTAATATGACTGAAGAATTGTCAGCTTGTGTTTCGGCTTCAGGGCAAGCCCGTCAAATGTAACATGATGGTAATCACTGATGGGAGGTTCATTGTTAATGAAGTCCAGAAGTGAATTATGTTCAAATGTAAATACCAGATATTTTTCCCGCATGGCTTCATAGAAGCGGCTGATGCCGTTCGTGAAATAAGCCTTGTATGGAAGGGTATCCGGAAGCAGCTCGTTCAGTGTGTCATTCGTGAGAAACGCAGCTGCACAGATGTTGTTTGATGTATCAAACAGGCAGTTTTCCGTCCGGTCGGCTGCCTGTTCGTTCGGAATAAGCAATCCTTCAAATTTTACAAAATCTGCGGGTGCATCAATATGCTTAGCAAAGGAAGAGCAGACATTGTAAATATCATTGAAGTAATTATGCATCGAATTAACTGTATCAGCATTCATATTTGAAATGTAAAAATTCATATCCTCCGAGAAGAACAGAACCACCCGGCTGGTCAGAACAAAGTATGGCAGCGGTGACAGCAGGGCCATAGGCAGATTGCCGTTCATCGTGTAATGCCATGTGTTATATCCGCTTCCGGCAAATTCAAACGCATCCAGGAAATTATTGATCTGGATAAGGCTGTTGACATCCATTGGTGTCAGATGAATATGACGGAAATCGATGTAGCACTTTCGGTTCTGGATGATATTCAGAAAATATGACTTCATAGCCTTCTGACGGAACGAAAAATTCGTGTAAACCAGAGGAACTTTTTCCTCCAGTTCCAGGTTGATAATTGCCATAAGCTCATCCATCAGCATATGCTGTTTCCGGTTCAGGGGGATGAGGCTTTCGGTCGGGGAAAACCCGCTAATGCCCAGATCTCTAGGGGGGGGGCAGAACTTATTTTCAGCCTTTGCCATTTTGCAGAGGCGGTCGATAATGTGCTGTATCACATCATAATTATCTTTCCCAAAATGTTCTACAGCATATGCCACACGCAAATCTTCGTTTAACTTTTCAGGGACTGTAAGACGGGAGCAGATAGATTCAAATGTATCATAGTCCATATGCCGCTCGCCGGACAGAATCTTCTGGAAACGGCTGCGGTCAATATTAAGAGTCTGTGACAGGCTCCGGTTACTCACATCATTCATAGATAAAGCAGATTTTAATAGTGTACTAAATTCTGACATAACATACTCTCCTCTTGTACTTGTAGCGTAAATTTTTGTTCTTTTGTGAAAATCATCTAAAATATTCCTGGTAACAAATTTCCATCATTTTACAATCTTTTACCATTTCATGCAATATGTGACAGATGTGATTCATTTCCGGAACGTGCTGTCACATATGAAAATCCGGCAAAAAGTAACGAAAGATTTTCGTGAACAATATATGAATATTTGAACATTACAGATTGTATTATTTAATTTCAAATTATGCAATATGTGACAGGGTGGCTGAAATAAAAAAACACCACTGTCACAAATTGGCGAAAAGGTGAAAATGTGATAATTTAGTGAATAAGATAAGTTGTTTATAAAAATTATAAAATTGGAGTGAATTCTATGAAGATAAAGATAGCAATTCTGGAGCAGGATAAGAATTATTTGCAGAGACTGATTTCCGCATTTGAAATAAAATATGAGGACAAGGTAGAGATGTATTCCTTTACGGATGAGAAACTTGCACTTGAGGCAGTCCGGAGCAATAAGATAAATATTTTGCTGGTCAGCGATGATTTCGTGGTCAACCGTAATGCAATTCCAGAAAGATGTGGATTCGCCTATCTGGTTAATACCCCGGATGCGGAAGTAGAGAGCGGGGCAAAGGCAATTTGCAAGTTCCAGAAGATAGACCTCATCTATAAAGAGATTGTCAGCCTGTATTCGGAAAATGCACTGGATAAAGTGAAGAACTATGACGAAGGAAGTGCGAGAATCCTTGCCTTTACATCACCATCAGGCGGTACGGGTGCAAGCAGCATGGCAGTAGCCTGTGCCAAATACTTTGCAAAGTGTGGAAAAAAGACATTATATATCTCGTCTGAGGAACTGGGTGTCAGCGATTTGTTTTTCATGGGGGAAGGTCAGTTTACCTTCGATGATGTAATCTATGCAGTGAAGAGCAAAAAGACAAATATGACATTGAAGTTTGAAAGTACGGTAAAACAGGATATCAGCGGAGTATATTTCTTCTCGGCGGGAAGTAAGGCTTTGGATGTCATAGATTTATCAGAAGATGAAGTAAGGCAGCTGATTGTGGATTTGAAAATGTCAGGAATATTTGATGTGATTATCTGGGATATGGACTTCCGGTTTAAGTCACTGCAAAGCGATCTGATGCAGCTCGTATCAGATATCATCATGATAAGTGATGGTTCTGAAACAAGCAATCTTAAGTTCAAAAGAATGTATGAGTCAGTGGAAGTATTGGAAAAACAGGGGAAAATCGATATTTCTGCAAAGATGTGGGTATTATATAACAAATTCAGCAACAAGACCGGAAAGGGAGTATCTATCGGGGAAATAAAGGAGTTAGGCGGAGCACCGCGCTATGAACATGCTTCGGTTAATCAGATAATAGAACAGTTCCTGAAATTAAATATTTTTGAGAAACTGTTAGTCTAATGGAAACAAAAGGAAAGAGTATTTATGGATGCGATAGAAGAACAGGAATTAGTAAAAGAAGTACGAAACTATGTTACGGAAAATCTTCCGCTCAGTAAAATGTCGGATGAGGATCTGGAAGACAGGGTAGAAGAAATTGTTACGGAAAAGTTAAGAAACAGATATTGCCAGGTGGAGCAGAAAGTATCAATCGTAAAGCAGGTATACAGCTCCATCCGTGGCTTTGGTCTGTTGGACAGCATTATCAGTGATGATAGTATTACAGAAGTCATGATTAATGGTGCTGACAATATTTTTATCGAAAAAAGCGGTAAATTACAGAAACTGGATAAGCAGTTTGAAAGTCAAAGGCGGCTGGAGGATATCATTCAGAGAATCGTCGGTCTGGCAGGACGAGAGGTAAATCAGGCAAATCCGATTGTTGATACCAGACTGCCGGATGGTTCGCGTGTGAATGTGGTTCTGCCGCCTATTGCTCTATGTGGACCTACCATGACGATCCGTAAATTTTCAAAGACACCTATGACCATAGAACGTCTGATACAGTACGGTTCCCTGACGCAGGAAATAGCGGACAAGCTGGAACTTCTGGTCAGGGCAAAATATAACATATTTATCTGCGGAGGAACAGGTTCCGGAAAGACAACTTTCCTGAATGCATTATCAAACTATATTCCAAAGGATGAACGTGTCATCACAATAGAAGATTCGGCGGAGCTGCAGATTACGGGAGTAGAAAATCTGGTCAGTCTGGAAACGAGAAATGCAAATGCCAGCGGTGCCGGTCAGATAACCATCCGTGACCTGATCAAATCCTCTCTCCGAATGAGACCGGAACGTATCGTAGTCGGCGAGGTCAGAGGCGGAGAAGCACTGGATATGCTGCAGGCAATGAATACAGGACATGACGGCTCTCTGTCAACCGGTCATGCAAACTCTACAAGAGATATGCTCAGCCGTCTGGAAACCATGGTACTGCAGGGAGCGGCGGGGCTGCCATTAGAGGCAATTCGTCAGCAGATCGCATCGGCGGTGGATATCATCATCCATTTGTCAAGACTGAGAGACCATTCCAGAAAAACCATGGAAATAACAGAAGTTGTGGAATACGAAAATGGTCAGATTATACTGAATCCGCTCTATGTATTTGAAGAGGATGAGAAGAGTACCCTGGAAAAAGTACATGGCAGTCTGAAAAGAACACAGAATCCGATGGTGCATACATTCAAATTACAGCTTACAGGAATTAAGGAGACAATATAGGAGGAGAATATGGCGAAACAGAAAAAGGTGAAACAAAAAAAGGTAAAACTGCCGCCGGAACCGCAGAGATATGCATCAGTTACCAATATGATAACCTGGAATTATAATGTTTATTATATGACCCCAAAAGAAAAAATATTATATTTTCTGCTGGCATTTCTCGTAGGAGGAGTTGTAGGATATGTATTCTTTGGTGGCTTATTTAAGAATGAATTTTATGAAGCAACCATGGCAACCAGAATATCCAATGCCATCGTAATTGTCATTACAGGTGTTATTGCAGGAAAGATTTATCTTCCCATGCGTACCCAGCAGATATTATTAAAAAGGAAGACAGCCTTAAAATTACAGTTCCGTGATTTGCTGGATTCCCTGAACACTTCTTTAAATGCAGGAAATAATGTACAGGATTCTTTTCAGAGTGCACATCATGACCTGCAGTTACAATATGGTGAATCAGCGGATATTGTATATGAACTGGAAGTAATATTAAGTGGTGTCATGAATAACTTTGCAATCGAAGATATGTTAATGGATCTGGGAGTCAGAAGCGGTATTGATGATATTAAGAGTTTCGCACAGGTATTTGAAGTATGTTACCGTAAAGGCGGCAATATCAAAGATATCATACGCAATACGCAGTCCATTCTGGGAGATAAGATGACGATAGAGCAGGATATTGAAACCATGATGACTGCAAACCGGTCAGAAATAAATATTATGTTAATTATGCCGGTTGTACTTGTAGGTATGATGAAAGGAACAAGTGTGGAATTTGCGGCTAATTTTGCAACAATACCCGGAATCATATCAACGGTAATCGGAGTTATTATGTTTATCATAGCATGGTTTGTAGGAAGATCCATTATGAAGATAAAGATATAGGAAGGAGGAAAATAATGCTTTCGACAGTTGATATTATTATGTTTGCATTGGGAGGAATCGTACTGCTTTTGTATTTAATCTTATATTTTATGGGACTTAAGTATAATTCCTATTTCGATGTGTTAGATGAAAAAGAATATCCTTTAAAAGAAATCTATGGAATCGGATATGCGGCACTGGAACTGGTGCATTATCCGTTTACAGGCAAAAAAGACAGAAAACTGAGACAGGAAATCGATATTTTCTATGATAAAAAATATGAAGATTATTATCTCAGAGTAATCCGAAGTCAGCAGATAACCATAGCAGCGACCATATTGACGGTGGGACTTGCAATCTACGGACTGGCAGGAGATGTGACGATAGAACTCATTTTTGCCATGTTTACCTGGGCTGGCTGGTATTATTACGGAACACTTCTTGATACAAAGATTAAGAAACGTTCTGACAGTATGTTAAGTGAATTTTCGGAAATTGTATCAAAGCTGGCACTGCTGACTAATGCCGGACTTATCCTGAAAGAAGCATGGGAACTGGTAGCATATAACGGGGACAGCGAAATCTATCAGGAAATGCAGACATCCGTAGTGGAAATGAATAATGGAATGTCAGAAATCGATGCAATCAGCAGTTTTGCGGCACGAAGTATGCTGCCGGAAATCAGAAAGTTTTCATCAACAATTATACAGGGGTTAATCAAGGGAAACAGTGAACTGGCGATGATGCTGCAGGAACAGAGCAGCGATGTCTGGGAATTGAAACAGCAGATGGCAAGAAGAGAAGGGGAAAAAGCATCTGCAAAATTATTAATACCTATGATGATTATGTTCATGGGAGTACTTTTGATGATTATTGTTCCGATCTTTTCCAATCTCGGAGCTTAGTCATAGATACATAAAAAAGAAAAAAGGAGGAATGCACAATGTTAAATGTAGTAGACAGAATGTACATCGCAGCACAGGCAAAATGGAATAAATTCAGAAAAGAAGAACGCGGTGATGTAAATATCGTTTCCATCGTGGTACTTTGCGGAATTGTAATAGCACTTGCGATTGTATTCAGAGATCAGTTAGCAAAAGTTATAGAGAATGTTTTGCAGACTGTTCAAGGTAGGGCAAATAGTGTTGTAGTACAAGATGCTCAGTAGAGAGTTAAAATGTATTTCGGTTGTGCCTGATTTCACAGGCACAGCCACCCTGTAAAAAAACAGTCTGTTTACCTAAACATTTACAGGCTTAAATGCTTATGTAAATAGATTGGGAAAGGAATTTGTGATGAAAAAAAGAGAAGAAAGCGGAACGGTTATCATGGAAGCGGTCATGATATTTCCGATGGTTATATTAACGATTGTATTGCTGCTGACCGTAGGAAATGGATATTATCAGAGAAGCCGGGTGGAGGCGATTGTGCAGACGGATGTCATAAATGCGTGTGCGACGAGTGCGGATGAATTATTAAGATACACGGTGGAGCATAATGCTGTTCCGCAGCAGGTACAGGATGCACCGGAATTTACTCCATATAAATATCTGTTTGCGAGGGAAACCACAAGTCTGGTGGGAGGAGCAGAAGATGCGACAAGGAAAAAAATACAAAAGTTAGGAACAGGATATTTTAAGGGAATGGAAGTAAAAAATCTGAATGTTACATTTGATTATAAGAATTATTTCATTACGCAGTCAGTAAATGCGGATGTAACATATGACATTAATCTTCCCATCAGCCTGTTTGGCATAAACTTTAAAATGCAGTGTTCTTCCCATATCGAAGTTCCGGTATCCGATTCGCCGGAGTTTATCAGGAATGTAGATATGGTCATAGATTATCTGGAACGCTGGAAAGTATATAACGATTTTAAGAAAAATTATAATAATATGCTTGGAAAAGTAAGCAGCTTTTTTGGATAAAAAATATACAGGAGGAATGTACGGAGATGAAAATCTTTTATAAAAACAATGGTGCAGTTACCATTTTTCTTATTTTAATATTGGTTCCGGTACTGGCACTTTCAGGCATATTTGTAGAAATCAGTCGTGTGGAACTGGCAAAACCGCTGCTTACCTCATCGGCGGATCTGGCATTGAATACGGCATTGACAAATTATGACAGTAAGCTGAAGGATTATTATGGATTAATGGGCTCAGCACAAAAGACGAGTGATACCTTGGATGTTGCACAGGAATATTTTAAAAATTGTATCAATTCTCAGATTGTTGATGAAGATTATCTGGACAACTGCTGGAAAAAAGTCAGCAGTGTCGTAAATAATGGTGCGGAATTAATCGGAAGAGACAGCATTATTACAACAGAAGCAGAGACTATCTCAAATCTGTTGCTCTTAGAGATTCCGGAATTAACAGTGAAGGGTGTGGATAATGCGAATTTATCCAATCCGGTATTCTTAAAATCCCAGATTGTGGAATTTATGAAATATCGTGCACCGATAGAAATTGTTACCGGACTGTTTGAAGAATTAAAAGGACAGGCAGATTACTTGAAAAATCTGAAAAAGGATGAGCAGTTACAGAAAAAAGAACAGGTAACTTATGAAGCAGAAAATGAACTGCTGCAGAGGTTGTATGATATTTATTGTAAGGTGGATGAATATAATGATTTAGGAATAAATGAAAGTTATCTGGAAGGAATGGCACAAACCATGTCATCGCTGGAAGACCAGTATAAGACTTTTCATAATCATGCCATAAAAAGATACATAAATACAGAATCAGAGAATGATTTTTATGAAAAAAGTAAAGCCTCTTTTACTTTACCTGTCCCAGAAACGGTAGCTATAACATCATGGACAAAATCAGATGTAGAGAAGTATTTGTACCGTGGAGTCAAAAGTTTTGAAAAAGACGGAATACTCAATCGCATTGAGCAATTTGAAACCAAGTATGAAGATTTGGATGTTGGATTAAATAAAGTAGGAGTATACAAACTTTTAAATGCAAAGGGATTGGATGAAATTGATAAATTGCAATTGTGTTTTCAAACTTATCAAAAGCGTGGAATTCCAGATTTGGTGAGTAATTATGGTAGAACAAGAACGAATCTGTATACAAAAAGTTCAATTATATCACAGATTTATCAGGCAGTACAAAAAGATACGGATGGATTAAAGGCAGAGTTAGAAGCAGAAGCAATCAATATATATGATAAAATGGATGAAGTAGATATTGTTAACAAATTAGAATTTAACAATGTCACAAATGAATATGAATTATTGGAAAAAGTCTATTCTTATTATCAGAAATTTGAAAGTAAAAACATCATGTTTAATACAAAGACTGACGGGGCGGCATATATTATGGGAATATGGTCAGAGGTAGTATTTGATGGGAATTTGAGAGAAGAATTGCATGGAGTTTTTGGCCCGGAAAATAATGATGCAGTTGCTGTGCACAATATATATTGTGATTTGGTAGAGTATGTAGATAAAATACAAAAGGCAAAAGATTGTATTGATGAAATTAAGAAACTAATATCTGGAAAAACAGGCGAGAAAAGTTTGCATGAACTGGCTCAGACATATGCGGCAGACCTGAATGACTGGCAGGGAAGTGCCGGTTATGAAACAGCAGAAGGAAGTTTTTGCAAGACATCCAAAGAGAGAGCAGATGAGAAAAGAACGCAGCAGATGATTTCAAAGGAGCAGATTGATAAGTTTCAGGAACGTATTAATGGAGTGGATTCTTTCCTGGCAGGAGCGAAAAAAAATATCACAGAAGAGACAAAATATGGGGACACTGCGGTATACAATATTGCAGAGTTGTCGGATGATCTTGCAGAGGCAGCTGGAAGGCTGGTGACAGCCAAAGATATTGAAGGCAAAGTAACAATAAACGCATTAAATAATTTGGCGGATACTACATTTTCTTTTACGAAAGGAACCACAACACTGACTCCTCCGGAAAATGGACATCCGGATCTTGAAAAAAATAAACCAGACCTGTACCAGTATATGCAGGAGCATTTTAAAGATGCGGAGACTACAAAAAATGATGATAAAGGAAAAAATAAATATAATAAATATAAGGAAAAGTCAAAAAAAAATGAAAATATGAACGATGACACCACAGGGGAGACGGATGTGATATCGGAAATTACATCGCTGACTGCAGCCGATTATCCTTCTGGGTTTAATGATACAGCTGACAGTGTGGGACTGCTGGATGCAATATTGAATCTGGTCAGTCAGTTGAGCCAAGATCCGACAGGAACATTAAAAGATGCGAGAGATACGTTATATGTAACGGAATACTGTATGGATATGTTCAGTTATGCATCTTATGAAAATGAGATGAAATATGATTATATGAAATCAAAAGATATTAAATTAAATGAATTAGCAAAACTTTCCACCCAGATATCAACGGGAGAATTAATTAATAATTTGGCAAATCAGGCAGGCATAAAGGATACCGTTAATCAGCTGGCACAGAACCAGGACACAACAGTCACAGCGAATAAAACATTAACCAATCAGCCGATCAATGATACAAATAATTATGCGTATCAGAGAGAAATTGAATATATTTTGTTTGGAAAAGACAATAAAGAAAATATTAAAACAATCAAACAGCAGTTGTTTAAAGTAAGATATACCATGAATCTTATTCCCGGATATATGTTATTCTGGGATGATAAGACTATTACATCAATATCAAAGGGGATTTCAGCTGCCACATCAGGTATTATACCAGAACCTTTAGTCAGAGTTGTTATGATTCTTGCTTTGATTGGGATTGAAAGTAATAATGATGTAAAACTGTTACTGGAGGGAGTACCGGTAAAACTGTTAAAAACAGGAAATAATGTCACAGAAGCAGAGTGGGTATATAGTGTCGAAAACATTTTTGGAAACGATATGGCTGCTTATGGTGCATCATCAGGAAGTAATCCGAAAGGAGGACAGAAGGTGAATGCATTCCGGCTGCAATATAGTGACTATCTCACATTACTCTTGTATTTCCAGTTATCTGCGTCAGATAATACGAAAGTAAATGCAGTATATAAGCGAATCGGTGATGTTATACAGGCAAATATGGCAGAAAAAGTCTATAAGGACAGCAGTAATAAATTCAAATTATCGAATTGTATTACACAGTTTTCACTTGATTATTCTGCCGTTGTAAAGCCACTGGTATTTAATCTGGGCATATATAACGGATATAATGTGGAAACATTACTTAATGATAAGAAATGGCGGACAATAAAAGGCAGTATGGTCAGAGGTTATTGATATTTGGTATCAGGAAAGCAGAGGTTCATATGAAAAAGAAGAAAAAAGAAGACGGTGCGATTATTGTTGAAGCTTGTGTGAGTTTTCCATTCTTCATTTTTGCCATCATAATGTTTCTGTCACTGATAGATATATGTGTTACACAGGCAAAAATAGGGACTGCTCTAAATCTTGCGGCAAAAGAGATTTCACAATATTCCTATCTCTATGTCCTGACCGGAGCAAATAATATGCAAAGTACGATGTATAACGCAAGTGAAGGAAGCAGGTCAACGATTGACGTAACTTTGGACGGGCTGGACAGTATGTCTGAAACATTACTTGGTGCAAAATCAGAACTGGGAGAAGATGAAATTGATATGGATGCGTTGATCGCAGATGTTAAGTCGGTAGGTGCAGATGCAAATAAAATTTATGACAAATGGAGTTCGGAATTATCGAACCCTAAGAAATTTATTAAAAGTTTTGTTGCACTCGCAGGAAATGAAGCAATGGAAGGAGCAAAGTCATTTCTGATAGGAGAAGTACTGGGAAAAGCTTTCATGGTGAAAAATCTTCAGACAGGTTCGGAAGGCGAAAGTGGAAACAATGCAGCAGCAGAGAAATTTCTAAGGCTCAATCACGTTGAACCGAAAGGAACTTCTTATCTAGCCGGACTCGATTTTGATAAAACAAAAATATTTGCAAATGGTCAGACCGAAAGGATCCAGTTGGTTGTAACATATAAGATTCATGTAGTAAAACTTCTTAATATGGATTTTAACTTTACGATACAGCAGTGTGCTTTGACAAAGGCATGGGGAAGCGGAATAGACGGAGGAAAATAAGCATGAAATTATCATATGTAATTACATTTATAGCGGCAATAGGATTTACGATAGCCGGAAGTTATTTTTACCGTCTGATACCGGAATATGAATCTGCAAAAAAAGAAGAAAATGCAGAAAGTAAAGAAGCTGTTGAAACGGAAGAAACTGTTGAAACGGAAGAGAGTAAAGAACACAAAGAAGTAAAAAAATATGTTATTATTTCGGTTATTTTAAGTATGATCGCATCCTTATTTTATATTTTTCTATATAAACAGAATGATGTCATGCAGACAGTAAAAACATTAACGTTATTGGCAGTTCTTTTTCCTGTCGCATATTTTGACTACATATTTTACAAAATTCCAAATAAGATTTTAAAATATGCAGTCATGATCAGATGTATAGAATTGATTCCAGAGGCAGTAATTTACCGGAAAGAAATGATAGGAATTCTGATGGATATGGGCATCACACTGGCAGCATTATTTCTTATCTGTATGATATGCAATCTTATTATCAAGGGGGCAATGGGAATGGGTGATGTGAAGCTTCTGCTGGTAATGGGGATGTATCTTGGAAGTGCAAAATTTATTATGGCAATTCTGGTTGTTTTGATTCTGGCATTTTTTGCAGCAATATATTTTGTCGCATCAGGAAAGAAAACGAAAAAAGACATTATGCCGTTTGCACCATATATTCTGGCGGGAACATATCTGGCAGTTATATTGCTGGGAATTTAAACGGAAGGAGACAATATGAAGAATTATAGAGCATTAGTTCCGGTTGTAATGATATTTCTAATGGCAATATCTGTTTATTATTATCTGAGTAATATAAGCAGTGAAAATAAAGAATACCAGGGATATATTACACAGGGAGATGATTATTACGAGGAAAAGTTGTATGTAAAAGCAGTTGCTGCATATGCGAAGGCTCAGGCAATGAAAGATTCTGTGGAAGTGGATAAGAAAGTTGCAGACTGTTTTGAAGTACAGGGATTGGAAATGGATACGGAACGTCTGTATGAGCAGATGCTGGAAAATTATCCGAAAAATGTAAAAGCATATGAGTATGCCATGGAATACTACATGAAAAATAATAAATATGAAGATGTGTACAGTGCAAGTGCAGTGATGCAGAAAAGAGGACTGACTTCAGAAAAAATTACAGATATATTAAAGCAGATACAATATGCATATTTTCTGAATGAAAGTGTAGTTGCGAATGTAGGCGAATATTTCAATGGATATTGTATCGCAGAAAGCAAAACAGGAGAAAAAGGGCTGATCAGTGAGAACGGAGGAGTTGCATTGGGCGGCATAAAATATAAAACGGTAACTGATTTCTATACGGATTGCAGTGCTATTACAACTGTGGAGGATGAAGTATATTTTGTAGATGCTGATGGAAACAGAACCATGAATTACAAAGGAGAAGAAACAGCACAGGAATTAGGACTTTATACAGGAGATTGTTATTGGGTCAAAGCAGGAGATACCTATTCTTATTATAATGAGAAGGGTGAAAAATTAAGCAATAATTATCAGCTGGCAGTGAATTTTAGTGGTGACATCTCTATGGTGCAGCAGGATGACAAATGGACATTAATTAATAGCAAATATGAAGAAATTGGAAATAAAAAATATGCAAATATTATTATTGATGAGAATGGATTTGCTATTCGTAAAGGACTGTTATTTACAAATTATGAGGGAAAGGGATATCAGCTGACAAATACGGATGGAGAAAATGTATCGGAAGAATACTATGAAGATGCCAGACTGATGATAGATGGAACATACGCAGCAGTACAAAAAGATGGAAAATGGGGATTTATTGATGCAGATGGAAAAGAAGTAATCGAACCTCAGTACGAGGATGCAAGATCTTTCTCCAATGGTTATGCGGCAGTACAAAAAGATGGAAAATGGGGATTTATCAATCAGGATAATGAGATGGTAATTGAACCGGAATTTGACGATGCAAGAAGTTTTAATTCGCTAATGAGAAGTTTTGTAAAAAAAGAGGATAAGTGGTATCAACTCTGTTTTTACTCAAATAATTATTAAATAAATAAACAAAAGAAAGGATATACGCATATGAATAAGGTCACATATGAAAATCAGGGAAATAATACCTATCTCGTTTATGAGATAACAGAAAATGATGTTATTGACAATTTAAGCCTAGGAATGATTAATAATAACCGGATTCCGGGGCTTGCATCCGTAATCTATACTCAATTAGATAACCGGAAATTCTTAAAGTACAATATCACTGCAAAGGTGTCAGCAACTACGTTTCTGGCAGGAGCAGTAAGTAAAAACCGTATGCTCGGTGTATTTTCCGGAGTATCAAAAGCACTGCTGTCCGCAGAAGAATATATGCTGGATGCAAATACCATACTGCTTGATTTGGATTATATTTTTGTGGATGTCAGCACCTGTGAAGCAGAACTGATTTGTCTGCCGATTCAGATGGAGGAAAAGAATAATGATGTAGTATCATTTTTCAAAAATATCGTATTCTCAGTTACATACGATCAGACAGAAAATTGTGATTATGTAGCAAAGATTATCAGTTGTCTGAATAATCATTCTAGCTTTTCATTGTCTAATTTCATGCAGACGATAGATGAACTGAATGGAAAACGTATTAATCTTCAGGAACTTCAGAATTCCCAGCAGCTACATCCGGTGCAGAAGCAGGTTGTTAATACGGAGATATTGCCTGATACAGGTGTAAGATCTGGAATGGAACAGACGCAGCAGGTAAACGTCGTAGACAATCAGAGTAGGAATCAGAATGTAACCCCTGATATAGTGATACCACGGTGCATAGATGATTCAAATTTGTTTAAAGAGTATGATAGATCGGTAAATGCATCGGTAGAAAAAAAAGTAAAACTAGATAACACTAGGAAAGCAAGAGATAAAAATCAGAGACAGGAAATTAAGCCGGATTGGAGTGTGCCTGGAGCACCGTTAGATAAGGGAATACGTTCGGCAGTGGATGGAAATCAGCAGCAAATAAAATCAACAACAATAGAACCAAACAATCAGGTAAACAAAACGTATCTGGTACATCCGCTGATTTCACCATATCCACCACAACCAGTAAAGAAACAGGGATTTTTCAGTAAAATATTTGGAAAAAAGCAGTCACAGCAGCCGCCATATCCACCGCAGCCGGTAACACCACCAGGAGGAAAAGGCCAATGGCCACCGCGACCGGTAACACCACCAGGAGGAGTAAATGGCCAGCAGCCACAGAAGACGGTAACACCACCAGGAGGAGTAAATGGTCAGCAGTCACAGAAGCCGGTAACACCACCAGGAGGAGGAAATGGCCAGTGGCCACCGCAAGCGGTAAACCCGTCACAACCGGCTCGATATATGGATTTTGGAGAAACGACGGTATTAAGTAGTGAAATGACAAATGGGGAAACATCCGTATTAAGCAGCTTACAGGAAGTGAAGCCATATCTTCTGCGTAAAAAGACAGGAGAAAAGGTTACGATAGAAGGACCGGTATTCAAAATCGGAAAAGAGCATAATTATGTAGATTATTTCATTGCGGATAATTCAGCAATCAGTCGCAGTCATGCCAATATTGTGGTAAAGGGAAATGATTACTTTATTGTAGATACAAATTCAAAAAATCATACCTATGTAAATGGACGGATGATACAAAGCAATGTGGAAACACCATTAACACATGGAAGTATGGTAAAACTGGCAAATGAAGAATTTGAATTTAAAATGTATTGAGATACCAGGGACAAAAAGTCTGAAACCACATGAGCTTGCTCATGAGTGGTTGAAAGACTTTGGGTTCCGCCCCATATATGAGCATAAAAGTGAGATGTATCCCACGATATGCGAATATAGTAGAGGATTGTGGGAGTGCATAGCACGGAACAATCCGTAGGTATCATATTATTAAGCAAGGGAGAAACGGCTTATGGAATTTAAGATAGCGGCGGCTACAGACGTAGGAATAAAAAAGAAGACAAATCAGGACAGTCTGATGGTCCGGCATTTTCAGACACATGCAGGAGATATGGTACTGGCGGTATTATGCGACGGCATGGGAGGATTTGATAAAGGCGAAGTAGCCAGTGCTACCGTAGTAAAGACATTTGAAAAATGGGCAGATGAGCAGCTGGCATATTATAACGAGAGTGAAGAATATTTTTATGTGCTTCAGAAACAGTGGTTTGACCTGATCTCAGAGTTAAATGAACGGATTATGCGGTACGGAAAATCACAGGGAATCAAGCTGGGAACAACGGCAGTGGTTATGCTGCTTACACAGAAGAAATATTACCTGATGAATGTAGGGGACTCCAGAGCATATGAACTGGGAAATCAGATGGTGACACAACTGACAAAGGATCAGACGTTTGTGGCAAGGGAAGTGGAAGCCGGACGTATGACACCGGAGCAGGCACTGACAGATCCGAGAAAGAATGTATTGCTGCAGTGCGTGGGAGCATCGGACAGGGTATATCCGGATATGTTCTGCGGAGATGTACGGAAAGATGCAGTATATATGTTCTGCTCTGACGGGTTCCGGCATGAAATCACACAGGAAGAGATTTACCGGATGCTTGCACCGGAAGTAATGACGGAAGAATCTGTTATGCAGGCGAATATCCAGTATCTGATTCAGCTGAATATGCGAAGAAATGAAACTGATAATATTACGGCAGCAGTGGTAAAAACTGCGTAGAAGGGAACAGGAGGTGAAGATATGCTGCAAATAGGTTCGCTGGTAGATGGAAAATATAAGATATTAAGTGAAATAGGGCGCGGCGGAATGAGTATTGTATACATGGCGATCAACGAAAAGGCGAATAAGACATGGGCAATCAAAGAGGTCCGTAAGGAAGGTGTCAATGACTTCAAAGCGGTTAAGCAAGGATTGATCGTGGAAACAGAAATGCTGAAACGACTGAAACATAAATTCCTGCCGAGTATCGTAGATGTTATAGACATGGAAGATACTTTCATTATCGTTATGGATTATATCGAGGGTAAATCCCTGAGAAACAGACTGGAGCAGTATGGTGCACAGCCGCAGGAGAATGTAATCCGGTGGGCGAAGGAATTATGTGATGTACTGGGATATCTTCATTCCCAGAATCCGCCGATTATCTATCGTGATATGAAACCAGCCAATGTAATGCTTCGACCGGATGGACATATCGCATTGATTGACTTTGGTACGGCGAAAGAATTTAAAGAGTTTAATGTCAAGGATACCATTAGTTTTGGTACGATTGGATATGCCGCACCGGAGCAGTTCGGCGGAAAGACCGACGCAAGAACGGATATTTACTGTCTGGGAGCTACCATGTACCATCTGGTAACGGGAATGGATCCATCTGCACCGCCGTATGAGATTCGTCCGATTAAGCAGATTAATCCGGCATTATCAAGTGGTCTGGAAAAAATTATATTGAAATGTACGCAGAAAGAACCGGCGAATCGTTACCAGTCGTGTGCGGAACTTCTGTATGCACTGGAGCATTATACGGAGATAGATGATATTTACCGTAAAAAACAGAAGAGAAAAATGGTTGTATTCGGATTATCCGCAGTACTGACCATTGCCTCGGCGATTACGACAGTAGCGGCTTCGCAGGGTGCAAAGAAGGTATTAAGTGAAAACTATGATTATCTGATTCAGCAGGCCGATGATGCGACATTGACGCAGGATCAGAAGCAGGAGCTATATATAGAAGCAATTCAGACCGATGCTACCAGAACGGAGGCATATCTGAATCTTGTGGAGATGTATCTGGATTCTGATAAAGACGAGGAGACCGGAAGTTTTACAAGGGAAGAATCTTCGCAGATTACACAGTTAAAGGCGGGAATCGACAGTAAAAGTAATAAGGGCTATTCCAGTACACAGAAGCCGCTGCAGGAGTTACAGACGAGGAATCCGGATGGATATGCAAGGGTGTGCTATGAGATAGGAATGGCATACTGGTATGATTACCAGGTAGAAAGTGACCGTTATAAGAATGCTGTGGAATGGTTCCAGAATGCGACGGGATATTCCGATACCGCAGCCATCTTTGTAGAGATTGGTCAGTGCAGGCAGAATATCAGCAAGTATGAAGGCCAGTCAAGAACAACGGATGTTACGAAAGAATATACTAATATGTGGCCAAGCCTTGTATCACTGGTAGAAAAGATTAATGACAGTAAGGATGAGGATACAAAGCGGCTGGTATGGAAAGAGATTGTAAATACCATTACCAATCAGGCGGCATATTTCATAGAAGTAGACAAAGATGAAATGCAGAATCTTTTACAGAAAATCAGTGATTCTGCGGAAGCAGAACTGACGGATGCATATGACTCTGTAAAGGGAGAATTACAGGATTTGATCTGTACGGAAGCAGATTATCAGGATGAGTCGTTTGAAAACAGCATGAAAAAGGCTATGAAGAGAGTGGAGGCAATCCGGAGCAGCGATGCGAAGAAAGCAGAAGCGGGAGGAAAAGAGAATGACGTATAGCAATTATATGCTGATGTATTATATTGCATTGGCAGCAACCATAGTATTACTTCTGGTTACCGTACTGCTGTTCTTCGTGCTGAGGATTCCAAAGGCATTTAACGATTTGACCGGACGTACAGAAAGAAAGGCGATTAAGAGTATTAACGAACAGCGGGAGGCAGGAAAATTATCCCATGATACCGCAGGTGCGGAAACGGATCGTATGGGTATGCCGGCAACGGATAAAATATCGGAATCAGGAAGAATCCTGGACGAGAATCCTGCCAATACGGTAGTGACAGAGAAAATACAGACAGATACCCTGGCAGGAAGTGCAGAAACCACTGTATTACAGGATGGAAGCGGAGAAACTACGCTGTTGTCTGATAATACACAGGCAGGAGAAACAACACTTCTCCAGCCACAGATGAATCAGAGCAGTCCGCAGATGGAAGCACCACACATGGCATATCGTCAGAGCAGTCCGCAGTACAGCGGAGAAACAACACTGCTTGATGAGAGCCAGAGACAGGAAGTATTTGGAAACGAAACCGCTCCACTGACCGGAGCAGAAGCAGATACAGCAGTACCGGCAGAAGGATTTGTAAGGGAAATAAAAAATATTACATTTATTCATACTGCTGAAATTGTACTGTAAAGGACAGAAAAAATAAAAGGAAAGGAAACAGACGAAATGGAAATAAGTAAGAAGCTAAAGCGAATTATTTCACTGGTGCTTGTGTGGGTGATGTTTACTACCTGCATACCGGATAGTTTTATATCGGTAGTGCGTGCATATGCGGAAGATAGTACCGGGGAGAGTCAGGAACCTGACAGAAAAACAATTACACTTAATTTTACCTTACAGAATGAAAATTCATCGACGGATGCAGAGAAAACGACAACAACTGCAGAAGAAACGATAACGGTCGAAGAAGGAATAACAGCTGAGGAAGAAACGATAACAGGTACGGACGATGTACAGATGTTAAATGGTGATGGTGAGAAAATAATATTTACACTGTATCAGATAACAGAGCAGGGATTGGAGAAAAAAATATCTGCAACATATCCGGATTCTGTAGAATCGGGTAATCAGGAACAGAATGAAGAAAATATAACGGCTAAAATAGAAAAAGGCAATGAAGAAAATAAGTATAAAGTTACACTTGAAAATATAAATCCAAATGAGAATTATATTTATACATTGCAAAATCAGGAAGATACGGATAATATGCCAATACTGTTAGCAAGTAAAGCACTGGAAACTACCGAAAGCAGTTATGATGTAAGTGTTATAATATATGAGAATACGGATATTATAACAGTAAAAGGATGGATAAAGCAGGAGTTTTCGGATGATGCAATAGATGTTACATATACAATTTATCCTATTATTAAAAAACAGAATACGGATGGAACAGAATCTGAAATTATACTTACAGAAGATGAGGCAAAATTAGCTGAAGGCAGCATATCCGTTAGCAAAAATATTGAAGAAACTGAGAATCTTTCTGCAACAGTGGAAAAACGTGATGGAGTAATTGGATATGCAGTAAAATTTAAAGGAAATAATAAAACAGAATTAGTTGAAACAAGTTCTGATGATAATGTAAAGTATGTTATAGGAAGTAAAGATGAACCTAAAAAATTGGTTGACAAGGTTGAACTGACAGAAGATAGCATAGAGATACAGATTTCAAAGGCAGATGATACAACAAAAGAAGCATATGAGCCATCTTATAATGATAAAATTAAGATGAAAGCATCTTTAAATGATTCAGTATCTTCATTAACAGAAGAGGAAAAAAATGAAGTAAATGGTAAACTGAAAGTTCGTCTGGAATATACGAATGATGCTAATAACCAGATTGAAGTAAATATAAATAATGAAGATCAAACTTATACTATTGATAAAATGAACTTATATCGGGTAATGGTCTCTTTGGAGGATTCGGAGTATGCTAAAATAAGTTCGAAAATTGAGATTAAAACATTTACCCCAAAAACATTAACGGGAAGTAGTGTTGAGTTTGATAAAGATGTTAAAATTGTTGAAAATCAATATAGCACAGATTTAAAAGCAAAAGCGGAAGAACAGAAGATTGATTTAAAATCTTACATTAAACAGGATTCATCCGTTGGAATAAAGGCTGAACTGATCGAATTATCTGATAAGATATCTATAACAGATGGAAAATTGAAGATTCCGGCATACTATATTGGAAAAGTAGGAGTTAAATATACAGTAACACAAACAGGATATAAAGATGCAACGGCAGATTTATATATAAATATTGCTTATGCTGAACTTGACGATACTATGTTAAGTGAAAGCATCGATACAAAAACAGTGTATTCTAATAAGGAAGGTCATCGTGCAATAATACAGGCGACAGACGGATATGACTTGTATGTGTTGAAATATTCTGATGGATCTGCACCAGAATTATCATCCACAGACAAAAAAGTGAATGATGGTGATGGCAAAATTACACTTAGTGAAAATACTTCCAGAAGTGAAAAGTATCGAATATATGCCACAGATAGAAATAAGATAATTTATAGTAAGGATGTTGTGATTAACAAAGATACAGTAGCACCGACAGTAAGTATAATTCCTGATAAATTTGAGGAAAATAATTATCAGGAAAAAACAGTTTATGTAACTATAAGCGGGGAAGATAATTTTGACAGTGAAAGCTGTTTAAAAGCTATTGTTGCTTCAATCACTGTAAATGATGGTAAGAATGATTTGAGCAAAGCAGCAGAAAATGATATCAAGTTTAATGAAAATAAGTATACATATCAGATTGGTGATAATAGCTATTATACAATAACTTTTTCTCAAAATGAGTATAAATATACAATTTTATTTAGTGGAAGTGCAAAATATGAAATAAAGGATTTCTCATATACAGATAAGGTAGGAAATAGCTCGTCTTCACTATCGTTAAATAAATTTATTGTAGATGAAATAGCACCGACTGCATTAGGATTTGAATGGATGGCATATAATTTAACAGATAATACTGACACGGGAAGTAATACATTTTCAACTTCTATAGAAAACAGAAAATCTGTATATGCAGCATATCTTGAAGATTTAACGAAGAAGACATCATTTAGTCTTACTGGTGTAGAAGATAATTTATCTGGAATAGATAATGTATATTATTTTTTGAGTACAAAAATACTAACAGATGGATTTGATAGTATTGACTGGAAAGAGGGAAATATAGATAATGGTACAGTAAAGATTGAATTAGATAATAATAAAAAATTAGACGATGGTACATATTACATTTATTATAAATTGGCAGATAAGGCTGGCAATGTAGGCTATTATAATGGTGTAGGCATGAAACTGGTAATGGATAATACTGCACCGACAATTACAATGTCATACCAGGAAAATGGAAGTGAGGAAGATAAGGACTTTGATAAGGAGTCATTGCTTACAGGAAAGTCTGTTGACATTAAATTTAATATTAGTGACACTAATTTAAATACAGATAACAACCAGATAACAATTAAAAAAGACGGAGTTGAAGTTGCTAGTGATGACATAAGTAAAATAATTACATGGAATGAAGATAATGCTGGAGCAAAAATAAGATTAGACACAGATGCTGGTGAAACCCATACATATCAGATTAAAGTCAGCGGCACAGATAAGGCAGGAAATCCAAACAGTTTAACGAAAACGGTGATAATTGATAAAACT
>ERZ773156.313-NODE-313-length-62817-cov-4.86514_pt1 | contig 62817 bp, 58 predicted proteins | sample MGYA00511895_ERZ773156 | MGnify/ENA primary metagenome ERZ773156 (study PRJEB29015, sample SAMEA2737850) | human gut metagenome | biome: human gut; feature: human-associated habitat; material: faeces | place: China | collected 2012 ... | reverse complement strand
TGAATACGGTCACATCCGGCGTGTAGATGATATCCGCATTGTTGATCGGATTCTTTGCATTCCGATGAGGGTAATAGAATCCTTTCATCATTTCCGGTACGCTCAGGCAGAAATACAGGCCGGAACACCGACACAGACATTCCTCCTGTGCGCTGGATCCCCTTGTCACGCCGCCGCCCGGATTTGTGGCAGAGGCAAAGTTATGTACCGCCACCTTCTGACCTGCATAACCTGCAGCCGCCTCGAAAGTCCGCTCTGTGGATACAACAATCTTCGCTTCATCCGAGAAACGCGTCTTATCCACAGGAGACAGCTCCTCTCCTTCCAGAATGAGTTTCTGGTTTTTCACCGATCGTGCAAGGGTGTCCTTAATCCTTCCGTTTGTCTCGCACAGCTTTTTAGTATCTTCAAAAACCTCTACATTCTCAAAACTGCTCATATGTTTATCATTCCTTTTTCTCTCTGTTAATTTCAGATCTAACGCTATGAAAACGGCCGCGGAATCGCTCCCGCAGCCCAGTACCTGGCATTGTCTGCCTTACATGCCATCATCACGAAAATACTCGTTTACCATACGTAACAGCAAAATCATATCCACTTCTCTGATACGCATGATGCATCCAGCTCAAACTCATAGACGCTGTTCTTTGTTCTGATTGTCAATGAACCATCTTCCACCTGGATACTTCCGTAGGTTGTATGCAGGTATTTGCCGGGACATTTACTTGCCGGACTTGTGAAAAAGTAAATCATATACTTCTCATACCGGCTGTCGGATTTATAGACCATGATCAGTCCTAGCTGATCCATATACGGTATCCGCTAATCCATGTATTTCCGACCGTTCTTATCTTCTGCTTTACGCAGGATTCCCAATGCCGACTGATCCAAATGCATCTCATCAACTCCTTAATCTTATCACACGGGTATTTCGCCGACCGCCGCAATAAAATCCCGATCCCGGTATCCGACTTCGTCGAATTTCCGCAGCCCGGCTTCCGCTTCAAATACGTGACCGCAGCAACAACACTTAAGCTTTCGTGTAACAACAATTCCCGGCTCGCCCAGAAGTAACTCCAAGGATGATTTTCCCTCACTGGCTGCCACATACGCATCCATCTTCGCCTGTTCCTCATCCGTCAGCTGGATATGCCACCAATTATGTTCCTCATGGCACTTGGGACACGGCGGGTTGATTTTATAAAGCCTTCCCATAGTCTGGTCTCCTTTCGATTTTCACTCACTTTGAATTCTTTGCAAATCTTGACAGCATTTTCGCTATCTCGTTCTTTGTAATCTCCGAAACCAGAGAGAGAATTTTAATATCTTCCTCTGTTAATTCATCGTGATAAAACACAAGCATTTCTCACAGCAGTATTTGCTGGTGAGAATCTCAGGGACAAGTATTGCAATCCGTGCTTTTTATTGCAAATTCAGTAGATTCATCACCAGTTTCACCATTACTTCTTTTTCTTCTGGATTGGATTCAGCAATCATCAACGTAACGGCCACCAAGGTTCCATCGCTGAGTCGTTTTTCTCAATCTTGGAATAAAGCGTTGTTTTTATCCAGGAATTCAAGAAAAAGTGATGCCGCAATTCTCTTTCAGCCATCCGCATAAGGATGGTCCTTGATCATAAAATACAATAGATTTGCGGCTTTTTCTTCTAATGATGGATATGCATACTTGCCGAATATACTTTGATATACTGCAGCAAGGATTCCCTCAACCTTACCTTTTTCTTTTTCAACTCCAAAGACGTCCGAATGAAACGAATCCTCCATAGCATCGACCATATGACGGCAATCTTCATAAGTGATCCTGTAAATCGGCTGATTTCCTTTTGGCTTCTCCAATGTCTGGTGATCATACCACCAATTTGCACTACATTATCAGCAACACCATCAACCCACTGCCCATCTACAAGAGCCTCGTACTGACGTTGTCTAAAAGGCACATCACCATAAAGATCTCGTACTGCTGTTTCATAGCTTTGCCCATAATCAAGGGCAGCTTTTCGTCATCATAGCCAGGATACCCGCAGAAATATTGAAGATATGGGTTTTCCTGGATCTGGAGCGCGGTTTCCTCGTCAGAATAGCCATACTCCGCCTGAATAATGCAGACCTCCAAGGCCAGACGCAGCGGCTTGGCCACATTGCCTTTCCGGTTGGTGAATAGTGCGGCGTAGCGCTTCTCGATCTCCAGTCAGGGGATCGTCTGGGCTTTCTTTACCCAACGGTTGCTTTCCTTCAGATTCATATCCACCGGCTGTTTGAAATCCGCCAAGCTGATCTGGCCATTGCTGTAACGATACATAGTTGCCCTCCAGGTGCACGATTTTTGCTGGATTTTTGCCAGTTCCCTTGCTCCTATTATACCACGGATTGGCTTCTATGGATTGAAATATAAGGCTTTTTCTATTATTCAGTGCATATTAAATACGCGGAACCCCCTTCGCCATGATCCGGTTTGGGTAACGGCGCATGACAAACGCGCGCGGACACGCAAAATGAGGGCGAAAGGGACCGCCCCGCTTTTCCCTTCTTGACAGCGATGGATCAGCCTTAACCGGTGCCCGGGATATGGAGATCCTCAGCGGCCAGATCCTCCTTGGCGTTCGCGAAGGACAGCAGCGTTACAAACGTCAGCAGCAAAGCAATCGCTTTTTTCATGATGTTCTCTCCCCTTCTCGGTTTCAACCGGAGCGTTTGTTCCCACAAGGTCTTGTCGAGGAAGGGCGGTCCGGCAGTGGTCTTGCCCACGATCAGTTAAGCTTTTGTCCTGTTTTCCGTGCTCCGGCTTAAATCCGGACCCTTTTCTGTCGATAATAAGGATATGAAAAACATTTTTCTGTCGATAATAAGGATATGAAAAACATTTAGACAGGAGGTTCCGCAATGAAAATTCAAGATGCGAAGAAGGCATACGCCGCGCAGATGGATACGCTGTGGACACGGAAACGCGACCTGTCGCAGGCGCTCAAAAATTGCCAGCAGGGCGGCGCGCCCAATGTGGATCGTGTGGAGATCTCCCGTGAGCTGTCCGCCGTGGACGCGCAATACAACGAGGCCCAGGGCGTGATGGAGAGCATCATCGAGCGGGAGACTGCCATCCACAACGCCGAGGTTGCAAAGCAGCAGGGCAATGCTCTGTCGAAGGCCGCAGAGGAGATGGGCAAGATGCTGGAGATCTACCACCGCATCGCCTCCGGCGGTCAAGTCCCTCCGGAGGATGAACAGCGGCTGATGGAATACAACCACAAGCTTTACATGGCGGCCAAGACCGCGGCCATGCTGCAAGAGGGAGACGGCGAGGAGTACGACTCCCTCTTTGAGGACGAGGAGGAAAAAAACGGCGAAGAAAAGACCGCCAGCGAGATCGCGGGCGAGGCGGAGATCTCCGTCCCCGACGGAGGCGGGGACGCCGGTCTCGACATCGCCTCGGAGTGATGGCTATACCGCTCCTCCGTTTCTTTTTTAGGACAGCAAAAAAGGGCACAAAACCGCCCTTTACGGTTTTGTGCCCCCGTTGAGTTACCTGAGAGATTCCCTCCGCTTTGGGAGGTTGCACCTTCGGTGGTCGGGCGCTGCCGCCCGGCCTTTTCGGAGCGTCGTCCGAAACCGGTCCTTTTGCCTGGGAGCTTCTGCGTTCCCCTTCGGCATCGCCTGAGCGATCTCTCCCAAAACAAAACTACTTTTTTATTTCCAAAATAGAAAATTATCGCAAATCCTTTATCCATGCGGATTTGCCGCTATTTTGTACATTTCCTAAATTTTTTCCAAAATCCAAAATAGGACGTCAAATCTTACCTTTGTTAGAGTCCGATAGAAACAGCCATCCTAAGACCAGCAGAATTAACCAATCTGAGTCCGATAGAAACAGCCAATCTTAATCCAATAAAAGAAGCCATTACGATATTACTTCATGTTCTATAATGGTGTTAGCCAATGCACCACGAAAGGAGAAACATGAATGAGAATAACAGTAATGACTTGCAGACTATCATAACACAAGTCATTGAAGAAATGAAGTCAGAGCAAGGTGATAAGTTCGATATCAATAGAATTAACCTTGCTGAAATGGAACGCCGTACAGGAATGACAAGAGCACAGCTACGACGATTAAAAAAGAATGATTTCCAGATAACACCACATGCTCTTACAGGCCGCAAAGCGAATACAACCATTATCTCTGGATATACAGGAGTTATTGATGACCTGCTGAAAAAAGGGGTATCTAATTCTGAAGTTATTCTGGAACGAATTCAGGAACAAGGCTTTCAAGGGAGCTTAACTACGGTAAAGAGATACATTCAATCTCATAAATATCTTATTCCGCCCAAAAGGCAGACAGTTGCACCGCAGGGCAACCGTGGACGCAGATATTCCAGTGATGCTGGTGAGAGTTATCAAATGGACTGGGGATTTGTAAATGTGGACACAGGTGATGGCACTTCTTACAAAGTAGCTTGTTTTGCAATGATCTGCCATCATTGCGGGGAACGCTATATAGAGTTCTTTCCAAATGCAAAACAGGAAAATCTCTTTATTGGTATGATTCATGCTTTTAAACGTATGGGAGTTCCTGGACACGTTCTGACGGACAATATGAAAAGTGTTGTGCTCCATCGTGATTCGGAAGGACATCCGGTTTGGAATCATGATTATGAAGCTTTTATGAATACCATCGGCTTTGAAACGAAACTGTGCAGACCCAGACATCCGTTCACGAAAGGTTCTGTTGAGCGCCTGGTACGCTTTGTAAAAGAAAACTTTCTAGCAGGACGAGTTTTTGGTACTATTACAGATCTCAACTATGAAGCATGGAAATGGTGCGATAATCAGAACAATCGATATCACAAAGCTGTTGACTGTATTCCTCATGAAAGACATTCTGTAAGCTGTATAAAAAATGCATCCATACTTATGGATACCTTTGATGTCCGAAAGTATTTGTGCCCGATCCGCTGTATTTCATTTGATGGTTTTGTCACATATGAAGGAAGACGTTTTGGAATTCCATACGGTTATGTTCAACATACCTGCCGTGTTCAAAGAGAAGATTTTACATTGTATATCTATGACCTGGAGTTGAGAAAAGTCTTAATAACCCACGATGTGACATGGAGCCGCAAAGACAGTTTCTGCAAAGGTCAGTTTACTGATGATCAACCAGAAGAAAACCCTTCTGTTCCTGTAAAGATCAGTATCACTCAGAAAAAAGAAGATCCACCAAAATCTGCTTTCGCAAAGTTTGCTTTTGGAGGTAACAGAAATGAATGATACACTGATTGAACAGATTCAGGCAGATGCTGCTGCTCTGGATATAAAAATAACAGCACAGGAGATTGCTTTATATCTTTCTGAAAAGAAAGTTCCACCGGAGCACCTGGAAGCCATAAAAAGATTCATAGCTTTTCTCAGAAAAAATCAGCGAGATAAAGCAATAAGCGCACTATTGCAGCACAGCCGTATTCCACAGAAAGAGCCAAGTACATTCGAAAACTTTGATTTCAGCAGAGTGACTGGCGAGCATGCAGCGCAGATAAGAAATCTTCCGAATCTGACAGCGCTATACTCAAGACAGAATATAGCTTTTATCGGTCCTCCAGGTGTTGGAAAAACGCATTTATCAATGGCATATGGTAATGCCTGTTGCCAAAAAGGATTAAAAGCTTATTTCATAAAAGCCACAGAACTGAATGAAAAATTCACAAAGGCCCGAAGAACAGGCACTGAAAGCAGTGCAATATCTGGGCTTGTCAGACCATCATGTCTGATTATCGATGAAATCGGCAGAAGCATCTTCGACATGGAAAACACCCGTCTGTTTTTCGATATGATTGACCGAAGATGCAGTAAGGAAGGCCCAAACTGCATGATTTTCACCAGTAACCTAACACCAGATAAGTGGAGGGACTTCTTTCGAGAAGAGGATTCATTACTCTGTGCGTTAGATAGGACTTTTGATGCTGCCACCGTTTATCTCATGATAGGTGAAAGCTATCGAGGTCGTAACCTGAAAACTTATTCGATAGAAATCAGTGATCCTACCGAATAATTGTCGATAATTAATTAGCCAAGCAGGTGCATTGGCTATTTCTAATGAGCTCGGATTGGTTGTTTCTACTGGACTCTGAGTGGTCGATTCCTCCGGGCTCTAACACTTCAAATTTTCCAAAATGAATTTTTCCAATATCGCCCCATTTTGGCTGTAAAATTTTTGACAGCCAGCAGGGTATGTGTCGCAAAAGTTGGTGCTGGCATCAAAAAAGAGCCTCCTCTCAGGGAAGCTCTTGGGGAAATATCTTTTGCTGTAATTTTTCTCCACAAGGAGAGTTTCGGCAGCTCTACAAGTTTAATGCCTTATAAATAGCATCAACGTTGTAATCCGGACCAAAGTTCGGGGCTACATCCATAATTTTCTGAATCAAAGGCACGTCCTGTTCGACAAGATCATTTGCAATTTCCTCTGCTGAAGAAAACTTCTGCATCTTGGCGCAGACCTGCTTAATCAACTGCAGCATTCTACCTTTTTTGATGCCTATTTCAACACCTTCCTCATGTGCCTGATTTCTCATAATTTCCATTTCACGACACATAATCGCCACTCCTCTCTCATCTTCCTTAAAATACCGGACGCGGTCTGCAAGGACCTTGTTATGCATATCCTTTGCGTTTGTGCAGCTGAAATCATGCATTAATCGCCCAAGTTTCGTTTCATCCTTAATCTGGGAATTCACATATATGATATGCGCCTCATCCTTAAACAATTTCCCAGTTTCCTTTACAACCCTATCAATATGATAGATTGGGAGATCTGCTTTCATAACATCATTTTCTGTAATGAAGATTACGAAAGTCTCATTCAGAGCCTCATACAAATCACCTGGTTCGGTGACATTCGCATCAATCAATGCGCTGTTGTATCGGGCCCTCTTCGCGCCAGCACCTTTGTCACTCCGCTGAACCTCTACATTAAATACACGGTCATGACTATCGATAGCAAGAATGTCCAGTCTTACGGACCGGCCCTGTAAATTCTTGATGCCACGCTGACTGTGTACTTCCAGAACGTGGATGCCTTCATCGTTCAGGATGATCCGAAGCAACAGTTCCGCACACTGGATATCTTCAAATACTTTCGTCATGAAGTCATCATCCAATAAGCGGAAACCTCTGAGTCTTTGCAGATCTTCCTGATGTTTCTTTTCAAAATCCATTCATCTTCCTCACTTTCTCTGTGATATTTTATATAAACAGGGAAAGCCCTTCTGTAGGCATCCCCTGATCATATCGATCTCGGGGCAATGCCCACTTATCAACTTTTTGGAATTAATAATGTATAGTATTATCTTACCACACTTGAAACAGCGTCGCAAGATTTCCTTCGATATTTCACCATTACTCTATGCCTTGCATCAACCTATTATAAGTATGGATATGGATCATGGTTCCCAACTGCGATTTTTCGGTGTAGAGGAATTTTAAGCTTCTTTTTATCCCCTCAATTCCTCATTTATATGTAACATTATCAGTATGTCTTTTGTACTGTGTCAAAAGACATCAAAATCCTGACAGCTACAGGTAGATGGAACCCTCATTGAACCAAAATGTGAGGTCAGCCACGGGAACTTCCGTGACTGGCCTCATGTGTTTTATATCTACAAACAAGTGAGTAAATTCTGTGATTGTATAAAGATATACATTTTCCATTTTGGATATTTTTGGGGGGACATATCCAAAATGCATTCTACTGATGTTAACCTATTTTGCGGATAACGGTTTTTGGAATTCTTGTAACCCAATCCATTCCATTTTTGTAACCCGTTTTATTCCATTTTTGTAACCCAAAACAGTACATTTTTGTAACCCACTTTGGTTCACAAATTTTGAAATATCCAAAATGGAGCGATTTTAAAAAGTAAGTTTTTCATCATAATCAGATGTTTGAGAAATAAAAGGAAAACACTTTACCAGCCTTGTTCGCGATAGATGGGAAAACACAGATTTCAAGTTTTTCTCTCTTATTCGCGATAAAAGGGAAAAACCATTTGCAGGTTTTTCCCTTTCTGTTCGTGATATAAAAGGAATTTTTCACGCTTATTTTATCCCTTGTTCGTGATTAGAGGGAATGTTCGCGAAATAAAAGGAATTAAACAATATTTGTTTCTTTCCTTTTATTTCGTAAACATATTACCGCATTTCTGGGTCAATTTCAACACGTTTTTTCCTTTTATATCGCGAACAAGCGATTTTTCCTGCATCCCAGGTTTTCCTTTTATTTTCTAAACAAGCGTGTTGAGTTTTCCTTTTATTTCCTAAACAAGCAGATTTCATACTGGTGCAATTTTTCCTTTTATTTCGCAAACAAGCATGTTTCGGAACGGTGCGAATTTTCCTTTTATTTCGTAAACACCTGGAGGTAAAGTGAAGAAAAAAATCCTGCGGTGGTTGGCCGCAGGATTAATTGAATTTTAATAATATTATTAGGTGGCATCCTGATATTGACCTAAATAGCCCCAATACCCCGGACGATTAGTAAAACTTGCATGAACTGAACAACCTTGGAACATGCCATCTATGAATGTTTGTTTTGAAATATCCCAATCATTGATAGCTGATGCATCTGCAAGTGATTTGCAATCTAAAAACATTTCGAGCATGTTTGTAACATTTTTGACATTCCAATTTGCTAATGGAACTAAGTCGGTAATTGCTGTTTCACCAAAAGCATGTTCCATAGTTTTGGCACTTTCAGTATTCCAATTTGCTAATGGTGTGATATCTGCAAGTGATGTACAGCGGTAAAATATGTAGGATATATCTGTGACGCTTGTAATATTCCAGTTTGCTAAAGGAGTTATATCACTAAGTGACATCTCTATTCCAACAGCCCCTGCAAATAGGTTTCCCATGTTCGTTACATTTTCAGTATTCCACTTTTCCAGTGGTGTTATATCAGAAAGAGACGAACAATTTGAAAATAAATATTCCATATTTTTAATATTGCTGGTATCCCAATTTGCTACAGGTGTGATATCCGTAAGGAGTTTGCAACAATAAAACATTTGACTGGCGTCTGTTAAATTAGAAGTATCCCAATTTGCCAATGGTGTTATATCTGCCAGTGTCATCAAGTAGCGATAATTACTGCTGAACATACCAGAAGTAGATGTCACATTTTCAGTATTGAAATTTGCCAATCCACTGATATCCGTTAAATTCAACATATAGCGGCACAGCTTTTGCAGTGAGGTCCCAGCATTTACCGTTTTTGCTTCAGACCACCACTTAATCGTTCCATCATCATACCACATATACACCGGGTGCCCGGAATCTTCCGTTGACACCAGTGAATTTGGATCTGCCATAACAGCTGCAGTTGGCGCAACACTGGAATACTGGATAGCCGTAATGGAAGTATTCTGCGCATCACATGTCGGTGAAGTATCGCCAGCCAGAGTCTTCATTCTTACATTTAACGTTGGACCATCCAACAGTGTGGTTGCTACATCTACTGCATCCCAGTTTGCTGTGAACGTGATATTCCCAGCGCTGTCCGTTGGGATACTCGCTGGGCTCCATCCAGCAAATACAAAACCTTCTTTCGTCGGCTCCGGCGGCGTATATCCATAATCAGAGCTTCCATACTCTGTCAGGGATCCATCCGCCAAAGTACCGCCATCCAGTACATAGCTGATTTTGCCGAGTTTCCCGGTCTGGTTCCGGTCGCCTTCGTCCGCCGGGCGGCTCTTCTGATCTCCGGACTGGTTTAAGAAAATGGTGTATACCTGATCCAGGACATCCTTACCGAGGTTTCCGTCGCTGCCCAGCGTCAGATCCACGTCCGGGATATCCGTTGCCTGGATGGCGCAGGCGGTTACGATCACATCCTCCACATTACCACTCAGGTCCGATTCCACGGCATTCTTCAGCTGCACTTTCCGGAACAGCTTATCGGTAGTGGAACCTTTCGCCAGGGTCTTTTTATAGCCGTAGACGTAGGATGTCTTCGCTTTTCCATCCGCATCCGTGGTTGTCTCGGTCCGCAAAAGCTCCCACTGGTCACTGATACCCTTCAATTTGAACAGATCCTGCTTTTTCTGCTCCCATGTGCCGTCATCTTCATCCGTAAATGTTTCCTGTGGCACCTCTACCCGTAAGAATACCAGAGCATCGTTATTGCCGGTATTCTCGATCTGAGGATCCTTCTCAATCTCCTGGTTCGGGATGATATTCTTTACCTCGTCACTGTCATTTCCGGGGTAGCCGGGTTCCTCCAAGTCAATCTTCACCTTGCCAACGGTAAACGTGTTGGTAGCAGTTTCGGCATCGGTCAGATACGCCACGGTGCCGCCTGCTGCCACGGAAACGACCAGGCCACAGGCCATCAGTGTCCGAAGCAGCTGCTTCTTTGATTTCCTCATAAAAAGAAAACCTCCTTCCATAAATTTTTCTTGCGGAACAATTATGGAAGATTTACTGCATAAATTAGCAAAACGTAAAAGAACCCATCCCCACCAGGGAACAGGCTCTCGTTTGATGTGACATATTATAATTTTTTGATAGTAAATTATGGAAGAAGTTAGTCTTAATGCCACACCATACAATTTAGTTTTTTCTTATGTGAACTGCCTCTCTATTTAGGCTTCCTCCTTTCCTGTTTGATACAGGAATTATGGAAGAAATTTCCGCAAAATTGGTCAGAAAACAAAAATGGAACACAACTGCTTTTTATTCAGCCGATTCATCCCGCTGTCTATAAAGGCAGGGGAAGTTTCGTTGTTTCTTCTTATTTAAAAAGCTCTTTGACAATCTTTTTAATCATGAATGGATAATACTGAAAATACGGCTCCATATCCGTAATATATATGCGGTTCTCCAGAAGCCAGTCTTCCACCTGTTTTTTATATTCCGGGTGCTTGCCGGAAAACATCAGCAGGTTAATCCCCTCAATCGCTCTGTAATTCCAGTTGTTGATTTCTACATATGCTGCCCTTGCTTTAATTTTCGTATTTCCTATCTTTTTCGTTCTGAAGTCATTCGTTTTTACGTCATTGCACAAAATGTATTCCATTTCCGGTTTCTTATTCAAAATACCGGCATGATACGCGGCAGATTCGTGGTAATAAGCTCCAATATGTTCCCCTCGCCGTTCCAGGTAAAGTTCTCGAATCACGGTTTCATCGGAAATATCTGGATCCATACAGAATACACCGGGATATTTTGAAAACAAATGTCCTTCCGTAAGCAGCTGACGTGCCAGATGTCGAATCTTTGAAAAATCCTCGTTGCTGTCCGATGCTTCTGGTATCCAGACTCCCCACTTCCCACAGATTTCTTTTACCCGAAGATACAAAACCGCCGCGTCTCGCAGCGGAATTCCCGGCTTTTTGACCACATGATTAAACATGGAGGACTTCTCACCAAGTGAAAGTTCCTGAAGGATAAGCTGCACTGAGTTTGTCAATTTCTTTCCATCGGGACCGCATATCGTTATTGTGTTCCGTTCAATGCCGATCACATGATATTCTCCATCAGTACATTCCTCCACATATATCTCCATATTTTTCTTCGGTATAGTCGGCGTGCACATAGCACACCGTTTACCGTTCAGAAAGCTGACCGCATATCCCTCGGTTACCGTTCCGCATGTGCGGTGGCGCACCGTCATCATTTTTGCTAGTCCCTGATATGGAGTAACCATCTCATACTCATCACCCATGAGTTCCTGAAATTTCTCCCCGAACCGTTCAACAGCTTCCTTTCCCTGTCCGCAACATCGGCAATACGGAATCCGCTCAAACTCCAAAAGGCCTACTGTAAATTCTTTTCCGCATTTATCGTGCCGGATTGTTATTTTCTGTTTCCTTTTATTAGTATACTTAATCAGCGTATATCGTTCTCCGCTTCGATTAGACTGATCAATTCGTTCCTGTATCTTTTCGTTTGTAAGACATTGTTCACAAGCACACTTCTTTTCCATCCAGATCAGAGTGGATGACTTCACATTACGCTCCGCGCCACAGGTCTCATGACGGATTTTTACGTTTTTTCCATATCCGAGAAAATGTTCTTCCAATGTGTAGGCGCCATCTCCGAGCATATGAAGCTGACGCTGAAATATCTCATCTGGATCTGCTCTCCGGTCACATTTCGGACACCCAAGACCAAGGAAAAGAGCATAAGGATGGATATGGAATTGCTCTCCGCATTTCCTACATTCCATCTTTGCGATCCAATAGTCGTCTGAATGTACAATGAATTGCGGGAAAAATTCAGGAATTTTTTTCACATCTTCTACTGCTACTTTTATCGCTGCTTCCCGAAAATCCTCATAATCGCGAAATAGAAATGCCAGCAAAGGAATTCCATCCTCCGGCAATACTCGCTTCAGAGATAAGAATTTATTTACACGTTCTCTCACTTCACCAATAAACAGGCCTCCATATCCTGCAGCACAAAGATCACTTGTGAGATTTTCATACGGTTTTTTCGCCGGATATCCAAGCTGGCTCATGCGTTCCAGAATCACTGCCCGCAATCCAATTAAATCCAGAGTAAGAGGACATTCATACAATTTCTGCATAAATTCACTGATTTTGTTTTCCAATTTTTCATCTGCCTTCAGTTCCATCGGAATCATGGAACCGTTGTTCAATCCATCATCCCACTGTTCTGGCGCAACCTGTACACGCATCAGCACCCGATGATGTTTCGGACACATCCTCACACCAGGCAGATGATGGACGGTATGGAGATATGGTCTCTCATATGCGACAATATCCTCCCGTACACAGTCTGGACACACATGCAGTTCTGCAATGTCACTCTTCATCGTAGGAATTTCCAATTTACTGCCAGTCCGTTCCCTGAGCAGAATTTCCAGATTTTTCGCTTGAAGTCCTTTGGTCATGAATGGAAATTGGGTTACAAGTGGTGTCATTTTTGCAATCATATATCTGATATCAGGAAAACACTCAAATTCTTCGTTTTCCGCACATATATGGTCCAGATTAAAACGATAATCCAACCGTACGGGAAACGGTTTTTTCATTTTAAATTTGCGATCCTCGTACGGAATGTAGGCCACACAGAACTTCTCAAAGGAATCGTACATATTGACCCTGAATAACCTTACAATCCAGCCATACAACAGCTCACCGGGATAAGGTTTCAGGCATGTCGGCATAAGCATAAAAATAGCACTTCCTTTCCATGATTTCTTTACATAAATTATGGAAGAAAAGTGCCCAGTTACCGCAAAATGAAAAGCCCCGGAAGGCTCATTCCTCCGGGGTTCCAAACGGATATTATTAACTTTTTGAGTTTAGCAGATTCTGATGATTTGCTCATAGATGACGATATCTTTTTCCGTGAGCTGACGGTCCACATGATGATGACCGAAAAACCATTTATTGTATGTGGTCTTCTTTTTCACTTTTTCCAGATATTGATTCAGCGGATCCGGAGACAAAAGGCCGCCGCCCAGAATCGACAGGCTGGAAGAGGGTCCGTCATGGGAAAAGATAAAATCCGCCTTCATTCCGTTTGCCTTCAGAGTATTCATTCCGTGCATCATTTCCAGTTTGGTCGGCATTTCGGCACGCCACCAGCTGACTTCCTCGATCCGCGCACAGCAGTTTGTTCTGCGGAGAATTTTGATCTTATCATATAAGAGCGGATCGTCCGGCTGCAAAATGCCTGCCGTGTAATCCCTCTTTAAGGCAGAATCCGTGGCGAAGCCGTCAATGTCATGTGACCTTGCTCCGCCGAAAGCGAAAATCTTCTTTCCGCCCAGATCGAACATCTCGCCACGCATCAGATGAATGATGTGTTCCCGAACCTTATGTACCCGTCCGCCGTGCCATTCTTCTACAGGTAAGGAATTAAGTCTGGTAAAATTCTCGTGGTTCCCGTCTACGAAAAGAGTTGTATAGTTTTTGTCTTCCAGCCAGTCGAGCCACCACGTTTCCCGTTTGCTTTCTTTATCCTCTGCCCACACCAAGCCGAAGTCTCCGCAGATGATCATGTAATCATCACGCGTCAGTTCTTTCTGTTCCGGAAAATTCTCCATATTGAACCGATCCGGTTCCGAGTGAATATCTCCTGTTACGTAAATTCTTCCCATTTTTCTTTTCTCCTTTTCGCATGATTCCGTTTTATTTTCCAAAGGAGTCTGCTGTTATCATACCATTATGAAATACTTCTGTATACCCCTGCCATTGGCCGCCTAATTTTCGTCGTAGCGGTCTCCTGAAATTTTCCGTTCTGACAGGACGTATTTTCCATAGCCGATTCGTTCCAGATAATCATTTTTTACTAACCATCGCATAAGATCCTGAACCTGTTTTAGTGGCAGTATATCAGCCGAGTCTCTGGGGCTCCAGAATCCTTTCCGTCGGCAGATTTCTTTTGCGGATAAATAAATTAACGCCTCTTTTCTTGGTGCAGGCTTCGGTTTTGCTATTCTGTGTGTGAACAGCGGGGATTCGGTCGGCCTGGACAATTCCTGCATGATGCATCCTGGATCCCGGAAGAATTTTTCTCCGTTTTCACCTTCAATACAATATCTGACATTTTTCATTCCCGTGATCCGGTAGTATCCTCCGGTACATGATTCCAATGCCGCCTCCAGCTCCCCACGTCTGATTGCTTTGTGGCACAGATTACATCTTCTGCCGCGGAGGAGATCGTTCGGAATCATCTCCGTAACGGTTCCGCATGCCTGGTGCCTGACCAGGATCCGACTCCTCATATCCGTAAACCCGCTCACCAGCTCATATTCATCTCCGACCAGGTCCCTCATTCTTTTCAGGAAATCCTCCACGGACCCCCTTGGAACGCGGCGCCTCTCGCATACCATGCAGGTCGGCCTTTTCTGAAAGCGCCCAAGCTCCCATTCAAAGGTCTGGCCGCAAACTTTATGTTTCAAGCGGACGATGTGATCCTTTTTCCCTCCGATATACTGAATCAGCGTAAAATTTGGGGATGCCGCACGGACACGTTCCGCCGCATCTGCAAAAGATACCCGTGTCTCGCAGTCGCATTTCTTCTGCATCCAAAGCGTTTCCATGAGTCGGGTTTTCCGGACACTTCCGCAGGTTTTATGGATAACATCAACCCGTTCACCCATGTTCTCTTCATTAACGTCCTGCGCCAGTTCATAATTTCCATCCCCGAAAAAAGAAAGCCTCCGGTTGATCCGCTGTTTTAAAGTCATCGCTGCTTCACAAGACGGACATCCGCACCCTAATCCGAGTGCATATGGATGGATCCAGAACTCCTTTCCGCATGTCTCGCATTTCAGATGCACCAGCCTGCCGAATCCGGACAATAATTGGAACCGCCCACGGACCACGTCCGCAAACGGCTCCTCCAGCTCTCCAATGTACCGCTTCGCCTTTTCTTCCAGAACGGAATATTCACCGAACAGGAATGCCGAGAACGCCATGATTTCATCCATTCCGTTCCGTGGTTCCATCAGCATTTTCTGCACTCGCTTTTCGCATTCGCCATTCAGGTACGGAAGAAATTCGGCTGTCTCCATCTCTTCCTTTATTTTCTTCCTGATTCCTAATTCTTCCATACGTTCCAAAAGCAGTGCCTGCAGTCCGCGAAGATCAAAAAACAATGGCCGTTCATACATTTCCTTTGCAAATTGGCTGATCTTCCATTCTGTTTCCAGATTCCCGACCAATTCTTTTTCCGACAGGATGATTCCGTCCTCGTCCGGGTCCAGAACCTTCTGCTTTCGGTATGCCAAGGTCTGTAGAGGAACACGATGAACGGCACACACCCTTACACCCGGCAGATGATGCCAGGTGCGCAGATAAGAAAAACCGTACTTCTTGCGGTCCTGCTTCCTGCATTCGGGACATGACAGGAATTCCGGAATCATGTTGCCCCGGTTTCCGGTTCCGGTCAGGGCAGTGCCTGGTTCTCTCAGGATGAACTGTGTCCACCAGGACTGGTTCCCATATGTAAGAAATGGAAAAACTGCATACAGCGGGGTCATCTTTCTTAGTAATTCATCCGCTGTTGGGAAGAAACTAATCTCTTTGTATTCTTCACAGGTACGGTCCAGATCCCGTATGAAATCAACCCGTGGATACCAGGATATCTTTTCTAACGGCTGCAGTACGGTTCTTTCGGTCAGGAACCGTTTCCCAAAGTCTGCAAGCGAAGTATACCCGTTTTCCAGTGACAGCCTTGAAAGCCATCCATACAGAAGCTCATCTTCCTTTGGTCTCATACATACGGGCATGATCATGATACTGAATCCTTCCCTTTCTCGATGCATCCCATCAGAGCATCCTCAATTTCCTTCATTTTTCCGTCATTCGCAGTTGTCTGTTTTGCCCCTGTTGTCCGTCTTTCCCGGTTTCCGACCTTTTTTAATAAGGTAAGAACACTCTGAACCCGTTCTCCCTTACTGGCCTTTTTAAAATTTCCTTCCCGTTCCGCTTTTGCAAATGCCTTCCGAATCTGCAATTCCGAATACGCCGGATAGCAATCGGCAATGGACTCAATCACCTGGGTCAAAACCATATCCCGGTCATAATTACTGTCGATATTTTCCTGTGCTCTCCGGCGGATTATTTCCGCTGCTTTTCTTTCCTCATCCGCCAAGGCCGCCTGCTGAATATCCGCCAGCATGTTCTCACGAAGTTCCAAAAACTTCTGTTCGCTCTCAATCATGGATTCCTTCAAAAGATCACGCATTGCTTTAATATGTTTTTCGGCAACCCAATGGACAAACGCTTCATCAATAGTCGGCTGTTCCTCATCGCTCAGTGCTTCAAACTGCATCATCATCCATAACGTTGTCAGAAGGTCGATACTGCCGCAGCTCTCTTTGTACATGGTATCCGCAATTTTCTCCGTCAGTTTTGTCGGTTTATCCAACCACTGGTATTTCCAGATCATCTGGATGATCCCACACATATATTCTTTATCTTTGCAGTAGGAGTCTGCCCGGACAATCATACTTGCCATACGTCGCTGAATGCGCAGCATGCCACCCCACTGCCTGCATGCTTCCTGTGTTCCGATGGCCACGAGTGCCACGCCTGTCTGAGCCGTAATGGTCAAAAAATTTTCGAAACTTTTTGCACTCTTCTCTGAAAAATCAAGGAGCTGAATTTCGTCAATCGCAATGACTCCGACATGATATAACTCAATCCAACCACAAACGATGGAGACCATTTTTCCGAGGTTCGCTTTAGCCTGAACCTGGAGCAGATGATCATCCCCGGTATCCAACAGCCGGTCGAGCTGTCTGGCAAAAGAAATGAAGAGCGCCGTCAGATTTGAATTTGCAAATGCCGTTAACCGGATGATCGGAATCTGCACATAACGACCATCCGGGAATGTATGCCTGATTACTTTCGGGTATTTCGCACAGGCCAGATCGAATGCCGTCGATTTCCCAACACCCGACGTTCCAACAATGGAGAAGCCCAATGTATTGGAAGAAATATTATCAGTATAGGAAATAATATTGGTCTCGTGCTCTTTACCGGAAAGGCTGGTTGCCCTGGCCACTTCGGTTACCCCGTTGCGTCTGCTGCTGTATGATGAAATAAGAACCATGGACAGATTGTATTCAATCAGGGAGTGAAACGGGAACGGATACCGGATCTTTTTCAATTTGATCAGTTGCCGCTTTCTCTCATATAGCGGGGCTGTCCGTGCCGTTTTTTCCTTATACCCGGTAATCGGGATATTGTTCAGCTCAATCAATTCCTCAATTTTGGCCGCTCGTGGCAGCGCACAGATGTCCGGATTTCCAGGATATCCGTTCTCCTTCCAATATCTGGCTTCCACACAGTCCTCAACCTCCAGATCCACATTATCATAGAGATTATCACCTTTTTTCAGCTGCACATAATTAAGATTCATTTCTATACGATATCTCATAGTTTTGCTTTCCTTTCCGCCTCTATACTCCGAAAAATCCCTTCATCCCGCTGAAATCATCCGGGAGCACTTCTAGTACCTTTTCGTCGGTTTTAGCTGTCTTATTCTTCTTTTCCATAACGTTCTCTTTTTCCGGTTCTGGCTTCTTCTGAAGTACATTCGCATCCGGCAGTCCGGTCACGACATCCTCTCCGCCTGCCGTAAGGCGTTCTGCCAACGTATTCTGGAGTTGTCCGTTTTCCTGTTCCTGTTTTCTGGCATCCCGAATATTCTTCTTTCTGTTTTTTCCGGCATTCTGCAGTCGTTTCGCCGTCGTGATGACGTCCGCCATGTCACGCTGGACGCTGACCTGCTGTTCCAGATCATACGCTTCCAGCCCCTTGCTGGTATCCTTTCTCCGTTTCCAAAGCTCATCATATTCTTTCCAGCTCATATCCTTAAAGGATTTCTGCTCCTCCCGGATCTCGTTCAGGGGGATGACATACAGTGCTCCGTCTTCCATCAGGTACACGTTATTGATGCTCCGCGGGTCGTACCGCACACCAGGTAACGCTTCTTTTTTCTTTCCCGTTTTCCACATTTTCTCCAGAAGCCATTGCTCCCCGTTTTCATAAAACAGACCACGGTATGTAACTCCCCGTCTGGAGATTTGGAATCTCCGGTCTGTTTTCAGAAGTGCGAAAAATGCGGTCTTTTTCGTGCTTTCCGTCAACCAGCGCGGTGTCATCAGATACTCACATCCGTACTGCCAGATGGAGGCCGGAATCGGCGGGACTTCCGCTTGGATCATCTCCTTCGTCAACGGATAGCCGTCGCGCTTATGCTGGTTGAAATAGATGACAAACCTGTATGCCATGCGCCGGATGTCGTCCAGATCGGTGCAGGCGGTCTCGTAATGGCGGGAATCATGTGTTTTCATAATGACTCCCGTTCCGCCAGCTGCGCTGCGCACGAGCTCCTGAAACTGATGGAACGACTGCTCAACGAGACCTTTCATGGATCCTGTTGCCGGAGGTGCCAGTACAATGTTCATTCCGATTTCCCGGCCTACCCGCCGCATGTCCTCCGACGTGTATTCGGCACCGTGATCCGTTCTCAGCTCCTGCGGAATGAATCCCATCGGGCATACTTCCGGCGGCGCGGTCAGACCGTATTTTGCATACTGCTCACGGCCGTCAAAGAAAAGCGACATCAAAAGGTTTGTGATTCCCACAAATGAGTTGTTCGAGTAATCGACCCAGCAGCCCACAATACAGCAGGAATAAACGTCGATTGCAAGATACATGACCGCGCGCCCGACAACCTGCCTGCTGTCCCGTGAGGACACGTTGATCATATCGATTTCTACCTCGTCCACTTCCACGATATGGCCGGGACCCAGGCAACCGGACTGGCTGTTGCCGCGCAGGAGCCTTGAGTTGTTTCTCCGCTCCTTGGCGCTCATCTTTAACGGTACAATGCCGTTCCTGTCATTCTGTTTATTGCAGTATGTCCAGAATCTTTTGTATGTTGGAATTTCCTCAAGCGGAGCCATTTTCTGAACCAGGGTCCCATTACTGTATTCCTGCGTCATGTAATGCTTTCCGACCAGATATCTATATGCCGATTTAAGCGACACTCCGGCTTCTTTCCCTTTCAGAAAATAACTGTAACCGTCTTTGAAAATCTCTTCCAGGCGTTCGTCATTGGCAACCGTTTTATCCCCATGCCCTCGGACAGGATCGCCTACCTTGTATTCATTCTTTCTGTTTTTCTCTCCTTTTCTTCCATCCACAAGCGAATAAGGATTTCTTCCGGATTGAAGATAGTTGCGTATTTTTCGATGGGTAACCGCCTTGCTACGCCCGAGCTCCTGCATCAGTTCTTTTATTTCCGGTTTTGTTTCCTTCGACTGAATCCGTTCCCATTCCGGGTATAAGCTCTGCAGCATGCGCTCTATCGCAACCGTTTTCCGATTCAGTTCTTCCTTTTCCTCATCCGTCAGATATTTCACCAAAAGCTCCTCATCTTTCCATTCTGCTTTTTTAATACCGCCTATGGACACCTGATACTTTATGAAGTCCATGGAAAAACGCAGGATGTTCAATCTGGTTGTTTCCATCTGGATGAAAATTCCAGAATTAGGAGTCATGACCAAAACCCGATATAAACCGTCGGGCATCTGTACCACGTCACCCACCTGCATCTGCAACTGCCCGTTATCTTCCATCATGATACCTCCTGAACGCTTCTCTTATTTTCTCTTCGTTACCTCTTACCAGGCTTGCAAATCGTACAATTTCCTTATCCATGGGGATTGATACCACTTTGTGCGCAACCAGGTATTTCAGCATGGTTTCCGTTCCCGTCACATGAGCTGAATCATAGTACGCCATACAATGTTCAATGTTGACCGCCAAGGTTTTATTCAGATTTTCCCGTAACACGATTCTGAAATCGACGCCGTACCGTTTCCAATATTCCAGCTCGATGTACTGTCGGATCAGAAGCTTTCCGTACTTCGGCGAATCCGGATTGAAATCATCCGAGCCTGATTTGATACTGTATCCGACTCTGCTGCCGTCACGGAATGTAATAAGAAAATCCGTGGATAAAACATTTCGTGGAATGCGGAATCCATGCTCTTCACAGATTTTCCGGACCGTATCGGAAGAAAGCATCATCTGTTCCTGGATCCGTACCACATCATCCCGGTATCGCATGATCCAGAAAAATTCCTTTTCTCCCATGGACAAAACATCTACGGTTCGACCAGAGATCGGATCATGAATCTCGGTGGATGTTCCGATACTGCCGATTTCATTTGCTTTTATAAATCCGACGTACCTGCTCCCAACTCCCAGGCATCTGCCCTCGGCCAATTTCGTTTTATCACTCTTCCGTTTCAATTTCTCACCTCCTCGCTCCGTTTCAATTATGGAATATACCGATCCGTGTCCTTTCTGCCAGAAAGCATATGGAACATTAAAATCCCGTTTCTTTTTAAAAAATCCGCTCATACCGACTGTGCCTTTTTGAGTTTTTACTAATTGCATGATCATAATGACTGCCCTTTTGTCGGTTTTTCTTTGCGGATAGTCGGATTTCATTTTTTGAAACAAAATGTATGTCTTGCTTTAGATATGTGCAGTCATTTCGTTTTAAAAATGTTGTTTTTAACGTTGACGCACACTGTGACGGTGTATTTCGTCATATTTTCCTCAAAAACACACGCGTTGACTGTGTTAGCCTATGTTTTCTGACTGCGGATACCTAAATTCATCATATTTATTCTCACTGACTGTGTGTGTTTGACTTTATACAGTCATTATGATATGTGATTTTCCTTCGCAAATTCAGTTTCCCGGAATCTGGAACTGTGTTATACTTTTCTTATTACTGACGATAAAAAATCTTCGAGGTAAACATACGATGAAATTAAAACGCAATGATGAACTGATCCCCAAACGACTCAAAAAACTTCGGGAGGAAAAAGGCTGGTCTCAAACACAGGCCGGTGATGCCATCGGCGCAGGCCGCGGTGCCTGGCAGCAGTGGGAGCTCCGCAAACGTACACCGAGTGATACTGCCCTTGTTTCCGCTTCCTATATTTTCAATGTAAGCCTTCCGTATATATGCGGCATAGACGATGAGCCAACACCGCAAAGCATGATCATCCCGGAGTCCCGCTTACAGCCGATGGACCGTAACGGGATTGAAGCTTATCTCAGTCTGACGCGGCAGGAAAAAGAGTTTGTGCGAAAAACCATGGATTTCCTTCAATCTCATCGACATCAGCAGTAGAGTCCCCGCTGCCGGAACGGTAATCTGCTCCGGCAGCGTGCTTTTTCGATATCATTTTTCTTCTCTTAACCATCGCATACAACTTTTTCAAACGACTTTTCTGCATAATCCGCAGCTTTTTCAAGGGACTTTTCAATTTTCTTATTTCTTTTCGCCACACAGCCAGGCATCAAAATCTTCCTTTGGCACACGGTACATGGTACCGATTTTATGCACCAGAAAGGGCCCGCCGTCCTTGTAAACCTTTGTCAAATAATTATATGTTGCTGACCTTTTTATTCCGAGAATTTCCTGAATCTCCTCTGCGCTGTACACTCGTCTTTCAATATCCATTTTCTTTTCCATATTCTTTCCGTCCTTTCTTGACCTTTCATACTTTTCCGTCAGAACCGGAAATATTTCATTCGAAGTTTTGTGTTGGCCATCACTGCCAGAAATCTCTTAACCCTCATCCGCCCATCATTGCGGATGAGATCCTGATTTCCAAGATCCCAAAACATACCGCGCTGCTTGATGATTCTGCCGGATGCCCGGTTTGCCTCATCTTTCTGCAGCTGATACAGTAAGATAACCGCAGCCCTATAGTCAGCCTTCCGCCGATTCTCCATGAACTCATCATACATGGAATAGAATGCGTACACGTGTTCATAGTACTCATCAATCTTAGCCAGTACAGTCTTTAAGTCCGGTGCCTTTGACGGGTTTCTCCGGTATCGAATATCCTCTGATATGGCTTTATGTTTTACTGCCATCTCTTTCAGCCAGGCATCCATTTCATCAGACAGCTTTACTTCATCGGAACCTTCTGTCCACCAATAAAGGCGTTCATCATCGGTCAGGTAACGTCTTGGCCAGAATGCCAGCTCCGCTGGACTGTTTGAAAATTCCATTGCCCCGTCACGTTTCAGAAACTTGCAGGTGGTCACCGGCGGCATCGCCTCTGCGGAACCGAATTTGGTATAACCTGTCCCCAAAATGTGATTGAGCCATCCAACAGAAAAACCACTTTCAACTTTCTCTCCGTTCACTTCCAGATCACCGCAATCGGGTAAGATACACTGATACAGGGTATAAGCTGACAGCATGACGCGTCCAAATTCACCTCTTCCGATTTTTCCAGTTTCCAATCTGCAGGCCGCCGGATCATAATCAGCCGTCTCCTGTACACAATCATCAAAGTAATTAAAGCAAAAGCGGTGCTTCTTCCCATCTGACAGATCAACCGGTTCCAGCAGAAAAATCTCATCAAAATCCAGCTCCACGCGCGACAGATCCATGATTCCGCCAATATCCAGAATCCGCTGCATATACCGATTGAAAAGCATGCGCTTCTCTTCCGGCACACTCATGTCCCCGGTGAAAGTCACAAATGTTCCCATCCACATCTTCCTTTCTTTCCTATAAGACGCAAAAAGGCACAGTTCCTGCCGCCATATGGCCTCTAAACAGGAACTGCACCTATTGGTGTCCGTAACAATATTTTCTTTATATTTTAAGTATAGTGTCCCGAACGTCGGGTGTCAATCCATTTTCCACGATCTTTTGCCATCTTTTCCATTCTATTTTTTCGTGTTTCCTTACGTTACCCATTTCCATAATTTCTGTACAAATCATAGGCATTTGGAGTTCAGTTCCGTGCCTGCTTTTACGAGAGGAGGACATACCATGATTCACACGTTCTATGAACCTGTAAACCTGCAGCGCCTACATGCTGCTCTTCCACTGTTGCATAGCCAGTTGGAAAAACTCCTAACGCAGATACATGAGTGCTGGCAGCTCCTGGTCGCTGATCCGACTCCACCGAATGAGGATAGAATTCTGTATCTCCTGGATCTGATTGATCTGGTAGATAGATTTTCTGAGCTTTGCAAGAGACTTCGAACGGAATACCATACGTGGACCGGACGCCAGTTTTTCAAAAGAATCGACAACTTCAATCGGCGACGAACGCTGCTGCAAATCGCACTGGCCATGTATGACGATCTCGTTCAGTAGCACGAACCTAACAGCCTCCTGTCATTTTCAACGGGAGGTTGTTTTTTGGTCCGGATGATATCAGCTTTCGTGATAATCACGGTTGGCCTGCGGATATCAGTATACGTGATAGCCAGATGATTACTTAATATCAGCTTCTGTGATAACTTACGGTACTTATCTATATCAGCTTTCACGATAACTTTGTTTCAGCAGGAAGTTATCAACATACGTGATAATGTATTGGCAAGAATATATCACCTTTCGTGATAACATATGGATCTGAGACGATGAATATCAGTTTCGTGATAATTGCAGGCTGACAAGATATCAATATACGTGATAACAAAGTAACCGCCGGATATCAGTATACTTGATAGTATATGTTGCCTTCAGATATCACTTTCGTGATAACACCTGAAGAAATTATCACGTAAGCTGATAGCCAAACAATAAAAATACGTATTTTTGCTCACCTTTCCTGTAAAAGATGGTGGAGAAAAGTACTGAGGTGGAAAAAAGTACTATATTCATACGTATTTTTCCTCACCATATACGTATTTTTCCTCACCTTAGTGCATGTAAAGATACCCCAGAAACGCCCTCTACGCTTGCGGATGGGAAACGAGCGGCTGCGCCGTAAACAGTTGTTTTTAAACATCTCAAAATTTTCCGTGGAAAATTTTTCGGGCACAAAAAAGAAAAAAAGAAAAGGAATCTCGTTATAAAAAACTATATCGTGGAACAGACCGTGAATTGACTCCACTGCGGTAAGGTTACGGAACCGATTCCTCATGAGTAGAACAGACCGACCAAGCTACTGTTAAACGAAGCAGTAACGGTACCGACTCTAAAGTGGATGTATTAGCATTTTCTACATACACAGATACAGGTATCGGCATACAGAACCATACTGGTTATCAGTAACCGAGTCGCATACGCTGCCTCCCATCATGTGGAGAGGCGGAACTGGTGTTGGGAAATGTATTGGTTATCAATAACTGTATCGGCAGAGATCATGTATCTTCTTTCGGAGAAAACATACGTACACCGCAAAAATATTCCTCAGGATACAGATCCGGGTATTGGAATACGGAATTTACTGGTTATCAGATACCGAATGGCATACGCTGCTTCCCATCTTGTGGAGAGGTGGAAACTGGTGTCGGGGAATGTGTCGGTTATCAATGAGTTCATTGCAGAAGTCACGTACCATTCCGGGAAAGATCAATGTACCGCAAAATGTTCCCATAGGAACAATGTAGGTATTGGAATATGAAACTGTACCGGTTATCAGTAATCGATTCGCATACGCTGCCTCCCATCTTATGGAGAGGCGGAACTGGTGTTGGGGAATATTTCGGTTAACAATGACTGTGTTGGCAGAAGTCATGGATCTTTTTTCGGAAAAGACACCAGCGCACCGTCAAAATTTCTCTCAGGAATGATGCAGATTTTTGTATAAGGAACAAATACAGTTATCAGCAATGATATCCGTATATGCTGCGTATCACCATATGGATAAGTGGAATTGGAAATGGGAAATGTTTCGTTGGCAATGACTTTATAAACTCATCATCATTTTTCTTTAGCAGATATCCGTCATACATTAAAAATTTTCCATGAACACAAAGTTTTTCTTACTCTGAAAATGAAAATTGACATCATTAAATCGTATGGTGAGTAAAAATACGTATCTGAATTTCTATCGAAACCAAAATCCTCCGTTTAGTCTCCATAATTAGACCAGCAATCAGGCAGCTGATGCTGCCTGTGAAACGGAGGAAATCAAATGGATCATTACATTCAATCAGCATCACATGATTTCAAACTGTTTGAAATGAACGATATCGCCAAATACGGCATTATGACCATGACAAGCAAAGTTTTATCTCCCCTGCAATACAAAAGTTTAATGTACCTGATATGGAAAAACCTGCAGAAAACTCCTGGGCAAATCGATTGTGTTGAGCTTTCACTTTCCGAGTTATGCTTTGCACTGGGATACTCCAAAGACAAAAACTGCAATTTTTCTCACATGAAAAGGAAGGTCGGAGCTGTCATTAAAGGACTGATGACGCAGGAGCTGACCATCCACGATAAGAAATATGACATGTATCTCTCGTTTGTATGGATACAGACGGTCGGTATATCATACTCCAAAGATCTTATCAAGGTTCGCTTTAACACGGATCTCGCAAGATATTTCGGACAGGCACTGGCAAAGGACTTTACCGTGGTCCGGCTTAAGTACATGAATCGGCTTTCAACCTCTTCCGCAGTTCTGCTGTATGCCTTCTTCTGCCGTTATCAAAACATGCACGTTTTCAATTACGGGATCGAAGAATTAACCAGCCTTTTAACCGGAACTTCGGATTACGAGTACAAATACCTGAAACGTGATCGCCTCATACCTGCCATTTTGGAAATTAACCAGCTAACTGATTTGAAGGTGGTCATGGACGAAAATTTTGACGGCCGTAAAGTCTGCAGCCTGAAATTTGTTGTTTCATCCGCTCCGTCAGAAGATGAACTGAAACATTGCCTGGGTAACCAGTACAATAGGCGTAATCGTAACATATATAATACGGACTGGAAGGCACAGTATGTTTACGATATGGCCACTCAGAAATATGTACCGCGTGATGAATTATGAGAATGATGCGGATTTCAATATTGCATCGTATTCCACATCATGCTGCACACGAATCACTCTTGCATACAGGAGGTAATTATGCATTCCAATTTACGTTTGGAAGTTCCGGAAAGTGTTCTGTCAGACGGAATCTTCAAGGATAATAAGCCGCTTTCAGCAATCAGCCTGAAAGCTCTGCTGTTTCTCATGTACTACTTTGATGGAAATTGTGAAGATAAAGTAACCGTACCTCTCTCAGATTTGTGCTTCATGTTCGGGCATGATTCCAATGCACTCTGCAACAATAACCGCGCGCATCATGCCCGACGCATTATTTTCCATTTGGAACGGATTACTGATCAGCCACTCTCATTCGGCGGTTATTATGATATGGTCTGTATAGATTCCGTCGATGCGGATATTCGCAAGAATCTGTGTACCGTCCAGTTTTCACATAAGTTCATTCAGTATTGGAATGATTGCCTGGAGCAGAGGTTTTATTTCGTAAATATCGGAAATTTGTTCCATCTTCATACACTTCCGTCCGTGCTGCTGTACCTTTTCTGTTTACAATATAAAACCACCGTCATTGTTTTCGTATCACGGCTGGCAATGCTGTTAACCGGGAACCCGGATTATCCGTATAAGCTACTCAAAAAGGATAAGATCCGACCGGCCATTGCCGCCATCTCATCGAATACAAGTCTCCAAATTCAGTTTGGTGAGATATCGTTCAATCGCAGCGTTCAGAAAATCAACTTCACTTTTACTCACAAATCAATCGCACAAGATGATGATGAAAATGAAGAGCAGGAAAAAATTTTAAATTCTCCGAATGGAGGTCTGCATTTTTTGAGTGACGAGGAGTTACGCGACTGGGAGAAAATACAGGAAGACTGTGCTCGAAAACACTACTGGAATCGATATTGGGATTACTGAGTTTGGGTAATTAACATTATAACTCTTCATCACGGACACAAAATGTATTATAATGGGATTAACCCAAAGATTGGTATGTCAGGCTGCCATGCAGCACTTATCAATTTTGGAGGAATGATTTATGAACGAATGGGATGAATTACGAAAGGAATGCTATGGGAAGGATATCATCGAAAGATATCAGAACGGTCGGATAGACTTCTCTCCGGACAGCATGCAGGATGTGGAGAACGGCGATTTTAAGTCCTACGATGAATATCTGAAGGTGCAGGAACGTTCCTGCGACAAAGTCCGGCAATTTTTCGAGCTGTGTTACTATCACGTTTCAGGTGCATACGCTGATTTCAAAGGCCAGATTTTACGGTTCGATCAGCAGAAAAACAAAGTGCTTTTCAAACGTATCATGGTAAACGGTATGTATGGTGATGGTATCGGTTTTGTCGGCAAGGAAGATCATGTCTGGATGGACAGGGCCGGCTTTGAATTATTTCAGCCCGGCGACTGTCTCCGATTCGAGGCAGATGTTTACCGTTACATGCGCAAGAGTGCTGGTAAGCGGCTTGATTACGGACTGCGGAATCCTGACAACATTGAAAAGATTGAATCTTACGAGGTTCCTACCGACGAACAGCTTATCGATCAACAGATCGACCAGCTTGTCTGCGAGACCTGCAGGTACTTTGATCACTGCTATCTCGGAATGTGTGTGGCCAATGAAGCGGAACGGAAGGAACGGTTTGAGACACTGAAAAATTTTCAACCCGGCAAGTTTACACCCTTTACGGTCATGCTTGCATATGAGCTGGATTATCGTGTCATCATGCAAGACAAAAACTTCCGATGCGATCCCACGGATCCAAATTTCCCGATTATAAAGAAAATGCTGGAAATCTGTCAGGCGCACCCGGTCTACTATGTCGGAAATCCGCAGGAAGCATTTGTCAAAATGCTCTTTTCCGATAAACCGCGCATGTACATCGAATAAAAAGAAGGAGGCGACACAATGTACGACAGCCATATATTCTGTAAGGAATACAAGGATCTGAAAGATCAGATTGTGGATATTGTGAATGGAGACACAGAGCATTATGACATCGATGCTCTGGCGGAGCATATTCAGGAACTGTATGATGATGGAGAAATGTCCTCGTCACAGTATGATGATCTCATGAGTTACATACAGGATTTACAGTAATATAAAAGAAACATACATAAAGAATAGGCTCGCAGGCCTTGCACCTGCGCTTTCTCATCGTTTAGTCGATTCATCCCCCGCCTCTGTAGGTGGGTGGATTCTCGGAAGTTATGTTAAAAATTAAACATTTCAAGCATATATTTAAGTACTCTTTCTATCTCAAGAATATAATCAATACATGCACTTGCTTCCAACATACTTATGCTATTTTTGTGAGCCGCTGGATTTCGGAAATTATCCTTAATGATTTTTATTTCTTTATCTAATTTATTTATAATTCCATCTAAATCTGAACATTTACTTTTTTTAACAAGCACTTCCCTGCAATATTTTATGAAATATTTTCTATTAACTGCCTTGTCCCTCTTTTTGGTGTCTAATATACCCAAAATATAAGGGCAGCTTCCAAGCATAAATTCATTAATTTCAATAGTACGCAGTGTACCATTTTTCGCCTTTTTCACAACAACAGAAGGCCATTTTTCTAAATTGCTACCCAACTCTTTATTTAAAAACACTGTATATTCTCCAACAAATCGCTTAGCCAATTCAATTTCAAATGCTTTTGAGGCTAATAAACATATGCTTGAATAATCGATATCATCTCCTCCAAAAAGGATATTCTGGGAAAAAGTGAACTTTGCTGTAACTAAAAAGCGTTTGGATTCCTTATCCAATTTTCCCCATGCATCTTCTCCCATACGTATTTTTACTAATTCATAATATTTTTTGTATGCATCTAATCCTTCTAAGCGCACAATATTCGCACTAATTTGATTTGATATTTTATTTACAACTTTTTCAATTAAATCCTCTGTATTTTCATCATCAATGAGATCCAAATATGTTGATAAAAACTGCTTTTGATTGCTAACATTTGATTGTATTTCTTGTACCACTTCATGTATAGCATCTAGCTTTTGATTGACATCATCAACTTTACTTTCTATTCTTTTAAGCTGGCTTTTAAATTGCTTAGCTATATCTTCCATTAAACTTTTTACGTTTTGTAAATCAGGAATATGATCATTCTCAATACTTTTATCTTCCGCAAAAACATCAATCTCGTTTTTCTTTGTCGAAAGCATAAACGTGGTATTTCTACATAATTCCGCATCTCGACGTTTCATAAAGATTATTACTTTAGATTTACTTGCAACAGTAATTTTTGAAAGAATTCTTTGTCCTATCCATTGTAACTTTGCTTCTACATCATTTACTGAATCACATGTACCATTTGTAGTAAAGCTTTGAATTAACTCTACAATTTCTCTCTTATCAATATGATTTATATCTGTATACGAAATTCCATCTGCAATAATATAGTCATAGTGCTTATTTTCTTTTTTCTTTTCAATTATATCTCCAGCATTAGCAAAATCTATCTGACTGAAGTATTTTTCATTTGTTTTAACCAATTGATTGTAACTGTAATCTTCTTTCATCTCCATTGGTGAATATAGCAATGGCACTTCGCCACTTTTTTGAAAATAGCATGATAAAAGCACAGATAAATTTGTTTTACCTGCGGCGTTTGGCATAAAGATTATGCTAATTAATGTTTGACTTTTGATGTCTTCGAAAATATGATCAATAATTTTTTCTTGATATTTATCAATTCTAAAGTTACTTTCTTTACAAAATTCTAAAAAGTCTTCTTTTGTTATCATAAACATTCTCCCATTTTCTTATATATAGTTCTTATTGTTTATATAATAATACGACGATATGCGCATTGTACCGTTTACGAAAAAAACGCAGGTCCGAGGACCGCGTTTTTCCCTACATACAAACCTTGATCGCTGATTTACAATAAATTTTCCTTACATAAATTCCTCTGCAAATAAATCATCTTCTTTCATTTTAGAAAAATCGAGGAGGCTATCCATATATTCATCCATGGAATCGGTCACAATATCATCCCATACATTGGCCGATTTCAATTTTTCCGCAAATTTATAATTTTCAATTTTACATCCAAAATAATCATTGAATTTTGTGACAAACGTATTAAGTGGCATTTTTCCATATACAGAAGAAAACCATAATGATACCTTACTAAGACTTAAATTACTACTGTCGAGAGATAACACCATATTTCCAGCAAAATGTTGTGTAAAAACGTTCTCCTGCTGTCTCATAATACAGGATAACATCCATTTATTCCCCTGTAACTGCCGAATCAAAGGAAGATCTTTCACTTCATCCCATAGGCTGTGAGCGTTAAAATATGGTGTCTTGTAATATGGTATAAGCATCTTCTGTATCTGCCGAATATCTTCTTGATCCAAATCGTATGTTTCTTTTATTTTTCGGATTGATACCAAGATTTTTGGTGCAGTCTCTATAAACTCCAAAGAATTACGCTTTTTGTCAAGCGCAGAAACAAACGCAGAAATACTACTTAGTCGCCGGTCTATAGCAGACAAATCCACCACGTCATTTGAAAAAATTTCCGCATCCATATAAGCCGTCATATTCCCGTATGCTTCCTTAATTGCGTAACCTGCTTTCAAGATATAGCCAATTCGCCTGAGCGCTGACATGTTAAATGCTTCTCTGGATGAATGAACACATATAGTATCAAATAATTCCTCAAGTTCATCCATGAACCAGATAGTCTTCTTATCCAGTGCCTGAAGGTATGCAGGAATGTCCTCTGCAGCAATTGCCGGTGCGGTTACAATATATTCGCCATGGACGTAATACGGTGTAATTACTCTCGTGATTGCTGGATTTCCCATTACCGATTCATGCCTTACGCCAAAGCGCTCTTCATATGCAAGAAAATATTCATCATGCTCTACTGGTGAAATTTCACGTAAAAGTCTGAGCGCCTGTTCCTCTTCTGAGCCGTTACCTATTATAATAGTCGGTACGCGCCTGAAAGAAATTTCAAATGGCCCTTTCCAAAGGCATATAGATGACTTTAGCACATAAAACAGTTCATATCCATCACGGATATCCAGTTCCTCCATTAAATCTGCGTAATCCCGAAATAAGAGTTCCGCAGATATAATCAGGTTCTTATATGCATTAAAATTAATATCATCCCACAGTTTTTGCGGGTCTGCCTCACAATAGCGAACCTTATTGTCTCTATTAAAAACAACTCCACGCGCATTGCGCAAGTGGTTTCCTGCCGTTCTCAAATTAAGCTGTAGTCGCGATTCTGGATATTCCCTACGGCGAATGTATTGATAATATTCCTGCTCAAACTCTTCCATTGTAAGTGGATTATCTGAATTGCGAACAAGCACTCGGTACACCATTTCCGTCCTACTAACCGTGTTCTTATCTTTACGTTCCCATTCATTCTGAAGAAACATTTCCAAGCGTTTTTTCCAGTATCCCTTATATTCGGCAAGAGTTTCACGCGACAGAACCTGCTTTCCCTTCTTATAGCGTATAGCAATATATTCATATGACTCGCTGGTGATTTCTGGAAACAAACGCAAAAACTCACTCTTGGACAGGTGGAATGTTTCATACGGCTGACTAAAACAGTCTTCAAATAATTCCGGGAGATTGCGTATTTGCCTATTTATAATTTGCCTTACTCGCTCTCTGGTAACACCAAAATGATCACCTGTTTCCTGCAAATTGGCCCCACTAAGTTTCATGAGAATAATTGCATTCGTGCGCTCATCCGGAAGTCCAAGTCCTTGATACAGATCCGTAAAATTTTTCCGATTAAGCATGTAGTTATCCCAATGAATAAAAATAACCTGTGCTTTTAAACTGATATCAATCAAAACCTGCGTAGGAATGCTCAAATTCAGCGATTCAATCCGTTCCATGCAATCTGTTACTGCCATCAAACCATCAGGCAATTGCTTTTTCCAGAATACCTTCAGGTAGGTAACAAACTGAGGTTTTGAGAAGATCTTCTTATAATTTTCAGATGTGGAATCTTCATCCATGCCCATTTCCAATTCATCTAAAAGATTCTCATCTGAAAATATTTTGTATAATTTATTCCAGTGCATTGGGACAATTGGTGCAATGGCGTGAGAAAGATGTTTTATGAGCTTTTCCATATCATCTGATATTGCAAGCATCTGCTGTCCGCCGTTTACACGCGCAAAACCATTATCTTCCAGCCAGTTATCTCGCTTTATAATAATCTCTTCTATAGCTTTTGGACCTAGTCCCTTCAGCTTCCGAAGATCTTCTGTTTCTAATGATGCGAGGCTGTCCATGGTCTCATAATGTGAAGAAAGAAGCGGTTTTGATGCTCGTTGGGAAAGCTTCAATTCCGTAATCGAATACTGTTTCATTTCATCAATTTGTTCTTCCGAATAAGTCGCTTCTGCTGGGCTTTTCGTATTAATTTCTTTTTTTAAAGGCTCATCCGTATCAGAAGCTAAATCTGATTCGTTTTCGGATAAAACTCTTTTTATCTCCGAAATCACAAAAAGTCCAATGTTTCTTTGCTGTGCCAGTTCTTCAATTGATACTGCCCGCAAATCATCCAATGTACGGATACCCAAACGTAACAACACATTTCTTGTTCTGCCCGATAATCCCAAATTGTCTAATGGTATTACAGCCATCTTTTTCCCTCGCTTTTTCTTCCTTAATATTCAGGCTGAAGCAGCTTAGCGTCATCGTCTTCCTGTAGATTTTCGATTAAATCATGCTGATCAAATAGTGTTTTGTATGCGCAGTCAACGATTTCATCTGCATTCATAGCTGCATTACCAGAAAAGCAGTCATACAAGAGCTCAATTCCGCCAAATACATACTCATCAAAAAGTTTTTTGGCTTCTTTCATGATATCCAGCTCTTCCTGCGTAACCGGCGGTACCGCCATTTCATCCATCCGGTCGCGATACCGGAAGCAGATGTTAGCGCGTTCCTCCGCAGACCACGGTTTCGATGTATCTGAAAGAATCACTGTTTTAAAAATTTCGTTGCAACGGACATGTTCCGTATCAAATGCATCGGCGTAAATTCTGGCCCTATCCGAGGAATCAGTCTGCTTTGCACGTTTTTCATATAAAGCGCCAAGAACAGCTCCAGCCATATAGACATCGATATACCGGCTAAATACTTTTGTTTCTTTTAAATACTTCATATAAGTCGCATGTTTTCCGTAAATTGTATAATCACCCTCGAACATATCCATCACCTCATTCTTCAATCTTTGTATAGGACTCAGAGAATTTTTTCAGTTTACAGTATTTTCCTACCCGTCCAGCCATTACTGGCTCTGCATACTGCCAGTCCTTTTCCATAACAAACATGATGACTTGGTTTGCCACCGCAGGCAATACCGTTGATATGTTTTTAATGTGAGTTTCATCAGCGTTAGAAAATGGCGCATCCATAACAAGTGGATAAGCTTCATTTTCCCACGAAACCGCATCGGCAGCGCTGCGACCGATTGTGGCTTTTTCTTTTGCCAGATCAACCAGACCAGCAATAAAAGCAAAGTTTTTAACTCGTTTTAGGCCCTCTGATTCACCAGTAATGATTTCTTTGCCATTTACCTGACTGAATAGTGTTACATGGTACTGTTTGTCAATTTGCACTCGTCTCTGTCCATGATACATCTGGCCAAAAATCTCATTCACACGATCCTGAAGCCTATTTCTCATCAACTGCTCCCTTTCCGCGTAACTTTCGTCAATCCATTCACATATCTTTTCTGCATATGCTAAGTATCTAATAAGCTTCTGGTTCCGTTCAGATGCAGTAACCAATCCGTCATAAACTTTCTGGGCTGATTCAATGGCACTTTTGGATGCTCCAATCTTTTGATTGCAGGAAGCCTTTGTTTCCTGGAAGGCCTTCATATTTTCCTTAATGCGGGTCAGATCTGCTTCATAACTGCTCATGTTTTCCTTGCCAAAAATGCTGTCTTCAATCCGTGCAATCTGGTCTTCCATGTTTGCAATTTCAGTTCTTTTTTTCTGTATTTCTTTATACTGCTGTTCTGCTAGGGGATAAAACTGTGCAATACCGCGCTTTTCAGCCTCCATAAGTTGCTTAAAGTTCCGAATTTCCGTTCCAATGTGTGCCGGAGGAAGAAAAGCCAACTCCTCTAAAATATGCATGTATGCATCATTACCGGTTCGGCCATCCTCGCTTACCTCAATCTTTGCACCACAAATACATCGACCGCGTTTTACAATATCCCGAATAGATGCCTCAGTCATTCCCCTTAATCCGCGGTCATCCACATGGGCATCCACAAGGCATTTTTCCGCGCGATCCATGAGCGGAATCATAAAATATGTAATTGCTGTTGTATTGTAAGAATCCATAAACAACTGACTTGATTCTTCCAGGTCTGATTGTGCTGTTTTTAACTTTTCTTCCAAATCCTGTTTTGACCTCTGTAACTCCGCGGTACTCTGATTTTCGCGCAGCATCTCTTCAATTTTTGCTTTCTGCGCATTTAAGGATTCCAGTTCATGATCCGCATTATCGATCTGCTGCTTCATCGATTCTATATTGGAGCTTTCTGATTCAATCGTGGCCTGTGCTTCTTTTGCACGTTCGTCGCCACCAAGATCCAGTGCTGCATTCCAACATCCGATTGCTGAAGATTTTGCGGTACGTGACCCAAGATGCTTTCTTGCATTTGCAACTGGCGCAAGTCCTAAAAGCCCCTGCACCGCATCAGTTAAATCTTTTCTTGTACTGATGTCCGATACTCGCTCGGTATCAAAGAAAAAATAACCGGAAAGAGATTTGGGAAGAATACTATTAATAATCTGCTGTTCTTCCCCTTCTCTTACTGGTTTTGTCAAACCGCCTTCTTTATATACTACCGTAAGTTGTGTCTGCAACGGTACCCAATTTCCATATCCGCGATCCACATATGGACGTTTTCGGAGAATGGTATACTCAATGTCATTGTGTTCCAGAATCAGCTCCACATAGACCTCAAGTTTTTGTTCCATGCCAGCCTTTTCTTCTGCCAGATCCAGGTTTAACAGAAAATCCGGATTACTCTCCTTTGGAAAGTCTGCTTCATTGAATAAACACCAATTAAATGCCTGCAGAATGGTTGTTTTTCCAAATGTATTATCACCAAGAAGCACTGTCACATTCTGGTTCGAGTCTGTTGCAAATACAAGTTCCTGTTTCCCTTTAAATTGTCTAAAATTCTGAAGCGTGATCTGTTTGATTAGCATTGCTACCGCCTCCCCTATGCACTTGTTTCAATAATCTTCCGAATTGCTTTTACCATATCCTGGGAATTAAATTCCCCAGTCTTTAAATTCTTTCTTTCTGCAGAAATAATCATTTTTTTCATCTGAGAAAGTTTTTTTTCATCTATCGGCACTTTTTTAATTTCATCAGATAACATCGCTATTCCCTTCTTCCCCCTTTAATTCTTCCTCCTGAATACGAAATCCGTGTTTCAGGTCATATACCAAATCGTAAGTAATAGATGGATTTTCCGCAAGCTCGGCAAAATCAAGCATCCGAATTAGTTCTCGCTTAATCAACCCTTTTGTGGCGTTGATGACGGTCTCATTCTGCATCTCAATCTCATTAATTTGAAATGGGAGTGTCACAAAATCATAAATCACTGCGTAGTCTTTTTCAGGAGCTTTTCTAAGTACCCTACCACGGCGCTGGATATATTCCTTTGGATTGGTACTGCTTGCCAGAATAAACGCCGTGTGAATATTGGGGATATTCACACCTTCATCTAAACATTTAATAGCAACTAAAGCCTGCAGCATATCCCCACTGGAAAACGCATCCCGGATCTGAACACGTTCTCTTGCATCCTCCCTGGATGTAAAACGACCAACGCGCATTCCAAGGTCATTTCCAAGCATCTCAGACACAAGATCAATCTGGCGTTTTCCAAATTCATCGTCCTCATCTTCTTTTACTGTAGCAGAACCACAGTAAATGAGTAAATGTTTTTCATTGATATGAGGCTCCATCTGCCTTTTTAATTCCGGTATTTTTCCCTTTGCTCCGGCAATGATTCTGGCACGCCTCATAAGTAGTTGCTTTGCATACTCAGAAAAAACTATTTTTCCCTTCTTTTTTCTTACCGCTTGGGCGATCTGAGCTGTTATTGCCAGATAATCATCCAGTTCATCTCGATCAAGATACGTAAGAACCGGGTAGTAATAATATCTGGTTAGCATACCACTACGGATTGCTTCTTTTAAAGAGTACGTAATGCATCTCTCACCAAAATAGTCTGAAAGAGCAGCCGTTCCTGCCTCATCTTTGTATCGGTCAATTGTTGCAGATAATGCCAACCGATATCCAATATTTTCCGGCAAGTATCTCCTATAATATCCAGCTCCCATATTATGAGCTTCATCCACTACATATACTGTATCTGGGCCAAGAAGCCCAACCTGTTCTTGAATCTTTTTTGTCACAAAAGATGCGTTTGTTGTGATAAAACAGAAAAAATTCAAAACACCGAGCCCAAAAGAGCGGACTGCCTGTTCCAGATTTTTCTTCCAATTTTTTTGTGGTGAACTGGAGTATCCAATAATTGGACGGATCCCAAAAGTTTCAATATCTTCTACCCACTGATCCACCAAATGCTGGTATGGGCAAGTAATAATAATTGCAAGTCTCTCCTGATTATCGGTAAAAAGTTTCCAGAGTCCGGAAAGGGCCGTTAGAGTTTTCCCAGTACCAGTTGCCATATCAAAGATTCCGCAATATCCATGCTTTTTCCATTCCATTACAGCATCTTCCTGATATGGACGAGCATGAAATTGAGCTGGAAGATACATCTCGCTTTTCGGCTGCTCGTGAATCATCTCTGAGGCTGCGGAAACAGGATATTTTTCTGCCAATTCTCGATTATAAGAATACAGTTTTCTGCGTACAACTTCTGGAAATTCAATTGTCTGGATTCCTGGTTCATAATCTTCCCATATGGCCCGAAAAGCTAACTGCTTTTTCATCACACGTTCCTGTTCTTCTGTCCAGGAACAAAACACGTCAAATGCTTCATAATTCATAGAAAAAGCATTTCCGCTTTCATTCATGGATCCAGAAAATGCTATTACGTTACCATCAGCGTCTGTCATAAGCCCCATTTTTTCATGGTACATTGCAATCTCATTGCGCGAAGACAGAAAAGCAATTTTAATGTCCAGTTTCTCTGTTGCTACAAGTGAGGCCACATAGGAAAGTGTTTCACATTCTGCTGGAATCGCATCCAATTCCCGAAGCAGTGCCCGTTCAATTACCTTTCTTAATTCATATCCTCGGCTTATCTCATCTACATCCTCTTTTGAAAGGCGTGGCGAAGCAACAATTTCAATTCTACCACCGTTTCCAACCAGTCCATCAATGCCTTTTGTAAGCATGACCAGCGCTGAAGAAGAAAAAAATCCAACTGCGCGCTGATACAATACTGCCTCCCTCAATACAGGAGTATAGAAATCTCTAACGATATCATCAGTAAAAGACCGGTATTCATTTTTTATATGTAAATCTTTAAAACTCATAGGCGGTCCCTTCCTTTCTTTGTCCTTTCCTTTTATTTACAGGGATTCAACCGCTTCAATAAAGGTATCAATATCTTCTTTCGTATTGAACGGACCAATTCCGACCCTAACAGTACCTGCATATGGTATATCTTGCAGATACTTATGAATGTACGGTGCGCAATGATATCCTGTGCGTACTGCGATGTCAAATTCATCATCCAGTATCTGCCCTATATCCCCAGAATCATAGCCCTCTACAACAAATGATACGATTCCAAGCTGCTGATTGGTTGTAAAGACTGTCACGTCCGGATTTTTTGAAAGACCATCTACCAGATAATCTGTCAATTCTTTGATATGCTCCATATGCTGATTTGCACTGAGCCACTCCAGTGCCGCGTGCAGTCCAGCAATCGCGACAATATTTTCGCTTCCTGCCTCGTATCTGCCGGGAGCAGACTGGGGCATTGATAAATTTAATGAATCGCTACCTGTTCCGCCCGTTAATATACACTTTAATGATACATCTTTTCGGATAATAAATCCACCTATTCCAAATGGTCCACATAACGTTTTGTGGCCGGCAAAGCCTATGATGTCCGCTTTGATTTCATCAAGGTCGATGTCAATCAGACCGGCTGCCTGCGCGGCATCTGCGATCGTAATCGCATGATACTGTTTTGCCAGTTCAAAAAGGTCCTTCACCGGAAGCATATATCCGGTGACATTACTGATCACAGTGGAAATAACAATATCCGGATTCTTCTCATGGAAAAGATATTCTGTCTTTTTTAAGTCGATTTCCAGCGTTTTCTCTTCCATCGGGATTATGCATACGGTACAGCCGGTCCGCTGGCGGATGGATTCCATCGTGCGGGCGATTGCATTGTGTTCGTATGCAGTGATGTATACCACTGTATTTTCCGAGATGTCCAGGCCGTTCAAAACCTGATTAAAAGCCTGGGTCACGGATGGAGTTAATACCACATCCGCTTTCCCGGTACAATGAAAGAGCTCCGCAAGTTTTTTCTTTGTATCATAAATGATCTCAGACGCTTCTCTGGCAGCCTTATATCCGCCACGTCCAGCATTTACAGAAAGTGTTCTGTTTACGCGATCCATTTCCGCGCACACTGCCTCCGGGCGCGGAAATGATGTCGCTGCATTATCAAGATAAATCATCATACTTACCCCATTAGTTTCTTTACAAGGTTCATGAGAATACCAATTTTCTCGCTGTTATCCAATGCTCCATATTCATCCATCATGTCATCAAGCGCACTCTGGAAGAAAACTCCGGACGCGGACAATTCGTCCGGGTCAAAGTCATAAAAGCATTCTTTGATTCCGTCGTTAGTCGAAATACTGATTTTTTTACTCTGCGGGCTTGCCGCCTCTTCTCTTTGCTGCAGATCGGATACCAGTGTTTTTAATGTGGTTTCAAATTCAGGGACGATCTTATCATTCCAGTCCTCAATAAAGAAATTTGTCGCTGTTTTTGCAATTTTCTCTATCAGATCCCCTTCATTGTTTCCAGTGATGTCACGAATGCAATTTAAAAGACTTTGTGACGCTGCTGGCAAGATGCTGTTTTTGGCATTCACTGGTACGTTCTCATACCATGCCTTTAAGCTCTGTAAAAAGTCATCATCCTTTGGCAGGTCAAACGTTGTTCTAACAACTCGTTCAGCTTTCTTTTTTAATTTCCTGGTATGTGCATCAAGATCCTTTTTAGCATCTTTTACTTCTTTCAGGGCTTCCAGCAGACTGTCGGCTTCAAAAATACGTGGAATCTGTTCAAAAATCAGTTCTCTTGGATTGGGTTCTCCAGTCAGGGCTTTGCGGAACAGTTTCAGTTTTCGCATATCCTGTCTTGGATAATCCTCTATCTGGAATGTGGTGGCTGCCTGTGGTAAGGACCGATACCATGCCTGCATAAAACATTTCAGCCTTGCAAGGCGGTTCATGTTTTCAATCTCCCGACAGTAATTGCCATACTCTGAGAAGAGTTTTTCCAGACCTTCAATGTATTCCAACTTTTCAGCGGTCTCCATTTCCACATAGAGATAGTGATTCTCCGGCATTGCTACTGCGTCCACGATTAATTTCGGGCTCAACGCAATCTCTGTTTTATCATGATAGATAACCGGCATATCCTCAAGCTGCATGATCTGTTCTGCAACGTAGATTGGAAGGACACCGCACCGCATACCATATGGGGCCTTGGTCAATTTATTCACTAGGGAAGCAAATACGTTCTTCTTTCCTTTGCTCTCATGGATAAATTCCGTGATTTCACTTCTGACCAGCGACAGATTTTCATCCTCTTTCGTGGTCCCTAAGCAGGCACGATAAATGGTTGATTCCGCGCTCGTGCCGGTACTGTACTGTTCAAACTGTCTTGAATGAAAAATATCATCCAGTATGATATTTCTCGCTTTGGAAGTCTGCGCAGTTATATTATGGCGGTTGATCAATTCATGATTGATAATCGGAGTTCTATTGTATACAGCCTCTGCCACATCGCTGACAGCGCGGTTCAGACGTTTATTTCCGATTTTTTCTGCTCCGTTCTGGGTATAGAGCGTTGTAATATGCTCCATGGTTTCTGCAATCGCACTGTTCAGCTCATCCATCAGGCTCTTTTTCCAGGCTTCCAGCTCTACCGCCGCAGCCTCATTTTCTTTTATAAAGGTCTGATCCAGCAAAAGCCTCTGTACTCCAAGGAGTTTCTGAGCTTTTGCTTTAGCGTGTGGGATCGGCTCCACAAGCGCTGCCATAACAGATGGGTCTCCTAACTCTTCAAGGTGCTGTTTAATAGCAGACTGTTTTTCCTTGTGGCTATTCAGAATCAGAAGCAGATATCCATCTGGGTCATTCTCTTTTGGCAAATATGTAATGGATGATAACGCCATAAATGAATCAGAATTCATGATATGTACCTGGAAATAACGGGTCATGCAATGATCCTGGTTATATTTCTTCGGCAGAATATACTTCTGTTTATTGATCCGGTTCAATACATCTGACGTATTTATATTCGCAAACTGTTTTTTTACGCAGTCAGAAATAATCTCCTGCAGATCCACACCGATACTGTCATGGAAATCATACGATTTATCGTTTTCTTTGAAAGTGACAATCTTTTCCTTGCATAAAAGAGCGATTGCATTTTCACAGCGCTCCTTCTCCAGTCCGGTTGCGAGGTATAAAAACTCAGCATTGGCCGGAAATTCTCCCGGCTGGTTCATCATCCGGATCACAGCAATTGCCTTCAAAATGTTTCTGGCATCTTCATCTTCCGTTTTTGCGATTGCGTTTTCCGCATTCAACCATTCCCGGTGAACTGTCTGATCCTTTTCTCCCTCCAAAAGCTGTGAAAAATAATCATAAATCAGTGGAGCTCCGGCAAACTCAATGTTACTGCATCGTTCCACATACGTGGCCAGACTGTATAAGTCTTTTCCTGTCAAGAAGGTAAAAAGCGTACGTTCATTCTGTGCTATTTTTTCGCTGAGCCGGAGTAACAGGCAGGCCGACAGCGGCGTCAACGGAAATGCACCACGGCCAACAATTTCATCAAAATCTTTCTTATCGAATAATGTACGCAGTTCCTGCACCTGATAGGAATGGTCCAGCATACTCTGGTATGATTCTGTTTCCACACTCCACTTATCGAACTCTGTTTTTTTCTGGATTGCGTCGGCAATCAGTTCGTAGTTATTCTGAGAAGATACGATAAACTGCATTTCATTCAGACGGCCTTCCACGCCAAGGAATGCATTTTTTACTTCCTTGGATAAAGAATCACCATATGAACGGATTGCTTTATGAGCCACACAGGTCAAATGAAGCTGTTCTTCTTTTGATGAGTTACAGAGTTCACACAGATCCTGAAGCGTTTTCATATCTGCCGAGAATCCTTCCGCTGTATGTCCTTCAATGTATTTACTGAATTCATCGAAAATGATGTAAATGCCATCATATCCGTGTCTGCTGCAAAGTTGCTTATTCACTGAACGGTACACGGTCAGTGCATCATCCTCAATTTCCGGATTAAATTCACTTCCGGAAGTCAGTGTAGGATACACTTCTTTGAACCTGTTCAGTGAATCATAATCATAAGCTTCAAGTCCATTCATAACAGTCTCCGGATCATTCTGGAACGCTTTCTTGAACGCATCATAGGTATCCGGATAATGTTTCTCCCACTGTGCAATGGTAAATAATGCCTTGGAGAAATAGTTGTCCGGCACGACATCGGATAACTTTTCACGTTTCAGAACCTGATTTAAGCTCCTTACAAATGCCTGGGAGAGGTCTCCACTGCTCGTATTGATAATGACAGGAAGTAATTTCTTAGCTTTATATACCTTTTCTATTTTTTCTTTGGCATTGCCATCAAGATTACCGATCCGTTCAATCAGCTGTTTCATTTCATCCGTATCATTTCCGGATAAGATAGCCAGTAAAACTAAAAGTAAGTGGCTTTTTCCTTTTCCATAAGGACCGATAAGGATATTTGCCCTCTTGCCTGAAAAAGCCTCCACTTCTTCCAGATACTCTGTCAGTAATTTTATGGAAGAACGGGTCGGGATATATAATTTCAGCTTGCTCTCATCATTTAGGTCGAGGAGCAGGTTCACTGATTTTTCAAATCGGTGATCAATTTTTACTAAATCCGCAAGTCTCATGAGGTAATACCCCTTTCATAATGCATGGTAAGTAAATCCACCGGCGTCAATTCTTTACTCTGGTCTGGATAGATGATATCAAGTCCGGCTGTCCGGTTCACAATGATAAATTTTTTTGCCTGCAGGGTATCTAGGAAATCATTCACCATAATACGGTTCAGATTTAAGAGCTTTCCGGGCATGTTGTGACCATCCGTTGCATAATCGATCTGCATGCTGCCGTTCGCGTTCAGTTCTTCCATGATTAAAAACAAAATCACCAACGGATCCAACTTATTCATGATCGGTCTGGTCTTCACAAATTTTCCCTTGGCTACCCTGGAAATTAATCCCAGTTCTTCAAACGGGCTGATCTTCTTATCTTCCGGATCATCTCCCTGATCTCCCTTTTCAGAATACATGGATAAGATAGCCGTACAGTCATCCCGAAGGGAACGTTCCGAAACTTCCTCTTCTCCTGTTTCCTCCAGGATCAGCTCCTGCTCCATCTTAAACATATCATCGCGGGTAAAAGCGGATGTTAAGTCCATTTTGTTGAAGAATACATTCCATGCCGTTGCCTGTTCAAAATTGCTGGCTATTCCGCAATGCAAAATCCAAAGCGTAAACAGATCCTCAATATAAGGATCGTACTTAGCAATCGTCTTACCCAACTCCGTAAGTTGGACGCCTTTCTGCGGAACATCCACGGTTACACCGGCGGTCCGCATCCAATACCGGATTGCCTTTGCCATGTTCGTTCCTACCCCAAGGGCATCTGCACCGGAATTCTTGGAAAATACTCCATTGTCTTTTTCCACTGCCTGTATTCCTTTTGTCAGCCATCCATCTCTTAAAATAAAGGATTCATGTCCTTTTAACCTATATTTACGTTTGATCATTCCTGTTGCCCTCTCTTAGCGTTTGATACACATGACCTTTCTCATATAACATCCACCGTCATAATGGGTAATGCAATGTCCACACCGGACACATTTATCATCGTTTATTTTATACGAAACCAGACCTGAACGATCCGTAACAATCTCGATTGCACCAAAGCGGCAGGCACTTTCACAGCCAAGGCAGCCCATGCACATCTGATACTTCGTAATCTGGTTCTTTATTTTGTCTTCCACAGATTTTAAGCTGTTGCTGTGGGCTGCATTTTTGTTAAGAACACTGACCTTCAATGTAGTCTGGCCGATTTTTCCCTGCAATTTCAGCTGCAAGGTACCGTCCTTCCCCACAACATATACTTCACCAAGCCGCTCATTTCCAAGGGATTTATTAATATACCCAAACGGCTTGAACAGCTCATATAATTCTTCGCTGATCGGTCTTTGAAGTTCGAAATTCAGTGTATTTTCCTGCAATGCGCATGGTTCAAAAGTCAGAACGGAAGTCTGTGCGTAATCCAGGCCATTTCCGCCCTGTCTGGCTTTCCACCAGCCGTCATCCACATAAACTTCCGGATCCGGTTTTCCAATCCGTTTTGCGAAGTCGATGAGGAAGTTATGCCATCTTTCATACTGCTCCGGCATATATACTTCTGATAAAAATCCTGACCATGCACTGTTGTTCGGGCAGCACCAGCATCCTACCCTCGTATATCCCAGACGGTAGGCATCATTAAAATCTGTTCCGGTCATCAACAAATATAACCATATATCAAAGTCCATCCAGTCAATAATCGGAGACACAGTTCTCTGTACTGCAATCTTTGGGCTGTCGGATTCTCTATCATATTTATTTCTGGAATTGGATTCGCTTCTACGGATTCCGTAAAAAGTGAGGATTCGTTTCTGGTTCTTAAATAACGTCTGAATCTTTCTCTGGATGGCGCCGGTCTTAAAAATCGTACAGCACCAACGCATCACTCGTGACGGCGGTCCCAACTGTTCACAGAGTTCTTCAAAATTTTTGTCTTTATTTTTTGCCGTGATGACAAGGGTTTTCGGATGCTCTGCCTTAAACCGTTTTACATATTTGGCAGATTCCGGGAATTCCAAGGTTGTATCACCGTACAGATGCAGCACCTGTTGAGTACCCAATGACCTCAGGACAAGGTCTGAGACAACCGTACTGTCCTTTCCTCCGCTGAAGGATACAAACATTTCTGTCAGACTGACTCCATCTGCCATGGTTCGGATGTACCCCATGGCTTCATTTGAGATGTAATCGTATCTCTGACGGTTTGCAACAAGAAATTTACGAATATTCTCATTGAAAAAATCATATGAATTCTGAGGCGAAAGCACATCCAGCTGTTCTCTGATTTTTTTTGCATCCAACAGCTTTGTCTGTTTTACGGAAAATGGAATCTTTTTTCCATCAGCATAATAAAAATTGCCGGAGGCATTCCACACCGCAGCATCCTTATATTTAAAAGGTTCCCCAAGCATCACTTCCAGAAGCAGCCGTTCTTCAGGGAACACCGGTCTTAAGTCAGAACCGATTCTATGGGCCTTTTTCCCACAGATAGGGCAAATTTCATCATATAATGGGATGTTGCAGTCATCGCACCAATAAATAGTGGAACTCTCCACCTCCGCCCGCTCTCCGCAAACGGGACAAGTGGAAGTCTCTGTATTGATATTACATTTTTTACATATATACTTAATCATTTTTCTTCTCTCTTTAAGCAGTTATCTTCCACATCTGTAATCTCCATAATGTCTGCCACCTGGCAATTAAGGACATGGCATATTTTTTCAAGAACTCCCGTATTCACGTTTTCATTCTTTCCGAGCTTTGCCAGAGCATTTGTAGAGATTCCAGCAGCACGACGCAGTTCCATTTTCTTCATGTTTTTGTCGATGAGTAATTTCCATAATTTATTGTAACTGATTGCCATGTTTTCACCCTTTTCATGTATTTTTCTTGTTCTTTAGATGCATTTTTTAATCAAATCCATTATACAATGAGTTTGCAGAAACGACAAATAGTTTTGATATTTGCAAGCTAAATTTGCGTAAAAAAACAATGGCAACTTCATTTCTAGGAGAATTATGGATCTGAAACTGTAAATATTGGTTGTATCTCCTGCTGATAAGAACCCCTTTCACGCAGTCAGTAGTTTTTTCGGCTATCTTTTCTACAAAATATCGGCTATTATAGACTTATAGGGGGGAATAAAAAGATGAAAATGAGTTTAAACAATGGAGACTAGGGCTATGATTTCTACTTTGATGATCCGGACTTTCCACAGAAACTGTATGCCTGGCTGCATACTGTGGATTCATCCGATCTGATGATCAGTAATCTGGTTACCTGGCTGGCTGAACATAACGTAATGGGAAACGCATATGTAATTTCCGAGGAAACAGCCTTCTATTCCGGTGCGGAACGTATCGTCAACCAGTTTAATCACTATATGAAGCAACTCGGAATTCCTTTTGATGATACCGAATTACCATCATAGAGCAAAATACGTAGCAGTTTTTTCATTTGCAAATTTTCCTTACCTTTTTTCCATAATTGTTCTGACAACCTAATTTTATAGTCACCTTGATCCAAAGCGCAGGCCTCGTGTCTGCGCTTTCTTCCTCTCTGCTCTCCCATTTTGTATTCCGCAGGCATTGTATTTTTCAGAACATTTTTGCTGTCCATGAAAGAAAATAAATTCGCTGCATAGTTCTAAAGAACAACATATGGTTTTATAGCTTCTGTATCACGGCCTGGGCAACGGATATAATACCTTTAGACCAAATCATCGTTCTAAAGGAGGCACGCAATGGACTTAAAGGCAGTAGGGCTGCGTATCAAACAGGCGCGGGAAGCCAAGAATCTCACACAGGAAAATTTAGCAGCTCTTGTTGATCTCAGCCCGACCCATATCAGCGTCATTGAGCGTGGTATGAAAACCGTGCGACTGGATAAATTTATTGCCATTGCGAATGCCCTGGACGTTTCCGCGGATTCACTTTTGGTCGATGTCGTTACCCATTCCGTTGATGGATTGGCAAACGGCCTGCCGGAAGCAATCCGTACTCTTCCGCCGGATGAACAGAAAAGATTGATGAAAGCTCTCAAGGCTTATCTCGAATAGAAGGTTCCCTGTGATCCTCCATTTTTTGTCGTTTTTTGTCGAATCTCGTCGAACGAAAAGCGTTTCTTTCCAATCCTTTATATGCTATATTTGTTCTAAAGAACAACATATAAACCTTTGGAAAGGATAACTTATGGAACAGAATGGAACTTTAGAGCAGAACGAAAACGATGATGTATTGGAATTCGATTACACGGGCGCGGATGAGGCCGACAATTTAGCGGCCATGGCAGAGAATCTCTCACAAGAGGAAGCTGCTGCCGCCATGGAGGCCATCGAAAGCGTTAGGCGAAAACGGGGCAATGATGCGGTACGTGATTTCAGAGCATGGTTTGATGCAGCTCTTCTGCCGATTCTGAAAGATTTTGCGGAATTGGCCGGTGCCAAATTGACCGTCCGTCAGGACCACTTTCACGATATTACCGCAACCTTTACCGGTCGGTGCGGCTTCGATATCACGGCCACTCAGAAACGAATGCGGATAGCTCTGGCTACGGCGGATCATATCAGCGTCAACAGGTGGTCCGGCAGTAATGAGGTGGAATTTTCTCTGATATTTGGATTTCCTGAAACTGAAGAATGAATGTCCGGATAGGGTTGGCGTGATTTTTTACACTGGCTCTATTTTTTATGGTAGAATAATAAATAACTCAGAAGATTTCAGTGAGGTGTACTATGCTTTTGTGGTCCATACAGCATCAATGTGCATATGAAAAAATGGAACAAACCGGAGTGCTCAGAGCAGACAAAAATTTCATTGCGACGGATTGGTTTGAAGATTCTTATCTGTGGATGGCAGAGCAAATGAAAAAGCGTATAGGTGAACCACCAGAAGGTGTTATATTCCCCGTGTGGGCCTGGTACCAGTGGGAAGGCATGCGGAAACGACCGGATATGCGTGTGCATGGGCGTAATTGGGGAGAAAAAGGTACACCTATTGTTTTACTGACTATTGAAGTCCCGGACAATCTGGTTTTACTTTCTGATTTTGATTACTGGCACTGTGTCCTAAATGATGGCGACATTATTTTCCCTATTGATGATTCAGCGGTATATTCTGAAGAGGAAAAACAGAAAAGCTGGGAAAATATTTTTGATATCAGCTGTTCTTTTGAAGATGAAGTACATCCACATCTTAGTACCCAGGCAACCATGTGGGAAATAAAAAGAGAATGGGTGAAAAAAGCTGAATATTTTGTATCACGATAAATCGGGATTTGAAACTGGGTAGATGAGATAGTGAAAGAATTTTTGGGAAAGTAGTGATGATAAAGAATGGATATAGAAGAATTTTTACTTGAGATGGCAGATTCTGACGAATGCAGGAAAATAAACTATAAGAGGTTGGCGATTCGAGAGTATATTGGTATCTACTATGCACAGAAGCTTGTTCCTGGGGAAATTGATAGTTTTATGATTCCGTTTAGGGATTATGTTAAGTGCAAAATAGAAGAATATGGAATTGACATAGACGTATTGGCAAAATATATGATATCCACTGATAAATCTAATTGTGCATTATTTGCATTTACAACCAGATTCAAGCCGAAAAACGATATTACATCATATCAATATTATGCTGCAATAGCACGATATCAGATAATTTCTCCTTTTGTTTGTTCTGTTGATATGGATGCATTTGCGCTAATTGTTGTTTCCTATGTATTTGACAATTTAGCCTCAAGAAAAATTGATATTAGCGAAATTGTTAATGACGAAGTGTTTTCGTATGAGGTGAACCAGTATGGTCTTTCAAATATAAACGGAGCAAGTTTTAGAAAAGATGGTCTTATTTATGATGGCAAGGGGTATTATTACAATGTATATACAAATAAAAGTTTACTAAGTGCAATGGATAGTATGCCTGCATTTGCGAGAATCATTACTGATGCAGAAGGTGACTTTGATATTTTATATAGATTGGACGAAAGGCTTTCTATGCCAGAATCAGAATATCGGGATTATACAGGGGTGCAATTTGAAAAATTTTATGGACCACAGTTTAAATTTGACGGAAGTACCTTAAAGGATTCCAAAACAATTATTGTACATATTAATCCAAAGAATATGGCAAAGCTTCTTATGGTGATCAAAAAAGATTTTGATCAAATTATTAGTGAGCCATTTTGGCATATTGAAATAGAAACGCTTCCATATCCAAAAGATGATTATGATGGTATGTATACGACTACATTCTTACATGGAATGTATTACCCAGAAAAAAACATATTTACACATATTGATTTTACTAAGAATCAATATGGCAATGATATATATCAATCAAAATATCAAGATAGCCAGAATGGTTTACCAATTGATACTTATACGGAAAGCCGAAGTCAACACTACAAAATTTGGTGTATCGAAAACGGCGCATTTTCAATCAAAATGTGGTATATGTTGATGCTTGTATCATTGGATAAATCATATCAGGTTTTATTTGAAGAAATAATGAATTAAATAAGGCGACTGTGGTGAAAATTTGGAGTTCTCAATTAGTTTCTCTATAAGAATAAATTGACAACTTCCAGTTTATGGAATTGCTCCTGAAAATAAGACATTGACGGAGTAAGAACTTTAGAGAAAAACGGAGTAATAAAACAGGGAGGTCGAGGTTCCATCGAGAGAACCTCGCATCTCTGTTTTATATTCTTTACTGCAGAACGTTTTTATAAAGTGCTTAAATACTGTACAGGCACTTCTTTGGTCAGCCATACCCCATTTACCGATAAATAGAACGGATAGCCATCTTCTGCCATTTGCTTTGCATTTACCCGGTATACAACCGGCTTTCCATGTCGGTTCCCCACTGTTTTGGCAATCTCATAATCTTTTGACAGATGCACATACAGCCTGGATTTCGGAATCAATCCAATCCGATTGATTGATTCCACATACTTCTCTCCCGTTCCATGCCATAAAACATCCGGCGGGGTCTTTTGCTCCAGTTCCACATCCACTGGAATGGAATGCCCCTGGTTTGCCCGGATCAGCGTTTTATCCTCATTGAAGAAATACCGCTGCTTGGAATCAGTCCGTACAATTTCTTCCAGCATCTGCATGTCAAATGGTCTGCTCTTCGCTATCCCGGCAATCAGATCTTCCGTACGCGCCCATCCGTGTTCATCCAGTTTCATACCAATGGCTTCCGGGTGGTGCCGCAAAATAAACGCTATGAATTTTCCGGCATTGTCCTGATGTCCCATATTCTCACCTGCCCTTCCACTGTAATGCCTACTCTTTTGACTGTGCCGCCATATATCCTTTCATATAGCCGATATCATAGCCCTCTTTTCTTCCCTCTTTCAGAATCTCACGTGTCATGGTCAGCATGCTCACGCCTTCGCCTTCATCCTCATCATCGCTCAGCCATTTTTCTTCCGGCGGTACCGGGATTATCTTTCCGGCGTTTTCCGCAACCTGTTTTACCCTTGTATTCACGAACTCCGTGCGCAGTACGGCAACAATGGCATTCATCGCATCGTCCACGCTGCTCTTTCCGCCCATATACTCCTTGTAAGCAGATCCCGCAAGATTAAACGCCGTTCTGGCGACATGTTCCTGCCACTCGTCATGCGCTGTCCAGCAATGTTCATGTTCCTCAACCTTCCGCGTCTCTTCATCTTCCTTGAATAATTTCTGACAGTCTTTATTCCAGAATCCATAATACGCCTGCTCCTGGCCACGGTTGAATCCCGAAACGTATGCTTCTTTTCTGACTTCAGTCACCAGATCCGGGATCTGGTATCCTTTCCGTAAAAAGAACTCATCCGCAGTATAGAAGGACGCTGCTTCATTCTCTTTTCCGCCTTTTTTGATTTTCCTCATCCCGTTACCTCCTCACATTCGTATTTAACCCATCACCCGCTTAAACGCCTTGAAGTTCGTATCATCCCGCGGCGGGCAATACACAGCAAATTCAATGGTTTTAAATGCGTGCAGATAATCCGCCATCGCTTCTTTGGCAGCACGTGCCACCACTTCCGGCTTATTCTGGAATGCCCCACATCCAAATGCACCCAGAATCACCACTTCGTCACCGTTCAAAGCAGCTACATCCAGAATCCTGGTCAGCCTCTTCTTATGGATTTCCAAAAGTTCCCGGTCGCTGACTTTTACCGCCCGATCACCGTTACCCTGGTTGAACCGGTTGCTTGGTCTCTCCCGCAGGTTCGGCGCCGCACAGGTGATCACATCCACATCATACCAGTCTTTCTCATCCATCAGCTTCGGCCTGCTCGTATCCGTCTTGAATACGGTCACATCCGGCGTGTAGATGATATCCGCATTGTTGATCGGATTCTTCGTATTCCGATGAGGGTAATAGAAACCTCTCATCATTTCCGGCACACTCAGGCAGAAATACAGGCCGGAGCATCTACACAAACACTCTTCCTGCGCGCTGGATCCCCTTGTCACGCCGCCGCCCGGATTTGTTGCGGAAGCAAAGTTATGTACCGCCACCTTCTGGCCTGCATAACCTGCAGCCGCCTCGAAAGTCCGCTTTGTGGATACAACAATCTTCGCTTCGTCGGTGAAACGCGCCTTATCCACAACAGACAGCTCCGTTCCTTCCGGAATGAGCTTCTGGTTATTCACTGACCGTGCAAGGGCGTCCTTAATCTTTCCGTTTGTTTCACACAGTCTTTTAGTATCTTCAAAAATTTCTACATTTTCAAAACTGCTCATACGTTTATCATTCCTTTTTCTCTTTGTTAATTTCAGATCCAACGCTATGAAAACGGCCGCGGAATCGCTCCCGCAGCCCAGTATCTGGTAGCGTCTGCCTTACATGCCATCATCACGAAAATACTCATTTACCGTATGTAACAGCAAAATCATGTCCGCCTTCGAAATACATGACGCATCCAGTTCAAATTCATAGACGCTGTTCTTTGTTCTGATTGTCAATAAACCATCTTCTACCTGGATACTTCCGTAGGTTGTATGTAGGTATTTGCCCGGGCAATCGCTTGCCGGACTCGTAAAGAAGTAAACCAGATACTTTTCATACCGGCTGTCGGATTTATAAACCATGATCAGCCCTGGCTGATCCATATACGGTATCCGCCAATCCATGTATTTCCGTCCGTTTTTATCTTCTGCTTTGCGCAGGATTCCCAATGCAGACTGGTCCAAATGCATCTCATCAACTCCTTATCTTATCACACGAGTAATTTCACCGACCGCTGTAATAAAATCCTGTTCCCGGTATTCGTGTTAATTTTTTCGTTGCAACTATATCATCATCGAATTCGAATTTCCAATTGGCGGTTTTTGCGGATAACGTTTTGAGTGAAATTTTCACTCAGACGTTTCTGCCTGAAATCATAAAGCGCTTTTTCATAATTCCGGTGCCGGTATTCTGTAAATTTCAGCATTTGCAAAACCGTTGCCGCAACTATATCACCAAGTTTTTTGAATTGCAAGAGGGTATTTTCAGATAATCAGATGTTTCAGAAATAAAAGGAAAACCAGCTTTCGCTCTTATACCTGCTTGTTTCGGATATAAAAGGAAAACTGGTTTTTTGATTTTTACTCTTTGTTTGCGATATAAAAGGAAAACTCAAATCCTTGTTTTACACCGCTTGTTTCGGATATAAAAGGAAAATTTCCGGCTTTCCTCACTCCTTGTTTCGGGTATAAAAGGAATGTTTCGGAAATAAAAGGAAATCTACAATATTATTTACAGCTCATCCACAGACTCCACGATCTTTCCGTCTCTCCAGATCCTCTCCAGATCATAAAACAGGCGGTCTTCCTTGGAGAATACGTGTACGATCACATCGCCGTAATCCATAAGGACCCATGTGGAGCTCATGCTTCCCTCTTTCTGATGGCACTCATAACCGGCTTTGAAAAGCTTTTCTTCTACATTATCAACTAAAGCCTGTGTCTGGTTTGCATTGGACGCGCTTGCGAGAACGAAGTAATCCGCGATCACGGAAACGCCCTCAATGTCAATAATTTTTACGTCTTCGCCTTTTTTCTCTTCCAAAGCCTCGACTGCAAGTTTTACCATTTCTTTTGACTGATTCAACTGATTGTTCCTCCTTGTCCTGATGGGTTATTCCGGTCACGGCTGATGCCTCTCCGGCTGTCTCTTTCTTCCTTTCCGAAACGACACGGCGCATGTCCTCACACGCCGCCTCTGTCATCGGATCGACCTGGCAGCCCGTACTTTTTAAATATACAAGAATGCTCTCCATGATCTCGAGGCATGCCTCATCAAGATCGATGAACGCAAGCTTCCGCATAGCCGTAAGGTTGGCCGCCTTGGATCGTCTCGGTTCAATGTAATCTGCCACATAGAGAATCTTGTCGAGCAGACTCATGCCCGGCTTTCCCGTCGTATGGCAGGTGATCGCGCTTAAGATCTCCGGATCATCCACCTCGTATTTATGTTCCGCCATCCATGCCCCGAGTTTTGCGTGAAGCAGGGACGGATCCCTCTCTTCCTCGGCAGTCACCGGAATATTGCGGTCCAGACATTTTTGAAGCATGACCGGGTCCTCAAAACGCTTTGCCGAATCATGCAGGAGTCCCGCAAGATCGGCTTTATCAAGATCGTACCCATATCGCATCGCAAGTGCCTGGCAGGTAAATTCCACGCCAAGCGTATGCTCATAGCGGTACGCATCGAGTTTTTTCTTTAAATGTTTTCTGATTTCAGGTACACGACTATCCATAATGAATCTTCTTTCTGAATTCAAGAATGCCCCGGCATTTTTGCTGTGAGATGCGGGTCATCTGTTTCCGCATGTTCTTTTCCCACGTCCGATGCACTGTCCTGATACCGGAATATCCGGCAGACTATTTTGTCAGATACAGGCCTGTCTCTCTGATATACTCCGCCACAGCCGCCGGCATGTCTTTTGAAAGATCCCTGCCTTCTGCCGCCTTTTTCCGGATATCCGCGGACGCCACGTCGATCTTTGGATTATGAAGGATCCGGATATCCGCGTTGTACTTCTCATTGAAGTAAGCAACCTTATCCTCAAGCGGCACACCACCGTCCTCGTAGGTTCTTCCGGATACCAGAAGCACAGCCTGCGCCATCACCTGTTCCGGATGATACCAGGATTCCAGCTGGTACAGGGAATCTGCCCCTATGATAAAATAGACCTCTATATCCGGATATGCCTCTTTTAAGAGTGCCAGAGTCTGCGCCGTGTAGGTGTTCCCTTCCCGTCCCATCTCAAAATCAGAGACAGTAAAATACGGGATTGATTCCGTGGCAAGCTCCAGCATCCTGATGCGCGCCGCCCCATCCGTGATAAGATGATCTTTTTTGTGCGGCGGAACATGGGACGGCATAAACCAGATCTCATCCAGTCCATACTCCCGATACGCCTGTTCCCCAAGAAGCAGGTGACCGTTGTGGACCGGATCAAATGTTCCCCCAAGAATACCGATGCGTCTCATCGTATCCCCCCTTTGCCCGCGCACAATCCGGACTTCAAACAGTCCCGGATTGCCGCGATCGTCACACTGTTTACGGAAGAATGATCTTTCTGTCCTTCTCTTCCTTCGCCGGCTTATACAGAACGATCATCTTTCCGATGACCTGTACAACCTCGGAATGAGTGCGCTCTGCAAGGATCTGCGCAAGGTCTTTTCCGTCGTCCGCACAGTTCTTCAGTACATGGATCTTAATCAATTCTCTTGCGTTTAACGCTTCCTCGACGGATTTGGTGATCTCCGGTGTGAGGCTGGACTTGCCGATCTGTAAAACGGCATCCATGGTCATTGCAAGTCCCTTTAAATAGGAACGCTGTTTGCTGGTCATAGTAACTCCTTTTCATATATGGAAAAGCATGGTCTCCGGGCATTTATACGGACACCCGGAGAAGATCCGATGCATTATTTATAGTAGTCAAATACGAGTCCGTACATGCGGACCGTATCGCCTTCCTGAATTCCCGCCTTTTCAAGATCGGCAAGGATTCCGGACTGCTTTAAGAATTTCTGGAAGAAATCAAAGCCCTTCTCAGAATCAAGGTTCGTGTAACCAAGCATCTTCTCGATTCTCGGCCCCTCAACCACATAGATGCCCTCTTCATCCTTCTCAACAGTATAAGGAAGCGAACGGTCACCCACATACTCGATCTCAAATTCTTTCTCAAAGATCTTCGGCGTACGGTCTGTCTTCCTGATCACATCATAGAGATAGTAGAGAAGATCATTTACACCTTCGCCGCTGACAGCAGAAATTCCAAATACCGGGATTCCCATCGGCTCGAACTCTTTCTTTAAGTCTGCGAGCGGATCCGCCCCCTCATCATAAACTGCATCCAGCTTATTGGCTGCGATAGCCTGTGGCAACTTTAAGAGCTCCGGATTATAAGCGGAAAGCTCGTCCATGATCGCATGGACATCCTCGATCGGGTCACGTCCCTCAACGGAAGCTGCGTCTACCACATGAAGCAGGACTTTCGTGCGCTCGATATGGCGAAGAAACTCATGTCCAAGGCCGGCTCCCTCAGACGCACCCTCAATAAGGCCAGGGATATCCGCCATTACAAAGCTATTGCCGTCACCTAAATTAACTACGCCGAGATGCGGGTTCAAAGTCGTGAAATGATAGTTCGCGATCTTCGGTCTTGCGTTGGAAACACGGGATAACAGGGTGGATTTTCCGACGTTCGGGAATCCTACGAGTCCTACATCCGCGATCACCTTCAGCTCTAACTGTACCCAGAGCTCCTGCCCCGGCTGTCCCGGCTGGGCATATTTCGGAACCTGCATGGTTGCTGTCGCAAAATGCATGTTTCCAAGACCGCCTTTACCGCCCTTTAAGATCACTTCCCGGCGATTTTCACCGGACATGTCTGTGATAACCTTACCGGTTTCCAGGTCCTTAACGACAGTACCTTCCGGGACCCTGACGATCAGGTCCTTTCCGTCAGCGCCATGGCAGCGGCGTTTTCCGCCCTCTTCGCCATTTTCGGCCGCATACTTCCTTACATGACGGAAATCCACAAGCGTGTTCAGTCCATCATCCACTTCAAAGATGATGTCTCCGCCTCTTCCGCCGTCACCGCCGTCAGGTCCTCCATTCGGAACATACAGTTCACGCCGGAAGCTCACATGTCCGTTTCCGCCGTTTCCTGATCTGATATATACTTTTGCACTGTCTGTAAACATGGAAAACCGTCCTCTCAATAAAATTAAAAAATATAACAGTGCCGCTTCTTATTCTTTTCATGAATCCAAAGTCTCACTGTTACACATAAATCTTAAAAAAGCTCCATACCATCCAGTATGGAGCTCATCGTTATTATTCGTTGATTGCCTGAGGATATACAGAAACCTGCTTTTTGTCTCTGCCCTTTCTCTCAAACTTAACAACACCGTCAACTTTAGCGAATAAAGTATCATCACCGCCGATGCCTACGTTGAGACCCGGGTGAATCTTTGTTCCGCGCTGTCTGTAAAGGATGTTGCCAGCTAATACGAACTGTCCGTCTGCTCTCTTAGCTCCAAGGCGTTTGGACTCAGAATCACGTCCGTTCTTTGTGGAACCAACACCTTTCTTATGAGCAAATAACTGAAGGTTCATCTTAAACATATCGTTACACCTCCCTGAATCGAAATTTGATATATTCTGCTCCATATTCATCCCGGATATTTTCGAGTCCGAGAATCAGGGATTTCATGAGGAGCTGCGACTCAGAACTTATTTTGTCCGGGAAGGAAAAAGAAAAGCTTCCACCATCTTCCCCCACACTTCCTTCAAAGTGATCGTCCGTAAATGTTTCAACGGAGTTTGCCATGTTGAGAACCAGTGCGGAAACAGCAGCACAAATCACGTCCTGTCCGTATTCTGCATAGCCAGCATGACCATTGATATCGATTCCCTTTACTACTTCGTTCCTGTCACGCAGGATATTTACCTGAATCATAATCTTAATTAAGCATTGATCTTTTCAATCTTAACCTGAGTATAAAGCTGTCTGTGACCATTTTTCTTATGGTAGCCAGATTTGCGCTTATACTTGTAAACGATAACTTTTTTGCCCTTGCCAACTTTCTCTACTGTTGCAGATACTGTTGCACCCTCAACGGTCGGGCATCCGATTGTAAGCTCTCCGTTGTTAACAGCAAGAACCTGATCAAAAGTTACTGCAGAACCAACCTCTGCGTCGATTCTCTCGATCTTGATGCTGTCGCCCTCGGCTACTCTATACTGCTTACCGCCAGTTGCAATAATCGCGTACATATGGCACCTCCTATTATCATTACTCGCCAGTTATGGTGTCTTCCATCATGGAATCCTTGAAAACCTCACTGTGCGGCACACTATAAAACTATAACAAACTGTTCTTGCATTGTCAAGCATTTTTTCGCAATTTCGATATTTTTCGGTTACAGTTCAGCCATGCGCTGGTTTGAATGGGAAAGTGTGTTGCAAGCTTGCTTGCATAAGCACTTTTTCATCCAAATCAGCATATGGTGGAACCACCAAGCTTCTTGTTTTCATGAATATGAAAACAAGAAGATGTAATGGCTGAACTGTAACATTTTTCGTTATGGCCGAACAATAACATTTCCTGTATCCGTTCTCCGGACCTGTTTCTCCGGGACTTCTGTATCCGGCAGTCCTTTTCCCGGACTCACCATACCTGTTCATGCAGCGGTCTGCGGATCTTCTTTCTCGTGAGTTCCACAAGACCAAGAGGTGTCATATCAACAAGTACGGTCTTCACCGGGTCTGCTGTTACCGCGCGCCGCAGTGCTGCGAGAAGTGTCTTCCGGCTCTCCTCTTCCTTCATATCAATAAAGTCCACAATCATGATCCCGGAGAGATTCCTGAGACGGAGCTGGACAGCGATCTCCCCCGCCGCTTCCAGATTTGTCTTCAGGTATGTCTCTTCGGACGTCTTCTTTGAAACGCTCTTAGCCGTATTCACATCAATGACCGTGAGCGCCTCTGTAGGCTCGATCACAAGATTTCCGCCGGATTTTAACCAGACCGTCTTTGAGAGCGCCTGGGACAGGATCGTCTCCAGATGATAGAGGGCTGTGAGTGGAAAATCATCCGTATAAAGTCTGAGTGATGGCATTCCTGCTGCCATGGAACATGCCATCTCCTCAGAATCAACCGCTGTGGAATCCGCTGTTGCTGCAGAGCTTTCTGCTGCCTCAGAATCCGCTGCTGTCCCAAAATTCTCTGCTGCCCTGCTGTCTATAATCCCTAACGCATCCTGCAGTTCTTTATAAACTTCCGGCAGATCCGTGACAACTTCCAGTCCATCACAAATCTTCAGATCCCGGACCGCACGAACCGCAAAACTCTCCGGCCGATACAGCACACTGTAACAGGTCCGGCTTGCCGCTGCTTTACAGATCACCAGATACCGTTCATAAAGCGCTGCAAACTCCTCAAACACCTTATCGATCCCAGCCGCCTCTCCGTTCGTCCTGACGACAAGACCGCAGTCTCCGTGTTCTGTCGCCTCCCAGCGCCGTTTTACCGCATCCCGCCATTCCTTATCCCGGATCTTCGCGGAAATTCCAAGGGAACTTTTCCCGGCACTCAGAACCGCCGTCTGCCCTGTCAGCGTAAGATTTGAGGTCAGCACCGCGTCCTTCGTCTTCACCGCGGACCGTTCCACCTGCACCAGGATCTCATCCCCTGCTTTTAAAGGTCCATGTTCCGTCTTCCCGTCCGCGTAGATCGGACGCGCATTTTCCTTCAGGCTGTAAAACCCGTTGACACCCGGCCGGTACTCCACAAAAGCCGCATTGATGTTCTTTGAAATATTCTTCACTTTTCCGACAAAGATCACGCCGGTCTCTTCCTCCGCCGCCTCCGGCTCAAAGTCGATCTGGGCAGCATGTCCATCTTTAAAAAGCACTGCGGCGGTCTTCCCGCGCAGTGCCGTAATGATCAGTTTATCCAACATGTTCTCCAATTTCTTCTCCGAAGGATTCCAGAGTCACAAAGTCATGTTCTCCCGCGTCCGCGTAAACTTCCTCACGATTGATGCGGAACGCGAACTGCTGGTATTCTTTTCCCAGAGACTTACAGTATGCCTCGAGGACCAGCTCCGGCTTTACGTTCGCAGCACTTCCAGAAGAAAGCTGCAGGAAGAGTCCGTTTCCGTCCGTCCCGCGGTGTGCCTCGTAGATCAGAGGCTTTAAGTCCATCTCCTTCTCGCCCTTTTTCGTCTTTTTCACGATATTCAGGTTTCCGTTTTCGATGAAATCAAGAATTCCGTTGTAGAATTCTTCCGCTGTCATGGAAAGTCCGTTCTCGTAATCGTCTCTCAGGACGATGGTATAATCACATGCCGCAACGATGGACATGGCGTTTTCCGCGTCATCCGGCAGTTTCCGGTAGCTCAATACCTCAACGCCTTCCACCATCGTGTCGTTCAGCCGCTTCACCATCTCCGCGGAAGAGTCCGTGGATAACACCTCGATATCCAGATACTCGCCGCTTCCGGTAAGTCCCACGCCGAGCGGTGCCGCAAAGGACATGATCTGGTGCGGGGAGAAACCTTCGGAATAGCGGATATCCACATCCGCGCGGCGCATGGCCTTCTGGAAATAGCGCATCGTGTCGAGATGTCCGATGAACTTCATGGCTCCCTGCTTGGAAAACTTAATTCTGATCTTCATAACAGACACCTCCTCCAAATCTTCTCACACCGCAGCCGGAACAGCGCATTCTGCAGTTCGGGGTGACAGTCTCTTTTGTCGCGTTGATCCACTCTCTCTTTAAGAATTCCTTCGTCACACCTGTGTCGATGAAATCCCACGGGAATATCTCATCGAGGGATCGTGCTCTCGTCGTATAGAAATCGATGTCCACGCCGCATGTCTCAAAGGCATTCATCCAGATCTCATTGTGAAAGCTCTCAGACCATGCGTCATAGAGCGCGCCCTGTCTGTAGGCCTCCTCAATGACAGCAGCGACCTTCCGGTCTCCACGGGCAAGAACGCCCTCGAGGACCGTCACGTCCGCCTCATGCCAGTTGTATTTTAAGCTCTTGTGGTTCAGCATCTCGTGCATCTTGTGGTTTACAATGCGGGCTTTTCCGAGGAACTCCTCTTTTGTACTCATCTGCGCCCACTGGAACGGGGTAAATGGCTTCGGAACGAAGAATGACGTACTCGCAACGACCTGTACCTTTCCGTTTCGCTTGTCCTTCGGAATCTCGTAGTACTTCTCCGCGATCTTCTCGGAAAGCAGGGCAATTCCTTCCATATCTTCCACGGTCTCCGTCGGAAGTCCCAGCATGAAATACAGCTTTACACGGTTCCATCCGCCCTGAAATGCCAGTGCGGAGCCGTTTAAGATATCTTCCTCTGTCAGTCCCTTATTAATAACATTTCTCAGTCTCTGGGAACCCGCCTCCGGCGCGAAGGTCAGGCTGCTCTTCTTGACATCCTGAACCTTGCTCATAACGTCAAGGGAGAAGGCGTCGATACGCAGGGACGGCAGGGACACGTTCACGCCTTTGCCGTGGAAGGTATCGATCAGGAATGTTACAAGTTCTTCCAGACTTCTGTAGTCACTGGAACTTAAGGAGCTTAAGGAGATCTCCTCGTGTCCCGTGCTCTTTAACATCTTATAAGCCAGCTCTTTTAAATGCTCTACATTCTTCTCGCGGACCGGACGGTAGATCATTCCAGCCTGACAGAAACGACAGCCGCGGATGCAGCCACGCATGATCTCGAGAACCACGCGGTCCTGGGTCGCCTTGATAAACGGAACCAACGGTTTCTCCGGGTAGACGGACTCTGTCATTTCCATAACAAGCTGCTTTTCCACCTTCTCCGGCACCCCCGTCGCTGTCGGCAGAAAGCTCCTGATCGTGCCGTCTTCCTCATATGTCACTTCGTATAAGGACGGAACATAGATTCCCGGAATTCCCGCTGCCTTTCTCAAGAACTCCTGTCTGGAATCCCCGTTCTTTCTGGACTCCTTGTAGACATCAAGAAGCTTCCGGTAGGAGACTTCTCCCTCTCCGATATAAAACATATCAAAGAACACCGCGATCGGCTCCGGGTTGTAGGAACACGGACCGCCACCGATGACGACCGGATCATCCCAGGTACGATCCTCCGCGTGAAGCGGAATGTCGGAAAGCTCCAGCACCTGTAAAATATTCGTGTAGCACATCTCATACTGAAGCGTAATTCCAAGGAAATCGAATTCCTTCACCGGGTCCTGGGACTCAAGGGCAAATAATGGGATATGTTTCTCCCTCATGATCTTATCAAGGTCTGTCCACGGGGAGTATACACGCTCACAGTACACGTCCTCATACTTGTTAAACATATCGTAGAGGATCTGGATTCCCAGATGGGACATACCGATGTCATACACATCCGGAAAGCACATGGCAAACCGAATGTCCACAAGGGACGGATTTTTCTTCACCATGTTCACCTCACCGCCGATGTAGCGGGCGGGCTGCTGGATACTCAAGAGTATCTCTTCTGGTAATGCTAGTTTTCTCATAAATCCTTATTTTACCTACATTTCTCACGTTTTTGCGATGCGTTCATCGCTGTTTTTTGGTTTTTTAGTTCTTTTTCTCTGATCTTCTCCGTAAGCGGAAAAACACAAATTCTTGTCAAGTGTTTTTTCTCTCGGACAGTTTACATAATATTTTTTACTCTTACGACAAAAAAAATTTTTCTGAAATACGCACAATTCGGATTTTCCATTATTTTACGGATAAATCCGCTCTAAATGTACAGATCAGACCGCATTATTATACGGTATTTCCCGCGTTTCCGCAACAGATTCTTTCCCGGAAGCAATTTTTCGAGCTCATATCGTCGAACTTTTTATCAAATTTTCCGAATACTCTTTGAATCCAAGAACCTCTTCACAAGCTTTCTGGCTCGGGACAACTTAGTGTTGCATCGGGAAAATTCCGCTGGAATATCCGAGCACGACGGCCTGTTCTTTGATATTGACCTGGCAATGAACCATCAGCGTTGCGTATACATGACACAAATCGTGCCAGTGAAAATCCTCCGGGAGGCAGTAAAGTTTTTTCAGGGAATTGAAACTGAGCTGAAAGCTAATGATATTTCTTGCATAACTGTTTATTTTTATACATATAGGCATCTGCATCATCCAATAACATCTGCATTGTACACGACATATTACCGGAGGATAACGCCCATCCGCATGCATAGTCGATTGGTATTTGATTTTCATGACTATTTAATCTGTCTTTTTCTCCGGACAAGGATTTTAATATTTCCTTAACTTCCGCCTCGCTTGTATGATAAATGACTGCTATAAACTCATCTCCGCCATATCTTCCAACAAAATCCTTTTCTGGAATAACACTGCGCAAAAGCTTTGCAAAATTCATTATTAACTGATCTCCTGCGGAATGTCCCATTGTATCATTTACAGTTTTTAGATTATTTAAATCAAACATTATACATGCTGTAGGATCAGTAATCATATCTTTTTTATCAAGAAGCTCATTACAGGCATTTTTATTTGGCAGCCCAGTATGGGCATCTATGAATGCTTTCTGTTCCAGCAGTCTGTTTTGCATTGCCATCTGCATTGCCTTTAGAGTCTGCATAATAACCAATATCACCAGACTCAACATATCAAGTGCCGACAAAAGCTCTATGGTACGAATCTTTGTAGCAATCTTTTCTGAATAGCTTTCTGCGGCAGAGACAGTTTCATCTGCCATCGTAAAATATATTTCACTCATATTAACAATGTCTGTATTTTCGTATCCCTTGTTTCTTACTGATCCAATTTCTGTTTTCAATTTTTCCCAGTAATCACTCTGGATTTGCAATTTTTCCTGATATTTTTCGTCATTGAGTTTTACCAGATCATAATGTCCATCCTGATATCTCAATCCAAGAAGAATATCATCCAAATATTTAATTAATTCTTCATTTTGGTTTCCTGTAATTTCTAATTTTACTTCGCGCTGTGTAGCTCCACGTACCAGACCTGCATAATTTATTACGCGTGCTGTCCCCTGCAGCCTACTAATCTGAATCATCATAAAAATAACAAGAACTACTAATATCAATATAAGGAAACTCTGTATAATACCTATTATATTATTACTTTTCCTGTTTTTCTGCATTTCACAATTTCCCCCTCACTATAATGGTATCGTAATTTAAGACACTTTGTTGTGGTCAAGCTTTTTTGTAACACTTGTGGCTAAAAAAATAGTGCTTATCAA
>ERZ773156.306-NODE-306-length-63873-cov-15.0768_pt1 | contig 63873 bp, 55 predicted proteins | sample MGYA00511895_ERZ773156 | MGnify/ENA primary metagenome ERZ773156 (study PRJEB29015, sample SAMEA2737850) | human gut metagenome | biome: human gut; feature: human-associated habitat; material: faeces | place: China | collected 2012 ... | reverse complement strand
ATTCACAAATCTTATATCAGTTTTTAACGTTTACACAAAACTTGAAACGGTCTCAAATCGGCTCTGCCCATTGTAACTATTCACAAATCTTATATCAGTTTTTAACGTTTACACAAAACTTGAAACGGTCTCATTCCTGCAAATAATAAAACTAAAAACGCTGCTACCAGTACCAGGATCATAACTCTGCCTCCTTCATTGCCTTTTCAACTGCATCTTCTACCTGGCCTCTGTCAGGATGTTTGATACAATCTATGATATTTTCTACAGAGAACACTGCTGCTGTAAGGCCAAAGATGGGAACACATAACCAGCTCCATCCTTTACTTACCGGCATAGAAGTCATTTTCCATGCTGCAAACTGCTGTACCAGCTTAATGCCGTAAATGCCAACCACCAGGTTGAAGATCAGGACAAATATATGTCCTGCCAGTTCATCTGCAAAAAGGGATTTTCCTTTTAATTTTTCGGTTAATGCTGTAAATTTAAAGTGTTCATTGGAGCGAACCATTGGTGCTGATCCGATAAAGCAGCACCATGCCAGAGCGGCGTTGGCAACTTCTTCTGTAAAAGCCGCCTGGAATCCGAATACACGGGAACATACCTGTACTGTGGTGCACACAAAGAAAACTGCAACAGATGCCATTCCTACGATATACAGAACTTTTTCCATCAGATCACATATCTTTTTCACGTTAAAACCTCCATTTTCAATGTTCTCCCGGAATCTTTTCACGGGATCAGGTGCAAAACATTCTGGAAAAACATATGAAAAACGCGTACAACTATCTACACAGCTAAGCTTGTATTTATACTCCACTGCACCTGGCGTGATTGCATCATCCGTAGAAATATCGATCTTAAAAGGTTGTCTCATTCGTTCCAGATTAGCTTCTATCATCATCCTAATGCCAGGATAATCAAAATCTTCCATGATTTCTTTTACTGACTTAATCTTAAAGGTTATCCCATCTTCAAGCTGAAGCTCACCGATTCTCTCAATGATTGCTCTAGCATCCTTCTCATTAAGAGGTAATGCTTTCACAGTGGTATCGATATCCATTGTAGCTCTCATATCTACACCAACAATAGAAGCAACAAGCATTCCGCCTTTCAGAATAAAATTATTCCTGTATTCAGAAACAGAAACTCTTTCTAAGAACCTTTCCATAAAATATGTTCTAATTAGTGCTTGCGCAACTTCACTATTCCCGCCGGACATGTTTTTTACTTTGTCTTTAAGTTGTTTCGCTGTATGAATCATACCATTACCTCCACATACATCATCACTTCATCCCTTACTCCAAGTTTAACCGCATACTCAATCAATCTTGAAAGATTCTTTTCCTTCGAGGACATATAGTCCTTGATTGCTGTCTGATATAACTGAATTTCATATTTCTTTCGATCTTTAATCAAATCACAAATACATCTTTCCTTGTCATATACTTTAACCAAATTACCGCTGCTTGACGGGATTTCACAGATCCCCATATCAAGAATCTCTGGGTTTGCATAACGAACTTCTTTGTTTTTCTTTTTGATATGTGTTGCATTATACCCGGTAGGAACAGTGAAACAAATATGACTGTATTCTCTGTCGATAAGACCATGCAAATAAAGGGCGGTCTCGCCCGAATAAATAATATTCTTATTTCGTTGCTGGAGTACAAACAACTCATCTGGCCACACATTATCTAAGATATAAATACCATGTGCCACTTTTTCCATATCATGCTCTCTGACGTATTTTGAGACAGATGGCTTTGATACACCTGATTCAACGGCCTTCGATGTAATCAAATATCCATTGTCTTTTTCAATTAGCGATTCCAAAATATCTGATGTTGACATAGTTGTCCTCCTTATCCTCGGTATTTCCTTTTGTGCTTAAATTATATTATATTTAAGCGTAAAAGTAAATATAATCCTTATATGCTTGCAGAAGTAAAAGATAACGCAGCCGAATAATTTCATAAAAAATAGGCTTCGCCTATTCAACTCCCCTGCCCCTCAATCGAGGGCACTGAAAAAGTAGATAGTACCGCCTATGTTTGATATAATATAGATATCAAGTATAGGCGGTGTTTTTATGATTGAACAACAGCAGAAATTAGTACTTAGTCCTTATATGGAAATATATGAACTGGTGGTTCCAAAAGACAACCTGCTTCGTCAGATAAAAGAACTGGTTGATTTTGAATTTATTTATGATGAATTGCTTGATAAATATTGTCTTGATAATGGACGTAATGCAGTTCCGCCTATTCGAATGTTTAAGTACTTGCTTTTAAAAGCTATCTATGATTTATCTGATGTTGATGTCGTAGAACGTTCTAAGTATGATATGTCATTTAAATACTTTTTGGATATGGCACCAGAAGAAACTGTTATTAATCCCAGTTCTTTGACAAAATTTCGTAAACTACGTTTGAAAGATATGAATCTGTTGGATATGTTGATTTCAAAGACGAATTATTACAGCTGCGACCATTACCAGTGGTGAAAAAACAGACGGAAAAGAATTGCCAGCTTTGGTTCGGAAAAGCAGAGCTGCGGGAATGAAAGTTGAAACTGTGATTGGTGACAAAGCCTATTCAAGTAAGGAAAACGTTGATGCTGCAAAGGATAATCATTATGAACTTATCTCCCGGTTAAACAGTATTGTTACCCAAGGGAATCGTATAAAGCCAGATGAATTCGAATTTAATAAAGATGCCAGAATGTATCAATGCAAAGCAGGACATCTGGCAATTCATAAATATCTTGATAAGCGAAAAAAAGCAGGAAAGAATCCTCGAATGACATACTTTTTCGATATAGAAAAATGTAAAAGATGTCTTTATAAGGCGGGTTGTTATAAAGAAGGAGCAAAAAGGAAAACCTACACAGAAACACTGATTTGTGATTCGCATAGTGAGCAGGATCAATTTCAAGAAATTGAACATTTCAAAGAAATGGCGAAAGAACGCTATAAAATAGAGGCAAGAAATAGTGAATTAAAACATAGGCATGGTTATGACGTTGCGTCATCATCAGGTCTTATTGGCATAGAAATGCAGGGAGCTATGGCTATATTTGCAGTAAATCTCAAGAGAATTATTAAGCTGATAAGTGAAAAATAAAAAGAATCCGCATGCAAGACAAGAAATCAGCAATAGAAAGAATATAAAATTTGAAATTTAAAGAGGTAGGTTTTTCAGTGCCCTCATCTTGAGGGGTTGGGGTTTCTTTTTCTCCTCTTTTCCTGCATAATAGACTTATGAATATCTTGCAAAGAATCTTTACTGACTATTATGAGGAAATCAAATATACCCTCCATCCCAGAGATTCTGAGATGGAAAATATCGATAAAATGCTGAATTGTGGCGATCCTTCTTTTGGCGGTGCCATGTATGTCTGCACCACTTGCCACAACATGAAATTTGTTCCCTTCCGCTGCAAAAGCCGCTTCTGCCCTACTTGCGGTGTGAAGTATTCCCAGGAACGCTCTACCAGTATGGCCTTTAAGCTTGTTAACTGCACACATCGTCATTGTGTTTTCACAATCGATGAGGAACTTCGTCATTTCTTCCTGGAAGACCGTTCTCTTTTAAACTGCCTTTTTCGTGCTGTTCAAAGCGTCATCCTTCACATGTTTAATAAGATAAATAAGTCTCAAAACTTTGTTCCTGGTTTTATTTGTGTGCTTCACACTTTCGGACGCCCTCTTGAATGGAATCCACATATTCACTGTATTCTTTCGGAAGGCGGTTTTTCTGGCAATGCTATTTGGCGGCCGGTAAAACATTTCAATTACACTTATCTACGCAATACTTTTCAAACCGCTTTACTCAATGAAATGGAACAGCACATCAGACCTTCCTTCAAAAAGATTAAAGCTTATATCTATCACAAGGACAAAAACGGCTTTTATGTCTATGCCAAACCTAATCTCTGCGACCCTAATACTGTCATTAAATACATTGGCCGTCCGGTTATTGCCTTAAAACGGATTGATTCTTACGATGGTGAAAATGTTACTTTTCACTATAATCGTCACGAAGATAATGCTTATGTTAAACGTACGATTCCGGCAATCGAGTTTATTAAACTTCTTATCCAACCTATACCGGAAAAACATTTTAAAATGATCCGCTACTATGGTCTCTATGCGAGACACCGTGAAATTGACACTAAACTTTATCGTGCTATTCACAAATCGAAACACCGCTTCATAAAAAGTTTTACGAAATGGAGACAGGACATTCTTTTATCTTTTGGATATGATCCTTTATTCTGTCCTCACTGCAAGAAGGAAATGGCGCTGGTAGAAGTCTACTATCGTCACAAACGGGTTTCTCTACAAGAACTTTATGAAAGAACAATGGCTAAAGTCAAATTCCGCTCTGCTTGATTTTTCTTCCTGTCTGTATCATACTAAACTCATCAACAGACAGGAAGGAATTTAAACTATGGATGCAAAGCTTATAGAGAAACTTAGGCAAAAATACACCAAGAATCCTCCAGAGGGAATGACACCCAGCCTGGTCAAAAACATGACAGACTCTGACCTTTTGGATATGCACTATTTTCTTACCGAAGATGACGATCTTGATGACGATGAATTTGAAGAAGGCTTTTACATTGACTTCTTTTAATCTATCGTCTGTTTGCCATGCCCGCCTTTGTGCGGGCTCTTTTTATCAAGAGTTCGACGGAAGTCGAACTTTCCTATTGTATAACAAAGGGACTGTCCAACAGTCCCTCAGCTATTATTTATAAATTATTTCATTATGCACAATCTCTTCTGCTGCATTTCGGATATTATTTACAGCCCTGACCCATTCCATCTGATCATGAGCTTTCATTTCTTCCGTAATACCTTGCTTTTCCATCATCTGACGCATCAGAACATCTATCCTCTCCTGTGCTTCATCGTCCACAAGATTCAGATGTTCCACCAGTCTGTCTTCCAAAATATACAGTGAATACATTGCCGGACGATGCTCTTTCAGATACGTTTTCCGCATCATTCCATATTTCCCATAATGCGGTTCTTCATCTGTACTGACAAGATTCGGATAGTAAATTCCGTCTGCACCAAGTGTGTAGGTTCCACCCATTTTTTCAAATGTGCTTTTCATGTGTTATTCCTCCTTGAAATCAGCGATGTCCTTAGATCATCGCAAAATATTTCAGGGCAGCCTTGATAGCTTCTTCCTTCTCTTTCGGGCATTGTGGAACTCTTGCATTTTCTGATTTTGGAAGATTATAGTTTTCTCCCACTTCAATTCCACATTTGCGTTTTACCTGAGAAATATATAAACTTGAAACCTTCAAGCCAAATTCTTTCAACACATAATCTTTGATTTCCTGATAGGTTGCTTTCAACTCGGCACTGGTGGCATCCAGCTCGTCCAGGTCTAAGTCGATCTCTATCGTGTCATCCAGCTTCTGTTGGGTCAAAAGAACAACCGTCTCAACATGACAACTCTGCCCAAACATATCGCAGCATCTTACCTTCTCTACCTCATACCCGCCATCTGCAAGATATCTTAAATCTCTTGCCAGCGTAGAGGAGTCGCAGCTGACATAAACCACCCGTTTCGGTGCCATTTTTAAAATGGTATCCAGGCAGACCTGGTCGCAGCCTTTTCTTGGGGGGTCTACTACGATGACATCGGCGTAGACTTTGTTCTTTTCATACTGTTCCGGAAGGACTTCCTCTGCCTTTCCGGTGAAGAATTCTGCATTGGTAATGTTATTTAAGGCAGCATTCCTTCTGGCATCTTCAATGGCCTGGGGAACAATCTCAACACCGTAGACCTTCTTTGCATTCTGGGCTAAAAACAGGGAAATGGTTCCTATTCCGCAGTACAGATCCCAGACTGTTTCATTTCCGGTCAGTCCCGCATATTCCAGGGCTGTTCCATACAATTTTTCCGTCTGCACCGGATTGACCTGATAAAAGGACAACGGAGAGATCTGATAGGTCACATTTCCAATATTATCAGTGATGTAACCAGGGCCATATAAATTTACGATCTCTTTTCCCATGATCACATTGGTCTTTTCCTGATTGATGCTGTAGGAAATGCTGGTCATGCCTTTCACCTGGCACAGTTCTTCTACCAGCTGTTCCTTTGCCGGAATATCTTTTCCGTTGATCACCAGACAGACCATGATCTCACCGGAATGGAAGCCTTTGCGGATCAGTGCATGACGCACTAAGCCCTTATGGGTCGTCTCATCATAAGGGCGGATCCCATGGACTCTCATAAATCCTTTGATAATGCCTAAAATATCCTTATTTTCTTCCACACCTAACAGACAGTCTTCACACTCAATAATGTCATGGGTACGGCCTGCATAAAATCCAGCCACAATATTTCCATTTTTATCCAACCCAAACGGAAACTGTGCTTTGTTGCGGTAACGCCACGGCTCTTTCATTCCCATGATGGGAAGCATGTGGATCTCATCTTCCTTAAACTTTCCGATCCTTAACAGGTGGTTTTTTACCTTACGCTCTTTAAATTTCAGCTGCTCTTCATAGGACATAGCCTGAAGCTGGCAGCCGCCGCACTGGCGGGCAACCGGGCACTTTGGCTCTACTCTTGCCTCTGACGACGTAAGGATCTCCATCAACCTTGCAAACCCGTAATTTTTCTTCATTTTCATGGCACGGGCACGGACTACATCACCGATCACTGCATCTTTGATGAACCAGATATAACCATCCAGTTTGCCGATCCCTGCGCCATCTTCACTTATATCTTCAATGGATACTGTAAATTCCTGATTTTTTTCCATATTTCTATTTTACTCCGTTGTTCTGCGGATATTAGAGTCTAAGAAACGGTTAAATCCCAACCATCCCTTGATTTCGCCACCAGCATTTAATGCCTCGATCATGGTCTCCATCTTTGCATCTGTCGTATCTGCAAAATTCAGTGCCAGTGCCTCAAGTAAAGCCGGCTTCTTAGGAGAACCGTATTCCAGCTCCCCGTGATGTGCCAGGATACAGTGTTTTAACTCAACTGCAATACTTGCCGGAAAGCCTTCGATCTCCTTCATACGGTCTGATATCATTTCCGTGCCAATGATGATATGGCCCAGTAACTGTCCGTCATCGGTATAATCATTTTCCGGGAAACGGGACAGTTCTTTTGTCTTGCCGATGTCATGGAAAATAGCCGCTGTGATCAGCAGATCACGGTTTAACTCTTTATAATATCCTGCGTAATAATCACACAGCTTTGTAACACTTAACGTATGCTCTAACAGTCCGCCTACAAAACCATGATGAACGGTCTTTGCTGCAGAATGGAACTGGAATGCTTTTGCAAAAGCAGCGTCATCTACAAAAAAGCTGGACAGCAGGCGGTTTAAGTACGGGTTCTTTACGCTCTTGATAAATGCCAGAAGCTCTTCATACATTTTTCCGATATCCCGCTTGGATACAGGCAGATAATCAGACTCTATATACTCTCCTTCTCCTGCCTTGCGGATGCGGCGTACATTTAACTGGTTGGAGTTCTGGAATAAGGTCACATCTGCTTCAATGCAAACATAATCCATGGTATCAAAGTCTCCAACACCAGGAGAATTTAAGTCCCAGATCTTGGCATCAATGGTTCCTGTCTTGTCCTGAAGGACCAGGTTGCCATATTCTTTTCCATTTTTTGTAAGCTGGATCTGCTTATTTTTACATAAATACACATCAGATACGTGCATACCTTCACGGAAGGTTTCGATATATCTCATTTTCTTACCTCATCTTTTCTAATTTTGATTTTTTCCATAAAAGAGAGCCCGGCACCTTTCCTACCTGGCTCCCACTGTTACTTCAAATTCAATCTCTTTGTACTCATCTTTTCCATTGTTTCTCTGGACTGTTACTGTAATGCGGTCTCCTACATGGAGTTTTTCCACCTGGGCCTGGAAATTCTTCATTCCCTCGATCTTAATATCATTGATCCCGGACAAAATATCACCAGGCTGAAGTCCGGCATTATAGGCAGGACTTTCGGCAGCTGCCGCGATCATATAAATACCAGATGGCATTCCATTTTTTTCCATTTCTGAAGTAACTTCCTGACCTTCAATGCCTAAATAAGGCACCTGGATCCCATTACTTAAAAGTTCCAGAGCTCCTTTATAATCAGAAATGGACATAAATGTTTTCATGCCTGTATCCACATCCTGCTCATAGCGGTCTGTGGCCCAGCCAACCAGTTCTCCCTCTGTATTAAACAGGAAAGTCCCTGCATCTGCCTTACTTTTGATATCCGCATACAGAACACGGGCATTTCCATCTGTCATCTGTACATTTTTAGCTATATAGGAAATGAAACCATAGCTGCTGGAGTGTACCATACCTGCCGGTGAACCCATGGATATAACCAGATCTCCCTGTCTGACCCCATAGGAATTTCCCAGTTTTACCGGTTTTATCTTCTCAAACTGTGCATCATCCAGTGAAGTAGCATCTACACGGATCATGGTCAGTCCCATCCGGGAGTCTGTCTGTTTTACGGCTCCAGGAAGAACGGCACTGTCTGAAAATGCAACTTCCAGAGAGTCTGCTGTCTCTATTGCTTCTGTTGGTGCCAGGATCAGAACTTCTTCTTTTCTGGCATCGATCACAACACCTGAAAACTGTCCTGTGGTTTCGATTGGGTTATCAAACCAGTCTTTTTCATGCTGGATGGAATGGATCGCAGCAATGGAACTATCTGCTTCTGATACCAGTGTCCTTAAATTTCCGTACATCTTGTTCAGATCTTCCAGAGAATATGGATATTTTTCCAACTCTGAACGAACTTTCTCTTCTACCGGTTCTGTCTCTTCTGTTGAAGCTTCCTGAGTCTGCTGTACCGGAGCTGATGTTTCCGGTTCATCTTTCGGTATTGTAATGGAACGGCTTTCTTCTATTTTTTCCTGTCCCATTATCTTTCTGACTACCGTTTTCGTAACTGTAAAACAAACCGCCGATATGGTCCCAAACAGTACTGCACAAATAACAGTCAATATAATATATCTGACGATCTGCCTTCTTGATAACGGCTGACGCACGATCTTCTCCTGGATAAACTGCCAGGAACGCTCTTCTTTTACGTTGTCATCCTTATCTGTACGCTTATCCGCCATTGCGTTCCTCCTTGCGAAGAATCTTATTCCTATTATAAGGTTCTTCCTGCTATTATGCAAGATGTTCTATGGGATTCTTGCGCCAAAAGTGCCCGTCTTACTGGGTTTTCTCCCCGCACCACCTAAGAAATTTCCCGTAGTAAAACAGAATGTTTACTGGTATAATGTAAAGGCGCAAAGAAAAAACAAGCGCTTATTTTCCTATCACTCGGAGGAACCAACATTTATGAACCAAAAAGCCTTAAAAACTTTAGAATATACAAAGATCATCGCCCAGCTGGAGTCCCATGCGGCTTCCCCACTGGGTAAAGCCCTCTGCCGGGATCTTGTGCCATCTTCTGACCTGGAAGAAGTTCGCACCTGGCAGGCGCAGACCACCGACGCGGCTGACAGAGTCCGCTTAAAAGGCACTGTCTCCTTCTCCGGCCTGCGGGACATCGGCAGTTCCTTAAAGCGTCTGGAGATCGGCAGTGCTTTAAGCATCAGCGAACTGCTTTCTATCAGCTCTGTTCTTACAGTTGCTGCCCGTGCAAAAGCCTACGGCCGTCAGGACGTCCCGGAAAACACCTTTACACCGCGTTTTCCAGGTCAGCAGCCACCGAAACAGACAGCAGCCGAGGAATATGTGCCTGACTCCTTAGACCCGTTATTCCAGGCCTTAGAGCCTCTTACACCTGTCAACAATGAGATCAAGCGCTGCATCCTTTCCGAAGACGAGATCGCAGATGATGCAAGCCCGGGTCTGTCCCATGTGCGCCGTTCCTTAAAGGCCTGTGCAGACCGCATCCATACCCAGTTAAACTCTATCCTGAACTCCCACCGTACCTATTTGCAGGACGCCGTGATCACCATGCGTGACGGCCGGTACTGTCTCCCTGTCAAATCAGAATACAAGAGCCAGGTTTCCGGTATGGTACATGATCAGTCTGCCACCGGTTCTACTCTTTTTATCGAGCCAATGGCGATCATCAAATTAAACAATGAGATCCGCGAGCTGGAGATCCAGGAGCAGAAAGAGATCGAGGCTGTTTTAGCTTCTTTAAGCAACCAGACAGCTCCTCATATTGAAGAACTGCAGATGGACATGGCACTGTTAGCACAGCTGGATTTCATTTTTGCGAAAGCTGCACTTTCCCACCAGTACCGCTGCACAGCCCCAATTTTCAATGATAAGGGCTACATCAATATCAAGGACGGACGCCACCCATTACTGGACCAGAAAAAAGCAGTACCTATCAATGTATGGCTTGGAAAAGACTTTGACCTGCTGATCGTAACAGGTCCTAATACCGGCGGTAAGACCGTTTCCTTAAAAACCGTAGGTCTTTTCACCTTAATGGGACAGGCGGGACTTCACATTCCGGCCTGGGAAGGTTCTGAATTAGCTGTATTCGACAATGTATTTGCTGATATCGGTGATGAGCAGAGCATTGAGCAGAGTTTAAGTACTTTCTCCGCCCACATGACCAATACGGTACGTATTTTAGAGGAAGCAGACTCCCGTTCCCTCTGCCTTTTCGATGAGCTGGGAGCCGGTACCGACCCAACAGAAGGTGCTGCCCTTGCCATTGCCATGCTGTCATTTTTACACAATATGAAATGCCGTACCATGGCAACCACCCATTACAGCGAATTAAAGGTATTTGCACTTACTACCCCGGGCGTGGAAAATGCATGCTGCGAGTTTAACGTAGAAACACTGCAGCCGACCTACCGCCTGCTGATCGGTGTTCCGGGAAAGAGTAATGCGTTTGCTATTTCCAAAAAACTTGGACTGCCGGACTACATTATTGAAGATGCAAAGAACCATCTGGAAGCAAAAGATGAGTCCTTTGAGGACCTGCTTACCAGCCTGGAAAACAGCCGTGTAACCATTGAAAAAGAACAGGAAGAGATCCGTTCCTATAAAGAGGAGATCGCCCAGTTAAAATCCCGCCTCACCCGCAAGGAAGAGCATCTGGATGAGCGCAAGGACAAGGTGATCCGCAATGCAACAGAAGAGGCACAGCGCATCCTTCGTGAAGCAAAAGAGACTGCCGACCAGACCATCCGCCAGATCAACAAACTGGCTGCTGACTCCGGCATTAACAAAGAATTAGAGGCCCAGAGGACCAAACTGCGTGAGCAGTTAAAGAAAACAGACGACAAACTGGCAGTAAAGGCCAAAGGTCCAAGCCAGCCTGTTTCTGCCAAGAAGTTAAAGATCGGTGACGGCGTAAAAGTCCTTTCCATGAACTTAAAAGGTACTGTCAGTTCCCTTCCAGACAGCACCGGAAACCTGTTTGTACAGATGGGTATCCTGCGTTCCAAGGTCAATATCCGTGATATTGAACTGATCCGTGAAGACGATATCAGCGCTACCTTAGGAGATGGTTCTTCCCGTTCCTACGGTGCTGTTTCCGGTGTAGGAATCAGCAAATCCAAAAAGACCTTTTCACAGGCAAAAGGCTCTAATTCCGGCTCCGGACAGATCAAGATGTCCAAGTCCTTCTCTGTTTCACCGGAAGTCAATCTGATCGGTATGACAACAGACGAAGCAGTTCCTACTATGGAGAAATACTTAGATGACGCTTATCTGGCCCACCTGCCAAGTGTACGCGTGGTACACGGAAGAGGTACCGGCGCCTTAAAGACTGCCTGCCACAAGCGTTTAAAACAGTTAAAATATGTAAAAGACTTCCGTCTGGGCGAATTTGGCGAAGGCGGAACCGGTGTTACTATTGTTACATTCAAATAGGAACATAATCTAACTTTTAGGGAGGTAAATTGTAATGGCAGAAAAACAGCGGATACTCATTGTAGATGATGATGCCAACATCGCAGAGCTGATCTCGCTTTATCTGATGAAAGAATGTTATGAAACCATGATCGTAGGCGACGGGGAAGAAGCCTTAAAGCGTTTCCCGGAATTTAAACCAAATCTGGTACTTTTAGACCTGATGCTTCCAGGTATGGACGGCTATCAGGTATGCAGAGAGCTGCGCTCCAGTTCCCAGGTGCCGATCATCATGCTTTCCGCAAAAGGTGAGATCTTTGACAAAGTCCTTGGTCTGGAACTGGGTGCTGATGACTACATGATCAAACCATTTGACTCCAAGGAACTGGTAGCCAGGGTAAAAGCGGTCCTGCGCCGTTATCAGGCTTCACCTGCAGCTGCCATCACAGAGCCGAAACAGCAGGGCGATTATGTGGAATACCCGGACCTGATCGTAAACCTGACCAACTATTCCGTCATTTACAAAGGTCATTCCATTGAAATGCCTCCAAAAGAGCTGGAGCTGTTATATTTCTTAGCTTCCTCTCCCAACCAGGTCTTCACCAGAGAGCAGCTGTTAGATCATATCTGGGGATATGAATACATTGGTGATACCCGTACAGTAGACGTTCACATCAAACGACTGCGTGAAAAGATCAAAGATCACGCCAGCTGGGCCATTACTACAGTCTGGGGCATTGGCTACAAGTTTGAAGTAAAGAGGTGATGTAATGGCCCGCTCTCTTTATTCCAAATTTGTCCTGGGCTACCTGATCTTCGGCCTTTTAAGCGTGCTTACCATTGCCACCTTTTCTTCCGGTATAACCCGGGATTATCTGATCAAGGACCGGGCAAATGCCCTTTACGATGAGGCAAATGATATTGCGGCTTCCTGCAGTCTTATGTATCAGGGCCAGCATCAGGATATGGATCTTTTTTCCACACAATTAAAAAATGTGTCCACCTATCTGCACACAGAAACATGGGTGGTCAACAAAAGCGGCGTTGTGATCATGGACAGTAAAAATGGCAGCCGCGTCCATACCACCATCCCGGATTTTGACCCCACGGCAACGGGAAACCGTTCTTATACCATCGGCACCTATTACAAGTTATTTGACCAGAATGTACTCAGTGTTTCCGCTCCTGTGACCGGCAATTACACTACGTATGGTTACGTGCTCATCCACCTTCCCATCAGTGAGATTGCAAATTCCCAGAGCCATATTTTGGACATTCTCTACATGACCTGTGCCATTATCTTTGGCCTGTCGCTGATCATCCTTGTAGTATTTACCATCACGGTATATCTGCCTCTGCGAAAGATCGCAGCCGGTGCCAATGAATACGCTGCTGGCAACTTAAACTACCGGATCAAGGTAAAGACCCACGATGAAATGGGCTACCTTTCCAATACCCTAAATTATATGTCCGATGAGCTGAATAAAATGGAAGAATACCAGCGCAATTTCATTGCCAATGTCTCCCATGATTTCCGTTCACCGCTGACCTCCATCAAAGGATATCTGGAAGCTATTTTGGACGGCACCATTCCGCCGGAAATGTATGAAAAATACTTATCCAGAGTGATTTCTGAAACAGAGCGCCTTCATAAACTGACAGAAAGCATGCTGACTTTAAACTCCTTAGATGCAAAAGGGTTTTTATCCAGAACTAATTTTGATATCAACCGGGTAATAAAAGACACTGCCGCATCCTTTGAAGGAACCTGTGACTCCAGACATATCCGCTTTGACCTTACATTTTCCGATAACATCCAGATGGTCTACGCAGACATGGGCAAGATCCAGCAGGTCCTTTATAACCTGATCGACAATGCCATCAAGTTCAGCCATGATGACTCTGTGATCTACATCCAGGCATCCAGCAAATACGAGAAGATCTTTGTCTCCGTAAAAGATACAGGCATCGGTATTCCCAGAGACAGCATTAAAAAGATCTGGGACCGCTTTTACAAGACGGATCTTTCCAGAGGCAAAGATAAACGTGGTACCGGCCTTGGTCTTTCCATTGTAAAAGAGATCATCCAGGCACATGGTGAAAATATCGATGTGATCAGTACAGAAGGGGTAGGAACTGAGTTTATCTTCTCCCTTCCAAGTTCTACCTCTTTATAAAAATTTTTAGACGACCGGCATATTTTAACTTTTCCTTACGATTTGCTCCAGAGCCCCTTTTTAAGGGGTTCTTTGCTTTAAAAAGGGGTGGAACTGTGTTATACTTTAATGAGCCAAGTAGAAAAACAAGCGGCTGCGTTAGCAGACATTTGTTTTTCCCAAAAACTGCTCTCAGGCAATTTTTTTAAAGAAAGGACGATGAATAATATGATCCGTTTAAAAAAAGTAACTGCCGTTCTTCTTTCCGCCCTTCTTGTTTCTTCCTGCATGGCACCCTGCACCTTTGCTGCAAGCAAAACAAAAGTGGGAAAGATCAATCTGACCATTGACACGGACATCCGTTCCGGAAGCAGCGGCGGCGAAGTAGAAGTAACTCCTACCGGTGACAACACAGAATATTTCTACATCGACTCCGTGGAAGTTACCAATGACGAAGGAGATGACTGGAGCAAGTCCAATCCACCGGAAGCTGAGATCCGCATTGGTCTGGAAGATGAAGATGAATATACCTTCTCCGGTTCCAGTTCCAGCAACTTTAAGCTTACCCTTGCAAGCTCTATTAAATCCCGTTATGACAAGGTAGAATATGTAAGCGCAAGAAAAACAGACGGCGGCGCTACCATCATCCTGAACATCCGCCTTGTATTTGATAAAGATGCTGATATGAGCAATGCGGCTGCACCAGGCAGTGTAGAATGGAGCGCTTCCTCTGAAGGTACTGCAACCTGGGGCGATGTTTCTTCTGCCAAATATTTCCAGGTACAGCTGTATAAAGACGGTAACCTGGTAACACCTCCAGATGGTTCCGCTTCCACTGTTTCCGTATATGGAACCAGCTATGATTTCTCCAGCTGGGTAAGCGCAGGTTCCAAATACACCTTTAAAGTACGTTCCGTAAAAGCCAGCAACAACGCAAAGAGCAAATGGGTATCTTCCAGCTCCTGGACCCCAGGCTCCAACACTTCCGATAACAATAATACCAACACCTTCCCAGAAGGCTGGCAGAAAGCTGCTGACGGCATCCGCTGGTGGTGGCAAAATCCAGATGGTTCCTACCCTGCATCCCAGTGGAAGGAAACAGATGGAAAATGGTACTATTTCGATGCGGAAGGCTACATGGCTACCGGATGGATCAATGTTGGCGGCGTAGATTACTGCCTGGCTCCTGACGGCGCCCTGTATGTAAGCTGCACTACACCAGATGGCTACAATGTAGACGCAAATGGTGCATGGATCCACTAATTCATTGCTGCGTGCTTTGCACTCCCGCAATTCAATTACATATGACCACAAAAAACCCGCTGAGTCGATCACATCAGCGGGTTTTTCTTTATTTCAAATTTTCTTTATTTCAGTTTTTATTTATTCCAGATTTTAATTTTCTTCTACAGCACCAGTCTTGCAGCTCCATAAATACCTGCGTCATTTCCCAGTGTTGCCAGTCCTAATTTTGCCTTGTTTTCAGAGATTGGGGTAAAATGATCATAATCCTTCTGGATCATATCGATCAGGAACTGTCCTGCCTTTGAAACGCCGCCTCCGATAACGAAAATCTCAGGATCAACGGTCAGAGCTACCTGTGCCAGTGCAAGTCCCAGATAATGGCTGACTGTCTTCATAACTTCCAGAGCCATCTCATCTCCTGCTTTTGCAGCGTCCAACACATCCTTAGCACTTACATTATCCCCAAATTCACGAAGGGCAGAAGGCTTGTCAGATTTTGCCATGGTCCTTCTGGCTTCTCTTGCAATTCCAGTTGCGGAACTTACCTGCTCTAAGCAGCCTACACCGCCGCAGTTACAGTGTTCCCACTCATCATCCCGTACATGGATGTGACCGATCTCACCGCCAAGGCCATGTTTTCCTGCAATGATCTTCTGATCCAGGATCACGCCGCCGCCAACACCGGTTCCCAGTGTGACCATGACCAGGTCAGAGTAGCCTTTTCCGCCTCCCTGCCACATTTCGCCAAGGGCAGCTACATTGGCATCATTTCCGCTCTTTACAGGAATTCCATCTAAAAGGCGGCTTAACTCTTCCTGTGGGTTTAAGTCGCGCCATCCCAGATTGACACATACTTCCACGTATCCATCTGGCATAACAGGTCCCGGAACGCCCATTCCGGCTCCTGCAACATCTTTCTTCAGATCCAGTCCCTTTTCATCCAGTTTTTTCCGGATGGATGCAGCTACATCCGGAAGAATGTTCACACCGCCGTCTTCTTTGCGGGTCTTTACCTCCCATTTGTCCAGTAATTCTCCTGTTGTCTCAAAAAGACCAATCTTTACACTGGTTCCTCCTATATCAACACCGATGCATTTCATCCCCATGGTATATATCCTCTCTTTCTTTTATTTTACCGTAAACTTACGCCCCACGCATTTGCGCTCTACTGCCTGCTGTCGCAGGCGGTTCGTTCGTTAATGGTCTACTTTTACTTTAACCGGATCTCTTCCATTTTCTGTGTTCCCAACACAAGAAGAGTTCCAGGGAAACGTCCGGACAATACTTTTGTCACTGTAAAATCAAAACTTCCGCTGAATTTTTCCGTTCCCGCCATGTTGTAAACACAGCAGGAATTATCATTATACAGTGTGACCAGATCTCCATCTATATCAAATCCTGTATACTGGTAACTGAACGTAGTCTCAAAAACCTGGCTGCCATCAGGGCGGTAGACCCGAAGACAATATGGATCCGCACCTTCCCCGTTGTCCGTTATCACACCTGCATACTTGTCAGTATAGCTGATGCTGCGCACATTTTCATCTAACAGGATCTGATTGACAGATTCCGGAGAAGTTTCCACTCTGGTGGAGAAAAACTGCAGCCCCTTGTCTGTAAAGATCACTGCATGGCTTTCATCCATAAAACGGACTCTGCCGGCCATAGCATCGCTCAGATCTTCCGGAAGGAAAACTCCAACCACTCGCTTAGGATCATTTTTTCCAAGACCAAAGTTATAAAATACAATCTTGTTTTTGATCATTCCCTGATCCAGATACATAAAAGAAGTGATCCACTGGGTGCCTCCCGGTGAAAGGCTTACATCCACCGGATATCCATCTCCTGAAAGAAGGGATTTTACATAAATATCCAGAGCGCTTCCGTCTTTTTTATAAAGATAAATATAACTTGCTTTGGAGTCTTCCTGTACAGAGGCTACCACTCCTTTTGCAGATACAGATAAGGACAAAATAGGCAGCGCTGTGGTTGCCTGACCCTGGCAGCCGCTTCTGTCGCAGATATAAATGGAATTTCCCTGTTTGTCCCCAATGGCAGCAAATTCGCCGTTGACAGAAACAAAGGGGGATTTCATTTCATAACTCTGGATCCAGATGGTCTTTCCCCTGCCATCAATATAAGAAGCTCCGTCTTTGGTGTATTTGATCACCCCATCACCAAAGTCTACATACTCGCAGAAACTTCCCTCTCCTTTTACTGCTGCTTCCTGATTTTCCTCTGCCAGGCTCTTCTCCCACACGACCTGATAATCGTAAAAGGAATGATAACGGTCATAATAATAAATACCAAAAGCAGCACCTCCTAAGAGCACTGCCACAACTGCCAGAACAGCCAGTCGCTTCCTGACTGTCTTTTTATGAGCATTGCGGATCGCCTGTTCACTTTCCTCTTCCGTCTGATACCTGGGAGGAACGATCTGACGCCGCAATTGTCTTTTTTTATTTTCACGGTTCATTAAACTGGAATTATCCATCCTTGTCTCCTGTGAAATGTTCTTTTCTTCATACTCGCTTAAGTATACAACATTTCACAGGAAAAATCGACAGCCAATCCTTGCAAAACAAAAAATCTCCGTCCTGATATATCTTAAGGAAGAAGCAGCTTCTGACCTGCATAAATACTGTTTTCATCTGTCAGGGAATTGATCTGGCAGATCTCCTGAAGTTTTCTGATATTGTGGTATTCCTTAAAACAGATCCCGTACAGCGTTTCCCCTTCTCCTACTACATATACTTTGTAAGAAGCCTCTGCATTGGCTGCCTGGGCCTGGGTGGTCTGGGCGGCAGTCGTCTGTGCCGGTTCTGATGTTGTCTGGACTGGTGGCACTGTCTGATCCGGCGTTTCCTTGGTTAAAGAAGCTTCCACTGTCCCTGCAGTAGATCCCCCTGGTGCCATTGTCTCCGGAATTACCTCCACTGGCGTTTCCCCGGTTGTCCTGTTTCCCGCAACAGAAGAAAGATTTCCCCTGGCTTCACGGATCACTGCTTCCGGATCTACAGAAGCCACCACCTGTTCCATTTCATGAAGCCGTTTATAATTATTAAACATGGCTACACCGCCTGCCAGCACCATGACTGCCAGCACACTGCAAAGCCCGGAAAGTACACTGACCGCACTTCTCTGGCGCACAGCCGCTGTTTTATGCTCGTCCATTTTCTTTCTGAAATCCCGGATCGCCCGGTCATCGGTCTTGCTTTCTTCCCGCAGGATATCTTTCCTTGCGATCATATAATCCTGCATCATCTGGTTGCGCTCATAGTAAATACTGTATCCACGCAGCTGGTAAAAACCATCGGAAGAGGTAATATAAATAGCTTCTTCCCCGTCCAGTCCACTGTTTAAATACATCAGCTGGTTTTTCCCTGTAAAATACTGGCTGTGCTGCCTCCAGTAATTTAAAGGGCTTAAGGTAACCCCTTCTCCGGCGCACAAAAACCAGCCCTGAACTGTTCTTCGTGGGAACATGGTCTCTACCTGCTGGTATGCCTTTTTCCACGCTTCCTCTGTAAAGACCACCTTTTCCCCTTCCTGGGAAAGGATCTCCATTTCCATTGCTCCATCTACAAACACATAGGGCATGTCCTCATGGATCTCCCGGTTGCCAAGGAGCAGTCCTACCCTCAGGTTCTGGCCTGCCGTAGGCTTTAACCGTTTTAAATATGTATTTACATAATCTTCCACATAAAGCCGCAGCACTGTATCGCGTTCCCCGATCTGCCGGATGTTCTTTGGCAGTTTGGGATAAAGTTCATATAATTCGCCCATATTTTAACACCCCTTTTGCTGTTCTTATCTGTTTACGTTCTCACCTAAGAGTAGCAAAAGGAATGCAAAAATTTTGTCATATTATGGCTGTATTTTCCCAAAATCGTTCGACAAGGGTAATGCTTTCGCAAATGCAGTCTGCCATTTTCATTACCATGGAAAGACGCACACTTTGTAACATCACCGGATCATGGCTTCCGGGACCTCCCACGATCCCTGTTATGGAAATGTCTCCTACTTCCATCAGTTCTTTGGAAACTCCCAGCCCCGGTTGAAGAGCGCCTTTCCCCAATGTTGCAAATCCAACGTGATCCGGACTTCCCACAGAAGCATCTATGGCCACGATCACATGATCCGGAAAATGAGTACGGATATAAGCTGCATAAACTTCCAGGTTCATAGCATGGACCGGTTTGTCTAACGTCCCGATCACAGCTGCTTTTTTTAATCTGCATTTTCGCAGCTTATGACCTACCAAAGGCCCCAGACTGTCTCCTGTGGAACGGTCCGTTCCAATACAGAGAAATATCACTCCGGCCTTCTGTTTTTCCGCCATTGCCTCTGCGATCAGCTGGTTTAAATTTACGGCAAACCGCTCCGCTTCAAACTCTCCCATTGTATCATAATAAGAAATCTCGTTCCTTCGCTGTACCCGAAAAGACTTCCACAATCTCATTGCCAAGTTCTCCACCCCGGTATCTGTTTACTATAAATGATAAATACTTTACCTGTTATCCTGTAACTGGTTTCGTTTTTATAGTATAGGCGGGGAAAGTTGGTTTTATTCTTTTCAGATACAAAAAAGAGCCTTCCATTGCGGAAAGCCCTTTTCTCATCCTGAATTTGATCAATCAAATAATTTCTCTTTATAAACTCCGGCATCGATCAGACCCTTGATTGCGTCTACAACTGCCTGCTTGTCCTCTTTGTAAGTAACACCAAACCACTTATCTGGTGTATCCAGAACGCGGACTTTTGCCTTGCCTTCATGTACTAATTTGTCGATGATCTTTGGAAGCAGGTATTCTGCCTTGATATCACCTGGCTTTAAGCTGTCTAAGAATTCCGGGAAGCCCTTTTCCAGCTCATTTAAGAAGCTTACTGGAAGTCCCCACATATTCATGGAAACAAGCTGCTCTGGCTGAACCTTTACAGGATTTCCTGCTTCGTCAGCTGCGTGAAGTCCATCTTCTATCATACGGATATCATAAGTCTCAGTTACTTTCTTTAAGATACCGTTTTCCTCTTCGCAAACGCCTCTGGTAACAGCGCCGTTGTCGCTGAGGGTATTCTTTAAAATGAAACCGCCCATGCAGATGTCATATACATCGCCATCTTCTGTCATTTCATTTACCATATATTCATGGATCTTGCGGAAGCCTTCTTTTCCGTAGTAATCATCTGCATTGATTACCAGGAATGGGCAGTCGATCAGTCCCTTTACCATAAGAACTGCCTGGCCGGTTCCCCATGGTTTAGTACGTCCTTCTGTTACTTCATATCCTTCTGGAAGAGCATTTAATTCCTGGTATGCATAGATAACAGGGATCTGCTTTTCGATCCTGTTTCCGATGATCTCCTTAAAGTCTTTCTCCAGATCCTTACGGATAATAAATACTACTTTATTAAATCCGGCTTCGATAGCGTCATGAATGGAATAATCCATGATGATCTCACCACTTGGTCCTACAGGCGCCAGCTGCTTAATGCCGCCGCCGAAACGGCTGCCAATACCAGCTGCCATGATCACTAATGCGGTCTCTTTCATAATTCTTCTCCTTGATTTCTAAATATAGTTCAGTCACTCGCCAAACTATAAGTGTTTGTATCGGTTACACTATAACACACTTTCCAGTAAAAGGCAAAATGTTCTCTCGGAATCTTTCTGTGCCTGATTTTGTGAGAAGATTTCTTGTCAGTTGTGCCCAAATTTCTGAGACGTATGCGGTGCGTACGTTGATGAAATTCGGGTGCGACTGGCGGAAAATCAGCCACAAAAGCAGGTGCAGGAAAGACTCCGAGAGAACATAAGAGGATAAAGGGGAATTTTAATGGATTTCTATCCAAACAATACGTTTTCTGCCAGTTTTGTTAAAACCTTCTGCACTCTGCACACATCTTCATAAGGAACAAACTCATTTGGTTTGTGCGCCAGCTCCAGACTTCCCGGTCCATAAGACATACAGTTATGGTTCATTAATGTTCCTGCGATCACTGCTGTGTCGGTATAGCCATTAAAGGAACCTACCACTGCTTCCTCTCCTGTTGTCTGCTTTACTGCTGCCTTTAAATTTGCTAAAAGCTTAGAATGATCATCTTTTTCCACATAAGGCCTGTCACCGGTAATGATATAACTTCCCTTTACTCCCGGTATCTCTTCCTCTGCTTTCCTGATTGCACGGTCTACAATGGCTTTGGCTGCCGCTGTATCTGTAGGCGGCACCAGACGCATATCGATCCATACTTTCGCGCTGTCCGGCACTACATAAGGACGGTAGCCGCCTGTGATCTGACCGAAAGTAACAGTAGAAATTCCCAGGTCATGATGCTTCGGGCATGCCTTGATCTCTTTTCTGATACTGCTGATGGCTTCTGCCATGGCTGCAATGGCATCGGCTCCCTTCCATGGATTGCTTGCATGGGCGGTAATTCCTGTTATGGTCAGTTCAAACCAGGTTCTTCCCTTGTGAGCCACCTGGATCTGTCCGTCTGTAGGCTCCGTATCCAGGATCCAGTCATCTTTTGTGACCCAGCCGGCCTTAATAGCAGCTTCTACGCCACGCATAAAGTCCTCTTCATCTACAGAGCAGATCATGGAAAATGGCTTCTCCGGAAGTTCGCCCCTTTCTCCCACTTTCTTTACCATGTTTTTAAAGGCAGTTAAAGCGCAGGCAAGACCGGATTTCATATCGCAGGCTCCGCGGCCATACATTTTTCCGTCACGTACCATAGCACCTAATGGGGAAATATCTTCATCCCAGCCATCACCCAGCATAACCGTATCCATATGGCAGATATAAATAAGTCCCGGTCCCTCTGTTTTTCCAGGGATCTTTGCCATTACATTATAACGTCCAGGCAGAACTTCCAGACGACTTACATGGATCTGGTCTGCCAGCTTACCTCCAAAGTCTGTGATCTGCTTTTTAAACCAGTCTGTGATCCACAGACCGATCTCCTCTTCATAGGCTCCCGGGTCTGAGCTGTCGATCTGCACCAGCTGTTTTGCCAGTTCCCAGGCTTCCTGTTCTTCTCTTTCCATAGTATTTATCTTCTCCTTCCTGAATGACTCATACCTGCGCGCTCCCGCGTATCACAGTCATTTTATTGTGGCAATGTTAGTAAAAAAGGTGATTGCACTTGTAGCTTTACCCTACTATTATAAGAGAGGGTTAAGAATATGAAAAGCCCACTTAATAAAATTAAGAAATATGATCAAGGAGCATTTAAGTCATTATGATGATGAAAGAAATAAAAAGTCCATTTTGGCGTACCATTTATGAATATGGATTAATTACCGTCAGCATCTGGATCATGGTAGTAGGAATTTATTTCTTCAAATTCCCAAACCACTTCGCATTTGGCGGAATTACCGGTTTTTCCACTGTAGTCAGCCAGCTTACACACTGGTCCGCCAGTGATTTTACATCTGTTACCAATACAGCCCTTCTGCTGTTAGGATTTTTATTCCTGGGCAAAGGCTTTGGATTAAAGACTGTATACGCAACCATGGTCATGTCAGTAAGCTTATCACTTCTTGAGCGTTTCTGCCCATTAAGTGCACCGCTCACCAGCCAGCCGCTCTTAGAGCTGATGTTTGCCATTTTCCTTCCGGCTGTAGGAACCGCGATCCTCTTTAATATTGGAGCATCCAGCGGCGGCACCGACATCATTGCCATGATCTTAAAGAAATATTCCAGCATGAACATCGGTACCGTGCTGATGTTAGTAGACATTGCATCCGTTGTTGCTTCCTACTTTATCTTCGGAGTAGAGACCGGCCTGTTCTCCACCATCGGTCTTGCAGCAAAATCACTGGTGATCGATGATGTAATTGAAAATATCAATCTTTGCAAATGTTTCAACATCATCTGTGATGATCCAAAACCAATCTGCGATTTCATTATCAATGGTTTAAACCGCAGTGCTACTGTATACCACGCAGAAGGCGCTTTCACCCATCACGATAAGACCGTTATCATGACCACCATGAAACGCAGCCAGGCATTAAAACTTCGCAATTACATAAAACGTGTAGAGCCAACTGCATTTATGCTGATCTCCAATTCCAGCGAGATCATCGGAAAAGGCTTCCTTGCAAATTAAGCCTCTTCTGTATTCAGTTCCTTTGCCACTTTTTCAAGGTCTGCCCTTATGGATAATCCCTGAGGACAGGCTTTTTCGCATGCCCCGCACTTTTTGCAAAGGTCAGCAGATGCATCCTGGACCTTCTGTTCTGCGTATGCTTTCTTCGCTTTTTCTTCCTCATCAAACATGGCACAGTTATTCCAGATGGAAAACATTTCCGGAATGTTTACCCCAAATGGACATGGCATACAGTAACGGCAGGAAGTACAGCCATTTTTCACCCGGCTGCGGATCAGGTCTGCTGCCTTCTCAACTGCTTCCTCTTCCGCTTCTGTCAGCGGCTGAAATTTTCCAAATGTTTCCAGATTATCTTCTAACTGTTCCATAGAGGACATTCCGCTTAAGATCACTTTTACATTTTCATGGCTTCCTACCCAGCGCAGAGCCCAGGAAGCAGCAGAACGGTCCGGATCTGCCTCATTTAAGGCTTCTTTTGCCTCTTCCGGCAGGTTTGCCAGACGGCCGCCCTTTACAGGTTCCATGATCACCATAGGAACGCCCATTTTTGCTGCAAGCTCATAGCCTTTATCCCCGGCCTGTACCTGGGTGTCAATATAATTATACTGGATCTGGCAGAAATCCCACTGACGGTAAGTAAGGATCTCTCTGAATACCGGGTATGTATCGTGGAAAGAAAAGCCCAGATGACGGATCTTTCCGCTTGCCTTCTTCGCTTCTGCCCATTCAATGATCCCTTCTTTTACCAGTTTTTCCCATCTGCCGGCATCTAAGGCATGAAGCAGGTAATAGTCAATGTATTTGGTCTGGAGCCTGGATAACTGCTCCTTAAACAGTCTTTCCGCATCTTCCACAGAATTCACCAGCCATACCGGCAGTTTTGTTGCCAGATAAAAGCTGTTTCGCGGATATTTTTTCAGGGCTCTGCCTAAAAATGGCTCGCTTTCTCCCTTATGATAAGGATAGGCCGTATCAATATAATTGATGCCTGCATTTAATGCTCTTCCGATCATTGCCTCTGCCTGCGCCTCATCAATGGTCCCGTCCTCATTTAAAGGGAAACGCATACATCCCAGTCCCAAAAGGGATACATTCTCCTCTCCTCCAATAAAGCGCATGGTTCTGTACTTCATTCTTTTTCCTCCTCCTGTTATTTTGAGCTGTTCTTAACTGTTTTTCTTCTTACATTTTACAGCTGCCTGCTTTCTTTATTATAGCAAATTATCTGCCGTATTACTATTAGATTACTGTCAGATAAAATCCCCGCCATTGTAGCCATTTTGGATTTATGTTATACTATAAGAAGCGCGTCAGCATGTGTTTGTGGATCAATTTATCACACACTAACCGAAAAAGAGAGGGAAACACTATGGATCTGAAACTACAGGTCAAACAGTCACAGGTCTTGTCACAACGTATGATCCAGTCTGCTGAGATCCTTCAGATGACATCACAGGAATTAAATACCTACATAAATGATCTTGCACTGGAAAATCCGGTGATCGACATTGTAGAACCGGCTGCCGGGGACAGCCAGAAAGAGTCTATTGAACAGCAGCAGTGGCTGAATTCTTTTAATGAGGAAAACTATTATTTATATCAGCGTCAGAATAATGATGACGACTACGATTTTAAAGACACCTGGAACATTAATACAGACGAAGGGGAAACATTAGCTGACTATCTATGGTCCCAGCTGATCAGTGAAGATTTTTCCGAACAGGAAACCGAGATCATCCACTTCTGTCTGGACAGTCTGGATAACCGGGGATACCTGACGGAAACACAGGAAGACATTGCCGCTTATTTTAAAACGGATACAGAAACCATCGACCGTATTTTAGAAGAGTTAAAATCCTTAGATCCTGCAGGGGTCTGTGCCTTTAACCTGGAAGAATGTCTAAAGCTTCAGTTAGAACGTAAAAAAATGCTCACACCTGTTATGGAGTCCCTGATCGACAATCACCTGGATATGGTAGCGAAAAACCAGATCCCGGCCATTGCCAGAGCCCTCCATCTTTCTTCCGGGGAAGCAGCCGGTTACTGCCAGATCATCAAATCCTTAAATCCAAAACCGGGAGTATCTTTCAGCAGCCGTGACCAGCTGCGCTATATCATACCGGATGTGACCATTGTAAAGTTCAAGGACCATTTTGACATTTTATTAAATGAGTCCATGTACCCGGGCATTGAAGTCAACAGCTACTACCGCCAGATGAACCAGGCACCTGACTCCCAGGAATTAAAAGAATACCTTGGAAATAAGATCCGCCAGGCCGAATGGGTCAAACAGTGCATCACCCAGCGCAGTAAGACCATGATGGACGTATCCAGAGTGATCTTAGAGCGCCAGGAAGCATTTTTCTCCCATGGTCCTAATTATTTAAAACCACTGCGTATGACAGATATCGCGGAAATCTTAGGGATCCATGAGTCCACTGTCAGCCGTGCAGTAAGCAAGAAATATCTCCAGTGCTCCTGGGGCGTATATCCCATGAATTTCTTCTTTTCCAGAAATGTGGGAACTTCAACTTCATCGACAGAGAAGTCCGACGATCCTTCCAAAGCAGTGACAGCCCGTAAGATCAAACAGCTGCTCCATGAGATCATTGCTGAGGAAAATAAAAAGAAGCCTTACAGCGACCGCCTTCTTGGAGAAAAGCTGACGGAAAAGGGGATCTCCATCTCCCGCCGCACCGTTGCAAAATACCGGGAAGAAGAAGGAATTCCCGATGCCAGCGGCCGGAAAGAATATACCTGATATAGCCCTCTGAAAAAGTTTTTAAAAAAGTTTTTAAAAATGCTTGACATTTTTTCTAAAAAAAGGTATGATATCACCGTTGTCGGTAATACAAATCATTGCTGACCGGGATGCCCAGATAGCTCAGTTGGTAGAGCAGAGGACTGAAAATCCTCGTGTCGTTGGTTCGATTCCGACTTTGGGCACTGTGCAGGTGTAGTTCAATGGTAGAACACTAGCCTTCCAAGCTAGATACGTGGGTTCGATTCCCATCACCTGCTTTGAAAATTAAATATTTTCAATTATGCGCGAGTGGCTCAGGGGTGGAGCACCACCTTGCCAAGGTGGGGGCCGCGGGTTCGAATCCCGTCTCGCGCTTTTTTTATTTTCTGAAGATCCTGGTTTTGCAGGATCTTTTATTTTTGTGTATAAAAATGAAAAAGCAGGCTCCGAAGAACCTGCCATTCATGGTACAATAAGATCGGCACCTTTTTCCTAAGCCAGCACTTTTCCTTCCGGGAACAGGCTTCTGAATACAGTTCTTACTAACGGTCCCGCAACGATCAGCTGGAAAGGCAGCGCCATAATAAAGTTTTTAGGAATGTTGGTAAGCCAGATGATCAGCAGCAGGTTCCACTGTCCGGAACGGACACAGGCTTCCAGTCCGCCATAGAAAGACATGATGATCACCATTGGAACTACCATACAGGTAGAGATAACGATCACTTTCTTTAACACACTGCTGTCTCTGTTTACAAAGAAACGGAAAGCAACTCCCTTAGCAGGTCCGGATACTACAAACCAGTCCATACAGAAAGCAAACACAACGGCAATTGGAAATCCCAGCCATCCTTCACGAAGCACCTCTGTGCTGAAGCCACCCATATGAAGGGTAACATTATACATGCTCATCCAGAGCACCATGGTAAAACACATCATTACACTGTAGATCAGACTTTCTCTTTTGTTCTGCGGCATTTTTCATTTCTCCTTTTTCATTTTCATGTACTTTTTTATGTTTGCATACGACAACCTGCCTGATCAGGCAGATGCGCATCGTCAGCGCAAAAAAAGAGACCATACGGGGACCTGGAAACATGTTTTCATGTTTCACGGTGACTCGTTTGATCTCTACTGCTATATCTCATATATTCGTATGCAATCTCACTGCGTCATACGCTTGCGCATTCTGTTTTGACAAAACACTATTATAGCGGCTCTTTTCCGGTTTCGTAAGTACTTTTTTTGTATTTTTTACATTTCGTCACTTTCTATAATACACTATATCTGTATACAGTATATTTTGTACGTCACTTACAACACCATTTTTTAGCCGGTCAGCCCCTTCTTACTGGTTCTGGTTCAGATATTCCATGATCCCCATATGTAAGGTCCAGGCCAGCCGGTCCTGGTACTCCTCTGTTTCCAGCTTTTTCGCCTCTTCCCGGTTGGATAAAAAGCCGCACTCTGCAATGACAATGGGTTCTTTCACATGAAGGAGGAGATAATAATTATCGTTGGCTTTTGCCTGCCTTTTATTACTATCTCCTAAAACATAGTCAAACCGTTTCTGCAAACTTTCTGCCAGTTTCTTTCCCCGGACAGAAGTCTTATAATAAAATACCTGTCCGCCCCGGATGGCCTCTTCATGGTAGCTGTTTTGATGGATACTGATCACCAGATCCGGCTTTGCCTCTTCGATCAGCTGGCAGCGCTTTTTCATATCCGCCATTTTTTTATGAGTATCTTTGCTGGAATACAGCCCGGTATCCACATCTCTGGTAAGTACCACCTTTACATCCGAAGCCTCCAAATACGTTTTCAGCTTTTTAGCCACTGCCAGATTAATATCTTTTTCCAGCTGACCATCGATCCCTACTTTTCCGGGATCTGTGCCCCCGTGTCCCGGATCAATTACAACAACCGCCTGTTTTTGCTCTCCGGGTCCATTTTCTGACTGTATATACTGCATCCCGGCTGCCGCCAGTCCTCCTGCCTGCCAGGATAAAAAAGCAACGGTTCCAAGAAGGACTACTCCCATAAGCAGCTGATAAGGAGACTGTTTCATGTTCCAGACCTGCTACCTTCTTTTTATCCAGTATATTCCCTTTTTCCTGAAATCAGTCAAAAATCCGGCCGGAGAATAATTAACGATCAATTTACTTCCAGATAGTTATAATCCTTTACTGCATCATCTACAATGTATTCCAGATATTCAAACAGCACCATAGGATAACAATATTCCTGCCACATCTTATATGCAGGTGTTGTCGTAGCCTCTTTTACCACTTCATAGGCTTTTCCGCCATAGCAGGCTGCATTTAACTGTGCATATACCTCGGACATCTGCTCCTTCTGACGCTGGGTCAGTTTTACAAAAAGATCGCCTGTTTCCTCTTCCTCAGAGTCCTTCATTGCATCATAAGACTGGTTATAAAAAATGGTCCTTAATGCAGCCGGCGCATAGGTATTAAAATTCAACAGGTTCTCGTCTGTACTTTTATGCTTTCTGGCCCATTTTTCCATATCTACCTGTTGTGTGTGATAGGAAAAGCTTTCATCATCCCGGTATTCCAGCACTCCGTACTGGCAGGGAGGTGTAGAAAGGGAACTGGTAACAATCTCATAAATACCTCTGTCTTCCTCATTCCTCATATAATGCTGTACATGGAGATGGCCGCTTAAAAACAACGGTACATTTTCCTCTTCCAGACGGTTTACCAGTTCTTCACTGTGTTCAATGGTGCAGTCTTCCACATAGATCTTACTTTCGTCTAACAGGTTGTGATGGGCAACAGGAAGAAGGATCACACCGTCATCCCAGGCTTCATCTAACTGGTCGTCGATCCAGTCATAGGTCTCTGTTTTTATCATTCCCCCCACTTTATTCGTAGGACTGTACTGACAGCTGTCCAGCATTAAAAGGCGCATATCCGGTCCAAGATCATAAGTATAACTTAGGGAAGCCGGATCCCTGCTCAGTGCCTCATCGTATCCAAAATCATTGTAGATCTCTGCAAACTCATTGGCAGAAACTGCCTCTGCCATCTGTCTTGACCTTCCATCAAAAGAAGCTGCATTCCTGTTATTGATATCGTGATTTCCTGGAATAACCACCACCTGGATCCCGTCTTTTTCCACCTGTTCCAGCTTCTTAGCCAGCTCCTTATGGCTTTCTTTTTCTCCGTTTAAAGTCAGATCCCCGCTTAAAATGATCACGTCCGGAGAAAGAGCTTCTACCTGTTCAAAAGCAGCGTCTGTGATCTCCCACACATAGTTGGTCAGTTTTCCGTCCCCATGTTCTACCATGTACTGAAATTCTTCCCCTTTATCTGTAAGGGAATCTGCCAGATAATGAATATCCGTCATCAGGACAATGCGCTTTCCGTTTTTCATCGGTTCCGCTTTTGTCTCTTTTTCCCCGTGTGGAAATGGTTCTATATCTTCCGGATGGGCATCGGTTGGTTTCTCCGTTTCTTCTTCTGTCTCTCCGGTGGGCTGTTGTTTTGTTTCATCTTTTGTCTCTGTTTCTGCCTGGGAAGCATTTGCAGGCTGTGTTTCCTTATTTCCCGGATACAGGCTGCATCCGGCCGCAGACATGCAAAAAGCAGACAGCAGCGCTGCCGTCATTATAAGTCTCTTCTTTTTCATCCTTCATCCCTCTATTTCCTGTAGCAGTTCAGTCATGGCTGAACTGCTACTATTTTACTTCATCCATAATCGTCCAGATATCCGCTGTCTCAAATCCCAGCTTCCAGCAGGCAATTCCCGCCAGGTCATACTGATTGACCAGGTCTTTTTTCAGTCCCAGGGACTTTGCCTCTTCCATCCAGATCTTCTGGACCCCGTTTTCATTTTCAATTTCACCATAGTACTGGCCTACCTTGTCCTGCCAGGTCAGTTCTACATTATTTTCATCTACCCATTTTTTGGCAGCTGTCATTCCATAGGCCTTTGATGTAGTCTTTCCGTCTTTTTCCGTCCACACTCTTGTATAGAAGGGAACACTGTTGATCAGTTTTTCCTTTGGAACTTCCTTAAGTGTGCCGGTAATACCATTTTCCACATAGGAAATGGAAGCAACGGAACCTGCATCTCCTCCTGCAAAATGCTCATCATATCCCATGACGATCACATAATCAGCCACGATTCCCTGTTCTTTCCGGTTGTAGAATGCACTGTAAACAGCAGGAACATAATCATCTACTGACAGAACCAGTCCCTTCTGTCTGCATGATACGGACATTTCACGGATAAACTGTACATAGTGAGGACCTGCTGAGGATTTCAGGCTTTCAAAATCCAGGTTAAAACCGTCAAAGCCATAGGTATCTGCCTCTTTCATCAGATTTTCGATCAGCTTTTTTCTGGTCGCAGTAGAAGAAAACAATTTGCCGGAGTCTACATTTTTCACGCTTTCTTCTGTACTGATATTGTCAAACATGGCCCATACCTGAATTCCTAAAGCATGTGCCTTATCTACATAATCCTTGCTTGCAAGGGACGTATAATTGCCCTCGTTGTCTGTTATATTAAACCAGGTAGGCACGATTACATTCATACCCTGGGCCGTATCTGCAACCTTGTCAAAGGTAGCATTTGCATCCTTTGTTGTCACCTGATGAAAGCCCAGACGTACTTTTCCATCCATGGAAATGTTTGTATACACAGGCGCATTAAATTCGCTGACCGGTGTTTCTTCCTCCACTTTGCTTAAACGGCTGTTTGGCACATAGCCCATATAACCATCTTCTGTGCGCACTTTAGACCATTTATCCATCTGCTCTAAGATCTGCACAGAGGTTCCCTTTTCTTCTGTATTGATGATCTCACTGCGGATACCACCTTTTATCCGAAGAGCTGTTTTATGACGGAGTGTGGCTGTCTCATATGTATCCCAGTCCGTATCAATGAAAACTCTTTTGATCTCACTGGTAGCAAAAGCCTCTTCCCGGATATCCGTATAATTTTTCACAAGCCCTAAAGAAAGATAGGTTTCCCCGTCCTTTTCTTTTAAAAGAGGCCCTGCTTCCCCTTCTGTGGACTCATCCGCATAGACGATCTCCTCCGGAAGGGCATAAACTAAAAGTTTCTCCCCGTCATCCCAGTAAAAACGCTGGTTTACATAGTCATCCACCCAGTCTACCGGCAGATATACCTGTCCATCCTCGTAAATACCTTTTGCTTCCTGAAGCTCGTTATCTAAGATCAGAGCCACCTGATTCCCTTTGATCTGGAAAACATCCCGCTTATCTGCCATCACCGTTCCCGGTTTTAAATATTTTCCATATAAAAATCCGGCTCCACAGCCTGCTGCAAGAAATATAAAACCTGCAAGCAACGCCGGTCCGCAGCCGCCTTTTTTTCTTCTGGTACGTTTTCTGCTTCGTCCTGTTGGTCTGTTCTGCATATCTTTTCCCTTTTCATTCTGTATGTACTCTCAAAACCCTTACTGCCGTACTTTTATCTGTTCTGCTATATTTCCAACTATTATGCAGTTTATCACTTATTTTTAAACGTAACAACTATATATCAGAAAACTTTAAACGTTTTGAAACCATTTCCCGGTACAAAAAAATACCCGGTAGACAGCCATATTTGCTTGCAGGCCGAGATGGTTATTTTCTCGATTTACTGTCCACCGGATATTTTATCTTTTTATCTTTTTCTTTTATTTTCTCTTTTTCTTTTGATCTTCTGAAAGATATACCTTATCAAAACGGATCTCTTTTAAACCGCCTTTATCGGAACAGACATAGTCTCCCATATAAAAGGCTCCGTCTTCTCCCACATCAAAGATCCTGGTCCAGTCTGCTTCCCTGCATTCTTTTCCGTCAATGATAATAGGGATCCCCCGTTTCTTAAAACGTTTTAAACCATCCAGGTAATCTTTTCGATGTCTTGCATCTTCATTTCTTTTCTTGCTTTTCATACTGTAACTTTCCCCCACCAGACCGCATCCTGTTTCGGAGGCCCTGTGACATATATCTTCCAGGATACGGCCAGTTTTCTTTTATACCAATATATCCGCAAACCATTCCATGGTCTGAATGTCCACTGAAAATGCATCTACTGAAAGAGGGATCCGTTTCACAGAAAGGCGAAACTGTCTTTCTATTTCTTTTCTCACGATCTCGCTGCCAAAAGCAGTCAGGCAGATCCAGTCTTTTCCCGTTTTTTCCTTTTCTGTAAACAGCCCCAAAAATGACTCCAGTTTCCATTCTGACAGGTCTGCGATCAGGATCTTTTCAGAGCACCGAAGCCACTCCGGAAAGACCTCATCTCTCACTTCTCCAAAGTCAATGAGGATCTCCTGATATTTTTTTTCCATACACGCAGCCAGTACCTCCGGTCCGCCCTGACAATAAAAATCCACCTCCAGGACCCGGAAAGGTTCTTTCTTAAAGCGGCCTCCTTCTTTTCCGGAAGCCTCCAGAAAATTTCTCATCCGTTCTGTATCCTTATGGGAATTCCACTGGATCACAGCTGTTTTCCTCTGTTTCCAGCTGCAAAAATAATTAGCCGCCCGGATACTGAAATGAGTTACCCCGGTTCCCCTTCCAGCTCCTATGATCCCGGTTACTTTTACTGTCGAAACCACGAAAATCTCCTTTTTTTCATGCTCTGCTTTTTTTCCGCTTTCTGTATACAATCCCAGAGAGATCTTAAAAAGCTGACTCCCTCTGCTCCAGGTTCAAAAGGGCTTATGTATTCCGGCTCCAGAAAAAGAAAGGGCTTATGCCCCAAAGTCATATCTTTATTCTTCTTTCCCCGGGCATGCCGCCAGACAAGAGCCATCGGGCCCATATTTTCTTCTTTCGATCCGGTCATCTTCTCCAACATCATTTTTGCCTTCCCGTACTCCCACAGGTTTTCACTGATCACTGCCGTAAGAAAATGATCCTTCTCTTTTAATGTCTGTCCTGCCTCTTCCCAGTTTGTGCCAAAATCTTTTATAACCACTTCAAACTCTGTATTTGTATCCAGCTTCACAGCCGGACCGTACCAGGGTTTCATAAGACATCCCTGAATATGATAGATACCACGGCCATCAATCCGCGCCCCGCCTGTACTTTCTGCCATGCGCCTTACTGCTCCTGTTTGATTTCTTTCTTCATACAGGACTTTTATCCCCATTTTGGTAAGATAGACGCAAAGGCCAAAAGCCAGATGGGTAGCTCCGGCTCCCGGTGTACTGCCTGCGATCACAATATTCAGAGATGATACCGCATTATTATCTGCGCTGATCAGGCGCCCGCCCCGTACAGAACGCTCCAGTGCCAGTTCCAGTTCTTTTGCTGATGGATAGCGCTTTGTTCTGTCTGGTTCCATACATTTTTTAATGATGTTCTGAAGCGGCCCTGATACTGTGATCCCACAGTCTGTTTCTGCCCCTGCTTTCAGGGTTCCGTATAGCATAAACCGGAGGATGGCACCAATGGCATAAATATCCGTCCTTTGGTCTAAAAGCTGGTCAGTTGTATATAGTTCAGGTGCTGCGCAGCCTGCAGTACCATACCGTTCTTTTCTTAAACTGGCGCTGTCGCTGTCTCCGGCATGGTCAAAATCGATCAGCTGTACCGTGCCTTTCCAGATCATCAGATTTTTCGGTTGTAGATCTAAATGTAATATGGGTTTATCACAAGAATGATGTAAATATTCAACTAATGAACAGATCTGCCGCCCATAGCGAACGGCTTCTGCTTCCTGAAATGGTCCCTGATCTTGGATTAGGTCATACAGAGAATTGCCTTCAAGATATTCCTCAATAAGATAAAAGTAGTGGCTGTCCTCTTCCAGATCATAAACCAGTGGGATCCCCGGATACTTAAGTTCTTTAAGCACCAACGCTTCTCTTCTGAATTCTTCGTAATCTTTATGCGTTTTCGGTACGCACTTAATGGCCCGGTACTCGTTTAATCCCAGGTGAACTGCTTTCCATACAGTTCCCGTGCGTCCTGCTCCCACTGTTTGAATCAGCCGGTATTTTCCAAACAGGATCTCCCTTTCGTTTCACCTCTCTTTCGTTACAATATCATCTCCTTTGGCTATCTTATCTGATAAGCTGTTACTTGTCTATGGTCTATATAATGACTACACATATAGCTGGGACATGGTGTATACATCTTTTCATTCACATTCTTTCTTAGAAGTCAAAGAAAAACGCCATTTCCTGTGTTTTTTCTTTTATCTTCTGCTCATATAGCTCATTTCTGTTGATAAATGCACACTAAAAATTTTAAATATATATTATTGATATTTAATTGATATTTCCACCCATTATGTAGTATATTCTAATTGTAGAAGTTTATCTTCATAACACGTGGCACTAAAACACACGACAAAACACAAAGAGAACAGGAAGTGATCCTATATGAAAATAGAACGAATTAGTGACAATCAGATACGCTGCACCCTGACAAGCTTAGATCTAAGCTCACGGGGGATCAATCTGGCGGAACTGGCTTATGGCTCTGAAAAGGCCAGAAACCTGTTCCGTGAAATGATCCAGCAGGCAGCACAGGAAGTTGGGTTTGAAGCGGAAGATATTCCGTTAATGGTAGAAGCCATTCCTCTGTCTTCCGAAAGCATTATGCTTATTGTGACAAAAGTAGAAGATCCGGAAGAGTTAGATACCCGCTTCTCCAAGTTTTCTCCTTTTGCAGAAGCAGAGTCAGAAAATCTCCTTTCCCAGCTGGCAGATGAATTTCTGGAAGGCGCCGGTGACCTGGCTAAACTTCTGGGACAAAACGGAACAGAGGAACTTAAGGCAAATGTAAATACAGCTGCCGAAAACACAGGAACAGAGAATGCAAAAGCTCCACAGATCCAACTGCGCACTTTCCGTTTTGACAGTCTGGATCAGATCAGTGAAGCTGCAAAAGCTGCCGAAGACAGCTGTGATGACATTCACAACGCACTTTATAAAAAACCATCCACCCGTCAGTATTATCTGGTATTAAATAATAAGGACTGCAATGAACTGGATTTCTCCAGAGTCTGCAACGTGCTGGCTGAATATGCGGCCAAACTGCCAAATGAATATGCGGGAGAAGCCTATTACAAAGAACATTATGAATTAATGATCGGAGAAAAGGCTTTGCAGAAACTAAAAAATCTGTAAAAATTAACGCCCCGGATATCCGGGGCGCGTTTGTTTATTTGAAATAATCCGGGAATTCCTGACGGAATTTTCCTTCATTTAACTGCCACCGGCTCAAATGCTTTTCCATCTGGGCCATGGCATTTTCTTTTTTATGCTCGGCAATAAACTGGATAATTTTCCTGTGATCTTCGATAATGGTATTATCTTTCACTGTATTTACAGAAAGGCTGCGGATACGGTCATAGTGGATAGCCAGTTTCTGGCACATACCATAAGTCAGTTCTCTGTGGCAGATCATAAACAGCTTATGATGCATCTCATCATCTAACTGCATTACCATTTCCGGCCGGGAATTTTCCATATAAAATTCCTGCAGTCCTACATTTTCCTGCAGCCATTTTATATCTTCTTCGGTTGCCATTTCACAGCACATTCCCGCGATCTGCTTTTCTAAAAGCACACGCAGGGAACGGGCTTCTTCTACCAGTTCCACATCGATTGGCGCAATGCGCATACCGCGTTGGGGGAATATTTCTATAATACGTGACTCTTCGCTTAACTGGATCACCGCCTCCCGCACAGGAGTCCGGCTAACGCCTATTTTTGCCGCAAATTCCATATCATTAAAGGCTTCACCTGGCTTTAATTCCAGAGAAATAACCTGTTCCCGTATCATACGGTATGCGTATTCCCTGGCTGTTTCTCCTGATCTTTTTCCCTGTGCGTTCATGGTTTCATTTCTCCTGTTTTCTGCTTCTACTCCTGATGTGCGTTTCCATTCTGCTTTACGATTGCTTCCCACAGTCCGTTCAGGTAGCATGCACCCAACGCACGGTCATACAGGCCATATCCTGGCATGGAAACCTCACCCCAGATCGCTCTTCCGTGGTCTGGGCGGATAATGCCGTCAAAGCCGATATCATACAGCGCTTTCATGATCTCATACATATCCATGCTTCCGTCAGCTGATAAGTGAGCTGCTTCCTGGAAATCTCTGTAACCATTATACTGCAAGTTGCGCACATGTGCAAAATGAATACGTCCCTTTAAAGAACGGATGATGTCCGGGATATCATTTTCCGGATTGCTTCCTAAAGATCCGGTGCAGAGAGTTACGCCGTTAAATGGTGCATCTACTGCCTTCATCAGTTTTAAGAGGTGCTCCTTATCGGTAATGATACGGGAAAGACCGAAAACAGGCCATGCAGGATCATCTGGATGGATCGCCATACGGATATCGTACTTTTCACATACAGGCTGGATTGCTTTTAAGAAATATACCAGGTTGTTAAATAATTTTTCTTCATCTACATCCTTGTACATTTCAAACAGCTCTTTAATTCTTGCCATACGCTCCGGCTCCCAGCCAGGAAGTTCAAAACCATTGGACTTCTCACCCATGGACTCGAACATGTTTTCCGGATTGATCTTGTCGATCTCTTTCTGGTCATATGCTAAAACAGTAGAACCATCCGGGCGTACCTTTGCCAGATCAGAACGGGTCCAGTCAAATACAGGCATGAAATTGTAGCAGACTACATGGATATCTGCCTGTCCTAAGCGCTCCAGGGTAGTGATATAGTTTGCAATGTATTTTTCACGGTCCGGTGTTCCTACCTTAATAGCGTCATGGATATTTACGCTTTCAATTCCCATTACCTTAAGGCCTTTTGCTTCTACCTTCTCCTTCATCTGAAGAATGCGCTCCATAGGCCACTCTTCGCCTGCAGGGATATCATATAAAGTAGTGATAACGCCCTTTACTCCTGGGATCTGGCGGATCTGCTCTAAAGAAACAGAGTCAACTCCTTCACCAAACCAACGCAATGTCATATCCATAATGTTTACCTCCTGAGTGTTTAAAAATTTTAAATTATTTTTATTTTCCCAAATCAGTGTTGTGTTAATATACTAATATATTACTCAATATACTAAGTATCGGCCCAATTGTCAAGAGTGCTTTTGTAAATTAAACGCAAAAACCGCCTGCTGCAAAGTGCTTTTCAACTTGCACTTTACAGCAGACGGTTTTTTACATCGGGTCTTTACCCGTACATGTTCTCTTGTGGATAAACTTATCTGTCAGCCAGGATCTCATTCATCTTGGAAACCAGATCATCGCAGTCGATTCCATGAACCATGCATGCCTCTTCCAGAGATTCAGCCTGAGAAGCTGGGCATCCAAGGCAGTGCATTCCTGCACCCATCAGCATCTGAGGGATCAGCTCATCCATGTGGATCAGTTCACCGATCAGCATTGTCTTTTCGATCTTCATGTGTATTTCCTCCTTATATTCTATATACTATACGTAAATATGCTATACGCTTTTATCAGCATAATACATTTTGGATTTTTTGGCAAGCCTATTTCTTTTGTAGGTTTACCTTTAAACCCGCAAACCCTTGTATTTACTGGCGTTTTAGATAGTTTTGACTAACCATTTTGCTCCTAAATTTGTACAATTTATACAGCTTTAGGGGGTATTTTCCTCTTGAATAATTGTCCAGAATCGTTTACAATAAAGAAACAATAAACGAGATTGTTTTTGAAGTTTCAAAAACATCTAAATATATAAGGAGGTATTTTATCATGGCATATGTAATTACTGATGGTTGTGTAAGCTGCGGAACCTGTGCTGGCGAATGTCCAGTAGGTGCAATCTCTGAGGGAGATGGCAAGTACGTTATCGACGCTGATTCCTGCATCGAGTGCGGAACCTGCGCTGCTGCCTGTCCAACCGGCGCTATCGAAGGCTAATTATAAGCTACATAAGAAAACCACAGAGCATTTGCTTTGTGGTTTTTTTTTCTATCATATAATTAATGTCAAAAAGGACGTAATACACCATGACTCAAAAAAAGCCCATCATCGGCATCACACCATCACACAACACTGAAAATAATGATACCAGCCTCCGTCCTACCTATCCAAAAGCCATCGCCGCAGCAGGCGGACTGCCGATCCTGCTTCCGTTGGAATGCAGCGATGAGGATATAAAACAGTTTATGGACGTTTGTGACGGTTTTCTTTTTACAGGAGGACCGGACATTAATCCATTTCTTTTTGGGGAAGATACCCATTTAAAATGTGGAAATATATCTGCTGCCAGAGACCACCTGGAATTTCGCCTTCTTTCGGCTGCTATGGACGCCGGAAAGCCGATCTTTGGCATCTGCCGAGGTGTTCAGGTATTAAATGTAGGCCTTGGTGGAAGTCTGTATCAGGATATCCCATCCCAGACAGAACGGGAATTTCCTATCGCACACCAGCAGCCGTTTTACTATAATATCCCATGTCACCGGGTGAATATTACAGAGAATACTCTCCTTCACTCCATCTGCCACGGTGAGACCCAGATTGCTGTAAACAGCAGCCATCACCAGTGTGTGCATATTCCGGCACCGGGACTGGTAGTTTCTGCGGTTGCTCCGGACGGTATTATCGAGGCTGTTGAAAAGCCTGATTACCCGAATTTCTTCCTGGGAGTGCAGTGGCATCCGGAATATCTCTGGGACAGAGATGAGGCTGCTATGGGACTGTTTCAGGCATTTATGGATGCGTGTAAATAATATTTCCCTGCTGTCAAAACCGCAGTTTTCAACAGATATACTTCAATATGATTGCTTTATCCACAAACTGACATTTGGTTTTGCACATTGAGAAACTGAGATCTGCTTACTCCGCAAATTCCCAGTTCTCAACTTCATCTAAAGTCGGTACAGATGGTGCTGCCCCTGGTCTTGACACTGCAATTGCAGACGCTCTTGATGCCAGGTCCAGTGCCTCTTTTGGGCTTTTGCCCTTGCTGATGGCGGATACGAAGAAACCAGTAAAAGTATCGCCTGCAGCTGTGGTATCTACTGCTTTTACTTTATAGCACTTTTGTGGGATCACCTGGTCTTTGTCAATATAAACAGAACCCTGAGAGCCTAACGTAAGGACGACTGCTGCCTGCGGGAACATGGAGCGGAAAGCTGCCGCTGCTTCCTGTGTACTTTCCAGTTCCTTCTGTCCTAAGATCTGGGCTGCTTCAATCTCATTCACAAAGAACAGCGTTACCTTGTCCAATGGGAGCGCTTTTATTTTTTCATCCATTGGGGACGGATTTAACACGATCTTCATCTGTTTTTCAGCTGCTTTTTCCATCAGATAAGGCAGATTGCTGGTCTCGTTCTGTAAAACTAAATAATCTCCTGCATCAAACTGGTCTAATGTAGCGTCGATCTGTTCTTTTGTGATCCGCTGATTAGCACCGCCATAGAGAAGGATACAGTTATCTCCTTCTGCATCATTTTGGATAATGGCATGTCCTGTGGAACACTGGCTATCTAAAACTACCAGATCTGTGTTCACACCAGCTTCTTTTAACTGCTCTACAAGAAATTCTCCCCCTTTTCCGATCCTTCCTGCATGGAAAACCTGCGCCCCGGCGCGTCCTAATGCAGTAGACTGGTTTAAGCCTTTTCCGCCGCTGAAAATGTTCATCTGGCTGGAAGAGATGGTTTCGCCTTTTTGTACGAAATGGTCTACGCTGTATACATAATCGATATTCAGTGAACCGAAGTTTAATATTTTCATGTAAATAACCCCCATTTGCATTTTTTAACATTATAGCATACTTACAATCCCTGCACTAGCGTGCTTGTGCCGCCTGCGTAAGCAGGCGGAATTTTCTCATTTATAGCGCAAAAAAACGCAGCCCCATAAGCTACAGGACTGCGTTTTTCTTATACGTTACGCCGGCTCTCATCTTGCGTGACCTGTCGGTCCCACAAGATGCATCGGATGGTCATCCGATGTAAGATCCAGTCTTTTTTCGTTTTATTTCTGTGGGCCAGCTGCTACCAGTGCTTTACCAGCTTCGTTGCTCTCGTACTTAGCGAAGTTCTTGATGAATCTGCTTGCCAGATCCTCTGCCTTCTTCTCCCACTCAGCTGCATCTGCGTAGGTGTCGCGTGGGTCAAGGATTGCAGGATCTACACCTGGAAGTTCGGTAGGTACTTCGAAATCGAAGTGAGGGATCTTCTTGGTAGGTGCCTTTAAGATATCGCCGCTTAAGATAGCGTCGATGATACCACGGGTATCCTTAATGGAGATACGCTTGCCGGTACCGTTCCATCCGGTATTTACTAAGTATGCCTTAGCGCCGCTCTTTTCCATCTTCTTAACCAACTCAGCTGCATACTTTGTAGGATGCAGTTCCAGGAATGCCTGACCGAAGCAAGCAGAGAAGGTAGGTGTAGGCTCAGTGATTCCACGCTCTGTACCAGCTAATTTAGCTGTAAATCCAGACAGGAAGTAATACTGGGTCTGCTCTGGTGTCAGGATAGATACTGGAGGCAGTACGCCGAAAGCATCTGCGGACAGGAAGATAACGTTCTTTGCTGCAGGACCTGCAGAGATTGGGCGAACGATCTTCTCGATGTGGTCGATTGGGTAGGAAACACGGGTGTTCTCGGTTACGCTCTTATCAGCGAAATCGATCTTTCCTTCTTTATCCAGAGTAACGTTCTCAAGCAGAGCGTTTCTCTTGATTGCATTGTAGATATCTGGCTCAGAATCCTTATCCAGGTTGATAACCTTAGCGTAGCATCCGCCTTCAAAGTTGAATACGCCATTGTCATCCCAGCCGTGCTCATCATCACCGATCAGCAGACGCTTAGGATCTGTAGACAGAGTGGTCTTACCTGTACCGGACAGACCGAAGAAGATTGCGGTGTTCTCACCGTTCATATCTGTATTTGCGGAGCAGTGCATGGAAGCGATGCCCTTTAATGGCAGATAGTAGTTCATCATGGAGAACATACCCTTCTTCATCTCGCCGCCGTACCATGTATTGATGATAACCTGCTCACGGCTTGTGATGTTGAATACAACTGCAGTCTCAGAGTTCAGACCTAATTCCTTGTAGTTCTCTACTTTAGCCTTGGATGCGTTGTAAACAACGAAATCTGGCTCGAAGTTTTCCAGCTCTTCAGCAGTCGGCTTGATGAACATGTTGGTAACGAAATGTGCCTGCCAAGCTACTTCAACGATAAAACGGATTGCCATACGAGTGTCCTTGTTTGCGCCGCAGAATGCATCTACAACGTAAAGTTTCTTGTTGGACAGCTCTTTCTGAGCGATCTCTTTAACAGCCTTCCAAGCCTCCTGGGATGCTGGATGGTTGTCGTTCTTGTATTCATCAGAGGTCCACCATACAGTGTCCTTGGAGTTCTCGTCTACAACGATGAATTTGTCTTTAGGAGAACGTCCTGTATAGATGCCAGTCATAACGTTAACTGCTCCCAGTTCGCTGACCTGTCCTTTTTCATAACCTTCCAGTTCTGGTTTGGTTTCTTCCTCAAATAACATTTCATAGGAAGGATTGTACACAATCTCTGTGGTTCCGGTAATGCCATACTTTGTTAAATCGATTTTTGCTGCCATCTTACTAACCTCTTTCCTTTCGTAATTGATCATAAGGGATAGATGCGATTGTATTTTTTCGCATGCACTACAGATTATCCCACTAATTTGTTAAAATGTCAACAAAGGATAGTAGTAATATTTTAACGTATTTTTATCAGTTTTTACTGCATTTATTCGGCGAATTGTAAAAATTGTAAAAAAAGGATCTCCGTGTTAAAATAGTTGGGAATAGAGATACTGGGAACGAATACGAAAAAAGTAATTTTGAAACTGAAACATCAGGAGGATCTTACATGACAACTCTGCCGGAAAAAGGCGAAGAGATTTTTGGATATAAAGTGATGGACCAGACCACTGTTTCCATGTTGGGAGCCCGTATAACGGAACTCTCCCATGCCTGCAGCGGTGCCAGAGTCCTGTATATAGAAAATGATGACCGGGAACTGGGTTTTAACCTGATCTACCGCACGCCCCAGTTAGACCAGTCGGACAGCAACCACATTTTAGAGCATCTGATGCTGTGCTCCTGCTCCCGCTATCCCAGCCGGGATATTTTCTTTGATATGGACAGCAAAAGCTATTCTACCTTTATGAACGGCCTTACGGATAATACCTACACCTGCTATCCGGTGTGTTCCCAGAGTGAGGACCAGTTATTAAAGATAATGGATGTATTTTTATGCTGTATGGAGGAACCGGATGCCTTAAAAGAAGATTATTTCTTCCGTCGGGAAGCACTGCGCTATGAGCTGGAAAGTGAAGATGAGGAACTGTCTTTAGAAGGAACCGTCTTTAATGAAGACTGGGGGCATTTAACGGACATTCAGGAAAATGCAGACAGCTTTATGGCGGAAACTCTTTATGAAGGCCAGACTGCTTCCCATTTACTTGGCCGTGCACATTTTCATTACAAGGATATTTCTTTTGGGCGGATCAGGGAGCGGTTTGAAAAATTTTACCGTTATTCCAACTGCCTGATCGTTTTATACGGAAAAATGGATATTGCCCGGGTTCTGACTTTTCTGGACAAAGAACATTTATCCCGTTTTCCAGTTGCAGCGGGCATAGTGGATCATGATCTTCTTTCTTATTTCCATGAACCGGTAAAACAGGGATTTTTCAAACGTCAGGCGGAAAGTCCGGCTTATGAGGGAAATCCGGGAAATAATAACGGGATCATTGATTATGGCATCGACCTTTCCGGCTGCAGTGAGCAGGACCTGATTTTCTGGGACATGGTAACAGATATTTTGGATCAGGACACCTCTGCCATTCATCGTGCCGCCCGTGAAAAGGGTCTTAACAATGTGATCGAAGTTTATCTGGATACAGCACCGGCTCTCCCTTCTTTAAAATTCCGCCTGCACAATGCAAAACCGGGACAGGATGAGGAGTTTTTAGCTGCTGTAAAGACAGGTCTTAAAGAAGTTTCCGAAAATGGCGTTTCTTCAGATCTGTTTCATGCAGTTTTAAAAGAAAACCGTCTTTCTGACTGTCTTACCAGAGAGGCGCCTCATCTTGGGTTCCATATTTCTGAGGAGATCGGTAAATACTGGAGCACAACGGATAAGACCGGATATTTTACTCTTTATGAAAACTGTTTTGATACCTTCTTTCAGGATGAGAAACAGGATATTTTGCGCAGACTTGCTGGAGATGCTTTAACTCCTTCTTTAAGTGCCGTTGTCACCACTGTTCCCAAACCGGGTCTGGCGGAAGCCATGGAAGAAGAAAAGGAACAGTATTTGAAAGAAAAAAAGGCTTCTTTAAGCAAAAAAGAGATTTTAAAATTAATGGAGGACACAAAGGATTTCCAGATCTGGAACCAGAATGACCAGTGCAATCTGGACTTTCTCATACAGCCGGAAGATCTGCCCGGCCCGGAAGCAGAGCCGGTGATCTCTGAAACCGTTTTACATGATATACACTGCCTTTCCAGTGCGGTTTCTTTAAAGGGGATCGGCTGCTATCAGCTTTTCTTTGATATCAGCGGTTTGAAGCCTTCTGACTGGAATTACCTGACCCTCTATCAGATGCTTTTAACAGAACTGGATACCAGTCATTTTACAGTAGAACAGCAGAAAAACAAGGAACAGGAACTGCTTTATGACTGTACTTTTGATGAACTGTATCCGGAAAGGGAAGCTGGCAAGAACAGTCATCCTATGATGAGCGTGTTCTGGTATGGACTTACAGAGGATTTTGAAGAAGGTCTGGAACTGCTTTTGGATCTTATGGGCGGCTGCGATTATGAGGACTGTGAGACCATTTTACGGGTCATTGACAAGTATCTGCCGGATTATGACATGTCCAGGTCTGACAATGGTCCATCTCTGGCTTACAGCCTTACAGAGCGGTATATCAGGCGGGACAGTTGCTTCCGGTATCTGCTGAACCAGCCAGGTATGTATGACTTTTTGAAGGAGATACGGGATGTGCTGGAGCGGGCGCAGGAGGTTGAAAAGTCAGTCAATTCTACTGATTATACTGATATGCACCTCAGCAGCTCACATACCCCAGGCACCACTGAGACTGCGACTCTGGACGTCAAAGCCCTGGAAGCCGCAAAACAGATTTCTAAAAACCTGCGCCGGGTGGCTGACTGCATTTTAAATAAACACAGGCTTGTATTCCTTGCCTGTGCAGATGAAAACAGCCTGGCATCTATTCTGGAACATAGTACAAAACGGCTTTCAGCTCTTCATGAGGTCACAGAAGATGCACCTCTTCCGGACAGCATTTTCACCTGCCCACGCAGAAGTGCCGCTGCTATTGACAGTCCTTTGGAAGAAGTGCGTATGACCGGTGATTTTGGCAATGTTTCTGAATTTATGGGCCGTCATCTTCCATTTTTGCTGGCTGCGGCTGACAAATATATTAAACCTGCTATCCGCTATCAGGGCTGTGCCTATGACAGCGGTGTGGATTTTCTCCTGCCAAACCGGTATTTTACCTTGTGGAGCACTTCCGACTCACGGATCCGCTCTACTCTTGAAACATTCGCCTCTGCAGGAGAACAGCTTGAAAACCTGGCGATCAGTGAGGAAGACCTGCGGGGCTATATTTTAAGCGCCTATGCCCAGGCACTGCCACCGTCCGGCATGTTAAACGGCCGGATGCGTTTCCTGCGCCGCAGATTGTTTGGTATTTCAACGGATCATATCAATAAAATGATAATGGATATCAGGAACAGTTCTTTGAAAGACCAAAGAACGGCTGCCAAGCTGATCCACAAGATCTTGCAGAACAGTCCGGCTGCCGTTGTAGGAAATGAAAAGTTGATCGAGGAAAATAAAGATTTATTTGATGAAGTGATGAAGTTGCATTCATAAAAATTTATAGAAGCTGCCACTGGCAGCCTTTGCCAGATCCATAGCAACATAACAGGGGACGCATTACTCACGCGTCCCCTGATCTAATTTAACATCTGTCTGGATTTTCTCTCATAAAGATAAATTCTGCTACAGAACGGTCAAATGTCTTAATATGTCCAAACAGCCAGTCAACTACGTTCTTCTGTACCAGTTCACTGAACTTGTCTGTAGGTCCTTCATAATCCTGAAGATATTCATACAGCTCCTGAATGGACTTCTTAAACTCTTCATGCTTCTCATGATGCTGTCCGCGTTCCGGATAACCGGCTTTTTCCTGAAGCTCTTCCTCTTCTTTGAAATGGAAGTCAGTGTACTCATCCAGATAATCTAACATTTTAATGGCTTTCACCTTGCTGTCACCATTCTGACAGGCTACTACGAAATTTCGGATACGGTCGATCAGTTCTTTGTGCTGTGTATCAATGGTATTATTTCCGGTTACTAAATTGTCATCAAAAGTAATGTTTAAATCGTAAGTCATAGTCTGGCCTCCATTTCTTTTATTTGCTGTGTTTAGCTTATCTTTCTCTTGTGTGTTTCAATGTCTCAGTGCTTTTCCCTGCTTAACCTTCAACAACTATGAAAACATCTTTTCCTAATCCACAAATCGGACATACCCAGTCATCCGGGATATCTTCAAAAGCAGTTCCAGGAGCGATACCTCCGTCCGGATCTCCTACTGCCGGGTCGTAAATATATCCACATGGTTCGCATTCAAATTTCTTCATAGTCAATTCTCCTTTTCGATTTTTATTTATTTCTGTTATCAGATATTCCACCGGATCTTCCGGTGTTTTGTTTTTATTTTGTTGCTTTGTTTTGTATGTCTGTATTATACATGATAATTCTTCTCTTGTCAATATTAGTAATCATTATTATTTTTATTTTATTTAATTTTTTCTTCAGTCTTTGCGCAAAACCAAATTTGCTAGTATAATGAAGCGTAGTGAAAAATAAGCGGCTGCGAAGCAGACATTTATTTTCTACAAGCCATTAACGAATGAACCGTCTGCGCAAGCAGACAGCGAAGCGCCTCAACAGACCGCAAATATAGAGCGTAAAGGAGAATGATCCATGAACCACAAAACCGTTGTTTTCAACGAAGCAAAAATGAACTTTGACGGAAATCTTGATTTTTCCGTTCTTTCTTCAGAAGTAGTCACCTACAGTGACACCACACCTGATCAGTTTTTAGAGCGCGTGGCAGATGCAGAAATCCTTGTTACTAAAGAAATGCCTGTAAGCCGTGAACAGATCCTGGCGCTGCCGGACAGCGTGAAGCTGATCTGCGAAGCGGGAACCGGTTATAACAACCTGGATCTGGATGCAGCGCGGGAAAAGGGAATTACTGTATGCAATATCCCGGCTTACAGTTCGGAGCGTGTAGCACACACTGCCATTATGATGATCTTAAATTTAAGTTCCACCATGCAGACCCAGATGGCTATGCTGGCAAAGGGAAACCATGACAATTTTACCAAAAATCTCCAGGTTCCTCATGTGGAAGTAAACGGAAAAACTCTGGGTATCATCGGCGCCGGAAATATTGGACGCACTGTGATGAAGATTGCAAAAGCATTGGATATGAACATTCTTGTGTATACAAGAACTCCTAGAGAAGAGGAGGAAAATGTACATTATACTGATCTGGAAACGGTACTGAAAAACAGCGACTATGTTTCCCTTCACTGCCCGCTGACACCAGCTACCAGACATCTGATCAATGCTGATACTCTGGTGCTGATGAAGCCAACTGCTTTCCTGATCAATACATCCAGAGGCGCTCTGATTGATGAACCGGCACTGATCAAAGCTTTACAGGAGCACAAGATCGCAGGTGCCGGACTGGATGTACAGGAAACAGAACCGCCTGTAGAAGACAATCCGTTATACACACTGGATAATGTGATCCTTACACCTCACATGGGCTGGAAGGGCCTGGAGACCCGACAGAGACTTTTAAGCATCTTAAAGGGAAATATTGATGGATTTATCAACGGAAAGCCTGTAAATGTGGTTTCATAAAACCGGTCATTTTATATTTACATTAACGAAGGGATAATAAAAATACTATGAACACACATTTATCTTTTGCCTGTGACTATATGGAAGGGACTCATCCGGCCATTCTTCAGAAACTTGTAGAGACAAATCTTGAAAAAACAGGTGGATATGGACTGGATCCATATTGTGACGCTGCCAAAGAAAAGATCAAAGCGGCCTGTGGCTGTCCGGAAGGAGAAGTTTTCTTTCTGGTAGGCGGCACCCAGACCAATGCTACTGTAATCGATGCACTGCTTAAAAGCTATCAGGGTGTGATCGCAGCAGAGATCGGACATGTAAGCGTCCACGAAGCCGGTGCTATTGAGGCAGACGGACACAAGGTACTCACTCTGCCACATGACAATGGAAAGATCAGCGCGGACCAGGTTCGCGGACTTTTAGACGGCTTCTATAATGATGCCAACCACGATCACATGGTCATGCCGGGAATGGTATATATTTCCCATCCAACGGAATACGGCACCCTTTACACCTTAGAAGAGCTGACTGAGCTCAGCAATGTATGCCACGAAAACCACATTCCTCTTTATATGGATGGGGCCCGTCTGGCTTATGCACTGGCATGCAGCGAAAACCAGCTGACACTGGCCGATATTGCCCGTTTATGCGATATTTTCTATATCGGCGGAACAAAATGCGGCGCACTGTTTGGCGAAGCTGTGGTCATTCCGAAACCAGGTCTGATCCCGCATTTCTTTACCATCATCAAACAGCACGGGGCATTACTTGCCAAAGGTCGTCTTCTGGGGATCCAGTTTGATACCTTATTTACAGACTCTCTCTATGAAAAAGTAGGCGCACCGGCGATCCAGGCTGCTGACCAGATACGAAAGACTTTAAAAGAGCAGAATTTTAGCCTCTGCTTCGGTTCACCTACCAACCAGGTATTCTGTATTGTAGATGACACTCTTATGACCCGTCTGGAAAAACAGGTTGAATTTGGTTTCTGGGAGAAATATGATGATACCCATACGGTGATCCGTTTTGCCACCAGCTGGGCGACTACAAAAGAAGATGTGGATGCATTATGTAATCTGTTATGCAATTTATAAAAAAGGGGAGATTAGGTTGAGCCGGCAAGGCTGCCCATTTCGTCAACCCCGCCGGCTGTGTAATGTTCGATCGGAGTCTTCCATGCACCTGCCTTTGTGGCTGATTTTCCGCCAACTGCGTCCAGATTTTATCAACGTACGCACCGCGTACGCCTCAAAAATCTGAACACAGATGACAAAAAATCCTCTCACAAAATCAGGCACATAAAGATTCCAATCGAACATATTTTTCTCTATAGACAGATACCTCTCACTCTGCTGAACGGGTATCTGTCTTTCTCTATGTAAAAAGCTCTGACTGCTTGTTTATGTAAAAGAGTATACAGAAAAGTTGTGTCCTAAGTTTGAAGCAGTCATAAAGTATTTCTAAAAAGGTTTAAGAAAATATGAGGAAAATTATGATTTTACATTATCCCTGAACTGCTTTCGGTACTGAGAAGGGCTCATACCAGTCACAGATTTAAATACCCTGTTAAAATGAGTCAGGTTTGAAAAGCCTGTTTCTTTACTTATGTCTGTAATATTCTTACTTGTTTCCATAAATTTACGCTGTGCATTCATAATACGTGTTACATTAATATAGCGGATGATCGTACTATTGGTATTCTTTTTAAATTCGCGGCACAGATAATATGGGCTGACATAAAACATCTGTGCCAGCATTTCAAGACTGATCTCTTCCTGATAATGGCTGTGGATATAACGGATCACCTCACCGATCCTGCTTTTTCTTTCAGGCGCTTTTTCCGGTCTTTCTTCCCTTGCGATCAACAATAACAGCATATTTAATACCCCGCGGGCATATTCTTCGTGATATGCCCCTGGATTCTTCTGTTCTTTTAGGATAAGCTCCATTGCCCGGTGGATCTCCTGGCGTTCCCTTATACCCACTTTATAAATGCCGCCTTCCTCTCTTAATTCAGAAAGGATGGAGGGCCACAATATTTCCTCCTGTGAAAAATACAGCAGTACTCTTTTAAACGGCATATTCTCCGCTCCATAGGAATGATGCATTACATAAGGAGGAAAAATTATAAATTCTCCAGCTTCCATTTTATAAAGCTTGTCTTCTACCATATGAAAACGTTCTCCGGCTTCCAGATAATAAATCTCATAATATTCATGATAATGAGACTGGGACATATTGTCATTTACTCCCTGAATCCGCTCACAGGCTATTCCACTCCCCTGGGCCATCAGGATTCCTGCCTGATCTATCATATTCCATCCTCCTGTCTGTGCAATATTGTTTTCCTATATCTATTTATATGGTTATTTTTTAATGAAGTTGTGTTTATTGTATACAATTTTTATGTACTTATAACAATTTTTCTTTTTGTTAAATGTCCTTTTTCTCGTACATTATAGCAAGATATGTAAAATTTCCACCTGTAATATGCAATTTTTGTCTAGTTCTTATCTTGTTATTTTATTATCATTTCAATGCAAAACAACAAATAAATATCTTAGAAAATCATCATATCACAAAACAACCATAAAGTTAATTATGTTTAAGGAGGCCAAGATTCATGAAAGTATGCATGAATGCGACAACTGTAAAACAGAAGGAAAATTACTTTTCTGTAGCTACCAACTGCACAGAGATCCGGATTTTCTTCCTCACCGATTATATCATCCGTATCAGAGCCGGATTTGACGGTGATTTTGCAGAAGAATCCTACAGTCTTGTTACAACTGCCTGGGAAGACAGAATGGATCCGTTTTTAAAGGACTACCGTAAAAAAATCCAGACCGCTGACGCTGTTCTGGAAGATGGAACAGATCAGGCCGTGATCCAGGGAAAAGAACTGAAAGTAGTTATAGAAAAAGATCCTTTCCGCATCTGTGTTTACGATAAAGAAGGAACCATGATCCATGCTGATATTGTAGATCTTGCTTACCGTGAAGACAGCAACCACCACAGGATCCATACCAGCCAGATTGAAGCAGATGATTGTTTCTTTGGTTTTGGAGAAAAAGGCGGTGAATTTAACAAAGCCCAGAAATACATGGTTTTAAGCCCGGGTGATTCCATGGGATATGACCCCAAAGAAACCGATTCTCTTTATAAGCACATACCATTTTATATTAAGTTAAATCAGACTACCAAAAAAGCAACCGGATATTTCTATCACAATACCTGGGAATGTGACTTTAACATGGGACGTGAAAAGCGCAATTACTGGCACCGTTACAGCAGCTACTCCACCAACGGCGGAGATATTGACCTTTTCCTGATCTCAGGACCTTCAGTCCGCCAGGTTGTAGAACGCTATACCGATCTTACCGGAAAGTCAGCCATGCTTCCTAAATACGCTTTAGGATATCTTGGCTCCTCCATGTATTATCCAGAACTGGATGCTGACTGCGATGATGCTATTGCAGAGTTCATCGACACTACCAAAGAAGAGGGAATTCCTGTGGATGGTTTCCAGCTTTCTTCCGGTTACTGTGCCATTGAAACAGAACAGGGCATCAAACGCTGCGTATTTACATGGAATAAAAAACGCTTCAAAGATCCAAAAGACTTTTTTGCCCAGATGAAAAAACGTGGCATCTGTGTATCACCAAATGTAAAGCCGGGAATTCTTCTGATCCATCCAAAACTGGATGAAATGAAAGCAAAAGGCATGTTTGTAAAAGCCAGTGAAACAGAAGAACCTGGTATCGGCACCTGGTGGGGCGGAAAAGGCATGTTTGTAGACTTTACCAGCCAGGAAACCCGCAATAACTGGAAGGAAATGTTAAAAGAGAATGTCCTGGATTATGGTACAAGTTCCATATGGAATGACAACTGCGAATATGACAGCATGGTTGATAAAGACTGCCGTTGCTCTTTTGAAGGAAAAGGTGGAACCATTGGCCAGTTAAAGTCTGTTATGTCCAATATTATGTGCCACATCACCAATGAAGCGATACATGAAACCTTTGACAATACCCGCCCTTACGTTGTATGCCGTTCCGGTCATGCAGGCATCCAGCGCTATGCTCAGACCTGGGCCGGTGATAACTTAACCTGTTGGGAATCTTTAAAATACAATATTGCCACGATCCTTGGTATGGGATTATCTGGTGTTGCAAACCAGGGCTGCGATATTGGCGGCTTCTACGGACCTGCTCCTGAAGCAGAGCTGTTAGTCAGATGGATCCAGAATGGTATTTTCCAGCCTCGTTTCTCTATCCATTCCACGAATATCGACAACACGGTTACAGAACCTTGGATGTACAGCAACTGCACAGAATATATCAGAACCGCTATCAAACTCCGTTACCGCCTGTTCCCATATCTGTATTCCCTTATGGAACGTGCTCATGAAACCGGACTTCCTATTATGGAGCCTATGTGCAGTGCTTTCCAAAATGACCCGAAGTGCTATGAAGAAGGCATTGACTTCATGTTTGGTGACTCACTGCTGGTAGCAAATGTAGTAGAAAAAGGCGCCACAACACGTAAGATCTACCTGCCGGAAGGAAATAAATTTTATGATTTCTATACAAGGACTCCTTACGATGGTGGACAGACGATTGAAATACCGGTAGACCTTGGAAGTATCCCTCTGTTTGTAAAAGGCGGCAGTATCATTCCAATGGCAACGAACCAGATGAAAAATCTTATGACCGAACAGCCAAACGGAATTTCTATTCTTTGCGCGCCTGACTGTGATGGTTCCTTTGTCCTGTATGAAGATGACGGTGTTTCTATGGATTATGAAAAGGGCTGCTATTTAAAAACTTTCATTTCCATGGCTGCTGGGGAGCGCACCGTTCTCACCTTTAAACAGGAAGGTTCCTATACTACCTCTGTAGAAACCATGTCTCTGGACATGATCCACAGAGAAAAAGCTCCATATTGGGTAACGGTAGATGGAAAGGAAATTCCACATTTTCTTCATAGAAGAAAGTTTGAGGAGACTGACTGCGGTTGGTATTACAGCCAGACTTTAAAGTCTGTACTGGTAAAATATCCTAATCCGAAAAAGGATTACCAGGTTGTCGTTTCCTTTGAGCAGTTCGATCTGATCGGTATGTAAGAAAGAAAGGGGATAAAATAAAATGAAAAAACTGGCAGCAATTATAGCCGCTGTAGGACTGTCTCTGTGCAGTCTTACAGGCTGTGCTCAAAGCGGAGTTAAAAACAGTGCACAAGCCACTGCTGAAAATCCAATGATACTTACACTTGCCCACGGTCTTAGTGAAACTCATACAGTCCATATTGCAATGACTGAGTTTGCAGATAAGGTAAAGGAACGTACAAATGGAAGAATCCAGATCCAGATCTTCCCAAACGGACAGCTGGGATCTGAAAATGAAAATATGGAGCAGCTGATGGCAGGCGTTATCTCCATGACAAAGGTATCCGCACCTGGTCTTGCTACTTATAATGAATCCTACCATACCTTCGGCCTTCCATATATATTTGACAGCACCGAAGATTTTTACCACGTAATGGATTCTGACCAGATGCATGATTTCTTCCTTTCATCGGAAGATGACGGCTTTGTAACGCTGACTTATTATACTTCCGGTGCCCGCTCTTTTTACACAAAAAATAAAGCGATCCGTAAACCAGAAGATTTAAAAGGCTTAAAGATCCGTGTCCAGGATATGAAGTCCCAGACAGATATGATGAAAGCTTTAGGCGGTATTCCAGTAGCTATGTCCTATGGTGATGTTTATACTTCTTTACAGACCGGTATTATTGACGGAACGGAAAATAATGAAACCGCTCTTACCACAGGTAAGCACGGTGAGATCTGCAAAGTATATTCAACAGATCAGCATGCCATGATCCCGGATGTTATGGTCATGAGTGCCAAAGTATGGAAAGAGATCAGTCCTGAAGACCAGCAGATCATCCTTGAAGCAGCCAGAGAATCTACTGAAAGTCACAAAATTGCCTGGGATACTGCAATTGACCAGGCGATTGAAGAAGCCAAGAACACAATGGGAGTTGAATTTGTCAATGATGTAGACAAAGAAGCCTTCCGTGAAGCTACAAGCGGCATGATCAATGATTACTGTACACAGTACCCAGGAGTTAAAAAGCTTCTTGATATTATTGATTCAGTAGAATAAGGGAGGTTCGTCATGAGAGAATTTTTAGCACTGATCAAAAAATGGATGACCCGCCTGTTAGCCGGCATCGCTACTGTCCTTCTATCCATTATGACACTGCTGGTTTTATATCAGGTATTTACACGTTATATTTTAAACAGCCCTGCTGCTTTTACAGAAGAACTGGTCCGTTATTTTCTGATCTGGACCGGCTTCATCGGAGCTGCCTATGCCTTCATCACCAGGGAGCACATGTGCCTTGTACTGGTACGTGACAGCTTAAGTCCTTCTGGAAAACGTATTTTAATGACGGTTATTGATATTCTGATCCTGCTTTTTGCTATTTTTGTTATCACCATTGGTGGATTTAAACTGGCTTTAAGTGCGCAGAAGGTATTCTCTGCCCTTTTAGGTATTCCAAGAAGCCTTGTATACGCTATGGCTCCTATATCAGGATTATTTATCATTCTGGCTCAGATCATTAATATTTATGAAGATGTAACCGGAATTGCAGTTGAAGGAGGGAATGAATCATGAGTATCGGACTTACAACCGTTGTCTTGTTTGCAGTTTTCGGAATTTTGCTGTTTTTAAGCTGTCCGATTTCTGTAAGTATTATTATTGCATCTATTGTCACTGCCATATCCTCTCTTTCATGGGATCAGATCACCTTTATCACCATGCAGAAGATGAACAGCGGTGTAGAAAGCTTCTCCCTTCTTGCCATTCCTCTGTTTATCCTGGCTGGAAACATCATGAATAATGGTGGTATTGCAAGACGTCTGGTAAACTTTTCAAAACTGTTTGTAGGCTGGATCCCAGGTTCACTGGCTCAAGCTAATATTGTGGGAAATATGCTTTTCGGAGCACTTTCAGGCTCCTCCGTTGCCGCTGCATCTGCTATGGGTGGCTGTATCTATCCCATTCAGAAAGATGAAGGATATGATCCTGCGTTTGCAACTGCCGTTAATATCGCATCTGCTCCTACCGGCCTCCTGATCCCACCTACCAGTGCGTTTATCGTATATTCCACTGTAGCAGGCGGTGTATCCATTTCAACCTTATTTATGGCTGGCTACATTCCTGGTATCCTTATGGGTGTTGGTTCCATGGTAGTTGCCTTTATTTACGCAAAAAAGCATAAATACCCTACTTCCGGAAAAACACCTATGAAAGAGGCGATCAAGGTAACCTTAGATGCTATTCCAAGCCTGCTTCTTATCATCATTGTTATCGGCGGTATTGTTGGCGGTATTTTTACCGCTACAGAAGGTGCTGGCATTTGTGTTCTTTACTGCCTGATCCTCTCTATCTGTTACCGTAGTATCACTGTAAAATCTTTTATGAAGATCCTTGTAAGCAGTGCTTGTACCAGTGGTATTATCCTGTTCCTGATCTCCGCATCCTCTGCTATGTCTTTCGTAATGGCATACTCTGGAATTCCGGCAGCTATTTCCACCGGTATTATGTCCATCTCAACGAATAAATATGTGATCCTTCTTCTGATGAATATTATTTTGATGGTAGTTGGTATGTTTATGGACATTACACCTGCAATCCTTATTTTCACACCAATCTTCCTGCCTATCGCCCAGAGCCTTGGCATGACGGATATCCAGTTTGGTGTTATGCTGATCTTTAATATGTGTCTTGGAAACATCACACCTCCTGTTGGTTCTGTTCTTTTCGTAGGCTGCGGAATCAGCAAGATCAGTATTGAAGAAGTAACAAAAACCCTGCTTCCGTACTTTGCGGTACTGTTCCTTCTGCTTTTAGCAGTTACCTATATTCCTGCATTATCATTAGGCGTACCGAAGTTAATGGGGCTGATCTGATCCTTTCAAAATCATTTCCGGGGCTGTTTAAAACACAGCCCCTTTTTTATATTTCTAAGATTTTATATCAAGGTGTTTCCATTGTTAATACTGTTACCGTTCCGTCATGCCGTCTTCTTGTTTCTTTAAAAAATCTCTGGTAATCTAACATAAAGTAGGCTATAATAAAGCGAAAAACATTTAGGAAACAATAAATAACCATAGACATAGAAACCTTAGGGAAAGAGGGTGAAGGAAATGCACAAATTTATGCGCACCATTGGATTTGGCGGCTGCGACAGTGATCTGGAAATGGATAAGATCATGCGTAAGCTTGCAAAGACAGCATCAAAAACAGCTGTATTAGAAAGAAATGACCATCCCACACTTTATGATCTGCGGGCGGAACTGGCACCGGGAATGGGAATTGCCATGATCGGGCAGATGACAGAAAAAGGGACTTTTAAGCGGGAATATGCGTTCCCTTATGTAACTGGCAGTGATATTTCATCTACTGCTGAATGCTCCATCCAGCGCCATGCGGAGCGGGAAACATATGCCGGTCTTTTAGATGAATACCGCGTAGGCATTTCCCTTATCTTTTATATGACCAATTCCATTGAATACAGGAGCCGCCGCAGTAAGCGTCTTCCAGTGCTGGCAAAAAATATCTGCCTCTCCGGACTTGCTTCCCAGGGAAAGATCCTGCTGCCGGTAAAAAAGACTCCCAAACAGGCGGAAGACTTGAAACAGGCTGCCAGAAAGCGTGGAAGCCTCTTAGAAGCCGCACGCCGGGGCGATGAACAAGCCATTGAAACACTGACCGTAGAGGATATCGACCTGTATTCCATGGTCACCAAGCGCATTATAAAAGAGGATATGTACTCCATTATCGAGACCTGCTTCATGCCAAGCGGTATCGAATGTGACCAGTATTCCATTATCGGAAATATCTTAAGCGTCAATCTGGTGGCAAATGATCTCACAAACGAAGAGATCTACCGCCTGCGTATAGAATGCAATGATATGATCTTTACAATTGCCATTAACAAAGCCGATCTCTTAGGCGAACCGGCACCAGGCAGACGTTTTAAAGGTCAGATCTGGATGCAGGGAATTGCTGATTTCGGTGTCAATGATATGTTGTATTAAACTTAAAATACCCTCGCAACCGCGGGGGTATTTTGCACTTTCTATTTCTCCCAGAAAGCTGCAAGCAGCTCTCCAATCGCTTTCTTTTCATCTACTTCCACTGCAAACTCCACAGTCTCTGCTTCAAATGGATGTTCTCTCATATCTGTAACGATCATTCCCCTGCAATACTGGCCTTCGCACTCTACTCTGGCTTTGCGGGTCTGTGTCAGTACCAGTCCCGGTACAGAGGCACACATGACAGCTAAAGGATCATGAAGAGGGCTGTCATCCATACAGTAGTTTCTGTCCTGGTTTCCCATGAAATACCATTCAAAGGCCTTTCCAAGATACTCTGCAGCCCGCTTTAACTCCGGTCTGCAATGTGTCTGGATCCAGTCCAGATAGGCGCGTTTAAAGCGCACCTTCATGGTCACGTCCAGTCCAACAGCTGTGATCTTCATTCCAGACTGGAAAACATAGTCAGCTGCCACCGGGTCACAGGCTACATTTGCCTCTGCCACCGGTGATACATTTCCACGCATGGAAAGTGTTCCACCCATCATGTACATATGTTTTACCAGTTTTACAAACTGGGGATATTTTTTAATGGTTCTTGCAATGTTGGTAAGAGGTCCTACTGTGATCAGGACCATTTCTCCCTGTAAACGTTCTGCGGTTTCCAGATAGAATTCTTCAATTCCTTTATCGAATGGCTTACGCTCACTTTTTGGAAGTTCTACATTTCCAAGTCCGTTTTCTCCATGGATAATAGACACGCGCCCGGCCCATTTTCCTGTAAGAGGTTCATTGGCACCGATAACTACCGGGATATCCGGCGCATTTACCAGATCCAGGATCTTCATGGTATTTTCTGCTGCCAGCCATGACTCCACATTTCCGTAAACACAGCCAATGCCCTGTATCTCATAAGCGGGTCTGTTTAATGCGTAGATAAGCGCAAGGGAGTCATCTACGCCTGTATCCATATCAAAAACGACTTTCATTAAGCTACCTCCAATGCACACCGGATCATGGTGTCCAGATTTTTCTCTCTTTCCTCATTTGTAAGGGCTTTGCTGCTGTGGATGCTGCTTCCTACAGTCAGCATGGTGAGCGCTTTCTTTCCTGCTCTGGCTGCGGTACAGTATAAGGACATAGTCTCCATTTCCTGTGCCAGAACGCCCATTTTCTCCCACTGGCCCTTTTCGCCTGCCAGATCCTCATAAAATACATCGGAACTGTATACATTTCCCACATAGAAAGGCGCTTCCATGATTCTTGCCTGGTTGACCGCTGACTCTAACAGACCGTAATCAGCCAGAGGTGCAAATATTCCCGGCAGATGATACTGGGAAGCAAAATTGGAATTGCTGCAGCAGCCCATAGCCAAGATCAGGCTTCCTACTTCCACATCACGGTTTACAGCCCCGCAGGTGCCCACGCGGATGATCTGATTCACGCCAAAGGTATTAAACAGTTCGTAGGAATAGATGCCCATAGACGGGATACCCATTCCGCTTCCCTGTACTGAAACTTTCTTTCCATTGTAATAACCGGTATATCCGTTCATCCCACGCACCTGGCTGTAGCAGATCACATCGGTCAGATAGTGTTCTGCAATGTATTTTGCGCGCATAGGATCTCCTGGCATAAGAACGGTCTTTGCGATCTGGCCCTCTTCTGCCTCTATATGAAATGTCTTCATTTTTTACTGCTCCAATCTGTTTTTATGTATATGTCCCTTATCTTTGGGCTCATACCTATCCGTTGGGGCAGTTTTATTTTCTGGTCAAATTCCCCAACGATGATTAATGTTTTTGAATGTTTCGGTCATTTCTGCGGTTAATATGCAGTTCATGCTGGTCCGGGGTAAAGAACAGTTTCTGGGAAAGGACCGGGGTATCATATTCGGAATAAAGCTCTTCTTCCAGAATTAAAAATGGCTCTCCTTCCGGGATATTTAAAATACCTGCCAGACGCTCTCTGGCATTTCCCAGACGCAGCTTTGTATCGCTGTAAAGGCCGCCGGAAGTCAGCAGTTTGGAATAAAACTGGTATACTGTATCCGGATTCTCTAAATCTACACTGCTCTTGTCTAATACCTCATATGGCATATATACCATGGCAAAACCAACGACTGTATCACCGCTGTAGTATGTAATATTGATCACAGCCACAATGCTGGAAGCCCGAAGCTTCAATACCTCCTGGTGCTTCTGTGTGGCCGGCTGGAAGCCTACGGTGGTCTCTACCTTATCTACTGGCTGCAGGCAGAAATCCACCAGCGGATTTTCGATCTTTTCCAGTCCTGCTTTTGCCGGACGCTGGGCGGAAAGTACAATATTTCCTCTTCCCTGCTGATTGACGATAAACCCGTCTTCCTGAAGAAGGAGCATAGCCTGACGCAGTGTTCCCCTACTGACATTTAACTGTTCTGCCAGTATATTTTCGCCTGGAAGCTTATCTCCCGGCTTATATTTTCCCTCTTTTAACCATTCGCTGATGGTCTCATAAACAGTTACATACAGGGGGATCTTTACATTTTTTTCTTTAATAACGTTCTCTTTCACTGGCGGTTTAGCTCCTTTATGTCTAATTCATGTTCATATCTGCAATTATAACTAAGTATAGAACTAATCCACCAGTTTGCCAAGTACTTCCGGTCCCTTCACACGCTTTCCAACTACTACCAGGACCACTAATGTTACCACATATGGCAGCATCTGTACGAACTGGGACGGGATCGCCTGACCGGTAAGATAGAACCTGGCTGCCTGTGCTACCGCGAATACCATTCCTGCGCCTAAGGAGCCAAGTGGCTGCCAGCCGCCGAAAATATTTGCCGCAAGACCCATGAAACCGCGGCCTGCAACCATGTCGATAACGAACAGGTTATTCTGGGAAATGGACAGATAGGAACCGCCCAGTCCTGCAATGGCGCCTGCTGTCATCATTGCCACATAACGGTAACGGTTTACGTCCACACCGGCTGTCTGCACTGCAAATGGCTGATCGCCGATGGCACGGTAACGCAGACCATATTTTGTCTTGTAAAATACCACCCACACGCCCAAAGTAATAAGCAGTGTCAGGTACAGATAAGGAGACTGTTCAGAGAAAAATGCTCCTAAAACAGGCACTTTACACAATCCCGGAACAGTAATGTTAGAGATAGACGGTACAGAACCGCTCATTCCCTCTGTATTCCAGATTGCCTTTAACATAACGGCTGTAATGCCGCTTGCAAACAGGTTTACACCGACACCAACTACAGACTGCTGGGCTTTCCATTTCAGACAGAACAGGCCATAGATCCAGCCCATTACTGCACCTAAAACAACGGAAATCACAGCTCCTGCCAGTGCAGAACCAGTAAAATAAGAACCAACGGCACCGGCAAAGGAACCGATGAGCATCATGCCTTCAACGCCCAGCATAACTACGCCGCCGCGCTCTGCAATGGTGCCGCATAAAGCACCTAAAATAATGGGAACAGATAACTGCAATGTAAGGGCAAGAAAATTATTGATCATTCCCATGTTAACCCCTCCTCTTTCTGCTCCAGCGGATCAGCTCAGGAGCAGCTACAAACAAGATGACCAGACTCTGGATCACCGTTACCATGTTAGTGGAAACAGCGGTTTCACGGCTCATACGCAGGGAACCCATTTCCAGGACACCAAAAAGTAAAGACGTTAAAAGAACACCTGCCGGGTGGTTCTTTCCAAGAATGGCAACCGCAATACCGGTGAAACCAAAGGAAGGAGAAAATCCTTCAATAAAACGATGATATTTTCCGAAGATCTCTGTAACACCGGCTAAGGCAGCGATACCGCCGCTTAAGGTCATAGCCATGATCAGATAGAAATTTACAGGAATACCCGCTGTTTTCGCTGCAGATGCATTGGCACCTACGGCTCTTAACTGGTATCCTACGGATGTTTTCCAGAGGAAAATGTACATAAGTACGGCTGTTGCTAACAGTAAGAACAGCGCCCAGGTCAGTTGGGTCTTTGGAAGCAGTCTTGCAAACCAGATGTTCTCCGGAAGCATTTCTGTCTGTGCAGTAGAACCCGGTACCTTAAACGGTCCGTTTACCAGCCATGATGTAAATAAAGTACAGACATAATTTAACATGATGGCTACAATGACTTCGTTTGTCTGGAATTTTGCCTTAAAGATACCCGGCACACTTCCTACTAACATTCCGGCTGCAATACCGGCTGCGATACTTACAACCAAAAGAATCGGCGCCGGAAGGAAACTCAGTGTCAGACCGGTCAGTGTAGCTGCCATGGCACCTGCATGAAGCTGGCCTTCTGCACCGATATTTAACATACCGCAGCGAGAACCTAAGGCTACTGCCAGTCCGGTAAACGCTAACGGGATACTTTTACTTACTGTATTGGCTACTGCCTGAGGTGTTCCAAGAGCACCTTTCAACAGGGAAGAATAGGCAGTTGCCGGTGACTCTCCAGCCACAAGGATAAACAAGGCTCCGATCACAAGAGCCAAAACGATTGCTGCAAGGGATTTTCCCAGTTCTGCAGCCTGTTTACTGCTGATCCATTTCATTTGCCACATCCTCCTGTTTTTTTCCTGCCATAAATAAACCGATCTCTTCTTTGGTGTACTGTCCGGCCTTAAACTGTGCGCTCATTTCTCCTTCATAGAGAACAGCGATACGGTCGCTTAAGTTCATGACTTCAGACAGCTCCGCAGAGATAAGAAGAATGGCTTTTCCTTCCTTTTTCAGCTGAAGCAGTGTTTTGTGGACACGCTCAATAGCACCGATATCCAGACCACGTACCGGCTGTGCAACCAGCATAAAGGACGGATCATGGCTTGTCTCACGGCCTAAAATGACCTTCTGCTGATTTCCGCCGGAAAGCTGTCCAATGTGCTGGCTTACGCCTGCGATCTTGATTTCAAACTGCTCTACCTGGACTTTGGCATCCTCTTCCAGTGCCTTGTAATCGATAAAGCCTTTTTTGCAGTATTTGGGATCTTCCTGATAACCTAACAGGAAGTTTTCTGTAATAGAAAAATGAGGAACCATAGCGTCTTTGTGACGGTCAGATGGGATATAGCCCAGTCCCATTGCCTTACGCTCTTTTACAGACAGGTTCTGGACTTCTTTTCCGTTCATGGAAATAGTTCCTTCTTCTGTCTTTCTGTTTCCAACGATCATTTCTTCCAGTTCCTGCTGGCCGTTTCCATCTACACCGGCAATACCGAAGATCTCTCCTGCATGTACCTGGATGCTGACAGTCTCCTGGGCGCGCTTGTGCAGACGCACATTTTTAAGTTCCAGGACTACCGGACCATGAGGATCTTCTGCCTTGGTAACAATAGACTCAACCTGACGGCCTACCATCTGGGTTGCCAGTTCTTTTTCGTTTGTATCACAGATATCGCAGTTAAATACAACCTTTCCTTTTCGTATAACAGTGATACGGTCAGATAAAGACATGGTCTCGTTTAACTTGTGGGTAATGAAAATAATGGTTTTTCCATTTTTCTTTAACTGGCGGAGGATCTTAAACAGTTCCTCAACCTCCTGAGGTGTAAGAACGGCTGTTGGCTCGTCCAGGATAATGATATCTGCGCCGCGGTACAGTGTTTTTAAGATCTCTACACGCTGCTTCATACCTACAGAAAGGTTTTCCACTTTTTCATCCAATGGAAGCCGGAAACCGAAGCGCTCTACCAGTTCTTCTACTTTTTTGCGGCTTTCTTTTCTGTTTAATAAAAATCCGCCGGACTCTTTTCCTAAAATAATATTTTCTAAAACAGTCAGCTGGTTCACCAGCATAAAGTGCTGGTGGACCATGCCGATCCCTAAAGCATAAGCATCATTTGGATTTGTGATCGATGCCTTCTTTTCATTAATATAGATCTCTCCTGCATCCGGGTGATAAAGGCCGAACAGGATGTTCATCAGGGTACTTTTACCAGTACCATTTTCACCCAGCAGACAGTGGATCTCCTGCTGCTTTACGATCAGGTCGATACCGTCATTTGCCCGCACCGGCCCGAAACATTTTACGATCCCCATCATTCTGATCGCATCCATAAAAATTAAACCTCCCGCAATTATGCGTTTTGCTCACTTTCATTCATGGTAACATCACCGTCAGGTGACATGTGTATCTCATTCCTTATTACTTCAGTTCGTAAGGTACTTCGATCTCTCCGGAAATAACTTTTGCCTTTAAGTCATCTAACTGCTCTTTGATGCTGTCAGAAACCTGGATATTGCTCTTTTCAGTGGTAACATCAACACCGCCGTCGCTTAAACCAAGAACCTGGTTCTCACCGGTATAGGTGCCTTCAACAACGCTGGTAATTGCATGGTATGCGCAGGAATCTAACTTCTTTAACATACTTGCCATGATGTAATCTGGAGCGATCTCATTCTGGTTTAAGTTTACGCCGATGGCTACAAAGCCTTTTTCTTCTGCTGCCTGGAACATACCCATTCCTGATGCGCCGGAAGCATGGAAGATCACGTCTGCGCCCTTTTCAACGAAGGTATTTGCAATGGTCTTTGCAGTGGTAGGATCGTTGAAGCTGCCTGCATAGTCGATCAGAACCTGCATATCCGGGTCAATGTACTGTGCGCCGGCCTGATAACCTGCTGCAAAGTGGTTGATCAGTGGGTTGTCTACGCCGCCGATGAAGCCGATCACTTTACCGTCGTTTAATTTATCGTCGATTTTTTCCTGCTTTGCTAAAACAGCCAGAGCGCCTGCTAAGAATGCGCCTTCCTGCTCTTTACAGGAATAAGAAGCTACATTGTCTAAATCGGAGTTTGCGTCTAAGAGAGCGAATTTCTGATCTGGATAAGTAGTTGCTACGTTGGTCAGAGCATCTACCTGTTCAGCGCCTACGCAGATGATCAGGTCATATTCGCCGGAAGAAGCCATTTCGTCCTGGATGATCTCTTCGTCAGATACGGATTTTGGCTCAACTTCATCGTAGGTGATGCCGTAATCATCAGCAGCCTTCTTAACGCCCTCTAAAGCCAGGTCGTTGAAGGAGTTGCCGCTTAAACCAGCCTCAGTAAAGATGATGCCTACGTGAATGTCGCTTCCGTCTGCTGCTTCTGCCTTGCTTTCGCCTTCTGCCTCGACTTTGGTCTCTGCGTTTGCTGCTGTAGTGCTCTCTGTCTTAGAAGAGCCGCATCCTGTTAAAGATGATGCTGCCATACATCCTGCCAGTCCGAAAGCTGCCGCACGTCTCATGGTTGCTTTGGTGAAAATGTTCTTTCTCATTGTTTTTTGTCCTCCCTTTGGATCATTAAAAATAATAAATTCTACATGTTTTTCATTCTATCTGCACATGTATACTAAGTTGTTCAATAAGTTGTTTCAAATGTAGTATATTTAATAATACTTGTAAATATGTGGTTGACAAGCTTTTATATTTTCGTTAATCCTATACAATTTATCTGCATTGTTTTTGTGCAACTTTAATGATCATTTTGGGAAAATTACCCAGAAATACAAAGGACTTGCATTTTTCATGGAAAAAGGGTAGAATATTTAAAGATTGTGTTTCTGTAGCTCAGTAGGATAGAGCGTTCGCCTCCTAAGCAATTGTTCAATCCTCACTATTTACAATTTCATTTGATATACGCGCCAATAGCTCAGTTGGATAGAGCGTCCCCCTCCTAAGGTTGCGTTACAACGGCCACCTCAAAAAAAACTAAATAAGGGATTGCAGTTCGACTTTGATCGGGCTATAATCATATAT
>ERZ773156.295-NODE-295-length-65772-cov-29.2514_pt1 | contig 65772 bp, 73 predicted proteins | sample MGYA00511895_ERZ773156 | MGnify/ENA primary metagenome ERZ773156 (study PRJEB29015, sample SAMEA2737850) | human gut metagenome | biome: human gut; feature: human-associated habitat; material: faeces | place: China | collected 2012 ... | reverse complement strand
GCAAGCACCTTAAAATCACCATCATACACTAAATCAGTAAGTTGGCAGCATTACCCAGCCCACGGACAAGCATAACGGCAAGGCGACAAGTCTTCGCATCCATTCCCCCTATTCTTTCGATAAAGAGATCGACGCTTCCAGCCCCTATTTGTACAAGGCTGTTAGCACGGGCCAGAAGCTAAAATCCGCAGAGATAAAGTTTTACCGTATCAACGATGCTGGTCAGGAAGTGGAATATTTTTCCACCCTTCTGGAAGGCGTGAAGATCGCCAGCGTCTGTCCAATGATGCTTGATATCAAAGATCCTGACTATGAGAAGCATAACCATCTTGAGCTGGTAGAGCTGCTCTATGAAAAAATTACCTGGCGCTACGTGGACGGTAACATCATGCATTCAGATAGCTGGAATGACCGTAAGACGGCATAAGGAGAACGTTATGGGATGGAAGTATGAGCAATCAACTGGCAAGATGTATAAAGACGGCAAATTAATTGAGACAGGATATTCCGGTGCCCTTACCAATAAAAATAATCCGGACCGTCAGCATGTGAAGGGTCTGGGTCCATTGCCGCGCGGAACATATAAAATTGCGGGACATTCGAATTCTAAAGGACCCATTACCATTATCCTTGAGCAAACTTCGGGAGAGAGTTTTGGTCGTTCAGAGTTCCGCATTCATGGTGACCATAAGTACGGTCCAGCCGGATTTGCTTCGGAGGGGTGCATTATTCTCTCACTGTCAACGCGACGTAAAATCCTTCGTGACGGCGGTGAGCTTGAGGTAGTGCGATGAAATATCCAATCGTCCTGGTGCTTTGTGCGCTCACTGTCCCAGCCATTGCAGCCAGCACTGACTGGCCATCAGCACTTCATGGAATCGCCTCAGGTGACACACACTGGATTGAGCAAGCCCCAACGCTGGCTGCCACGGCTGACGCCAGGCAGGCGCAACAGCTGGAGGACGCCTTAGCCGCAGCGCTCATAACAAACACGAACGCAACGCTGAAAGCGCTCCGCACCATTGACGCCGGAAAGTGGCCGCACATGGTTGGCAGCGATATCGTCTGCACGCCGCCTTTAGAGAAATCCCCCGCCGAAGTCGACGCGTTCTATCAGCGCACCCGCCGGGCGCTGCTGGATACGGTTGAGGGTGCTCAGTGCCTCTGGATCCTGGAAGCAACAATGGAAGAGCTAAACGCTGAGAAAACCCGTCAGGGTAAGTAAGAGAGTTACCCGGCGCACAACGGCCGGGTCTTCCTTCTCGCCAGACCCTGGCTCACCCCGGCCCCTCGCTCCCCGCCGCCAGCAGCGGCACCACCACATCGCTGACGGGCACCGCAATCCCGTGCCTGCGGCCATAGCGCTGGATCACGCCGTTGCGGATATCCCACTCCATCGGACGATCCGCCTGACGGTCGGCAAGAATCGACGTGCCCAAATCCACTGGCGCGCGCTGAAAGTTCGCCAGAATCTCCTCCGCCACCGCATCGTCCAGCTTCGCCCCTTCGGCGCGGGCGACGGTCAGCCCCTCGCGCAGGTAGGCCAGCGCCAGCTCGCTGATATCCTCGCGCCTGAACATCCCGGCGCGGCGATTGGCCAGCACCATCAGCCCGGCGACCGCGTTTTGCAGCAGCTTGCGCCAGGCGACGGTGGGGAAATCTTCCGAGAGCTCAACCGCGCAGCGCGTATCACGAAGCGCTTCGACCACCCGCTGCGCCTGCGGCACGTCCGGCAGCGTCAGGCGCGGTTTGGCGCGCAGCCAGACGGAGGCATCCGGCTCGCGCTGGGCAGGGAACCAGACCACCGAGGGCAGTACCGTTGCGCCATTAACCAAAGGCGCAAGCTGGGCTTTCTGCTCCACGCCGTTTTGCAGCGCGCAGACCACGGTGTTTTCATCGCACAGGGCACGCAGCCACCCGGCGCTGTCGGCATTTTGTGTCGTTTTGACCGCCAAAAAAACGAGGTCAACGGGGCGCGTAATGACGCTGGGATCGGTGAGTACCGGACCGGGCACCACAGTTTCACCCTCATCATGACGCAGGCGCAGTACCGGATGCGCGGTGCGACCACACAGCAGCGGCGTGCGGCCCGCTTCATGCAGCACCGCGGCGATGGTGGTCCCAATCGCACCGGGTCCTGTCAGCGCAATGGTTGGATAGTCAGACATGGGTCACTCCCCTTTTGCTAAGCCTGCAATCAGTTATACCACCCTGAAAAGAGCGCGCCACGCCCATTGTCTATACTCAATTCATAACAGACAACGGAGTGCGCCATGCCCTTACCCGACTTCAAATCCTCTGAACCTTATACCCTCGGCATTGAGCTCGAACTCCAGGTGGTTAACCCGCCGGGTTACGATCTGAGCCAGGACTCCTCTGCCCTCATCGCCGCCGTCAAAGACGACATCAAAGGGGGCGAAGTCAAACACGACATTACCGAAAGCATGCTCGAAATCGCCACCGGCGTGTGCCAGACCATCGACCAGGCAGCGGCGCAGTTCTCGGTGATGCAGCAGAGCATCCTGCGCGCGGCGGCGGAGCATCACATCCAGATCTGCGGCGGCGGAACGCACCCGTTCCAGAAGTGGCAGCGTCAGGAGGTGTGTGACGACGAGCGCTATAACGTCACGCTGGAGCGCTTTGGCTATCTGATTTTGCAGGCGACGGTGTTCGGCCAGCACGTACACGTCGGCTGTCGGACCGGGGACGACGCAATTTATCTACTGCACGGCCTGTCGCGCTTTGTGCCGCACTTTATCGCCCTGGCCGCCGCATCACCGTATATGCAGGGCACGGACACGAAGTTCGCCTCATCGCGTCTCAACATCTTCTCGGGCTTCCCGGATAACGGACAGATGCCGTGGGTCAACAGCTGGCAGGAGTTCGAGGGGCTGTTCCGCCGCCTGAGCTCCACCAGCATGATCGACAGCATTAAGGATCTGCACTGGGACATCCGCCCCAGCCCGCATTTTGGCACCGTTGAGGTACGGGTGATGGATACCCCGCTGACGCTCGGCCACGCGATTAACATCGCCGGGCTTATTCAGGCGACGTCGCACTGGCTGCTGACCGCGCGGCCGTATAAGCATCAGGAACGGGATTTTCTGCTGTATCGCTTTAACCGTTTTCAGGCCTGTCGCTACGGGCTGGAAGGCATTCTGACAGACGTGCATACCTGCGAGCACAAAACCGTGGCGGAAGATATCGCCTGGCTGCTCGAGCAGGTTGCGCCGTCCGCCGAGAAGCTCGGCGCGACAAGCGCCATCAAGGAAATTGCCCTGCTGTTAAAGCAGGGCAAGAGCGAGGCGCAGCGCATGCGGGACTTTATTGCCGATGGCGGCTCGCTGATTTCTCTGGTGCAGAAGCACTGTGAGCTGTGGGCGACGAGTCCGTAATGCCGTGGCCCCACTCGCGCAGGCGCTGGAACAGCACGAACAGCGCCGGGATGAACACTATCCCCACCACGGTCGCCACCAGCATGCCGCTGAAGACCGTAGTGCCGATGATGCGGCGGCTCTGGGCGCCCGCCCCGGTCGCCAGCATCATCGGCAGGACGCCGATAATGAACGACACGGCGGTCATCATTACCGCGCGGAAGCGGCGCGATGCCCCCTCCCGTGCGGCATCGACAATCGCCATTCCGTCCATGCGCCGGGCGCGGGCAAACTCCACGATAAGAATTGCGTTCTTGGCGGCGAGGGCTATCAGTAGCACCAGACCAATCTGCACGTACACGTCGTTGGCATAGCCCGCCAGCCACAGCCAGACCAGCGCCCCGCCGATGGCGAACAGCACCGAGAGCATCACGCTCGCCGGCAGCGTCCAGCTCTCGTACTGGGCCACGAGGAACAGCCACGCCATCACCACCGCCGCCAGCACGATCCATATCGCCTGATTGCCGGTCTGCTGCTCCTGATACGACATGCCGCTCCAGGCGTAGTCGTACCCGGCTGGCAGGTTTTCCGCCAGAATCTCGCCCATCGCCGCCATTGCGGTGCTGCTGCTCACCCCTTCCGCTGCCGAGCCGCTCACCGATACCGACGGGAACTGGTTGTACTGCTGAATAAATGGCGCGCCGACGGTCGGCGTGATGGTGACGAGGTTGCTCAGACGCACCCGCTCGCCGCTGTTGCTGCGCACGAACAGCTCGCTGATTTGCTCCGCGCGCTCGCGCCACTGCATTTCGTTCTGCATCACTACGTGGTAGACGCGGTTGTTGACGCTGAAATCCCCGGCGCGCGTGCCGCCAAAGGCGGTTTGCAGGCTGCTGAAGATGCGTGACACCGGCACGTCGAGGCGGGCCGCGCGCTCGCGGTCAACGGTGAGCGTCATCTGCGGCACGTTGCTGCTCCAGGTGGTGAACACGCGGCTCAGCTGCGGGTGCTGGTTGGCTTTCGCCAGCACCTCACGCGTCACGCGCTCCAGCTCCGCCGGGCTTTGCCCCGCCTGCGCCTGAATGCGCAGGTCGAAGCCGGAGGCGTTGCCCAGCCCCGGCAGCGTCGGCGGCGCAAAGGTCATGATGGTGGCTTCCGGCAGGGCCAGCAGCTGTCGCTGAAGGGTGCCCATCACCTCATCCAGCGGCGGACGCTCGCTCCAGTCTTTGAGCATGATGGAGATAAACCCGCCGTTCGATGCGCTGGTGCCGTTGAGGATGTTAAACCCGGAGACCTGAATCACGTCTTCTACCGCCGGGTTTTTAGCGATCAGCTCGCGCGCGGTGGTCATCACCGCTTCGGTGCGCTCCAGCGAGGCTGCCTCCGGCAGCTGGACGCTGGCGAAGAAGTAGCCCTGATCCTCCTGGGGCAGGAAGCCCTTTGGCATCGACATAAAGCTGAATACCACCACCGCCGCCGCGCCTGCGGTGGCCAGCAGCGCCAGCCACGGACGGAGGTTGAACACGCTCACGATCCGGGTGTAAAGCGTGCGCGTGGCGTCCAGCCCGCGGTTGAACCCACGGAAAACGGCGGCGGGCTGTGCCGGTCGCGGGCGCAGCAGCAGCGCGCAGAGCGCGGGCGTCAGGGTCAGCGCCACCAGGCTTGAGAGCGTGACGGCGGTCGAGAGCGTCACCGCGAACTGGCGGTACAGCTCGCCCACGATCCCTGGCAGGAGCGCCACCGGTACAAACACCGCCAGCAGCACCAGCGTGGTGGCAATCACTGGCCCGGCAATCTGGCGCAGCGCCAGCGCGGTCGCCGCCGTGCGGCTCTGCCCTTCCGCCATCAGCGTTTCGACGCTCTCCACCACCACGATGGCGTCATCCACCACCATGGTCAGCGCCAGAATGATGGCGAACAGGCTCAGCGTATTGGCGGAGTAGCCGAGCGTATAGAGCACCGCGAAGGTGCCCACCAGCGACACCGGAATGGCAAGGGCGACAATCAGCGTCGCGCGCCAGCTTTGCAGGAACAGGGACACCACGACCACCACCGCCAGCATCGTCAGCGCCAGCGAGACGCCAATCTCTTTGATGGTGGCGGCCACAAACGAGGTGGTGTCGAATTTGACTTCATAGACCAGATCGTCCGGGAAGCGCGTGGATAACCGTTCCAGCTCCGCGCGCACCGCATCGGCCACGCGCAGGGCGTTAGCGGACGGCGTCGGGTAGATGCCGAGGTAGGCGGAGTCGTGCCCGTTCAGCTGCGCGCCAGAGCTGTAGCTGCGCGAGCCAAGCTCGATGGTGGCGACGTCCTTCAGGCGCACCAGCTGCCCCATCTCCCCGGCGCGGATAATGATATTGGCAAAGTCGTCGGCCTGGTTTAAGCGCCCCAGCCCGTTAATGGTCAGCGTCTGCTGCTGACCGTTAAACACCGGCGGCGTGCCGACCTGGCCCGCCGCCCCCTGCACGTTCTGCTCGCGCAGCGCCTGCGCCACGTCATCGCTGGTCACGTTCAGGGCGTTCATGCGGTCCGGCCTCAGCCAGATGCGCATGCTGTAGTCCCGTGCGCCAAACATCTGTACCTGCCCGACGCCCGGCAGACGCGACAGCGCCTCGCGCACCTGGGTGCTGGCGTAGTTGCTGACGAACAGCGGCGTGTGGGTGTTGTTCGGTGAGTAAAGGCTTACCCCCATCATCAGGTTGGTGGCCCGCTTGCGCACCTGCACGCCGTTTTGCTGCGCCTCGGTCGGCAGCTGCGCCACGGCCTGCGCCACGCGGTTCTGCACGTCGATGGCGGCGAGATCCGGATCGGTGCCCGCCGCAAAGGTGATGTTCAGGCTGTAAGAGCCCTCATCCGAACTGGTGGACTCCATATAGAGCATATGATCCACCCCGTTCAGCTGCGTCTCCAGCGGCGTGGCGATGGCCTCCGCCACGTCAGCCGAGCTGGCGCCCGGCCATGACGCTGACACATTCACGACCGGCGGGGTGATCTGCGGGTACTGCTCCACCGGAATAATCCTCAGCGCGATGACCCCCAGCAGGGTGATGACAAGCGCAATCACCATCGCAAAGCGCGGGCGTTTGATGAAAAACGTCAGCATGATGGCTCCTTAATTCAATATCTGGACGGTTGCGCCTGGCTGCACGCGCTGCGCACCGTCAGTAATCGCTCGCTCACCGGGCTTCACGCCGGAGGCAATCTGGAACTGCTGGCCGATCTGCCCGGCGACCTTCAGCGGACGCATTTCGGCTTTATCCTCGGCGTTAATCACCCAGGCGAAGAACCCGTCGCCATTCTGCTGTACGGCAGCGGCGGGCAGAGTCAGCACCGGTAGCTCGCTTGCCGGACGCAGGTAAACGTTCACATTGCCGCCGGGCAGCAGCTGATGGCGCGGGTTGGTGAACTCGGCACGCAGCATCACGCTGGCGGTACGCGGGTCGATGCGGTTGTCCACGGAGGTGAGTTCCCCGCTGATGCGCTGGCCGTTGCTGTCAATCAGCGCCTGCCAGGCCTGCTTCATGGCGCTGATATCCGCATGCTGTCCGGCTTTGGTGGCAAACGCGCCCTCTTCCAACGCAAAGGCGATGCGGATCGGATCGAGCTGCACCACCTCCACCAGCACACCGCTGGCAGGATTCACCAGGCTGCCGACGTGAAAGTTGCTGTGCCCCACGCGCCCGTCAATCGGCGAGGTGATGCGGGTGTAGTTCAGGGTGACGCTGCGGGTGTCGAGCCGGGCTTTGGCCTGCTCCAGCGCGGCGCTCGCCACGTCGCGCTGCATGCGGGCATTGTCCACGTCGTGACGGCTGATGGCGTTGCTGTTGCCCAGGCTTTCGAAGCGGGAAAGCTGCTGCTGCGCCTGACGCAGCGTGGCTTCAGCGCTTCTCACTTCGGCCTGGGCCAGACGCAGTGCGGCGCGCGGCTCGGCGTCGTCCAGTTCGAACAACACGTCACCTTTTTTCACATACTGGCCATCGCGGAAGTGGATTCTGGTGATGACGCCTTCCGCACGTGCACGCAGTTCAACGGTGTGGATAGCTTCAATGCGGCCCGGAATTTGGCGCTCGGCGGCGTGGGCGGTTTGCTCCACGGTGGCAACACGCACGGGAATGACTGCGGCGAACGCGGGTTGCAGGGTGCAGGCGAGGAGCGCGAACAGGAGTGGGAGTTTCATTAAGAAGTACCTCGGCGTTGTTTTCCCTCACCCCGGCCCTCTCCCACAGGGAGAGGGAGGTCAGGGTTCCCTCTCCCTGTGGGAGAGGGTTAGGGTGAGGGCAAAAAGTTATGCAGCCTTACGGAACCTGCGGGTCAGTCGCTTCTCGATTTCGACGACGAAGAACATCACCCCCGCTACCGCCAGCGTCACGAACCAGTAGCGCAGCGGAAGCGCTTCGGTGCCGAACAGCATCTGCATAAACGGCAGGTAGATGATCGCCGCCTGGAGCAGGAACAGCACGCCCGTTACCAGCCAGATCCCTTTGTTCGCCAGCAGGCCGCGGTTCAGGGAGAACCCTTCGGTATTGCGGCAGTTAATCATGTACACCCACTGGGCGCAGACCAGCATCTGGAGCAGCACGGTGCGGATGAACTCCGCGCTGTGCCCGCGCGGGGCCAGCCAGGCTTCCAGCGCAAAGGCGGCGATGGCAATCATGGTGCCGACGAAGGCCACGCGCCAGACGGCGTAGGCGTCCATTACGTGCTGCCCGGTCTGGCGCGGCGGGCGGCGCATGATGTTGCGCTCGGCGGTCTCGAAGGCCAGGCCGAAGGAGAGCGTGGCGGAGGTCGCCATGTTCATCCACAGAATCAGCACCGGCGTCAGCGGAATGATGTTCCCCGCCAGCAGCGCAATCACAATTAAAAGCCCCTGCGCCAGGTTGGTCGGCATGATGAACAGGATGGTCTTCAGGTTGTCGTAAACGCGACGCCCCTCTTTCACCGCGCTGGCGATGGTGGCGAAGTTATCGTCCGTCAGGACCATGTCCGCCGCCTCTTTGGTGACTTCCGTGCCTTTGATGCCCATCGCGATACCCACGTCCGCCTGGCGCAGCGCCGGCGCGTCGTTCACGCCGTCACCGGTCATACCGACGATTTCGCCTTTATCCTGCAACGCTTTCACCAGGCGCAGCTTATGCTCCGGGCTGGTACGGGCGAAGATGTCATATTTTAACGCCGCTTCCGCCAGCTCGGCGTCGTCCATTTTCTCCAGCTGATAGCCGGTAACCGCCTGCTCGCTGTTGGTGATCCCCAGCATCTGGCCGATGCTCATCGCCGTCTGCGGGTGATCCCCGGTGATCATCTTCACGCGGATCCCCGCCTGCTGACAGGCGTTAATCGCCTCAATCGCTTCCGGACGCGGCGGATCCATCATCCCGGCAATGCCGAGGAAAATCAGGCCGTGACTCAGGTCGTCGTGAGTTAATGCCTGCTCGCCGTTCGCTGGCTTGAACGCCGCGGCGACCATGCGCAGCCCCTGACGCGCATAGCGCTCCATCTCCGTTTCCCAGTACGCGCGGTCAAAGGCTTGCGCACCGTTGCGGGTCTGCTGCTGCTCACACAGGGCGAAAATCACGTCCGGCGCGCCGGTGATCAAAATCTGCTCCTCACTGCCAATCTGGTAGTGGGTGCTCATGTACTTGTACTGAGAGTCGAACGGGATCTTGTTAACCAGCGTGGTCACGACCGGCTCGAGGTGGGCTTTGGCCGCCAGCACCTTCAGCGCGCCCTCGGTCGGGCCGCCGGTAATGCCCCACAGGCCGCGCTCGTCCTGAATCAGCTGGCTGTCGTTACACAGGTCGATGGTGCGCAGGTACTGCTCCAGCACGGTGCCCGGCTGGATCTGCACCGGCTCATCGCTGCCTTCGAGATAGATGTTGCCCACCGGCTCGTAGCTGTTGCCGTCCACGCGGTAGCAGGTGTCGGCGGTGATGATGGCTTTCACCGTCATCTCGTTCATGGTCAGGGTGCCGGTTTTATCCGAGCAGACCACGGTCATCGCGCCCAGGGTTTCAACCGTCGGCAGCTTGCGGATAATCGCCCGCTTGCGCGCCATCGCCTGTACGCCCAGAGAGAGGATGATGGAGATAATTGCCGGCAGACCTTCCGGTACGGAGGCGACCGCCAGGCTAATCAGGGAGAGTAGCAGCTCGCCCATCGGGATCTCGCGGAACACCAGGCTGAAGACAAACAGCGCGGCCATCATCGCCAGAATGATGGCGAAGATCGCTTTGCCCAGCTTGTCCATCTGCACCAGCAGCGGGGTGCGGTGTTTTTCAATGCCCGCCATCATCTGGTTGATGTGGCCGAGTTCGGTCTCCTGGCCCGTGGCAATGACCACGCCCACGCCGCCGCCCGCGCTGACCGTCGTACCGGAAAAGACCAGGTTCGTACGGTCGCCCAGCGGTAATTCGCCGCTCAGCGGGTTCGTGTGTTTATCCACCACGGTGGATTCACCGGTCAGAATAGCCTCTTCCACGCGTAAATTATGCGCTTCGATTAAGCGCATATCCGCCGGAATACGATCTCCTGCGCGCAACACAATAATATCGCCCGGGACGATTTCCGTCGTCGGGATAGTTTCATGGTTGCCGTTACGAATAACGCGCGCCTCGCTGGAGAGCATATTGCGAATACTCTTCAGGGATTTTTCCGCGTTACTTTCCTGAATGTGGCCAATTAAGGCATTGATTACCGCCACGCCCAGAATAACCAGCGTATCAACCCAGTGTCCCATTACTGCCGTTAATACGGCGGCTGCCAGCAGGACGTAAATCAGGACATCGTTAAAATGCGCGAGAAAACGCAGCCAGCCCGGCTTGCCTTTTTTCTCCGGCAGCGCGTTCGGGCCATGTTTCTGCAAACGTGCCTGCGCCTCGGCGCGGTCCAGGCCATTAGCCTGGCTCTGCGCCTGAGCAAGCACCTGCTCTACGGTCTGCTGGTACGCCTGCCCGCCTGCGGGTGGCATATTCTGCGAGAAATTTTTTTTGGTCATGGTATTTTTCCTTCAATATCCGGTGGACGGAAGCCGGAATTCCTTTCTGGCTTTAAATAATTCATTTTTAAGTCTTGCGGGTTAAATTGATCTACCGCAATATATTGACTACCGGTTATTCAAAACTGATTAAAATTATTTCGACGCGTTGATTTTTACAAAATATTTCTAAACCAACACTAAACGAGGAGGAAGCATGTTTGGTATTTATCGCGCACGGCGCCTGGCGTTATACATTGTCGCAGCCATTGTTATTGCGACGTTAATTGGATATAGCACCTATAGCTTTGTAAAATTATTTTCATGAGAAAGACGTTTATTTACATAACGCGATATTAATTTAATCGCCCCGAAAATATTATCTGTTTTCTGTTATTAATTCGCAGAATAACGGTGGCCTTTCACCCAATTTTGCCAGCGGGGATGATATTGCTTTACGTTTCAGGATGCCGGACAATGACATTTTTAACTGACGATTAACATTACGATGAAACACCCGTTAGAATCGCTGCTCACCGCAGGGGGCATTTTGCTGATGGCCCTGCTCTCCTGCCTGCTGTTACCTGCGCCGTCGCTGGGTCTGGTGCTGGCGCAGAAGCTGGTTCAGACCTTTCATATGGTCGATCTGAATCAGCTGTACACCATTCTGTTCTGTCTGTGGTTTTTGGTGCTCGGCGCCATCGAATTCTTTATCCTGCGTTTCATCTGGCGCCGCTGGTTTTCACTGGCGTCGTAAGCCAGTGAGATCGCGCATCCCGTGGATCAGCGCTTCACACCAGGCCGCGTAGTCGTGGCCGCTGGATGAGGGGTGGAAGCTGACGCGGTAGCCTTTTTTCCTCAGCACCTGTTCAAAATCCTGCGTGGTGCGATAGATGCCGCCGCCCGGCCCCGCGGTTTCAAACTTCCCGGCCTGTAACCAGAAGCGCACCGGATACGGTGGAGACTGTTGGTACTGACGCGTCAGCCAGCCCGGGGCGTCACCTTCCGGCGCCCACCAGTAAGAACCGGAAAGGCTCAGCACGTTGCCAAACAGGCGCGGATAGCGCAGCGCCACCCATGAAGAGGCAATTCCCCCGTAGCTGGATCCTGCCAGTACGGTTTTCTGCCGCTGCATGCCGATGCCCTTCCCCCGCAGCCACGGCAGCAGCTCGTGCGCCATAAAGTCAGCAAAATCCGGGTTCGGCGGCAGCTCGTTGCCGCGACGGGCGTGATCGAGGCTGTCGATAAACACCACGTTAATCGGCGGCAGGTGATGCCGGGCAATCAGACCGTCCAGCACGTTGGCAAAATGGTATTCGTCCTGATAAACCTGTCCGTCGAAAAGGATGAGCGTCCAGCGTGCAGGCTGTGCGCCGCGCGGTTGGTAGATCATCACGTCGCGGGCGTTGCCAAGGATGTGGCTGGAAAAACTCTGACGGCTCAACGTCCCGTGCACCAGCGGCTTTGCCGTGGCCTGAACGGAGCAATAGCGCGCCGGGCTGAGATCGAGCAGAGAAAAGCGATTCCAGCGATCGGTCTTCTGCTCCCCGAAGGTATTCGGGTTAAGCGGATCGGCCTGCGCGCTTACCAGGATGGCGCGGCGTTGATCGCGTGTGGAACCCTCGACGATCGGCACATCGGGCGCGAGCTTGTACTGCATTACCGTATCAGCGGGGACTACATAGCTGCGGAACCAGACGTCGCTGTTGCCCAGGCGGAACAGCGGATCGTGATCCCCCGCCGGAGAGCCGAGAATGAAGACGTTATCCCGCGCGCCGCGCCACAGAAAGGTCACGCGCTTATGGCTCGCATCTACCGGCTCCACCATCGGCGTTCCCTGTCGACGCTGCGCCTGCCAGAACGCCTCGGTACTTCCACCGGCAGAAATGACGCTTGCCAGCGCCTTCAGCGTCGGGCTTTCAGGCGCCAGCATCTGCACGCGTGGTAACGGAGAGGTCTCTTTCATCCGCCACTGAAAACGCCACGGCTTACCGGCTTCTCCGTGTAGCACCAGCGAGGTGTTCTGTTTCACCGGCAGGGCAAACAGCAGCGTGTGTTCCCCGTCCGCAGGACCATTTTCGATCAGCGTGCGGATGCGGCGGTTTTGCCCATCAAGCAGGCGCGCATCCGTCACGCCATTCAGCGTGGCGGAAACGTACTTTTCACCCAGTTCAGGCAGGGAGAAGCAGACTTCGCCGCTGGCATCAAACTTTCCCTGAATATCGCCCTGCCGGGACGTCTGCTCGCACGTTGCCGCCACGGCGGGCAGCGCGCCGATCCCCAACAGCAACCCACTCCATACCCTCTTCATTACCGCTTGTTCCCCAACGAAATTTGTTAACAACGCTAATGCAAATGGTAATAATTTGCAATATCATAAACGGCGATTTACCGGTGATTTTATGGCGATAGCAACCAAGGACGTTCAATAAAAATGTTTAAAAATAATAAGATAATGCGGCTCTGGCTACTGAGTCTGGCGACGACCAGCGTCGCGGCTCAGGCAGAAACGAAAGAAGAAACGATTACGGTGACGCAGGGCGTGAGTGAAGAGCCCACTGCGCCCGTAAAAGGCATTGTGGCGACGAAAACGCTCTCCGCCACCAAAACCAGCGCGGAGATCGTGAAGACGCCGCAGTCGGTATCGGTGATCACCCGCGATCAGATGAACATGCAGGACGTCACCTCCGTTTCGCAGGCGCTGCGCTACTCGGCGGGCGTGTTTACCGAGTACCGGGGCTCGTCTAACCGTAACGACGAGGTGTTTGTGCGCGGCTTTAGCTACGTGCCGAAATTCCTCGACGGCTTAAGCTTTGGCGCAACGGCCTCATCACAGACGGGCACAGTTGACCCGTGGCTGCTGGAGCGCGTGGAGCTGGTGCGCGGCCCGGCCTCGGTCCTGTTTGGACAGGTGAATCCGGGCGGGTTAATCAGCATGACCAGCAAGCGCCCGACGGCGGAGGCCATTCACAACGTGCAGTTCCGCACCGGCAATAACGATCTCGCCGAAGGTGCGTTTGATTTCGGCGGCAGGCTGAGCGACGACGGCCGCGTGCTGTATCGCGTGAACGGTATCGCCCGTACGCAGCATAATCAGGTGGACGATTATAAAGAGACGCGGATGGCGATCGCCCCGGCAATCACCTGGTACCCGAACGATCAGACCCGCTTTACGCTGCTGACCAGCTACCAGAAAGATCCGGATGCCGGATACCGCAACTTCCTGCCCGCGTATGGCACGGTGAAAAGTGCCGACGGGAAGTACATCCCGCGCGATTTTAACGTCAGCGATCCGAATTACAATCAATCCTGGCGCGAGCAGACGATGATTGGCTACGAGCTGGAACACCAGTTCGTCGACAACCTCACCTTCCGCCAGAACGCCCGTTACGCCACCATCAAGCAGAAATATCGTTATCTGGTTTACGCCAACAGCGCGGCCAACAGCACGGTGTTGACCCGTCGCGCCCAGCGTGAAGCACGCACGACCAACGAATTTGGCCTTGATAACCAGCTGGAATATCAGCTGGAGACCGGAAGCGTCAGCCACACCCTGCTCGGCGGGTTTGATTACAAGACCAGCAAGGATAAACAGCTGCTGGCGCGCGGGAGCGGCTCACAGTATGACCTTGACTGGACAAACCCGGTTTACGGCGTGAACGTGGATGAAAGTACCTTCAAAACGGCGTCCGACGAGCAGCAAAATCTCGACCAGATGGGCCTGTATCTTCAGGATCAGATGAGCTGGAATAACTGGGAGTGGCTGGTTTCCGGGCGCTACGACTGGAGCGAAGTGCGTACCAGCGACTTCACCGATAACAGCGTTACGCAGCAGAACGACAGCAAATTTACCTGGCGCACTGGCCTGCTGTACGCGTTTGATTCTGGCCTGTCGCCGTACATCAGCTACAGCACCTCGTTTGAACCGAACCTGCAAACCAACCGTGCGCCGGGCGTTGCGCCATTCAGGCCTACTACCGGGGAGCAGACCGAGATTGGCGTGAAATATCAGCCGGTCGATACCACACTGATGACCCTGGCGCTGTACGATTTAACTCAGAACAACGTCGCGACCTATAACAGCGCTGAAGGCTGGTTCGAAAATGCGGGCAAGGTGCGTTCGAAAGGCGCCGAAGCGGAAATCCACGCCACGCTGATGGATAACATCAACCTGATTGGCTCCTACACTTACACCGATGCAGAAACCGAAAGCACCACGGTGGCGGGAACTGAAGGCAAAACGCCTGCGCGCATTCCGGCACATATGGCATCGGCGTTCGCCAGCTATACCGTTCCGGGCGGCGCGCTGAAGAGCCTGACCGCTGGCGTGGGGATGCGCTACATCGGCACCAGCTACGGCGATGCGAAGAATACCTTCAAGGTGCCATCGGTGGATCTGTATGACGCGATGCTGCGCTACGACCTGGGCGAGATGAACCGCAGCCTGAAAGGGGCAAGCGTGCAGTTCAACGTCAATAACGTGGCAGACACAAAGTATGTGGCGTCGTGCGCAAGCGATACGGCGTGCTTCTACGGGATTGGCCGGACGGTGACGGCGACGGTGAATTACAGCTGGTAGTTAAAGCCGGGTGGCGGCTACGCCTTACCCGGCCTGGATGTCGTCAATTTCAATGTGTCTGGCGGTGATTCTCTTTGCGGTACGCACCGGGCGGCTGGTTGAAGGTGCGGGTAAAGATGCGGGTAAACGTCTGCTGCGAGTCAAACCCGTAGCGCAGGCAGATATCGTACACGCGCTCGTCTGACTCACGCAGATCGCGCGCCGCCATCAGCAGCTTGCGTTCGCGGATGTAGCGCCCCAGACTTTCGCCTTTGTACTGCATAAACAGCCGCTGTAAATGCCATTTTGAGTAACCCGCATGGCGGGCAATCTCTTCGATGCGTAACGGCTGGTGTAGATTGTCATCAATCCATTCGACAATCGTATCAATGACCTGAGCGGAAATCGTCATACTGCTCTCCCCCTCTGCTTCTCGCTTAAACATTATTCCCACCACTCGCGAAATTGTTGCGTGGTATCACTCACCCGCACGGGCTCGCCCAGCTCCGGCGTCAGCAGCCGGTAGTTTTTATCCTTGCTGGCTTTCGCCAGCTGGATCAGTGGATCGTTCCAGGTATGTTTCGCCAGCACAAAACGCCCGTTATGTCCCGGTACAACCGCTTTGGCATTGAGATCTGCCGAGGCCTGCGCCGTTTCCGCCGGATGCATATGGATGTACTTCCAGTCCTGGTCGTACTGCCCGTTTTCCATAATGGCTAAGTCCACTCCGCCAAACTGCTCGCCAATAGCCTTGAAGTGCGGGCCGTAACCGGAGTCTCCGCTGTAGTAAATCTTTCGCTCTGGGGTGACAAACATAAAGCTCCCCCACAGGGTCTGGTTACGCTTAATGCCGCGCCCGGAAAAATGGCGCGCGGGCAGAACATGTACCGTCAGCGCATCGCTGATATGCACCGACTGGTTCCAGTCCCGCTCGTCGATTATCTCCGGGGTCATCCCCCAGTAGCGCAGATGCGAACCCACGCCCAGCGGCGTGACCACGCGCTTAACCTTCGGCAGCAGCGCCTTGATGGTGGCGTAATCCAGATGGTCATAGTGATCGTGGGAGATAATCAGCAGGTCGATCTCCGGCATGCTCTCCGCACGCCACGGGTACTCCCCCGCAAACGCTTTATTGAGAAACGAGAACGGTGCGGCGTAGCTACTCAGAACCGGATCGATCAGGATGCGTTTCCCTGCCAGCTGCATATACCAGGAGGAGTGGCCGAGCCACACCAGCGTGTCCTGTTCAGGCGACAGGCTCGCCAGATCGGTTTTCACCAGCGGCAGCGGCTGCGCAGGACGGGCGTTTTCGGTTTTACGGGTAAGGAACTGCCACCACGCCACCAGCATATTTTGTTGCCCGGTAAAGCCCGGCGTAGGGAGCGTGTTATGGAATTGCCCGTCGCGATAGTGCGGAGAGGCTTCCACTTCAGAGAGCTGCGCACCCTGCGGTGGCTGGCCAAATCCGGCATTCAGTACAAACGGTAAACTGGCAGCTGAAGCAATAATCATGACTAACACCACGCAGATGAATAGAGGCTTTTTCATTTCCTGACCCGCCTACGCGCCCCATCCGATGGTTTGCGCGGGTGATACTTGATTATGAGTGAGTAAGCACTCATTATAGATAGGATGATTACGCCGTCAAGAAGGTTTTCGATCTTTGACATTCCGCGTTGCAGCGTATCAAGGCTCGTGTTTCAATCAGGGCTTTTACAATTGACGGGAGGAAAAATTTAGTGGCACGTCCGAAGAGTGAAGATAAAAAACAGGCCTTACTGGAAGCAGCAACGGCTGCGTTTGCGCAGTCAGGTATTGCCGCCTCAACGGCGTTAATTGCCCGTAATGCGGGCGTCGCTGAAGGGACACTGTTTCGCTACTTTGCTACCAAAGACGATCTGCTAAATGCCCTCTACCTGCACCTGAAGCAGGATCTCTGCCAGACCATGCTGGCGAATCTCGATCGCACCATCACCGAGCCAAAAGAGCATACCCGCAATATCTGGAACAGCTATGTGGACTGGGGCATTCGTAACCCCCTGGCGCATGCGGCTATCCGTCAGATTGGCGTCAGTGAAAAGCTGAACGCCGAAACCGAGCAGGCGGTGAAAGACATGTTCCCGGAACTGCATGAACTGTGTCGTCGTTCGATCCGCACGGTGTTTATGTCTGACGAGTTTAAGACCTTCGGTGATGCAATGTTCTTATCGCTGGCTGAAACCACCATGGAGTTTGCCGCCCGCGATCCGTCCCGTGCCGTCGATTTTAAAGCGCTGGGCTTTGAAGCCATGTGGCGCGGGCTTGCTGAGGAAGATAACCATGGACAGTAAATCCTTGCAGGAACATGCCAGACGCGTCGCGCTGGAGATGCCTTTTACCGAACATTGCTGGCCGTTTGGCCCGGAGTATGACGTGTTTAAGGTGGGCGGGAAAATTTTTATGCTGATGGCGACCGCACACGGTCGGGCCCACGTCAGCCTGAAATCCGATCCGGAAAAATCGCTGCTCAATCAGCAGATCTACCGTGGCGTGGAGCCCGGTTACCATCTGAATAAAAAACACTGGATCTCCCTTTATGGCACGGACGACATCACGCCTGAACTGGTCACCGACCTGATTACGGATTCGTGGAATCTGGTCGTTGATAAACTGCCGAAAAAAGATCAGAAGTGGATTCGACCAGCCTGATTGTTCGTCTCAGACGAACAGAATAAGCGCTCGAATCGCACTTATCTTTTCCCGCTTCGCGCGGTAATCTGCTTTCCTTTCACGCCCGCCCGCGGGCGAATTTCATCACCAGGAGTTGTTATGGATATTATTTCTGTCGCCCTGAAACGCCACTCTACCAAGGCGTTCGACCCAGCCAAAAAACTGACCGCAGAAGAAGCGGAAAAAATCAAAACGCTGCTGCAATACAGCCCGTCCAGCACCAACTCCCAGCCGTGGCACTTTATTGTTGCCAGCACTGAAGAGGGTAAAGCGCGCGTGGCAAAATCCGCGGCGGGCACCTATGTGTTTAACGAACGCAAAATGCTGGATGCCTCTCACGTAGTGGTGTTCTGCGCGAAAACCGCGATGGACGATGCCTGGCTTGAGCGCGTTGTCGATCAGGAAGAGGCTGACGGCCGTTTCGCCACGCCAGAAGCAAAAGCCGCGAACCACAAAGGCCGCTGCTATTTTGCCGACATGCACCGCGTGGATCTGAAAGATGACGACCAGTGGATGGCGAAGCAGGTTTACCTGAACGTCGGCAACTTCCTGCTGGGCGTGGCCGCGATGGGCCTGGATGCGGTACCAATCGAAGGTTTTGACGCCGCGATCCTCGACGAAGAGTTTGGCCTGAAAGAGAAAGGCTTCACCAGCCTGGTGGTGGTCCCGGTCGGGCATCACAGCGTGGAAGATTTCAACGCCACGCTGCCGAAATCTCGCCTGCCGCTGAGCACGATTGTGACTGAGTGCTAAGCGCTTCTGGCACGCCGGCTATCGGCGTGCCCGTTTTCAGTAAAGCGTTATCTGCGGATGCTTTACCCCGCACACCAGCGCATAACGCGTTAATGTATCGAGACTCGCCCGGGTAATATTTGCTTCCATTCGTGATACCGTCGGTGCGCTGACGCCCATCCGCTCCGCCACCTGGGCGCGCGTCAGACCAGCATGATTGCGCCATTGCGCCAGCATCTCCCGCAGGCGTTCCTTGCGCTCTTCTGCATCAAAGGAAGCCTGAACTTCTGAATCGCTTAACAGTTCAGCTCTGAGTTCGTCCCAGTCAATAATCTTTTTGCTCATCCAACATCTCCTGTTGTCGTTTCAGTGCCAGACGGAGTTCAGCAGAGGGCGTTTTTTGCGTCTTCTTGATAAACATCCGCAGGCAATGAGAGGATCTCCTCCCTGACTGCCGCATGAACGATAAGTCTGAACACTGTATTTCATCCCTGATAATATTAGCATGTAAGGCAATTTGCATTAAAGGCTAATTTTGCCTTACGTGATTCACCTTACCAGCTTATTCCAGGCAGGACCGGAGCAGCGTTGATTCCCTGAAAGCCCCTCGCAAAAAATTTATATCCCCTGCTCCGCCAGCCACGCCATCGCCCTCTCCCCTGCCTCATCCACGGGTAAATAGACCAGCAGCCGCGATCCGTTTCGCGGGGCGGAGTACCAGTACATCTGCTGGAGATGAAAATCCCCCAGCTCGGGATGGGTGAACAGCTTGAGCTGGTTCTCCACGCCGCGCACGTCGTTGCGCTGGTGCCACAGGGTTTTGAACTCTTCGGACACCGCAAAAAAACGCGCCAGCTTCGCTTCCCAGAGCGGGTCGCCACGGTGCTCAGCCATTGCCGCGCGGAAGTAGGAGACGAAAATCGGCAGCACGTCGTCACGTTTGCCGAGCCGCGCGCGCCACGCCGGATGGGTGAGGAACAGGTAAATACAGTTGCGATCTTCCGGCGGGATAGCGTTGAAATCGACACCCATCAGGTGTCCGAAGCTGTCGTTCCACGCCACGATATCAAAGTTCGGTTTCTGAATGCTGGCGGGTTTCGGCATCAGGGTATCCAGCAGGCGACGCGTGCCTTCGCTGATCCCCTCACAGCACACCGCCTGCGGGGCTTCGCCCGGCGGCAAACCGGCAAGCACAAAAAGATGCCGGGCTTCGGTCGGGGTGCATTGCAGCGCTTTTGCGATGGCGGCCATCACCGCGCTGGACGGATTGACGTCCCGGCCCTGTTCCAGCCAGGTGTACCAGGTCACGCCGACATCCGCGAGCATCGCCACCTCTTCCCGGCGCAGGCCCGGCGTGCGGCGGCGGCCGCTGCGCGGTAAGCCGAGGCGCTGCGGATCGAGGCTTTCGCGCCGGGCACGCAAAAACGCGCCCAGCTGCTTGCGGGTGTCATCCTGGAGAGAGGTGACAGGTTCAGACATCAGCGCCATAACATCTCCTGCATGGTAGTGCCAGTACCAGTATAAGCAAGAACTGGTACCCGTTTATCAGATGGTTGATGCTACGACTCTACGCTGTTTGACGCAATGGAGTCACCATGAATACGTCAGTTGTTTCACCGGGTCGTGCGGGCCTGATATTGCTGTTAACCGGCCAGATGCTGCCGCTGATTGATACCTCAATCACCAACGTGGCGCTGGATTCCATCACCCATTCGTTACACGCCACCGCCACCGAACTGGAGCTGATCGTCGCCCTCTACGGCGTGGCCTTTGCCGTCTGCCTGGCCCCCGGCAGCAAGCTGGGCGATAACCTTGGCCGCCGTCGCCTGTTTATGTGGGGCGTGGCGTGTTTTGGCCTGGCCTCACTGCTGTGCGGCATGGCGGGCAATATCGAACAGTTGCTTGGCGCGCGCATTATTCAGGGTGCGGGCGCCGCGCTGATCATGCCGCAAATTCTCGCGACGTTGCATGTGACGTTAAAAGGAACGGCACACGCCAGAGCGATCAGCCTGTTCGGGGGTATCGGCGGTATTGCATTTATCGTCGGCCAGATGGGTGGCGGCTGGCTGGTGTCGGCGGACATCGCCGGGCTGGGCTGGCGCAACGCCTTCTTTATCAACGTGCCGATTTGTCTGGTGGTGCTGGCGCTGAGCCGTCGCTACGTGCCGGAAACCCGCCGCGACACGCCGTCGCGCATTGACTGGACCGGGACTGTCCTGCTGACGGCAATACTGTGCTGTCTGCTGTTCCCGATGGCGCTCGGCCCGCAGTGGCACTGGTCGTGGCCGCTGAAGGCCGCACTGCTGGCGATTGTGCCGCTGGTCTGTGTAATGGTGCTGAACGCGCGCAAAAAAGAGCGTGAGAATGCCCACCCGCTCATCGCGCCGCGCCTGTTGCAGCTGCGCAGCATCCGCTTTGGCGTGCTAATCGGGATACTCTTTTTCAGCGTCTGGTCCGGGTTCATGTTCTGTATGGCGCTGACCATGCAAAGCGGTCTGGGGATGGCGCCGTGGCAGTCCGGGAACAGCTTTATCGCGCTTGGCGTCACCTATTTTATTTCTGCCTGGTTCGCCCCACGCCTGATTGCCCGCTACAGCACCAGCGCCATCCTGCTGACCGGGCTTGCGATTCAGCTTGTCGGTCTGGTGGCGCTGATTGCCACGTTCCGTCACTGGGGAACGCAGAATACCGCGCTGACGCTGGCCCCGGCCACCGGGCTGGTGGGTTACGGGCAGGCGCTGATTGTAAACAGCTTCTACCGTATCGGGATGCGCGATATTCAGCCTGACGACGCGGGGGCCGCGAGCGCGATTTTAAGCGCGCTGCAACAGGCTGCGCTGGGGCTTGGCCCGGCCATTTTCGGCGCGATTTTGCTGCACGGGCTGCAAAATCATCACGGAGATTACACCCAGGCGGTCAATGTCTTCCTGATGGTGGAAACGGCCATGATGGTGGTGCTGGCGCTGGTCACGCTGCGTATGCGCCATCGTCTGTGTTTACCGGTCGTCAAGGCCTGTCCGGCGACAAAATAAAACTGACTGAATTTGCATAATAGATCCGCAGCCGCCATTATGGGGCTGCATCAATACAGGAGACGTTATGCAGGAATTAATTGCTCAGGTTGAAGAGTTAGGGATTGAAATTAATCACACCACCTCTTTAGTGATTATCTTTGGTATTATTTTTCTTACGGCCATTATCGTTCATTTTATTCTGCACAAAGTGGTGCTGCGCGCATTCGAGAAACGCGCCCAGGCCAGCAGCCATTTATGGTTGCAGATCATTACGCAGAACAAGTTATTTCACCGTCTGGCGTTTACCCTCCAGGGGATAATCGTCAACGTTCAGGCGGTTCTGTGGCTGCAAAAAGGCAGCGAAGCGGCGGAATTACTTACCACCTGCGCGAAATTGTGGGTGATGGTTTATGCCCTGCTCTCCTTCTTCTCGTTGCTGGACGTGATTTTCAATCTGTCGCAGAAAATGGCCACCGCGTCACAGCTGCCGCTGAAGGGGATATTCCAGGGCATCAAGCTGGTGAGCGCCATTCTGGTGGGGATACTAATTATCTCCCTGCTGATCGGTCAGTCACCCGCCATTCTGATAAGCGGCCTGGGTGCGATGGCTGCCGTTCTGATGCTGGTCTTTAAAGACCCGATACTCGGCCTGGTGGCCGGTATTCAGCTCTCAGCCAACGACATGCTCAAGCTCGGCGACTGGCTGGAGATGCCGAAATACGGCGCCAACGGCACGGTGACCGACATCGGCCTGACCACCGTTAAAGTGCGCAACTTCGATAACACCATCACCACCATCCCGACCTGGGCGCTGGTGTCCGATGCGTTCATCAACTGGAGCGGCATGTCCGCCTCCGGTGGTCGCCGCATCAAGCGCAGCCTGAATATCGATACCACCAGCATTCATTTCCTCGACGAGCAGGAGCAGCAAAAACTGATTCAGGCGAAACTGCTGAAGCCGTATCTGGCGGCGCGTCATGAGGAAATTAACCTGTGGAATCAGCAGAACGGCGAAGGAGAATCGGTATTAAACCTGCGCAAGATGACCAATATCGGCACCTTCCGTGCCTACCTGAATGAATATCTGCGTAACCACCCGCGTATTCGTAAAGATATGACGCTGATGGTGCGCCAGCTCGCGCCGGATGCTAACGGGCTGCCGATTGAAATATATGCCTTTACCAACACGGTGATCTGGGCGGAATACGAAGATATTCAGGCCGACATCTTCGATCATATTTTCGCGGTGGTGGATGAATTTGGCCTGCGTATTCACCAGTCGCCAACCGGAAACGATATTCGCTCCCTGGCTGGCGTCATCGCGCAATAATCAGGTGCTGGCGCGGGAAATAAAGCGCCAGTCCATCATCACCCTTTCCGTGGGCGCGTCCGGGTTGTCGATCTTATTTAACAGCAAATTGACTGCCTTGCGCCCGATATCCCGCGACGGTTGTTCAATGGTGGTGAGAGAAACCATCTCCGCCAGCTCGGTGCCGTCAAAGCCGACCACCGCGATATCTTCTGGCACCCGCAGCCCTGCCTGCTGAATGGCGCGCAGCGCCCCCGCCGCCAGCGTATCGGAAACGGCAAACACCGCATCCGGCGGGTTTGCTTTTAGCAGGTTTTGCATCGCCGCCATGCCCGCACCAGAGCTGAGCTCACTGGCGTACTCCACCGCCTGATAGTCCAGATCCCGCAGGTGGATCACGCTCTTGTAGCCGCGTTCGCGCAGGCGGGCATATTTGTAGCTGAGATCGTGGTTGATCATCGCGATACGCTTGCGGCCGCCGTCGGCCAGCTGGCTGACGGCATGCTGTGAAGCGTCCACATCATTGATGCCGACGCAGGAGACCGCGCCCGCATCGGCGTATTCAGCGCACTGTACCCACGGCGCGTTGCCAATCAGCGCGGCCAGTTCCGGCAGTTTCGAGAATGCATCCATGGTGATAATGCCGTCGACGATTTTGCCGGAGAGCAGGCTTAAGCCCGAGCGGGAGCGCTCAATATCCGAGCCGGAGTTGCACAGCAGAATGCGATAGCCGTTCTTTTCCGCCTCGGCTTCGATACCCTTCACCACTTCGGCGCAGAACGGGTTGGCGATGTTCGAGACCATCACCAGGATCATATAGCTGCGGGCAGTGCGCAGCTGACGCGCCAGCAGATTGGGCTGGTAGTTACTCTCCTGGATCGCCTGCAAAACGCGCTCGCGGTTTTTCGCCTTTACGGTATCGCTGTTATTCAGTACGCGGGAGACCGTTGCCACGGATACCCCGGCCAGTTGAGCGATTTTCTGAATTGACATAGCGACGATACATCCTGCGGTTAGCGTTTTGTGCAGGCTACCATAAATTGATTGCCCGGCGAACCGGGCAATGCGTCAGTATTCCACGCGCACCCAGCGCTGCTGCTGATGACTTTTCACAATTGCATCAATGATATACATCACACTGGCGCCATCGTAAAAGGTGGCAAACTGCGGATTATCCGGCATCGCGCCCGCCTGCACGGCACGGTAAAACTGCGCCATCATATTTTTAAAGGCATCCGGCCAGCCTTCGATATGTCCGCCGGGGAAGTGGGCGCTGTCGGCCACGTCAGGGTTCATCAGGCCTGGATCGTCGGTGAGCGTCTGGTTTGCCCGGGCGCGATGGCCGATCCACAGCTGCTGCGGGATTTCCTGATCCCACGCCACCGACTGCTCGCTGCTGTTAATTTCAAAGGTCAGGCGGTTTTTTCGCCCCGCGCTCACCTGCGAGACGCTAAAGCTGCCCTTGCTGCCGTCGTCAAAGCGGAACAGCACCGAGCCAAAATCTTCGGTGGTGACCGGTTTGACTTCATACTCCGCCTGCTCGTCATGGGAGAAGGTCTGATAACCACCCGCGCTGGCCTTGCGCCTCGGCCAGACGATGGATAAATCAGCCATCACCTCGGTAATGCGCCTGCCTGTCACATACTGTACCGTATCGCACCAGTGGGAACCGATATCCGCCACCGCCCGCGACGCGCCGCCGAGCGCGGCATCCACCCGCCAGTTGTAGTCGGTTTCCAGCAGCATCCAGTCCTGCAAATAGCTGCCGTGCGAGGCGAACAGCCGCCCGAGGGTGCCCGCGCGCATCATGCTCGCCGCCTGGCGCACCATCGCAAACTGACGATAGACAAAGCTCACGCCATGCACCACGCCCGCCTGCTCTGCCAGCGCCACCAGCTCGCGCGCCTCGTCCGGCGTCATGCACAGCGGCTTTTCGGAAAACACGTGCTTGCCCGCGCGCAGGATCTGGCGGTTAATCTCCGCGTGCAGGTAGTTCGGCGTGCAGTTGTGCACCGCATGCAGATTGGGGTGCGCGAGCAGTTCTTCCACGCTGGCGTAAGCATGCGGGACATTTAGCTGGCGCGCCTTTTCCTGCGCCTTAACGCGCGAACCGTCGCAGAGCGCGACCACCTGCACAAACCCGAGACGCCTGAGCGCCTCGATGTGTGCCGGGCCAATAAACCCGCTGCCGATAATCCCGACGTTAATCATGGCTGCCCCCTGCGGCGAAATCATCAAACGCCCGTCCGGAAACGGGAATAATGTGGCGGCGGATAAATTCGCTGCCCTCACTCGCGCCGGTATCGCCATCCTTCAGGCAGCACTCCCACTCCAGCACCGCCCAGCCGTCGTAGTCGTACTGGGTCAGCTTGCTGAAGATGCCCTTAAAGTCGATTTGCCCGTCGCCGGGCGAGCGAAAGCGTCCGGCGCGGTTGATCCACGGCTGGTAGCCGCCGTAGACGCCGCTGCGCCCGCTGGGTCGGAACTCCGCGTCCTTCACGTGGAACGCTTTAATGCGCGCGTGGAAGATATCGATAAAGGCCAGATAGTCCATCTGCTGAAGCAGCATGTGGCTCGGGTCGTAGAGAATGTTGCAGCGCGGATGGTTATCCACCAGCGCCAGAAAACGCTCGAAGGTCACGCCGTCGTGCAGATCTTCCCCCGGATGCAGCTCAAAGCAGACGTCCACCCCCTGCTCGTCGAAGGTATCCAGTATTGGCCGCCAGCGGGTTGCCAGCTCCTCGAACGCTTCCTGAAAACGCTGCTCGTTATGCGGCGGCCACGGATAGAAAAACGGCCACGCCAGCGAGCCGGAGAAGGTCGCGTGCGCCTTCAGCCCTAATCTGGCCGAAGCGACCGCCGCCTGCTTCAGCTTTTCCGTCGCCCACGCCCGGCGCGCCGCCTCGTTACCGCGCACGGCGGCGGGTGCGAAGTGGTCAAACGCCTCGCTGTAAACCGGATTCACCGCCACGAGCTGCCCTTCCAGATGGGTCGACAGCTCGCTGATAACCAGCCCGTGTGCGGCCAGCCTGGCGGTGATGTCGTCGCAGTAGGCCTGGCTCTCTGCGGCTTTCTCGACGTCAAAGATGTGCGGATGGTTGCAGGGGATCTGCACCGCCTTATAACCTTTACCTGCCGCCCATTCAGCAAGCCCGTCGAGCGAATTAAACGGCGCTTCTGCGCCAATAAACTGCGACAGAAAAATGCCCGGTCCTTTCATTGTCCTCATACCACCTCCTGAACGTTACGCCTTGTCATCGTCATACTTAAACGTGAGAAGGAAAATCAGCGCGATCGCCGCGGCAGCCACCGCCGGGATCCACCAGAATGTGACCCACGCCTGCGGCACGGTCTGTCCTGCCACCAGGCGGTTGTAGAGCGCGCCGGAAATCTGAGAGCCGAGCAGCATGCCGATGCCGTAGGTGAACATCACGATCATGCTCTGCGCCTGGCCTTTGACCTTTTCGCCCGCCACGCGGTCGGTATAGATAAAGCCGACGACAAAGAAGAAATCGTAGCAGACGCCGTGCAGCAGAATGCCGAGGTACAGCAGAATGCGCCCCTCTTCGCTGACGCCCAACGCGAACATGGCATAACGCACAAACCACGCCAGCATGCCGATCAGCAGCATGACTTTCACGCCCAGGCGGCGGAACAGCAGAGGAATAACCAACATGAAGACGATCTCAGACATCTGCCCGAAGGACATGGCGGTGCTGACGTCGGCAATGCCGGCATCCGCCAGATACGAGGCGGTGTAGGCGTAATAGGTGCCGAGCGGGACAGAGATCAGCATCGCGCAGACGGAGAAGACGAAGAAGTGGCGGGTTTTAAGCAGCGCGAAGGCGTCCGCGCAGAAGAGATCCCGCACCTTAACCGGCAGGCCTTTTGCCGGCGCTGGCGTGTGCGGCAGCGTCAGGCTGTAGACCGCCAGCAGCACGGAGCTGACCGCCGCCACCTGGAAGATGGTGACGCTGGACGCCACGCCGGTGACGCCGATGAAAATGCCCGCCGCGATCCAGCCGATGGTGCCGAACACGCGCACTACCGGGAAGGTTTTATCCACGTTCGCCAGGCTGTGAAACGCAATGTTGTTGGTCAGCGCCAGTGTCGGCATATAGCAGAGCGTGTAGCCAAACAGCAGGCCAATCAGCAGCGCGCCATTCTCAGCAATCAGCGCCCCCGGCACGAACCAGAGGATCACCGCGCCCGCGAGGTGCATCACCGCCATCACCTTCTGCGAGGCGAAGAAGCGGTCCACCAGCATCCCGAGCACGAACGGCGAAAGAATGGAAGCGATGGGCCCGGCAGAGAACGCGTCGCCAATCAGCAAAGACATGTTGTGCCGGGTCATCACCAGGCCAAGCGTGACCGACCAGCTACCCCAGATAAAAAATTGCAGAAACATCATCAGCGACAGACGCGGCACCAGCAGCCGGTGTTGCGTTATCGCCTTTTCACTACTCTCAGTTGACACCATGATAAGCCTCACCCGGAAAAAGTAATCGATTACAAATTAGTTCAAATAAAAAGTAATCGATTACAAAATAAAGATCCTGTGGATCGAAACGGAATTGGGAGGGGGGTCACGATAAAGGTGGAGTGATACTTTGTAGGCCCGGTAAGCGCAGCGCCACCGGGCGTGAAGGCGGGGCAGTGTGGTGCGGTCTGGTTTGGTGCGGTCTGGTGCCCTCACCCCGGCCCTCTCCCACAGGGAGAGGGAGAAAACCGCGCTATTTTTTGCGCGAGAGCTTAAACGCGATAAACAGGAACACCACCCACACCGGCAGCAGCATCGCTGACAGGCGCATCTCATCCATGGTGCACATCAGCACCAGAATCAGGCCGAGGAAGGCGATACAGAGGTAGTTCCCCGCCGGATAGAGCAGCGCTTTAAACTGCGTCTCGCGCCCCTTGCGGCGCATCGCCGCGCGGAAGCGCAGGTGCGCCAGGCAGATCATGATCCAGTTAAGCAGCAGCGTGGCGACAACCAGCGCCATCAGCAGGCCAAACGCCTCTTTCGGCAGCAGATAGTTGATCAGCACCACCAGCGAGGTGATAGCGCCAGAAAGGAACAGCGAGTTGACCGGCACGCCGCGACGGCTGACGCGAGTGAGGAACTTCGGCGCGTTGCCTTGTACGGAGAGGCCAAACAGCATGCGGCTGTTGGAGTAAACCCCGCTGTTGTAGACCGACAGCGACGCCACAAGAATGACGAAGTTCAGCGCCAAAGCGACCACGTTGCTGTTCAAATTGTGGAAGATCATCACGAACGGGCTACTGTCAGATTTCACTTCCACCCACGGGTAGAGCGCCAGCAGCACCACCAGCGAGCCGATGTAAAACAGCAGGATACGGTACACCACCTGGTTGACCGCTTTCGGAATGCTTTTGTGCGGATCGCGCGCTTCAGCCGCGGTGATGCCAATCAGCTCCAGCCCGCCGAAGGAGAACATAATGACCGCCAGCGAGAGGATCAGCCCTTTCCATCCAGTCGCCAGGAAGCCGCCGTGCTGCCACAGGTTATCGATCGTGGCGCGCTCGCCGCCGTGGCCGGAGAACAGCAGCCACAGGCCAAAGCCGATCATGCCGATAATTGCCAGTACCTTGATCAGCGCGAACCAGAACTCGGTCTCGCCATACAGGCGGACGTTCACAAGGTTAACGGCGTTAATGATGATGAAGAAGGCCGCGGCCCAAATCCACGTTGGCACGTCCGGGAGCCAGTACTGCATATAGATGCCGGCGGCGGTCAGCTCGGCCATCCCCACCAGCACGAACATCACCCAGTAGTTCCAGCCGGAGAGGAAGCCTGCGAACGGGCCCCAGTATTTATAGGCAAAATGCGCGAATGAGCCTGACACCGGCTCTTCAACGACCATCTCGCCGAGCTGGCGCATGATCAGGAAGGCGATAATCCCGGCGATACCGTAACCCAGCAGCACCGCCGGACCGGCCATCTGAATAGCGGGGCCGATGCCGAGAAACAGCCCGGTACCGATTGCGCCGCCAAGGGCAATTAACTGAATATGTCGATTTTGCAAACCACGTTGCAGCGTCGGATTCTGATCCGACGAGGCTTCAGCGCTACCATGGCCTGAAGCGGATGACGCGTCTTTCACGCCCTACCCCTGTCTCTTTTTTAGAAGGGGCACGTTTTAACACTTCATGCTGGTGGTAGCAAGCTTAACGCCGGGCCAGCGCATGCGCCCGGCGGATAAACGTCACGACCCGATGATCCCGCCGTCCGCTTTGGTAATCACCACCGTTGACGATCGCGGACGCCCGTTCGGGCTGGCGTCTGGCCAGTTGGAAACAGCGCGCGGATTGGCCGGGTCGGTAATATCATCCCCGCCCTCCCCCGGATGCTGAATGTTGATAAACAGCGTGCGGTTGTCCGGCGTAAACGCAATGCCGGTGATTTCGCACCCGCGCGGCCCGGTCAGGAAACGGCGATACTCGTTGGTGCCCGGAATGGTGGCCACCATCTGGTTATTGCCCATCCCCTCGTAGGCTTTCTTATTGATGGTGCTGGAGGAAACGTCGGTCTGGATCCACAGCACGCCCTGGTGATCGAACGACAACCCATCCGGGCTGCCAAATGCCGCGCCCTGCATCGAGCCTTTGGCTTTGGGATCGTCGCCGTCGGTGCGCCCGGCCATGACCAGAATATCCCACTTAAAGCGTGCGGCGGCAGGATCGGCACCCTCTTCGTGCCAGTGCATGATGTGACCAAACACGTTATTAGCGCGCGGGTTGGCGGCATCCACCGGCGCCTTGCCCTCTTTACCGCGATCGCTGTTGTTGGTCAGCGTACAGTAGACGCTGCCGCTGGCGTGCGGATCGACGGCTATCCACTCCGGGCGATCCATTTTCGTCGCCCCCACCACGTCGGCCGCCAGACGGGTTTTAATCAGCAGATCGCCCTGGCTTGCAAAACCGTTGCTTTTATCCAGGCCATTTTGCCCGAAGATCAGCGGCAGCCAGTCGCCGCTGCCGTCCTCGTTGAACCTGGCGACGTACAGCGTGCCGGACGTCAGCAGCTGCATATTGGCTTCCCGGTTCGCGGGATCGTATTTTTTATCCGAGACAAACTTATAGATGTACTCAAACTTCTGGTCGTCGCCCATGTAGACCACCACGCGATTATCGGCGGCGAGCGTGACGGCGGCCCCCTCATGCTTGAAGCGGCCGAGCGCGGTGTGCTTGCGCGGGGTGGAGGTCGGGTTGTAGGGATCGATCTCCACCACCCAGCCGAAACGGTTGGGTTCGTTAGGGGTTTTATCAACGCTGAACCGCTCATCCACCTCGTTCCAGCGGTACGATTCATCGCTGTCGCTGATGCCGTAGCGTTTTTCCAGCGGGTTGAGATCGGCTTTTTTGACAAAAATGTCCGACCAATTCTCCTCGCAGGTGAGATAGGTGCCCCACGGCGTGTGGCCGTTGGCGCAGTTCTGCATGGTGCCCAGAACGCGTTCCCCCTGCGGGTCGGCGGCGGTTTTCATTAAATCCTGATGCCGCGCCGGGCCGGTAAGCTGCATCGGCGTATTGACGGTAATACGCCGGGCGAAGGAAGACGGACGCACTACCTCCCAGCCGCCGCCCGTTTTTTTCACTTCAACCACAGACACGCCCATCGCGTTCTGCCCCTTGCGTGCCTTGTCGAGACTCCAGTTCGCCGTACCGTCGGTAAACAGCATTCCGTTGTCGATGTACTCATGGTTCAGCGCCAGCAGGCCATGCTCCGGGTTTTGCGCCCCCTGCGGCAGGCTAAACCACGCCATGCCGTCGTGGTGCATGCCCGCCTGCACAGCCTGTTCGTCTGTGGTATTGCTGGCGTCCGGCTTAAAGGCCGGCATGTTGTCCTTGATCCCCGTCGGATCGCCCCAGCGATAGAACGGGCGGGCGATATAACCTTCCGGCACCCTGACCGTGTCTTCCGTAGAGACGTCGATGCTGGTAAAGCCCAGGGAAACCGCTTTTGCCAGCGCGGAAGGCTTCGATACCGCGGCAATGGCATTTTCGGGTGTGATCAGATACGGGAATGATACGGCAGCCCCCGCTACGGCCCCCATCTGGAGAAAACGGCGGCGCGAGAGGAACACTTCTGCAACCTCGGAGAATACCGGGTTAGCGCTGCGGTTACTGATATCGTCGCGATGTTCTTTTTTAAATACGGATTTGAGGGGTCTGCCCATAGCGGCTTCCTGTCATTGGCCAAGAGGTAAGGTTGTGGCGACCAGTGTAAGAAGCTTTTATTACAATTTTATAACACGACAACGAAGGGATTGGGGCGTCCCTGCCCCGGATAACGAGGTGGAACGCTTAGAACTCGTAGCCAACCGAGACCTTAAAGGTACGCGGCTCGCCCTGAGTAATGTAAGTACCGGAATCGTCCACGCTTGACCAGTAGTTCTCGTTGGTCACGTTGTCGATACCTGCCCGCACGGTCATCTGGTTTTCATTGTGGTTTACCGCGAAGCGATAGCGCATGCCCAGATCCAGCGTGGTGTAGCTGTCCAGCTTTTTGCTGTTCGCAAGATCGGCATACTGCGTGCCGGAGTGGTTAACGCGCGCGGTCGCCGTCAGGCCTTCAATCGGCTTGATATCATACTCTGCGCCCAGCACGGCGTAGAAGCTCGGAATACCGATCGCATCGTTGCCCTGATTGACGCCGTTTTTGGTTTTGGTCAGCTCGGCCTGCAACCAGGTGGCGCTGGCGTTCAGACGCATCCCGAGCATTGGCTCGCCGAAGACGTTCAGCTCCACGCCGCGGTTACGCTGTTCTGCATCCAGACCATAGTGACCGCTGTCGTCAAGGATCGCCGACGGCATTTTGATCTCAAACAGCGCCAGGGAGCCGCCCACGCGGCCAAAGTCCGCCTTTACGCCCACTTCGTTCTGCTTAGAGTGAACGATACCGGTGCTCTGGCCGTAGTTGTTTGCTGAGCGAGGCGCGGTTTCACCGGGCTGTAACGCCTCGGTGTGGTTGGCGTAGAGGGAAATTTCCTCCCACGGTTTATAGACTACGCCGTAGGTGGGCATCCAGCGGCTGCCGTCGAAACCGTCCGCGTCGTTTTCCGCACCGGTGATTTTGTTGTACCCGCGAATCACCACCTTCTGATGGCGCGCGCCTGCGGTGAACAGCAGCTTGTCATCCAGCACGCCCAGGGTATCACTCAGCAGCCAGCCTTGCGTGCGGGTGCGCCCGCTGGTCAGCGGATCGCTGTATTTGCCGCCTAAGCCGTTGAGGTTGGAGCTGTCCGGCATATCGACGCCGGTGTTGTGGTAGATGTTGGTGGTCGGATTATCCTTCGTCGCCGACATTTTCCACGCGATCTTTTCGTTTTTGGTCATCGCCGAATAGCCAACATTGACCTTGTGCGAGACGAATCCGGTAGAGAAGTTACCGCGAATGCCCGCCATGCCGCTGACAGAATCGCTGATGCGGTTGGTATCAAGACGGCTGACCACCGCATTACCGCTCTTATCGAGGAGCTTCGGCGCGCTGTAGATCCCTTCTTCGTGCGCGTGCTGCGCGCCGAGACCGGTATACGCCGTCCAGCTATCGGTGATGTCATACTCGCTGCGCCACATCCCGAACTCGTTTTCGATATCGCTGTAGGCCCACTTCTGCGAGAAGTTGCGATCGTTCTTCGGCGGTTCAGGCACAAAATCCACCGCCGAGATGTTGACGCTGGTCGGGCTGCCGTGGAAGGTTTTTTTCTGGTAGCCCAGGTCCAGCGAGGTGCGGAAACGGTCGCCTTTGTAATCCAGACCAGTAGAAAGCAGCGTGGTGCGGCGGCGGTCGTTCGGCACGCCGGTTTCGCCTTCACGATGCACAAGGTTCACCCGCGCGCCAAACTGGTCGTTATCGCCAAAGCGGCGGCCCGCATCCAGCGTGGTGCCAATCTGGGAATCCGAGGTGTAGTCCACACCCACTTTCGCCTGCGGGGTGTCGCCCGCGTGTTTTGGCTCAAGGTTGATCATCCCGCCCACGCCCGAGCTTGCGGCGCCGTTCATCAGGGAGTTGGCCCCTTTGAAGATCTCGATGCGGTCGACCATCTGGGCATCCACCACCTGACGCGGCAGTACGCCGGACAATCCGCCAAAAGTCATGTCGTCGCCGTCAAACTTCAGGCCGCGAATACGGAAGGTTTCCGCGCTGTTGCCGTAACCCTGAACGAACTGCACGCCCGCGTCGTTGGCAACCACGTCAGCAATGGTTTTCGCCTGCTGATCTTCCACCAGCTTCGAGGTGTAGCTGATGATATTGAATGGCACGTCCATGGCGTTCTGCTGACCGAGCATACCCATGCGCCCGCCGTTCGCCACCTGCCCGTCAAGGAAGGCGGGCACCAGCTGGTCGCCGCCGGGTTTGAAATCACTCCCCGCCGTGGACTGGACGACGATGGTGTCCTCTTTTTTCTCATCCGCCGCAAAAGCGGAGTGGGTTACCGCGCCGATGGCAATCGCCAGCAGCGTTTTGTGCATTGTGGTGTTGTTCATAATGAGCTCTTAACGTGCGCGCAAAAATGACCCGTTGTCGGGCCTTAAAAGTTATTAAAAGAAATGCAAATGAGAACTATACGCATTATGTATACGTAATCAAGTGTAAACGGCCTCTCTGAGCGAGAAGCGGCAAGAAACAATGTTGGGAGGGAGGTAGGGCGCGCAACCACCCCGAAACAGGGGTGGTTACTAAGGTATTATTTTTTCTTGTAAATATCGGCGGTGCCGTGAATTTTGTTGTTTGTATTACCGGAAGTCAGCACCAGTACATCAGCACCTTCTTTATCGGCCTTTTCGACCAGCTCTTTTTTCGCATCGTCGACAGAGACTTCGTTAGCCGTGCTCACGGTACCGATTTTTTCATACTGAGACTCAACTTTCTCAAACTCGTTTTTCGTCAGCAGTTCAGCCGCAAAGGTATTGGTGGTAAACAGAAATGCAGCGCCCATCAAAATAGCAGTCGTTTTTTTCATAACCTTTTTCCTTGAGATTAATCAGCAACTACAAAAAGCCCCACGAGTGAGAGTGAGGTGATATGAGCATGGTAGAGGAATAACAAAATTGCCACAGCGTAAGAAAAATACTGTTATAACAGTCAATTGTGCTGTGAAAAATGTGCGTTAACGCTACTTTCGCGATGGGTGTTTCATGAAGAAAATCAGGCTGGCTTGAAACTGGCGTAAGCGCCTGTTTTTAAATGGCACGCCCTGTAGGATTCGAACCTACGACCTACGGCTTAGAAGAACGTAGAGTACTATTTAACGCACTGTAATATCATTGGTTTTTCCGCGCTCGCAACGCGTTTGTGTCATTACGTGTCGTTACCTGCTTTCTCGTTTTCTTGTGATACATCCATGCATGACACAACTGTGACACAGAGAGTACACAGCCATGCCTCATGGTATAGCTGTGTAGTTTCCTTCACATCACCGGACAATCATCAAACTCACCCGTCCGCGCATCGTTGATGATGTACGTGATGACTCCAAATATTGGTAGCGCTCCGCTGATACCCTCGTCGTTGCCAGGCAGCCTCTCCTTTCTCCCGTTCGCCACATTCTCAAGATGCGGCTGCGGGTATGTACGATACCTCTTTACTTTAAACTCACCGTTGCAGTCACAGATCAGCAGCGAGCCGTCACATGGCTTAAGCGACGAATCGATGACAAGGAGCGCATCTTTCATGATGCCGCACCTGTAGATAGTCTCACCCGCTCGCATGTAGTACGTAGCAGCAGGTTTCTGGATAAGCGTCTCATCAAGTGAGAGGCGTGATTCAACGTAATCAGCAGCTGGACTCGGGAACCCCATAACTCACCTCCGATAGTTACTGTATATGCATACAGTATTATCGATCGGCGGTATCGATCAATAGTCTTTGTGGTGCTATCATCCTGCTGCATTAAACAAAGCAGAAAAGAGTGAATAAAATGTCATCCATTTTCAGTATTTTAAACACAGGTGCTCTGCATCATGGCTGATGCAAAAAAACTTTTAAGGAACATTGCATCCCTTGGGTTGATGCAGGTTGTTAACTACATTCTTCCCATCCTCATAATGCCTTTCCTTGTGGTAAAGATTGGTATCTCTAACGTTGGACTTCTTGCGACATTTACAGCTGTTGCGGCTTACATGCAGATAGTTATTGATTATGGATTTAACCTTTCTGCAACAAGAGACATTGCTAAAAATGGTTACTCTAATGAGCAAGCCTCGGTAGTAAGTAGTTCTGTTTTAATCATAAAGTTATGTTTTTCATTGTTTTTCATTATTCTTTCATTGCTTGCGCTTGAGCTAATTCCTGAATGGAGGGTTTATACACTTCCTTTCATGATTACTGTTGGGATAGCAGTTTTTCAATCTATGTTTCCTGTCTGGCACTTTCAGGCAGCAGAGAGAATGCACTTCATAACTGCTTGCAATAGCATTCCAAAATTAGTTTCGGCTGGAATGGTATTCATATTTGTAACAAATCCAAATGATACATGGAAAGTGCAGGCATGCTTTATGGCTGGCGCAGTAGTGTCATTTATAGTTTCCATGATTGTTCTTTATGTGAAATTCGATTTCAGATTTTACGTGTCTATTACTCAGTGTCGGCGTCAGTTGAACGACGGTTTCTCAATATTTATTGCTCGCGCCGCCTCTGGGTTATATAAAAACTTTAACGTTCTGATACTCGGTTTATTTGCTGGGACAGCTGCTGTGGGGGCGTACTCAATTGCAGAGAGAATTCTTCGTAGTGCTCAGATGGTTCAGAACGTAGTAGGAGACACTCTTTATCCATCATTCGCTAGGGGATTTACTGGCGATAAGGGGTTTTTTAGAAGATCGGCCAAGCGTTACAGATGGCATATTATATCATTCTATGCTGTAGCTTCCGTTTCAATATTTCTGCTTTCGGGGTTAATTGGTGAGTTGATAGGGAGAACGTCAGCAGAAGAGGTTAGTAGTTGCTTGAGGGTAATGTCTGCGGCTTTCTTCTTTGGAGGCCTGAATTACGTATGCGCCATCCTAGGCCTTACATCATGCGGTTATGCTAGACAGTTTTCAGTGTGCGTATTGGCTACTGGTATTTTCAATGTTATTTGCGCAACAACTCTATCTTATTTTTATTCATACTACGGCGCGTCGGTATCGCTTGCTCTCAGCGAGTTATTCCTGCTTTGCTTCGTGGTGTTTTACTCGAAAAGGACGGGAATTTTATGATTGCATTTACCACTGTAGTGGTCACTTATGCTGATCGAGGTCACTTGCTCGCCAAAGTGGTTTCGGCGGCAGTTGATGCTGGTTCTGATCATGTGATTATCATTGATAACGGTAGTGCTGAAGCTAGCAAAAAGATCATCAATGAGCTTCCATCACTTTATCTTTCCACGCAGTTCACAATTCATACAAATGAAAGAAATGAAGGTTCGGCAATAGCTTTTAGCACCGGAATGGATATAGCATCAAGCGATAAGAATAAAAACGAAATGGTGCTTTTCCTTGATGATGACAATTACCCTGAAGATGGCTCTGTTCAGAAGGCATTGCAATACGCAGAAGCTAGTGGTGATTCTAAAATGGTACTCTTCTTGATGCGGGAAGACCGACCACACTATAGGGAATACGTGCGCAGCAGGGATATGCAGGTTCTTCTCGGCAAAGAAAATTCATTCATGGCCTTCACACTCAAAGATTACCTTAATAAGTTCAAGGAAAAGATTTTTGGCAAAGGAAATAGCCAAGAGTTGGTTTATTACCCGTTCCCACTCATGCCTGTTCCTTGTGGTCCTTATGGTGGCATGCTTACCAAGAAATCAATCCTCATGGACGGCGTAAGGCCAATGAAGGAGATGGTGCTTTACTTTGATGACACAAAATATACTTATGATCTGGATAAATCTGGCGTAAGCCTATACATAATTCCTGAGTGCATCATAAGAGATATTGATGATTCATGGTCAGCCAAGAAGACATCCAAATTATCATCGCCTCTCTTTGAGGCTGATGAATTTAAAGTTAGCCACACGATACGTAACAGGGTTTACCTTGAAAGGCAAATTATCGTTAACAACAAATTTTCTTACGCTCTAAACATTGCTTCATTTATGTCTATTACACTCATAAAAGCAATAACATCTGGGAATTTGGTGCGTTATTTCAAGTTGATAGGATATATCAGGAAAGGGTTCTCTTTCGGAAAATAGACATGTGGGCCATAAGGCCCACTATTTTTTTAGTTAGTAACTAACATATCAAAGGCCGTGTCCTGAGCCGCGCCTGAGGCATTCACTATGGAGACAATCAATTGGTTGCTGGCAACTGTCCACGTAGCAAAACCTGCCAGTTTTGGCGATATACTTACTTGAGCGCCAACCAGGGAAGTGGCAAAGCGGATATCATAAACGCCAGTTGCTGTTTTAGTACAGGTTTTAGCACCATGCATATTACTAAGCACGCCTGCTGCTGAAACGCCAACACTACATATATTTTCATTGCGCCATAGTACACCTGACGATACCGCAGGGCCAGTATCGAACACGTTATTCGTTTCAATGAAGTGAGCCCTGTCCCAGCCGTAGGTGTTCAGGTCAAAAGTAGAGAATTCTACATCTTTGTTTGTATCCACAGCACCATCTGCAAGGAAAAAGTTACAACCGGACATGCATAACGTTACTCTCTTGCTAAGTTCTGATGGAGGCCTGCTTGTGAAGACGACCACCCTTGGCGCAGCTGGCGGTATCGACGGGGTTTTATTGAATGACCCATTACGTATGACATGTAAATTATTTTGGTTATAAGAGTGGTTGATTAATACATCAGTAATTCTATTACTCTCAAAATATGGGGTCTCCAGGATGACGCCAATACCTCCAGCCCCACCTGTCTGAGTAATTCTCACGCAAGAATCACCAACAATAAGATTGCCGTTACCATCAAGTCGATTGCCATTACCTTCAAAGGAAGGGGTTATGAGTTGCACGTTATGTGACTCTGACATTACCAGACACTGATGAGCGCAGTCAGCCCATCGGCAGTTAGTCAAAACAACGGCATTGACACCAGTTCCACTACCTCCTCCAACAATATTGGCGGTGTGTCTAAATCGTGTCCCAGCATGGCATCCTGCCGTTCTCCAGTTCGAACCTTTACCATAAATGCAATTATCAACAGTCATACCATACGCAGCTCGGGACACGCGAATATCATCGATGTCGAATCCCCAAATATCAGTAAACTTGACGCAGGCACCACGGTAAAGTTGGCCGGCCACATCATTAGGCGCATTAGTCTGGAAACCGATTCCGTAGAATTTGAAGTTTTCCTGACCGATGTGTTTGCTACCGGTGAATATTGCACCATAGGTGCTGTCACCGAATGATGCGTAATCGCAAATGAATGTTGTGAATTCTCCGCCATCACCATAAATATTAGGGATCGGATAACGCCCTGAGCCATCAGGAATCCATGTATGGTTCCATTGAGTTTTGAGGGTGTATGTTCCTTTTTTCGTCTGCACGGCCAGGCGCATAAGTGCAGCCCGCTTCGACACAGCATTCATAACAACGCCAGCATCAACGGTGCTATTCAATCCATACCAATCTGAATGTATCCATGGCATAGATACAACGCGAACCCAGCAGCCATTCCCTGTTGGATCTGCCTCATCTGAACCCTTTATGAAATTCTCAGGTGTCGTATACGGGACAGTAGGGCTTATATAAACGCCTCCATCATGGTTTGACTTGGCAATGGTGGCGTCGAAATAAAACTCTCCACCACCAATGGTTGACCCCGCATACCAGCCTTTTAGACGAACCTTTTTACCAGTAACCCCAGTCATGCCATTAAATTCTGCTACAGACTGAAGCTCCCCAATCAAAGAGTAACCATCTTTGGATGCCAGCATTCCCCTCAGGGAAGAATCACCAATACCAATCCAGGCACCAACCCCCACGCCTCCCGTTGATGTTGGTGTGGAACCTGCATCTACGTGCTTAGGGAGATCACCATCCCATCGATAATATTCCCCGGTAGCCTCATCACGCAGCGCCTGGTTCGGCAGGGTGATGTCAGCACCGTCCTGGAACGAGTCAATAAGGATCCAGCCATACTGAGCAATAGCCTGCTGCGCGAGCCAGCGAAGACCTTCAATTGTGTAATGCGCATTCCCGAACCGGTCAACATAAGTGTTTACCAGCGAGGTAACAAACTCGTCAATTTTCCCGGCGTTAGATTTCAGGTCGCGCGGGGACTCGCTCGGTACTGGCAGGTTGGTAGGTGTCGTAGCCATATTGATTCCATAAAAAAACCCGGCACGGTGGCCGGGTTCGGTTGGTCGGGGACGGTTCTTATTGGTAGATGGCGTCGCTGTACTCTGCGACCGTCAAAGATACCGTGTTATCTGTGTTCGGTTTGATGCTGTTGACCGTCCATAGCTGGCTGTCCAGTTCCTCCACTGTCGCAATGAGATAGCGCGACGGGAGCTGCACAGTGTCTCCGTTCCAGATATTGAGCTGAATGTTGGGGATAGCCGCGGTGAATCCGTACTTCGTGTCGCTACGGGCGGTTGCCGGATAGCGCAGCGTCGGATTACCCAGGCTGTCGGTGACCAGCATATACATCGAACCGGTGAAGATGATCGGCTCGCTGGTATCGAAGTTATTCCCGGCGCGTCCGGTGATGTAACCCTGCTGCTGGTTGCTGTCGTAGATGTCGGGCATTTGAATGACGCTACCGACCTGGATAATGCCGTCCTCAAACACTTTGGCGTTCATCTTCACGCGCGAGTAGATCAGGCGTTTGGTTTCGCGAAGCGCGCGCTCCCGGGCCTGATACTCGTTGCGAAAGCCGACTATCTCCAGCTTGTTCGGGTTTTCCGCTTCCTGCTCGACGATGGCGCCGTTCAGCACGCGGTAGTTGATGTACGTCTTATTGTTCGTGGTCGGGTGGACGTAGGACACCTGTACGCCGTCGTAGCCGCCAGGAAGCGTGGCCTCGTACGTCATTTTGTACTCGTCCGTCTTCATGTTGGCCCGGTTGAATACGGCCGCCGGGTAGTCAACTTTCTGGTCGCGAGTGAAGGTCAGCACGCCGTCATCCCAGTACGCCACAACCGACGCAGCATTGCAGATCGCCTGCACGCGGTCGCCCAGTGAATCGTTCTCGTCGTCAAACGTGTAGTCGAAGTAACCCAGCCGTTCATCGGACAGGCTTTCGGCGATCGAGTACAGCCCGTACAGGTCAATGCTGCTTACCGGCTGCTCACCCATGATGAGCCAGGTGTGAGCCACTGCATCAGCGAATGAGCGCGACGGCCTCAGGGTGTAATCCACCGTCTGCGTGTCCAGGTCGTACGTAATGGTGTGGCGCGTCACCAGTGCGTTATATTTGCGCTCGCGGCTGCCAAGAGCGTTCTCTGTCGCGCGGACTTTTACTCGCACAAGCGTGTCGGTCGGGTGAACGACGTTTGTCCGGATGTTGATGCTGTGGATCTCTTCGACCTTGAGCAGTGACGCATCACCGGAGTTATCCGTGCGCTGGAAGCTGACCGCGTATTTCCCGAACCCGCCGGTCGGAGTGATCTTGTCAGTGCGATAAAACACCTCACTCGTCGACTGGTGCGGCGTCGTCTGCCGGTACGTAAACGTCTGCTGCGTTCCCGGCACCTGGTTGTAGTCGTCGTCGATTTTCCAGATGACAACCTTCCAGTTGGTCTCTTTCTTCCCGCCGAGGCTGGACTGGGTATGCAGCCACAGCTGCGTTGACTCGACCGGGGAAAAGAACGGCCCAACCACCAGCGCCTCGTTATCGTTGAGGATGAATTTCGTGGTGTTGATCGTGGCATTCGCCGGGATGTCCTGCGGTCCTTCGAGCTGGTTCATCGTAAACGTGTACCAGCGCACCGGGTTAACCACTGCACCGTCGTTTGTTTCAACGGCGGAGATCAGCGTGCCGGAGAATGTAGCATCGGTAGTCACGTTGCCGGAGGCCGTGCTGTACGTCACATTGATGGTGAAGGTCACCGCGTGCGGCAGCACCAGCCCCATGAAATAGTCGAACTCGGCTTGTTTCACGATTTTCATCGCTATCTGGCCGCCGGAATACGTGCCGCTGACCACCGTGTTTGCCGTTGCTGTTTCTATAGGGAAGTCGCTGGCTTCGTTCTGCCCGGGGACCTCTTGCCCGTCGACGTCATCGAACCCGTATCCCTCGACGATCTGAGGAATAACCTCTCCAGGCTGGAAGAACTGGAATTCGGCACCGGCCAGAGAGCCCAGGCTGGATTCTGAGTAGCGCACGGACTCGTAATCATATTTGCCGATCCCGATGCACATCCACTCTGTAACGTACTTCAGGCCGCCGTCGGTGGACGTCTGGTGCACGTATTCAAATACTGATTCCTGGATCAGGTCCGGGAAAGAGCGAATCTGCCCGTAGATGTCCGGTTTGGCTTTGTAGACGCGCGCGGTGTTTGTCTGACCGGTCAGGCTATTGTTAGGCGAGTCGACGGTATTACCGCCGTTGTTCGCGATTGCCGGCTTCGGCGCCAGGAACGAAAACACCTGGCCAACCACTTTAAATATCGGGCTCAGGATGTCGCCGACAATGCCCTTAGGCTGGTCGAAAATCTGGATGTGGTCCAACTCGCTCAGCTCAAACGCCAGCTCATCATCGTCGCCCAGCCTTACGCCGTTGCGGACGATCAGCAGGTCGCGGTGGAAAGTAGCGTCATTAGCCACCAGCCAGTCATAAAAAATGGTGCCGTTTGGCACCCTGCAACGCAGCTTAGGCGTTCCTGGAAAATTCGAAATCTCAACCAGCGCCATATTCGAAAAACTCCACTTTGGTGAATGCCCGCTGAATGACCAGCAACGAGTCCATGCGTACGCTTCCGTTCTCTCCACGCGAGTGCAGCGCCTGCCTGTTAAGCACCAGTCCAACGTGCGCCGGTTGCGCGCCGCGGTATCCTACGAATATTCCCCCCTCGACCGGCTTATCTGCCTGGCGCCAGAAGACGACGTCGCTCTGATAACAGGTGAAGAAGTCCTCCCCGGCTTCGTAGTCCGGTGTCTGGTGCAGCTCAATGCCGAGGACGTGACGGTAATACAGGACCACCAGCCCCCAGCAATCGACTTTCTCGAACGAGCAGGCCCGGTTAGCCCACGGCACGCCGATCATCCTGCTGATAAAATCAGAGGTACTGAAGTCCCGTGTACTCGACTGGATCATAAAGGCGACCAATATTGTTATTCAGAGGGTTGGTGACGGAGAGCGTGACCGATGCGGCATCAGCATCGATATCCACCGTCTTGACGTAAAGCTGCCACGATTTAATCGGTACCGACACATCGCCGCTGTCGAAGATCTGCCGCGTGGCCGTGATGGCAGTCAGCCTGGCCGCACCCTTCCACTGTTTCATCAGTGCTTTGATATCCGACGACAGCCGCCCAAGCTTCACCGTCGCGTCGATAACCGGAGTACCGCTCTGCTGACTCTCTTCGATTTCAAAGCGCGCTGGCGTGTACGTCTGGCCGCCAAGCGCCTTCGGGAAAAACTGCTTGTCGACCAGGCGGACATAGCCAAATGATGGATGGTAGAACGTGATGGTGTCGTACAGTCCGCGCGTCGGGCGCTGCTGCTTATAAGCTCTGAAGGTGGGCATCACGGCACTCTCGGTAAAGATTCCGGGTCGCGCCCGTCAGGATAACCTGTAACAACGATATCCAGCCACGAATCCCACGGCGGAGGCAGCTCAACAATGATGTCGTCAAACTCGTCGTCAGCGTTGTACAGATGGTTGGCGATAACGGTTCCCGTCCAGGTCACTACTCCGCCGTCGATACTGGTTTGCACCGGCATCTGCGTGAAGTGAAGCTCCTGCAATTGCAGGCCACTGCCGCCAAGATTGATATTCATCCGGAACCAGTTCAGACCCCGGTTGAGATAGTTCGGGCTGCGTAGCCACTGCTGGAAAGCGCGCTCCTGCGCCAGGGTGAAGATCCACGTCAGTGACCAGGTCACTTTCAGGTCGTCGGTTTGATTCTCGAAGATAGCCGGGCCGACCGCTGGCTGATCGGTCTGAAACCCGGTATCGAGAGTCATGTTTTTGCTGGCCTTCTGCGCCAGCGGCAGCCAGTCGGGATAGTCAATAATCGGCATCAGCCCTGCCCTCTTGGCGTGCGTTTAACGTTCATGTTGCTGGTTATGGCGTTACTGATTGGCCCGCCGTTGTTCAGATCAGCGACAATTACGTCAACAGTAACTCCACCATTAGCATCCGTACCGGCCTGAGCATCGACCGAGGATGACGTGTAGTTCTGGATGTTGATTACCACCCCTCCACCTCCGCCGGCAGTCATCTCCTTGTTGCTGATCACCCTGCCATTGTCGCCCGGTATCATGTACTGCTTACCGGTGCTGGCCTGGTAAATCTCAGGCATGCCGCCTTCTCCGACCTGATACATCCCGCCAGCCGAAACTGGGCCGCCATTTTTACGTTTTCCTGACAGTGCCAGGATGCCAGCCATCGCACCAAGACCAATAGCCACCGCACCACCGAATGACGCAATGGAGGACATGATGGCCGCAGGAGTCCATGCAGCAGTCGACGCAGCGGCTGCTGTGGTACTGGCAGCGGATTGCACGCCAATGCCAGCAACCTGAGCTGACGTTGTCGCTGCAATTGCAGCCTGCTGGGTTGTGGAACCCATTATGGCCGACTTAACCCACTCAGACCCCATCTGCACAAACGTATTAACAAGGCTATTTAATACAGTCCTGCCTAATGATTTAGCCGCCTCTTCGGCGTCCATACTTTTGGTGATAAGTCCAGTAAAGGCGTTAGAAGCATTCCCAGCCAGTGAGTCAACAGATGCAGCGATCGCTGCGTTCCCGGCGCTCTGATTACGGAATATCTCCCACTGCGCCGCAACACGTGCCTGCTCGTACTCCTTGTCAGCGTTAGCACGCAGCATAAGTGCGTTCTGGTGAGTAATCAGCCCCTGCTGCTCGTATGCCTGAATAAGCGCGAGTTTTCTGGCGTTTTCATTCGCCAGTTGCTGCACCGGGTCAACTCCACCTACAGCATCTTGCTGTGGCGTCACCGCCTGCTGCGCGCGGATTTTTGCAAGGTTTGCCTGGTGTGTGGCCTCGAGTCTCTCAGATGTCTGATTGAACTGCTCCTGGCTTATTTTCTTAGCAGCCAGAGCGGTATTCAGATCCTGAACATCCTGCTTATAGCTTGCGTTTTCGCGCGCTTCTGGTAAGAGCTTCTCGGCTGCGGCCTGTGCTTTGAGCGCATTGGCCGTATCCCATTTTGCCGCCGCGTACTGCCCCGCCAGCGCGATCTGGTCTTTTGTGGCTCCTTTTCCGAGAGACTGCTGCGCATTCAGAATCGCCTGCTCGCGACTCAGCTTATTTGTTGAGTCAGCGGCAAGCTCCGATTGCTGCTTGAGATTAGCCAGCTTCTGAGCGATAGACTCCGCCTGAGACGCTCCTTTCTTCTGTTCGGATTTGAGGGCCTTCTGCGCCTCTGTATTTTTGTAAGTGGCGGCAGCGTCATCCTGCATCTGCTTGGTGTGCGGGTCATCCTTCGCAAACCCGGCATCTTCGGCAGCGTATTGAGCCTGCAATCGAGCGCGGGCTTCACCCTGTAGCTTAGACAGTGCCAGATTGCGTTCTGACTGCTTTATAAGGTTCTTCTGCCCCGAGGTAAGATTGTCGACCTCTTTTTTCATTCCTGAGAGATTGATCTGGGCCTCGCCAGCCACTCGAACGAGTTCCGTCAGCGGGCCAAGGAACGTTCTTATTGCATCAGCACCTGACTTTGTCGAACTCTCTGTGCTCTGAAGTTCAAGAACGAGCCTTTGTAGTGCTTCAGGCGTTGGATTGTTCGCCACATCAGAGAGTTGCTTGCTTAGCTCGAATGCGCGCTGCTCAGACACGCCAAATTTATCCGCAAGCGTGGTTACTGTGTTCTGGATCGCGTTGGCGTTAACGGTGAACTTTGCCCCGGCGTCCCTTGCTTGCCCCATGGCGGCCGAGTAGTTGTCAGCTGTTGCCCCGACTGTAGAAAGGTTTTTGTTGAATTCATCGATGGAGGCAATACCACCAACGAAAGAAGTCTTCAACTTGTCGGTGAATCCAACGATAGAGCTGGAAGCATCGTTGATGGATTTAGGGATCTTCGCTATGGCAGCGTTGTACTCAATCATTGCCTGATTTCTCAGGATGGTTGCTGCCTCTGCGTTTGTTCTTGCCAGGTTCGCGTACTTATCAGACAGAGCGGCCACGCCATTTTGGGAAATGGTGATCACCTTATCCATCGCTTCGGCTGCATCTTTCAGCGCGTCCATGGCGTTCTTTCCACCATTAAGCGATGTAATCAGCACGCCAGCGATGACAGAGCTCAACGCGATCACTGCGCCAACTACCGCGCCGCCTGGACCAAACGCGCCAGCGAGTTGCGATCCCTGCTGGGCGAATGCTACTAATGCAGACTGCCCACCCTGGACTTGTACGATAAAGTCCTGCACCTGGTAACCGGCCTGCTGCATGCTGGTTTTCCAGCTACCAGTGCCTTTTGCACCATTTTCAACGCCAGTCTTCATGTCATACAGGCGACCGGTCAGCTCGCCGATCTTCTGTTTTTCTTCGTCTGTCGCTTTTGACCCGGCGCGGAGTTGGGCGGCAAGAATAGCAGCACTGCGCGCGCCATTCTCCTGCGCTTCATCCAGCACAGCTAACTGATTACCCAGCGCCTCGATGATTGATTCAGCGCGATTAAACTCGCTGTTAGCGCCGCCGGTACCGCTGCGGGCCTCTTCCATAGCGCGGGCAATGCCGCTGACGTTGGTATTTAGCTTGCGCAGCTGGTTATCCATGGAGTTGGCATATCCAGCCAGTTCTGTAAACGCGGCCCCGGTTTGTGAGGTGCTCTCGTCGAGGTTATCCATGCCTTTTCCGGACTGCTGGGCCGCAGCATCCAGTTTATCCAGAGCATCAATGGCCTGTTTGCCGCCTTGTAACAGCGGCTCAACGTCGGCGCTGATTTCATAAACGATGCTACCGGCGTTCTTCTCACCTGCCATGTCATTCTCCGGTTATTGCTTTGCTTTTGCCCTGCGCACGGCCTGTTTAGCCAGGTATTGGTCGGCGATGCTGTCGTATTCATCGCGAGTGAAGCCTTTCTGGTCCGGGTATTTCGCCGCCAGCAGCATCTGAAATTCGGTCATCGTTAACTGAGAGGCTTCGTCGCGGTTCATGCCGAAGTGGATACGTGCCGCGCTGATATAGTCGAAGGCTTTAAACTCTGTGGTGCGCTCACCTGTTTCGTGCCGTTGCAGTTGGCGAACCTTGGCTTTTCCGACAACGCCGTGCTGCATGAGGTGCTGCGCCAGCACGATAATGTCGTTCTTTGGCAATCTGCCCGGCCGGTATACGACGCAGTGCCGCCACCCCTTCCACTCGCCTATCATTGGCGTCATGTCGTCATCGCAGCACGATTGCAGCACCAGCATGCACGTTGATAAAAGTTTCTCAGCGGAGCGGTTGAAAGAAGGAGACAGCCATTCAGGAAAGCGCCCAAGCGTGCCAGCGCAAACCTCAATGAGCTGAGCGACATCATTGCCGTGGATGGTGGCGTATGCCCGCACAATCTCTTCCGGGGTGCCGATCCTCGTCATAGCCTCGAATGAAGGCCGTAGCAGGTAATCTTTCCCGCCTTCGCGGCTGTCGCTGATAGAGAGTTCGCCAATATCGGTTAAAGCGCTCATAGGCCTTCCAGTAAACGGTCATTATCAAGGGCAGCACGCCGCCCTTTGGAATGTCCGTTAGGTAACGGTAACCGTATGCACAGCCACAAAGTTGCCGTCTTCGGTGTTGATGATGATCTGCGCGCTGCCGGTGGCGACGCGCGTCACGGTAACGGTGTTGCCGGAGGCGGTAGCTGTTGCTTTGGTCGCATCGGTAGTCGCTACAGTGAAATCTTTGTTTGTAGCGCCGGTTGGCGCGATGTTCACCGTGAAAGTGCTGGTGCCACCTGCCGTGCCGGTGCTGGTAGCCGGAGTTACCGTTACGCCAGTCACCGTTACAGCAGTCAGCTCGTTCACTTCGATGGTGGTTGCATCACCGACTTTGAACTCGGTAGAGAACGTGACGATGTCGTTGGTACCGCCGTCAGAGCTCAGCGCCGTGATGTTCATGTAGCCGACGAATTCGACAGGACCGTAATCCATGCGCACCCAGATGCCGGGCTGGCGCTTGGCCTTCAGCTCGTCAGCAAAATACTTGATGAATTTGCCGACACCGTACTGATCCAGCTTGTCCTTCTTGCGCACTTCACCTTCAAAGCTCAGGGTGAAATCACTGTTGGTGATGATGGTCTCGACATAGCCGCCGCCGTCATCTGCATCAGAGGTAACCGAGTTCGGGTTGAAGTCGAAGCCCTTAGACGTACCAGCGGCCAGCGCCATCCACTCACCTTCGAGTGGCTTGACGTCCGGGCAGCCATCGGCGACTTCCAGCACGACCGCACCGCCGAACAGGCGCTCGTTCGAGTTCTGGCAATTAGCCATGTGAAACTCCTCTTTGACGTATAAAAAAGAAAACCCGCCGAAGCGGGTTATTTGGTTGGGGATGGCTATTCGCCGTAAGTGCAGGCGAACTGGAGTCGGAAGACTATTCGCCCTTCTTCTGTGAGCACCGGCGCGGGAATTGCGCCCATGTTCTGGATGTAGCCGACGCACTCGTCAGTCATGGGGTTGGCCTGGACGTAATCGACTATGCGCTGCACGGCGTTTAGCGCGTCTTTGCGCTTATCTTTCGCGCCTACGACATCAACCAGGACGTGATACTCAGAACCGAGATCGGTGCGGATATTTGACCCGCCGTTTGGCCTGAATACCATGATCGCCTTCGACAGGTCGCCCGGGTCGTCGTACATCAACTGCTGCACCGTGAAGCCGGTCGTTAACCCGGCATCGCCGAACATGTTTCGCACCCGCTCATGCATCATGGGTGTCATAACGAAAGCTCCTTGCGCATCACAGCGTCAACGTTATCGCGCTCGTCATTCGCGCCTTTGGTCAGGAACTGAGGCTCACCATGCGGATCCCAGTAGTTGCCCGTTCCTGTCCCGCCGCCGAACTGCTGCCCGGAACTGGTCACACCGAAGTGCGCGCGAGGCTGACCTTTGAGTTTGCCTGACGCCTCATGCACGTATGCGGCATAGTTGGCTGAGTAACCGACGCGCCCTGTAATGAGCACGCCACCAGCGTCAATTTCGCGGAACTGGCTGTTAACAAGCGTGGAGGTGTCGATCGGAGTGTAATAGGCTGCCCGGGCACCGATGAGAATCATCGCTGACTGGAGAGCGCGGATTACCTTGCGCCCCTTAACGTCGTTGATGACATCGTTAAGGTGCTTCTTCGCCTGGCTGATGCCCTTCACTTTGATACCCATGGCTACACTCCCGTAATTATCGCCCAGTCATCTTCCAGACCGTCGAGAGTGTCGTTCCAGCGCGTCACGTGACGGACCTCATCAGCACCTGCTACGACCGGATCCGGCTCAAGGCTCTCACCAATGAGGATGTAATCGCCCTCATCGGCCAGACCGTAAGCCGTGAAGAAGGTGTTTTTTACGACAACCTCTTTACCGATGGAGCCGAGCTTTGCAGACAGTCCGCCGATGTAGTCACACATGATGGTTTCAGGCGGTTCGTATGGGTCGACAGGATCGCCCCACTCGTCATTACCGCCCGCGCCTTTACGCCATATCGTGCACGGTTTGTTGTATGACCATGAAGCAGTAGACGACATCAGCCCTCCTTCCAGCGCAGCGCCTTCGCGCCAGTCGCCCGGATGCGCGGGCAGTTGATGAACCACTCGCCGTCCGATTTCACGTATCCGGTAGTCTCCCGCCCGGTGTCGGTCATCACCCAAACGCGGGTGAATGAGCGCGGTAGCCCGTGCTTAACTGATTTGTACGTCATCACTTATCCCCGCACATACAGCCGCCCTTACCGATCCAGATACCAGCGAATGACGGGGTGGCGGTAGGGTCGGCAGGAATAAGGGAGGTTGCACAACCGTACTTATCCAGCCCGCGCAGCAGGTTCACTGATGCTTTCCAGCGATCGGTGAACGACTGATACCGGAAAGAGCGCGATGCACCACTCGGAGCTGTCTGACTGGAGATGTATTTGTCCCCCTGCCCGAGCCCCATAAGCGCCAGCAGATAGAGCTGAATCAGCAGCGCGGTCGATTCCGGATAATGCGCATCAAGACACTCCTGTATGCTGTTGGCCTGGTCGACGAGAGCCTGAAGAACAAAATCGGGAATGGTAATTCCCTGGCTCTCCAGATACTCCTTCGCCTGTTCGAGAGTTACCATTATCGACTCCGTGAAACACCCCGCCGGAGCGGGGCATAAAAAAACCGCCTTAGAGGCGGCTGTTATTCAGCAGGGAAAAGCTTTTCGAGTTCGCCATCCGGCAACAGCTCACTGAGCTTTTCAGCGCCCAGGGTGCCTTTGAACTCAATACCCAGCTCAGTAAGACGCTCCTGAATAATCTCTTTGCGAGATTTCTCACCGTTACCGGCACCAGGTGTCGACGGGGTAAGCTCACCACCAGCTTCGCCTTTCATCAGCCTGACGTTAGACTTCAACGCCGGGTGAAGCTCTTTCATCTCCACCACGTCGCCAACCTTCACGCCGAACCACGCGCGCACAACTTCGTATTTAGCCATGCTGTTTCCTTACGCCAGGTTGGCGCCGTAGACAACGCCAGACAGGCCCTGATCGTCTGCGGTGATTTGCAGACCTTCAGCAGACATGATCTGGAAGTTGTAGTTAACGTTAGGCAGTGGGCGCGGCAGCGGAACAACACCTACGGCCATACCCACCAGTGGAGAGATCACGTCACGGCGACGAACGTACGCGATAAACTCGTTACCGGTCAGCGCGAAGCTCATGCGGATTTCTTTCACTGGCGCGAACGGCAGAACCGCCTGCAATACAGTGCCGCTTACAACGCCATTCACCACGTACGGCTGCGCCAGGTTTGCCCAGATTTCCGGGGAAACCCACATCACATCGTATGCGGCGACTTTGTTTGTGCGCGCGGTTGTACCGAATGCCCCTTTACCGAAGAATGCGAAGATCGCAGTCATGTCAGCGGTGGTCAGGTCGATGTTCGCGCCACCAGCACCAGATCCGAGGTTAATCTTCTTGGTGTTGCGGTGGTTCTTGATGCCCTGCGCAGGATAGGACTGAACCTGAATTTTTGAATCGCCGTTGAGGTAGTAGTTAACGCGCTTCTGGTTGAACTTGCGCATCTTAGCCATCTGCGAGTCCAGCACCAGATCAATGCCTACAGAGTTAAGGCCAGCAGCATGACGCCAGTTAACACCGTAACCAGCAGTGAATACCGGAATCGGGTCACCGTCGCTCGCGTAGTCAGTGTGGTCGAAGGAGAACGGCGCCTGGCCATCGATGCTTACTGACACGTCATCAGCGATATCGCCTACCACGTTATACAGCTTGGCGGTTTTACCGACCGGCAGCACCGTCTGAACGCCGATCAGGTCGTTCACGATTTCCATGCCAACTTCCTGATCCCGCAGTTGCAGCACCTGGTTATCAATCTCAGCCCAGAAGTCACGGGAGAAACCGCCAACGGCGTTACAGGCCAGCATGTCAGCCGTCATGATTGCGCGGTTAGCCGCAATGATGGAATCGTTCTGTAGGTTCCACATGTCGCGGTTTGCCCACAGCTCATTCCAGTGCCCGCCAAGGCGGGAGTTAGTCGCCAGCGTCTCTTTTGAGAAGTACATATGTTTTTGTCCTTTTGTTACGCGCCAGCAGCGGCGGCAGTGCCAACGCGCATGCGCACGCGGATGAAGTCGGTGGTGCTGGCCGCGATGGTGTATTCATCCTGGCTGTATCCGATCACTGAATCAGTGTCATCGGTTGCCAGGGTAAACTGACCGGCAGTGCCCAGCTTGATCGGGCTGTCTTTTTTATACGCTCCAGGCAGGCAACGCAGCGCCAGCTCACGACCTTCTTCGACGTAGTTACCTACTGCCGAATCCCCGGCAGGGATTTCTTCGGTGATTGTCAGGCCCTGGTGGTAACCGACATCGATGATGTACAGGCGCCCGGTTAGCGCAGTGGCCTGAGCGAATTCATCTGAGGAGTTGATGGTTGCGGCAGTACCCGGAAGTAGCGCTGCGGCCGTGGTGCGGGTTTCGGTCTTGTACAGAGACTGACCATCGATATTAACGCGACGATAACGTGGCATTATTCCGGCTCCTTACTTGAAGTGTTCGTCTGCGGCAGGTGCGCCGGTTTCTTTGTGCTGCTGAGCATTGTTGGTGCCCAGCGGAGCAGCTTCGCCCAGCGACTTGAACATTGCGTCCAGGGCATCACCAGAAAGCGCGTTGGCCACGATGTCACCATGGACCTTAGCAACCGCATCACGCTTGGCTTTCTCTTCAGCGAGTGAGTTGGCGGTCAGGGTTTCAGCGAGTTGCTTCTGGTTGGCCTGTAGCGCATCAACCTTTTCCGCGAGAGGCTTAATAGCCGCTTCAGTATTGGTCGCAACAGCCTGGCCGATCATGCTGCCGATTTGTTCCAGTTCTTCTTTGGTTAAAGGCATGTCGCCCTCCGTTTTGTGGTTTGGTGCAGGCTGTTCCTGCGGTGTGAATAGAGCTTTGAATTTGTTAGCGACGACTGCGACCCACGACTCCTGGCGCGCTACTGCGGTGCCGGTATCGTCGAAGGTTATTACGCCGCCCTCAGACTTGTAGCCAAACACCTCAGCGCTGCCGCCGTTGCGGATGATTACAGCTTGCGAGTCAGTGAAATCAGCAACCCATGCGTATTCATCCGGTCCCGATGCAAACTTTGCTTTGGCTGCGCGGTCAAGACGCTGTTCGCGCTCACGGTAGGATTCACCCACCAACGCGCCTGAATTAGCCTTGAGCGGTTGGGCCAGATCGGCATTGACCATCAGGCCAACGCCCTGCTCAGGGGTGGCGGCTCCGACTTCGTGCAGCAGGATTGCGTCGTGGTCCATGCTGTGAATCTTCGCCACCCAGTCAGCACCGGTAGCGCGTTGTTGCTCGTTCGGTTCAAGCTGGTCGAGGAATGCGGCAACACTGGTATGAATCGGCGGAACGTCTTCACCGCGCTCAATGGCAGCGACACGCTCAAGAAGCTCCCTTCCACCTTCCGACTCGCTGGCACGGGCAACATCTACCCACTTTTCGAGGTAGATGCGATTACCGGACTTCTTAACATTGCGGTTCCACGCGCCTACGTAGCCGACGTTAAGACCTTCAGGAGAGAAGGCCGACACGAACTGACCGTTAACCTGCGGATGACCCAGTGGCGCCAGGGTGCCTTCCAGGCCCTGATAGTGGGCGTCGATTTGCTCTTGCGTGTACAAGCCGCCATTCATGACGACGTTCGCCGGAAGTGTGTAACTCGGCAGCACCAGGTGCTCGCGATCGTTGTATGTTTCACGACGGATAGACTGGCTGTTCACCTTCGTGGTGATGTTGACCTGCATAGGCATAGTTATTTCCCCGCCCAGGCGTAACCGCGCGCCTGCATCGATTTATATTCCTGTTTGAGTTTCGTGATGGTGTCCGGGTATTCCGGGTTACCGTCCTCATCCACCAGCACCGACTGCTGGCTACATTTGCAGTTGATGGAGTTGCCATCCTTGCTGTACCAGTCACGAACCTCTTCATTGGTATAGAGGTGGGCATGGCGCACTGCATGGGTATGTCGGGTTGTCGGAGACAGCGCTGAGATGTGAACCAGAAGCGTCTTCAGGCCGTAAAGGTCATTCGCCTCCTGGTCTTCATCCCATTTAGCCCGGCGCAGCGCGGTCGTCACTTCAGTGCGTGCTATCCGGTTCGCCCGGCTCTTCTCGATACCGGTCTGGTCCGTCAGGTTGCGGGCAATATCCAGCGGATTGAGACCACGACCAACGCCATCAGTCAGCACACGCGCCATGTCGCGCTTAACGTCAGCCGTCAGCCCCTTCATTTCCTCAAACACACGCGCATGCACCAGCGCCATGCGTTGCTGATACGGGTCGCTTGCGAGGATGGACGCCAGTGATTCGCGCCCGGCGGCATACACCGGTGACTGCTGGCTGAGGTTGTAGTACGACTGCCCGGTCCCTTTCTCCGATGCCAGATCGATGTACTCGTAAAACCACAGGTCGTAATCGCTACCTTCAAGCAGCACCTGATCCACCAGGTAACTGGCATCGTTCAGAATGATGGAGAGTAGCGTTGGGTTTAGCTGGTATTCGTATCTGGCGTTTACTGCAAGGGAGGAAGGTATTTTGTCGAGTGCTGATTTGTACGCTTTGCCAATCTTATTCATTCGCCTGGCGAAGTCTTTCATTGCCCGGCGTTCCAGCGCATCGGCCCCGGTCGGATCCTGATAGTTACGCGGCAGAATCGGTGGCTTCGTCTTCTTCGTCGCCATCCTCTTCTCCTAACGGGAATTCATCGACGTTCTCATAACCGGCAGCTGTGCGAATTTCTTCGCGGCTGAATGCCGGATTCTCTCCGCTGCCCTGGAACGTCTGGTTAATCTCTGCCATGGTTTTGGCATTGGCGAGTTTCTCAGTTCCTGTCTGCTCGTTGAGGTCATCCCAGATAACCGTCTTCTCGCTGACAGCATCAATGATTTTCAGGTCAATGAGCTTATCACTGAAGTCTTCAATTTCGAATGACAGGTCACCGCGCCGTGACTGGCATCGAGCGTTGAAATACTTCAGATCTTCCGTGCTTGAACGCTCAGCTTGCTGATTGCCGACAAGAATACGCGCCGGAATATCCACCCCAGCCGAGGCTGTCTGAAGGTTCACATTGTAAGTAGGCGAAGGGTCAGAAACAGCAGAGACCATCGACGTAACCTGCGCACCCTGGGTGATCAGGAGTACATCGTTACCAACATTCAGCTCTCTGGCAGCTTCGTTATAGCGCTCCTGAAGTTCATCTACCGAGACGCCATACAGAGAAGCCAAATTCGCAAAGTCGATGTCCTTTTCAAAGTTTATTGCCTGCTTGTTTGAGGCATTTTTCAGGAACGATTCACCAGAGCCGCCCTCTACCTTCTCGAGACTGACAAAGGCGTTATAAGGAGGCTCAAGGAAGCCAATGGCATCGTTAGAGTAGTCACCAAGGATGAAGACGCGATCGGGATGAACGAATCGCTGATTGGTCCCACCGTTTGGCAGGCTCTCAACGTATTTCCACTGCTTTGGTTGCCCGTAATCTGCCGATTTTTGGTCTGTAACCCACTCGCTGACTGTTAGTGAGCCAGCCCACGCGATTGTAACCTTTTTGAGTGACTTCCCCCGGACAACCGGCTGATCCCACGTTCTGGAATCATTGATGTGCAGAAGGATACCGGCATAACGTCCGACCAGGCGGCGGCGGTCTGCTTCAGCAAAAGCCCGCCACAGGCGCTTTGTGAAAACCTTTTTGGTGTTCTTCTCCCAGGCAGTTTCATCCTTACTCTCGTCGGCATCGTCACCCTCGATGATTTCCGGGTTAGTCTGCCAGCATTTGCCCACCAGCTTCTCAACGGCACCGTGAGCGATACCACCGCGTCGGTACAGGGCATAGAGATTTTCGTAGGTTACCTGCTCAGGGAAGCCATATTCGCACCATGCGGAATGGCGCTTATTGTCCAGCCCCATTGTTGGCGTCATCAGCCCCATTCGGGCACGCGCCATCCGCGCATCGTTCAACGCATGGTTGACGGCGAGAGTCAATTTGTCATTCATGGTTTGTCCGTTGGTGGATTTCAGGCAATAAAAAAGGCCGCCTTAGCGACCTATCTTTGTTTGGTTTTGTTATTCGACCTCACACTCTTCCATGTATGCGTAGTTGAGAGAGTCATTCTTGAGCGTTGAAAGCTTTTCTTCTGCTTTTTCTTCAGAGGAGTAGACACCTTCGATAGCTTCTGACGATTCGTACGGAGTGCCTGAGATTACAACCCATACTTTCATGTGAAGCTCCTACTTTCCAAAGCAGTCCATCATCACAGCAGCTTCGTGAAACTTTTGCGCCTCAGTCTGCGCAACGTCAGGAAGAACAGGGAAACTCGCCTGCTTAATTTTCTCAAACGGCAGAAAGTAATCGCGATTTAAAGTTTCTTCACCATTTTCATCAATCACGGTGAATGAGATGCGAACAGTATTGTTAATCTTTGCTTTGCTCATACACAACCTCGTCTTAGTTGCTCGTCAATGTAGGAGTGGCAGGCGGTGACGATGCCGCTCTTCGGGAGCTACCCTAGCCACCTATTACTCAGTTTAACGCCCTTGCAGGCGCTTTGGAATCATCATCCCTGCCATCTTGCCCTTGCGCTTAATGTGACCGTCGAGGCTGTAGCGGATACCGTCCCAGCAGTGCTCATAGCCATCGGCGAGCTTCGGTAACACCTCGCCGGTGATGCGGTCCGTTTTGTACGACCACATGCGAGCCTCACGCGCCACGTTCTTGCAGCGGGGATGGATAATGATTTCGTCGAAGCCGCGAAGATGGGCGATCCCGTCCTCAACGCTCCCCTGCCATTTCTCGGCAGCTGAGATGTTGAATCCCTGCCGCTTGAGATAGCTAATCGTCTCGGGTCGAGCGGAGTCGGCCTTGATGGGCCAGTCACGTGCACCTGGAATCGTATCGTACAGCTCTGGCATATGGTCGAGCTCTGTCTGCTGACCATATGCCTCGTATTCGATATACAGCCGGTTGTGCAGGATGAACGAGCGAACTAGCGTGTTGGGGTCTTTAGCGAAACCGAAGTCAGCTCCGAAGAACAGGCGATCGGCCTCTTTCCATAGTTCGTCTGAGAACTCAGCGATCCGGTATTTCCCGGCCAGCACCTGCTTATCGGAATTTTCGAGGTAAGCACCCTCCCACACCCATGCGTATGTTGCCGGGTCGAGGCGGCGCTCGTCATTCTGCCTCTCGCCTTCCAGCACGTCCGGGAACCACGGGTTATCCGTGTAGTTCATCTCAACGGTGATGCAGTCGTCGCCGGCCTCTTTACGGAAACGCTTATCCGTGGCGCTACCGTCGCGCTCCGGGTTCCATGTCACCCAAATCTCTGAACCTTCCTCACGAACGGTTGGGCTCAGCTTCTGCCAGGCTATTTCGCTGACTGATTCAGCCTCGTCGACCCAGCACAGCAGGATGCGCGCTTTCGACTTGATGCTGTCGAGGTTATGCCGCAGACCGCAGAACACGTAGTTAACGCTCTTGTCGATGGTGCGGATGTACTTCTCGCCGATATCAAAGTTGGAAGCCAGCCACGGTACAGACAGGATCGCCTGTTTCACCTCCTGCATACTAGACTCTTCCAGTGAGTTCATGAACTCACGCGCGCAGAGCACCACGCCGCTTTCACCGTTCATCATCGACTGATACGCCTTTACTGCTGTCATCAGCGCAAATGTGCGCGTCTTGGCGCTACCACGCCCACCGTGCGAGCACCGGTAACGTTTATTCACGGCGGTGAACAGCGGCGCAAGCTTCGCGGGGATCGGCAGTTGAACGGCGTTACTCATGCTTTGGCTCAACAGGTAGTAGCTGGATGATTGTCGGCTGCGGAGTCATGCTGCCATCAGGGCTTGTGTGCTCGACTTTCTGTTTGTTGCTGTACGCGTCGCCTACCTCTTTGGCTGCCTGCTCCATCAGCGAGGCGGCAAGAGCCATGTTTCGCATCTTCTCGGCGCTGGTCATCATCCGGTTAAGCGCGCGAAGACGGTAAGCTTTGTTGGCGATCGGGATGTCGCTTAATTCGGTCTGGAACCGGGAGCGAGTCGCGTTGAACAGGTCGATCCATTTCTGACCAAGATTCTTCGCAATCGCCTTGGTCGGATCATATGAGGATACTTGCTGGATACTTATGTCCAGGCCGAATTCCTGTTTCACCTGAGAAGCAATTTGCGTTGGGGTGTCAAAGCAGGCTAAGGCCTGAACTATAAAGGCCTTAACCTCCGGTGATAATGCAGCCATTGGTCGCCTCCATAGCTAACTTAATATAACAATTAAGCCAGTTTTAGCATGCACGTCCCGCATGACCTGGCTATATCGATGTGAGCCACTTCTGCTGGCGCATTGGCCGCATCAACAAGCTCCTGTACTTCTTTGCTGGCTCCGTATCTACGTACGACACCAGTAAATTCTTCGACGTCGTGGCCGCGCAGTGTAAGCACTGGCTGCCCGGTCTCTTTGTTGAACTTCGGCGCGCTGAAATCATCCGTGGCCTGTGCGATGTGGTAAAGCTCATGCTCTACCAGTGCGCAGAACTCAAGGTCACTGCATTGTGAGCAGTAATCAGCCGCCAGCGTGATGATGAACTTCGGGATTCGACCGAACCATTCATGCATCTGCTGTTCCATTCTGGCTTTCTGCCACCCACCGGCGCGGAGCATTACCTGTTCGGCCTGGCCGAGGACATACCGACCTTTCTTCGCGAACGAATCGGACGCCCACATAAAGCAAAGATCAGCCTCTAGCAGGTGTTCGTGGTCAGGGTTACGAATGTTTCCGGTATCGCTGAGGATTTGCCGACTTACCCACTCATGTACTTCGTTAGCGGGGATCAGTCTGGTGTATGGCTGCCAGTTGTCGGAGGCGATGAAGTTAACTGGCGGGTATGGCCTGCGCTCGTCATCGTTAGCCATGGGTTACTCCGTTAATTCGATCTTTATTTAAATGTGATTTACTCCTCATGATTTGCTCAAAATCACTTAATTATTCTTACTTTTAGCCGATCATTGAAGAGTTTTCATAAGGAGGAACTATGGGTATTGAAGAGAACTTGCTCGAAACACTGTTAAAGCATGATGTTTTCCATAATGAGGATGGAAAAGTATCGGGCATTGCCAAGCTTGCTATCGACAAAGGATATGCAACTTTATCACCGGCACAAAAGAGAGTATTACAACCGTTTATGAGTCATGGCTGTGAGGGTTACACTGATCCTGTTGGACATCACAACGGTTGCGGAAAGGTTCTTGAAGGTGCAGAACTTGATGAAGCTTATGAACATACCTGGGAGCATGGAGGCTTACTCTGCGAAGACTGTCGAGAACAAAGTGATTATGACGATTACCGTCGTGATAAGTTTATGAAAGACTGAGGTTTCGGCCTATCATACGGTAGGCCTTCCCCATTTCCTTCCTTTACTCATTTTCTTCTATGACTGGTTGGTCTGCTCAGCCGGTACTGGCGTGAACTCCACTCGCTTCACGTCGGCAGGAGCGAAATACAGCCACTGGCCCGTCTCGGTCGCCAGCGGCACAAAGCCATTAACCAGCTCAGGCTGACGTCGTGACATCTTGCCCGTGAAGGTTTCGCCTGTTTGGGTGGTTAACGTGATTTGGTAGATGTCGGACATTGATATCCTCTTTATCCGCTTGTGAAGTCCAACATGTTGGACAAAGTGATTTCTGCATTAAAGACCACTCCTGATGGAAGGGATCCGCAGCAAAATAATTAGAGACCACTATAGAAGCAGAACTCGTCTGCCTCGTTTTCCTATAGGAGGTTACATGTCCACAAGCTTATTAATTTCATTTGTAATTGCCATCTCGCCATCAATCAACGAGATCGTCAAAACAGTTTGCCTATCGAAAAAGCTTCAACTTTTAGAGCGCTACGGCATTATCAAGCCCACCCGCAGATAGGCTTTGTAATGGCCTGCTTAGTTAATCAACAACTCAGGCTGCGTTACCTGCATGATGTGCTCATGTTCGAGCCTCAGCACGCGTTTTTCCTTCTTCCGTTCGTTCATCAACCGGCTGCCGATCGTGCCTTTCAGCTTTGAGCGCATTTCTTTAATGGCGTAGCGGTGCTGCATTTCTTCACCCATCGCCATGCGTCGGTTTAGCTGCTCGGCCATCCAGTTGAAGGCATTGATGTAACACTCCTTCACTGCGGCAGCTGTTTTGCCAGTGAATCCCATCACTAGCATCATGCATCCGTCGCGGGTGATGTTATACATAGGCTGAACATCGCCATTTTTATCAATGAAATCAATGGGCGCAAAATTGCGCTGGGTGAAGTCATCGGAGCATTTCAGGTTACGTATGGCACGCAAAACGTCTTTGTGTCGCTTGCCAAAGTAATCCGCCACCTTGAGTGATGTGGTGATTATCTTGTTGTCGAGGGTCGTGACCATTTCGCGGAAGTCGAAGGCCGGAATAACTGACGGATTATTCATAGCGTCTTTACCTTTTAGAAAGTGAGCCTGTCTCACAGAAAAGCCGCCCGAGAGAGGTCGCCACCTATAACGGCTTTTCTCAGGCTCGCTTACTGAAAGGCTCTCGTTGATGTACGCGTGAGATGCGCATAAAAAAGCCCCGCGGATGCGAGGCTGTGAGAATTTGCTACGTTTAAAGTCCAGAGGAGAGACTGTGTCAGAACCTCAGGGATGAGGCTCTATTTCCCTTGGGTCTGCTTATCCCATTCCTCTCGGAACTTGGATGGGTTGTCGAAACCTTCACTGCATTGGCTGGTTTTCATCACTTTGCCCCCGATTCTTTTGTTTTCTGGCAGTTCGCCTGCCACGCTTTGTTATGCGCCAGGATGTCGCGCTTCGTCTGGCGGTCAAGAACATCAATGTCGTGATCAGTAAGGTAGATTGGCTTTACCCAGTCACAGGCTGTATCAACCACCACCGGGACGCTTCCACGTGTCACGCAGCTCGCGATCAACATCGTCATCAGGCATGCGGTTAACATTCTGCTGTACATTGCTGGCCTCTTTCGTTGCTTCTACCCGGCGTTCGGCTGCTGACTCAATGGCCGAGGCCTTTTCTTCTGTGCGCTGTCGGTCTGCTTTTTCTTCAGCCTGTTCACGCCCGCGAAAACGGCCCACACCAAACGCACCAAGCACCATCAGGATCGCAACTCCGATTGCCGCCAGTACAGATTTGAGTGTCGTCATAGGCTCACCCGCTCGCGCATCCAGCCATAAACGAATGACTCGTTAGCCGGCCGCTGTTCTGCCAGCTCAAGATAACGCTGGCCCTGGCTACAGTTCAGTGCGCGAAGCAATACGATTTCCCCTTCGCCGCCTCGTTTCTCCAGGAAGGACTTTAGCGCGCTGATGCTACGTGGGCCGATTTGCCCGTCGGCGATCAGATCCGGATAGAAATGCTGCTGGTTATTGAAAACGTTCAGCCAGCGCTGGAACCATTTAACCTGCACCGATGGCCCCATGTTCACACCGGTATCGCAAAGTTCGGCGGCAATAGAAGGGGATACTTCTGCCACCTGGTCAAAGCGCGGGCCATACCAGTAATCAGACTCAAGGATCGCCAGAGCCTGCTCACGTGTAAGCTTTCGCATATCACCGGTATAACCATGCGCGCGGGCAGTTGCCTGAGTAATTCCCCAGTTCGTTGGTCCGCCCTTATCATTCGGGTGATCAACATAACCGCCCTCTTTGCCGAGGATGGTGTTAAAGATATCGTCTTTGGTCAGGGCTATTCCGTAATGACGACCTTCGCCAGGTTCCCGCGTGCCAGCCACACCGCCATGCAGATGACGGAGTTAAGCAGCAGATCGCCGAGGTTAACCTGAACGTAGTGGCCGAGCAGAATGTTGAAGGCATTGAATCCGGCGGCAAGGATGACCAGATAGGCCAGCACCGCGACACTCAGGCGATGACGCTTTCCCTCTTTCCGGAAAAACATCAGCCTGACCATGATTAACAGGCAAACTATGGCGTTTGCATCCATCAGAAGAAGCTGCCATGTCATTTATCTTCCTCCCCCAGCCCCGGCATCTTCCCGCTTTTGGATTTGCGGAGAATACGCAGCAGGACTGCCACGGAAATGGAAGCAGTGACAATTGCACCGACAGCTGGCGATACCTCAATGCTGGCCGGTGGCTTCATCAGACTTAACGGCGTGTTGATGATTCCGGCCATGATTTTCGCCATGGGTACGGAGAAGAACACCCCACTGATAAACGATATCAGCGCAAAGATAGCCTGCTTCCAGAGTTGATGGGGATCTGAGGTCAGAACGTATAGCGCCGTTCCGGCGAGTGATCCGAGCATCACTGCTGGAGTCGCCTCCGGAAACAGCGTGGCAAAGGTTACACCGACTGATGACGATGTAAGACCAACGCCTACGATAGTGAAGGTCTCAGACATATTTATTCCGTGTGTAGTTGGTTCAGGCCCTCGGGACGATTTAACAAGTAGGCGTGTCGATGATGGTTCCCGGAGCCTGAAAGTTAGGGCCTGTTGAATTCGCCAAAATATTTTTTTGCTGCATCTTGATAGGCCTGATGGGCCTCATGCTTGGTCATAAAGTTACCCAAGCTGATCGCCTTTTTATTAACAACAATCCTTGCTCTCCATGGTTTCTTAACCCGTTGAGCTGTTTCGTAGTAAACCCCTTTAAAGCCAGATTTGTTGTTTTTATATTTGGTCTTGTTTTGCCTGTTCTGTGTCGGCGTGCAAAGGCGCAGGTTAGTAATTCTGTTGTCGCTCTTGTCGCCATTGATATGGTCGATTTCCATACCTTCTGGAATACAGCCTTTCGCTACCATCCAAACTATTCGGTGGAGACCAATACACTGACCCAGCGCGCTGACCATGTGGTAACCACAATTGTTAACATAAATTGGGTTTTCCCCAGCCTTTGCTGTACTTGAGTTGGCTATCCTGACAATGCTCCCGACATCTGGGTCGCAAAAGAAGTATTTTTCAATCTCTTCCTTGGAAGGATCTTTTAACATGGCGTTTGCCTTCTTTGAGATGAACCTTTGCCGCATAGGAAATCAGTCCGTCGAGGCTCGCCAGCACTAACTGACTTCCTCAAAGGCTCATTTCAAAGTGAACGGTTCGACGTTAAAGGGGAGCGCATGCGAAGCGCGAAAAAAAGCCAGCGACAGGCTGGCAATGTGAGGGTAAGGCAATGTCGGCTCTCTGGCCGAAGGGTCCCAGGTAGTGGGTCTGTGTGTGGCGATCGGACTCGAACCGATACTCAGGTTCAGCATTAGCATCATGCCTGCCCTGCCGGATAACCGGTTGATGCATTACTCTACCCATTCAACCCGCAAGCGGGAATTGAGTTACACCACAACGGAAAGAGCACTGGCTTGGCTCGACATCAGAGGGTGGAACAGCCCTGAAATGTCCAATGCTCTTACCTGTTGTGCAGATAAGAAAAAGCCCAAGGCATTAACCTCGGGCTTGTATTTTTTGTGTCGACAACCAAAGCTATGGCGACGATATCAGATTTACATGAAATGTATGCTATTTAATTGACTTTTGCAATACCCTGCTTCGAAAAAGTCGCCTTTTGTTGTGATCGTGTTCTCACAGTGCAACGAAGAGAGTCGTCATCAAGTCGTTTAAAGATGGCGCACATGGCCCTCCAGTAATCGGCGTAGTTATGGCACCAGTTATCAGGCTTAACGCCACACAGGGCGGCCAGGTCCTGATGCTGATACACATCCTTACCCGCCAGCTCCGCTTTGACCTCCTGCGCCGCCAGCCATATCAGTTTTTTCAAGCGCTCCATAGTCTTGCCGGCCACTTTCTTCGCGCCGAGTTGCTCCCGGAACTCTGCCCATGCCCACTGGGTGATATCCACCTGGTATTCGAAGCGGATATTCTCGCTGTAGTTCCACAGCAGCCATGCTTTCTGGTGCTCCTCCAGCGACAGAACAGCGCGCCGCCATGACGCGGTACCGAACTCTACCGGGCTGACCAGCGCGATGGATGATCCCTTAGCTCGGGACTGGCTGCCGCTCATCGCCGGGCCGTCGGGGTTAACCTTCCGGCCGGTGACCGGGTCGGTTATTTTCTTCCGTCCCCGACTGCGCGCCGTCGCGGTGAACTGTGCATTCTCGGCGAAAGCTACCAGTTGCCCTTTCGTCGCTCCGCTCAGATCTGCGGTCGCCACAATGAGTTGCTGACGTACGTATTCCAGTTGCTGACTGTTCATGCGGCTTCCTTCTGTGGCTGGTTGGTTTTGTTCTGGCCGTGCTTTGCTACTGGCGGTAGGTTGGCGCGCTTAACGCTTTCTGCCTGGTAGCGGATAATCTGGTCACGTGTCATTCTTCCACCCTCTCGTTCTGCCAGAGAGGAAGTGGTGACTTATCCCCGGCGCGGCGTATGCGGGACTTGGCGTTCTTCTCAATCTGAATGAGCTTCTCGATATTCTGACGGCGCTGCTTTTCTTCCCGGCGGAGATATTTCACGTTCTCCATATAGCGAGACTCCTGGTCGCAGAGCGTCATAAGGAAGTCAAAAGGCTCGATCAACGTTTCGCACTTCCGGCAGCGTAAAGTCCGGTCTTTTTCATTCACCCAAACAGTGGAGTGCAGGCACATAACCTTCTGCCCTTCGCGCTGAATAACCAGCCCGTCCTGTAGGTCGTTATTCTTCGTAGGGAACGCGACAACCTTGCCCAGTTCAATTTCGGTTTCTGTGCTCATGCTGCCCCCTGCTGTTTAAGTCCTCGAAGGTCTGCCCGGGCCTTGGCGCGGATGCCGTACAGCTCTTCACGGGTATATCGGTGGGTTTCGTTGTTGGATTCCAGCGCCAGCACGCGCTCTTCGCCGATCAGTTCGACCAGGGCGGCGCGGTATGCCTCAATGTTCCCGGATTTGTGAACGTTGCAGGCGGAGCACTGGAGCCAGATATTGTCCGGGTTAAAGCGGAGTTGTGGCGCGGCGGCCGTGGTGCGGTAATGCCCGGCATGCCAGGCAAACGCGGTCTTGGTTCCGCAGGAGATACAGCCGTGCCCGGCGGCCAGCAGCATTTCGCGACGCCAGTCGTTGAAGGCGCGCTGAGTCATTTGCACCCAGTGACGGATTGGCTTCAGCTCATTACGGCGTTCTGCGCGTCGCTTGCGCCCGGCCTTCTCGGCTTCCTTCTGCTCCTTGATGCGCTTAGCCGCGGCTTTCACCTTCTCCTTTTCACGTTCTTCCATTGCGAGGATTGCGCCGTGCTCAGGGCAGCACCAGCGGATCCGGATGTCGTGGAATTTAGGCACGAAGTATTCACCGCACACTTTGCACTTACGGCGGGATGGTTTACGCATGGTTCCTCCGTGCCGCGAGGCGCAGCCATTTCTGATCAACCAGGCGGGCGGTGTAGCCCTTCAGTGTCGGGATGTCGGACGGCTTAACCGCAGGCTTACGCTGGCGGCGCGCCGGAACGCGGAAGATTTCGTTGGTGATGACGCGGGAAAGTGGAGTAGACATCAGGCCTCCTGCTTATCGCGCAGCTGCTGGTACTCGCAGCTCTGCGGGATGGTCAGGTGACAGCCGATGTTCATCGCCCAGGCTTCGACTTTGCACAGGAAGATGTACATCTCGCCGGTTTCCAGATCAGACGTATGGCGGAGTGATTGAACCGTGGTTACCTCTCCGGAAACGACGTCTACCCGGTCCTTGCTTTCGTAGCCGAGATAGGTGTGCTTCATCGCGTCTTTGACCCACTCAGGCGTAGCGAAGGTCTTGCCGCGGGCGATTAGGTATTCGCTAATTTCCGTGTACCACATGTGGCTGAGCGCGTTCTGCGACAGGCTGCGCTTCTCGCGCCACGGTTTGACTTGCAGGCGGAAGCTTTGCCCGGCATCCAGCAATGGCTGAATCTGCTGGCCAATGGCCGCGAAGTTGCCGCGATGGAGTTTGATGCCGTCTACTGGCAGAGTCATACGGCCTCCTTAACGGAAACCGCAGAATGCAGAAAATCGCAGGTGCATTTCTGCATCTGTGACAAGGTGAGGAGTTCAGATTGTGGTCGCATTTAAGTCCCCTTAAATGCGCAGAAGTCACCGCCGGGTGTTCAAGCCGACTGCGACTTCATTATGGCGGGTTGATTGTGGAAAATCAATTTTGTAGCAGCAATCGTTTTGGGCTATTCAGACTTGGAAAGTTTGAGCTTATCCTTGACGTGTAGGGTATTAATTAACCAAAAAGCACCGAGCAAACTCATACAGTGTGCACTTGCAACAAGTTTGCAAATACGACGCCTATTGGCCTCTAGGTTAGTCGGAAGGTTTTTTATTAGGGCGACTGCGTAGATACCATCCTGTAATATTGGTTCTATGAATTGGTGAATATAGCCACCATGATTTATCTCTTCTAGCTTGATGGTCTTGATCGTTTCTGCGAGTTTATCCACTTCTTCGTCAGTAATTTCATACTCAATCTTATGAGCATACTTGTTGCGGATGTTATTAAGTTCTTTCATTGCATCCGCCAATGAGATTGGTAGCCCAAGGAGAACAGCAGCAGATAATTTTGAAGCGAAGTATTTGTAATTTTTGATCGAATTGTAGTTATCAGAGCCTTCTGGCCTCAGGTTTTCAATCACCACCCTAAGGAAATCTTCATGAATAAGCATGAGCTTCAACAAGGCTGCCGACTCGTCTTCAAAATCAGCTATCTTTTCCATTTTGCTTGAATCTAAAAAATAGCCAAAGTCATGATCTATTTTCACGTAGTTTCCCTTGTCTATAGCTGGGCTTTGTTCTATTCGAGAAAATTTCACTTACCTTCCTCCTGTTTCAAATATCTAGGGTCAGATGCCTTTGGTAGTGCAATGCTTTGCTCACGATAGTATCGTAATCTCTCAAGGAAGTAGCCCTGCAAATGCTCGGGCTGCTCGCGCATCACCACCTCGGCGATAACCGGCATGTTCAGGCGCTCTTTGTACGCCACGCCGGAGGCTGCCAGGTCAACGTTAACCTTGTCGCGTTCTTCCTGCGGCTTTGCAGCAATATTCCAGTCAGACATTAGTCAGCAGTTCTCCCGCGCCAGCGTTTGTTACTTTCTGAGATTCTATCCGTATCGACGGACTCGACCTCCCCTTCGGAAAATCTTATGGCATTTGCTTTATTTAGCGCTGCCCTGGCTTCCTCTTCGGCCTTACTGAAATGCACCTTCTTTTTTCCCCTGAAGCTGCCAATGCGAATTTTGGATGAGTTCTGCGCCTTGTACTTGCTGATCCGTAACTGCGCCGCCAAATGGGCTTTTGCCTCTGTCCGGTTCGCAGGTTTCTTCTTGACCAACTCAAGGTCTAATT